>JACXXQ010000165.1_pt1 | contig 44289 bp, 29 predicted proteins | sample 8621361 | NCBI WGS metagenome assembly JACXXQ01 (sample SAMN15503820, study PRJNA645414) | gut metagenome | isolation source: feces | host: Bos taurus | place: USA | collected 2016 | reverse complement strand
CAGTACCGGCACCGGTGGTGGCGCGACCGGCTCGCGGGACTGAACATCCGCCAGTCCATGAGCAGGAAAGGCAACTGCATCGACAACGCCGCGACCGAGCAGGTGTTCGGCCACCTCAAGGACGAGTTCTACGCCGGACGCGAGTTCGCCTCATACGAACAGTTCAAGAACGAACTGGACGCGTACATCATCCACTGGAACACCAAACGCCGCCAGATACGACTGGAGGGACACACCCCGGAGGAATTCCGGAACATGTCCCTCACAGCCTAATCAGGTACCCTTAATAAACCACGTCCAACAATCGGGGCGCAGTTCAAATTCTCACTAGGGGCTCTCTTTATTCGTGTTTGCCTGCAATCACCACTCGATGCCATACTCGGCATACATATAAACATCGTATTGGTAGTCGTTGCTGTAGCTCATATCGTTGTGATGCGATTCATGATGGTTGTTGTCAGACTGCATAATCGTCCCTTTTCCTAGCCTCATCGGTATTACAGTCAGATATAACGTCAGCATGTAACCGGGGCATGCTCACCCAACGAACCGAGGGTGAATTCATGGCGAACTGTTGCGCCCTATGCTTGCGGCCAGTGAGGCTGAACTGCAGCGACTCAAGCGCGACGATCCGGAACTCGTCAGCGAGTACCAATCCGCCAAAGGATTCACTGCGAATTACGAATCATTCGATGACCGCACATATTTGCGATTCATCGCCTAGCAGCGACATCGCGTGCGTATTCCGATGTCTGCCGGGTGACTGGAGAACACTGATACATACGAAAGCGGCCGGCGCTAGGCATTGCTGCCCGGCGCCGGCCGAGAGGATAAGGATTATTCCTTATTTATTACTGCTTAGGCTATAACCTCGCTTTCACAGTTGCTCGCGATTGCGACGGTAGGCGATAGCGGCGCCAGCACCTGCCAGCAGCAGTCCAGCCAGAGCGATCGTGGCGACATTGGAGCCCGTGTTGGAAACAACGTTGCCATCACCCTTGGCAGCGGGACGCTTCACCAGAGCGGCAATTGCCTTCTCCAGGGCTTCACGAGCCGCGTCGACCTGCTTCTGCGTTGCATCGTTGTCTGCGGAGACCTCACGGGCCTTCTTCAGTGCTGCACGCAGTGCATTGGCGGAATCATCGGTGTAGAGACCTAGGTTGATCGCGGCGGCCTTGTTGATGGTCGCGTTCAAAGCAGCCTTGTCAACCACACCCGGTTCCGGCTTCGGCTTGGTTGCAGCCTCCAGCTTGGAGATGGCGTCCTGAAGCGTCTTCAGCGCGTCATCCACCTGCTGCTGGGTGGCGTTCTCATTGCCGAGCACCTGCTTGGCATCCTTCAGCGCCTTGGCGAAGACATCCCACGATCCAGCCGTGTAATCGGCCTTCTCGAGCTTGTCTGCCTTGTTCACTGCGGCCTGCAGATCGGTCTTGTTCACCTCAACCGGGCCAGGGCCAGGCTCCTCACCGGCCCGCTCAAGACCAGCGATGGCGGATTCGAGGTTCGCCAGAGCCAGAGCCACATCGTAAGCGGAAGCCTTTTCGTCATCCGCCACGGTCTGCGCGGCTTCACGCGCCTTGACCAGTGCAGCCCAGCTTTCAGCCGTGTAATCGGATTCCTTCAGACCATTCGCCTGAGCGATGGCGTCGTTGAGATCGGTCTTGTCGGGGGCGACAGTCTCTTCCTCAACTTCGCGGTTCGTGGTCAGGCGCAGTTCGGCAGCGGAGGCGAACTTGTTGGCCTGGGAATCGCTCTGGCCTGCGGAAGACAGGACGGTCAGGCGCACGGCGGTCACGTTCTCGACGGCGTCGAAGCTGGCCTTCTGCCACATGGTGGAGGTGGAGAATTCAGCATCGGTGACGACATCCTCGGTGGTGCCGTCCGCCAGGGTGAGCGTGATCTGGTAGCCCTTGATCTTGCCGTTGGCGTTCATGCCACCGGAACGAGGCAGGTAGCGCAGACCGTTGATGGTGGTCGGTTCGTTGAGGTTGAACTGATACCATGCGGTGCCGTCGCCGACTGCATTGGCGCTCCAGCTGGTGTGCCAGTGCGTGCTGCCGTTGCCGTCCTGAGCCAGATAGTCCGGGCCTTCGCTCGGCAGGCCTGCGGAAGGCTCCTCGCTACCGACTTCCACGGTGTAGCCGCCCAGCTGGTCGGAGCCGTCGGCCGCCACATCGTAGGCATCGCTGCCTTCGTTGCCGGGTGCGGACTTCATGTACTCGTCGAGAGCAACGAGAATGTCGTACGCCTTGGTGTAATCCTCAGCGGTCGCGCCATCCTTGTCGATCAGTACGCGAGCCTTGACCAGGTTCGCCTGGTAGGTGTTCCATGCGTCTTCGCTGAATTCGGAGCGCTTGGAATCATACTTACCGCGGATTTCCTTGAGCTTGGCCTGAGCCTCGGCCTTGGTGCGGTTCTGGGAGTCGACGCGCTCGATCTTCAGATTATCGAGCACGAAGTCCTTGTAGCCGCCGAAGTCCTGTGCACTGCCGGTAGATCCCTGCAGGTCAGGTGCGGTTGCGGTCGAGTAGATACCGAACCAGGAATCGCCGTTGACGCCACCGGTCAGCTCGAATTCGGCCGTACCGGTCTCGCCCAGAGCCTTCTTCAGGTTGGTCAGCTTCACACTGCCGGCAGAATATTCGCCCTGGCCCACAGCGATGGCATAGGTGTCGTCGGAGCCGGACTGGTAGTCGAAGCTCACCTTGTACTTGGTGCCCGGCTCGAACTTCACGTTCTGCGGGATGGTCTGGTAGACCAGAGTGCCCTTCTGAGTCAGGCCGTTGACCTTCACCGACCAAGTGCCGTCAAGCACATCGTCCATCTTCTTGACATCCCAACCGGCCTGCGTGTACGGGGCATGCAGTTCGGAGAGGTGGATGCGGTTGTCTTCCACGCCTTCGGAGCCGGAAACCACGAACGGCCAGATGCCCTGGGCGTTGTTTTCGAATCCGTGGGTGAGGGACTTGAGCTCGCCGTTCTCGTCAAGAGCGATGCCGGAGTACTTGTTTTCGACAATGCGCACATCGTCGAAGTAGGTGTGGGCTTCGTCGGTGCTCTTGTGAGACAGGGTTACCGTGGCATCGCCGTTCTCAGGCGCGGTGAAGAACACGTACATGTTCTGGAAGTAGCTGGAGCCATTTTCCGTATTGCTGTTCGTGTTGTGGCCGTATGCCTTGATGTAGTTCTTGGCGATGGACTTGCCGGTGGAGTTGGTGGCCAGTACCTTGCCGCCGCTGGTCACGGTGACGGATGCATCGCCGGTGGAGCGGTTGTCGACGCCAACATACAGCGCGTACTTCTGGCCAGCCTTGAGATCGGTCAGACGCTGGGAGACATCGACCTTGCCGGTCAGGCGCAGCATGGCGTTGTTGTCGCCTTCAACTTCGGCCTTGCCGGTTCCGGCGACGGTCCAGTTGTCGGTGAGGGTGTTGGAGCCGCCGTTGAAGCCGGCGTCTACCACATGCATGCCTTCGCTCCAGTTGACCTGGATCTGCTTGGCTTCGCCCTTGTACACCACGTACGGGGTTTCGGCATCAGCGGTAAGCGTCACCTTGCCGCCGGAGACGGCAACGGTCTGCTCGTTGGTCTTGCCCTGATCGGTGAGCTGGTACACCTTTACGCTGGAGAGGTTCTTCCAGCTGTCCGGCAGCGTCCAGGTGGTGGTGCCGCCCTTGGTGTTCCAGTGGTAGAGCTTCTGCTCGGAATCCTTGACCAGCTTGCCGGTGGAGGAATCCCACATCCACGGCAGCAGGTAGGACTCGTCGCCAGTGGCGCTGCCATCGCCTGCGGAGACCACACCGGATGCGACCGTCACGCCGTTGAGGGTGATGGTGCGCTGGCGGTAGGCCGCGCTGGAGGAGTCGTTGGAGCCACGGGAGAGCACCACAACGTTGCCGTTGCCATCTTTCAGGGTAATCTGCTCGTTGCCGTTGTTCGTGTTCGGGTCGATCACGGCGTTGCCGTTACCATTGGCTTCGGTCAGCAGCGGGTTGTTGACCCAGCGGGTCACCTTGAAGTGCTGGATGAACTTGGTGGACACATCATGGGTGAACAGGTTCTCGATGTAGGCGGCATAGTCGTTGCGGCCCTGCCAGCCCTCGAAGTCCTTCATGTTGTAGCCACCGAGCAGCGGAGCGTTGGCAGCGCCGCCGTAGGCCGGGTAGTCGCCAACCCAGCTGTCCTTCTGGTGATTGCGCAGGAAGCGCATCACTTCGGAGTTCTCGCCCTTCAGAGCGGAGCCGCCGTAGGTCAAATCGGCCGCCCAGTGCTGGAAGGTGGAGTCATATTCGTTGCCGGAACCCCATTCGGTGGTCATGCGCCAGCCGTTGTCGTTGATCATCTTGCTCATCTTGCGGGTTTCCCAGGAATCTTCCGAACCGGAAGAAGTCAGGTTGCCCCACACATCGAGGTAGATGAAGTCCATGTTGTCGCCGACTTCCTTGCTGAGGTCAGCGAAACGGCTTACACGGGAGCCGGATGCCAGATCGTAGATGCCGTCGATGCCGACGCCCTGATCAAGCCAGTTCCAGCCATAGCTCAGACCGCCTGCGGAGTTGCGACGAACCATATCCTCGCTGAAGGCCTTGGCTTCCGGATACATTTCGGAGGCGTTGACATGCACACCGAAGCGAGCGCCATACTCGGAGCCCTCTTCCATCAGCGTGTTCATGTCGTCGGCACCGCCGAGACGCTGGCCGATGTCGCCGTAATCCGGGTGACCGGAGTCGTGGCCTTCATTGCCGTAGCCCTTGAGCAGCACGGACTGGCCGAGGCCATCGGTGTTCAAGGCCACCTTCTTGACGTTGTCAAGCGTGGTGAGGAACGGGTTCTGGGCCTGGGAGCCGAAGTTCATGGCGATACGCCATGCCACCAGTTCGGGCACTTCCTCGGACTTGTACGGGTTGTTCATGATGTCGCGGTATGCGATCGCGCCATCCTGCCAGTTCACGGCACCGTCTTCGTTCTCGTCGCCGGCAATGGCCACGGCCATCTGCGGCATGGCGGTTTCGGCTACTGTGTACTTCTTGCCCTTGGAATCGGTGACCGTGCGGTGGTAGTACCACGGAGCGCTGGCCAGACCGAGGGAGGTGGCGTCACCAGTCTGCTGAGTGGTGGCGTACACGCGCGTGTTCTGGCTGCCGCCGCGAACACCGGCGTATGCCGCACGACCATCATGCTCGGAGTTGCTCCAAAGACCTGCACTCAGGCCAGCACCGGAAATGAAACCGTACGTGTAGTCGCGGTCGGTGTAGTTGGTGTCTTCGGTCACTGCGAAGTTCTCGTCACCAGGCTTCTGCGTGTTGGAAGACATCGTAGTGCCGGTGAACTGGGCGCCATCCTGGCTGGAGCGCACGGAGATGAGGCTCTGGTTCGGGAAGGACAGGGTCTGGATTGCATTCTTCTCCACACCGTTGCCCTCGGGAATGCCGTCAGACAGGTTGTTCTTGATGTCGGTGACGTTGAAGTGCAGCTGGTTGGCCTTGACCGTGATCTGAACGGTGATCACCGCGTCAATCTTCTTGGCCTCATCCTTGACCTTCAGCGTGTAGGTGGCCTCGGTGCCGGAAACCTTCTTGAAGGTCACGTCGTCATCGCCCAGTTCGATGTTGGTGCCGTTGATTTCAACGGTGCGCACATCCTTGGACTGGCCGTACATCACCTTGCCGTCGGTCATCGTGTACTGCAGCACAGAGGGGAAGTTCTTCTTAATCTGAACTTCCATCTTCTTGGTCTTCAGCGTTTCGGAGGCGACCTGAACGGTTTTGTTCAGGGTGATGGGAACGATGGCAAGGTCCGCGCCGGAGACCGTCACCTGCTGGGAGACGTCCTCATAGCCTTCCTTGGCAATCGAAAGCGTGTGTTCGCCTTCTTCAATGTCGGCGAAGGAGAAGGTGCCATCTGCACCGGTCTTCACCTTGGTCTTATCCAAACGCACTGTTGCGCCTTCAATGGCAGCGCCTTCAGCGTCCACAACCTTGCCGGAAACCGCGTGCTTGGCGGCTTCGACAACCTCCGGGAAGTCCTTGATGTACACGTCGGTGACCTGGTTCAGCGACTTCCAGGAGCCAGCCTTGATGGCAAGCTTGTTGGAGAGGTTCGTCATTGCGGAGTAATCAACATCGAACGCCTTCTGGCCATCCACGGTCAGTGTGGCGACCTTGGCGTCGGTCCAGGAAACCTGGATGTCATGCTCATCGTTGGCGCTTGGAGCGGCGATGCGATTGCCGTCGTACCAACCGCCGTTGCCACCACCGGTATAGGTCTGCCAGAACCAGCCGCCTGAATCATAACCGATGAACAGGCCGCTGCCCGGATCGTTGTAGCCTAGGTAGAAGCCGAAACGGTTTGCCTTGCCTTCCTGAGGGGACTTGATGGTGGCGTGGAAGGATCCGGCCTTGGAGAAGTCGTAATCCTTACCCCAAACGGCTACTGCAGGCCAATCATTGCTGGAGCTGGGGTTGGACGCCGCATTGCCGTGGGCTTCAGTGGATTTGAAGTGCAGCCAACCGTCTACGGTCTCCAGAATCTCGCCGCCCTTGGCGATGTTGGAATCAATCGTCCAACCTTCAGTCGCATCAGCTTGTGCGGCAGGAGTTTCGGAAGCGGTTGCGGAATCCGAAGTGTTGTTGATTTGCTGAATCTGGCTTGCCAGAGTCTGCAATTCAGCATCAGACAGAGGCACCGCGAACGCAGTCCCCCCCCCACCGCTGCCCATGCAGGTCAGCGCCAACGCTGTTGCCAGCGCAGCGGATATAGTTTTCTTCTTTTTCATTAACTATATTTTCCTTAATCTCTTCCTCGAGTTGGAACAAATGCCCTCTTCATTGAAAAAAGCGGCATTTGTAATTACGTGAAGATACTTTACAAGAAACTTCTCTTAAGTGCAATCTCAGATAACACGCAGAATCGCCGTATATTTGACGCCGGACAACGAAGTTAGTAAAACCGTAAAACCCAATAAGCGGCTGCGTTGTTAACGCACACATCGGTGTTCGCATCATCGCGACACGCGCCTGCATAAAAATCAACCCAAAAACTATGCGCATGTCGGACGCTGCGCATCACGCGCTCCATGCAGCAATACAGCAATACAGCAATACAGAAGAAAAGCGCTGCCTTACGGATTCCGCAAGACAGCGCTTCAATAATCAGCAGGCCTTATTTCCTATTCCATAGGCCTCATTCCACGGCTACCGTGTCAGCAGCTCACTTCTTGGAGGCGTTGACGGCGTCCACTGCCTTCTGCAAGGAAGTGGTGTGGGCCTTGTACCAGTCGGTCTGCTCGTTGAGCTTATCGGTGGCGGACTTGAAGCCGGCGGTATCATCGGCCACGCAGCCTTCGTAGACTGGCAGTTCCGCGCTCAGCTCCTTGTTGAGGGCATCCAGGGTGGAGGAATCCTTCACATCTTTCTCGGTAAGGGCGGCGGCATCAGCGGCATCGCCATTGACCAAGCCGTTGTAGTCGTTGGTGGCGTTGCGCACATTTTCGGAAGCGGTGGCGCAAGCGGCGACTGCATTGTTGTACTGAGCATCGGAGTAGGCGCGGAAGCCGAAAACACCGGCCACAACGATAATGGCCACGACCACCACGGCGATAATGGCGAGGGCCACCTTAGACATGTGCTTCCTCCGAGCGCCTTCATTGCTTGCATTGTTGGCGTTGTTTGCCGGCGCAGTCTGCTGCTCAGCGGACATACTTCGATCTCCTTCGTTCTCGTACTTTCATACACACGTATGCGCTCTTAGCGCTCTCATGTGCTCTCATGTGCAAGGAAGTCGCTTTTCAAGCGGCTACTTCCCTGAAAACAAAAAACCCTCGCAAATCCGCGAGGGTTATTGGCTGGGGTGCCTGGACTCGAACCAAGAATGGCTGAACCAGAATCAGCTGTGTTGCCAATTACACCACACCCCAATTTGGCTTGGCGTAGCAACTCCGAAAAGTTGTTCGTCGTACCCCCAACCGGATTTGAACCGGTGTTGGCGCCGTGAGAGGGCGTAGTCCTAGACCGCTAGACGATGGGGGCATATTCAGTTTTTCAACCGGCTGCGAGGCGAACCGCGCAACAGGTAGATACATTACGCGCTACCCTGCTCTCACGCAAATCCCGGCGTGTCGCGCCATTTTCCGCCGTTCTGCGGGAACACCCCATGCAACGCGAAAGCGGGCATCCGTATGTACGGATGCCCGCCATGCGTCACGCTCCCATCATCCGCCGGCGTGCGGTGGACGACGCATCACAGATGCGCCCGCAGGCCCTTGAGACGGGCGACGGTGATCGGCTTGCCAACGATCTCCATGGACTCGAACAGCGGCGGGGAGACGCGGCGGCCGGACATGGCCACACGGACCGGGCCGAAGGCGAGGCGCGGCTTGTAGCCGCCCTCCTCAACCAGAGCCTTGTTCAGGGTCTCATGCAGGTTGTCGGTCTTCCAGTCAGCTTCATCCACAGCCTCGAGTGCGGCGATGGCCTTGTCCAGCACCTCGCCGGCAGAATCCTTCAGCTGCTTCTTGGCGTCGTCCGCAGGCTCCAGATACTCCTCGGTGGACAGCAGGGAGCCGACCATGCCGGCGACCTCGCCCAGCAGGCGCACGCGCGGCTGAACCAGCGGAGCGGCGGCGGTCAGCACCTCACGCTCACGGTCGGTCAGGGCATCCCAGTTGTCGGCGGAAACCACACCATCGCGGTGCAGGTACGGCACCGAGCGGCGCAGGAAGTCCTCGGGCTCGAGCATACGGATGTGCTCGGCGTTGATGGAGATGGCCTTGTCGATGTCGAAACGGGCCGGGTTGGCCTTGACGTCACGCACATCGAACTTCTCGACCATCTCGTCCATGGAGAACACGTCGCGATCCGGCGCGATCGACCAGCCGAGCAGGGCCAGGTAGTTGAGCAGGCCCTCGCGGATGAAGCCGTTGTCGCGGTGGTTGAACAGGTTGGATTCCGGATCGCGCTTGGACAGCTTCTTGTTGCCCTGTCCCATCACGTACGGCATGTGGCCGAACAACGGCATCTCCTTGGCGATGCCCAGCTCCATGAGGTAACGGTAGAGCACGATCTGGCGCGGGGTGGAGCTCAGGAGGTCCTCGCCACGCAGCACGACGTTGACTTCCATCATCGCGTCGTCGACCGGGTTGGTCAGCGTGTACAGCGGGTCGCCGTTCGGGCGCACGATCACGTAGTCCGGCACGGAGCCGGCCTTGAACTCGATGGTGCCACGAATCAGATCGTCGAAGGCGATGTCTTCATCAGGCATCTTGATACGTAGCGCAGGCTTGCGGCCCTCGGCGCGGAAGGCGGCCTTCTGCTCATCGGTCAGGTTGCGGTCGTAGCCATCGTAGCCGAACTCGGCCGGACGGCCGGCGGCAAGGTTGCGCTCCTTGATTTCCTCAGGAGTGGAGAAGGACTCGTAGGCGTAGCCGGCTTCGAGCAGCTTGGCGGCAACATCCTTGTAGATGGCGGTACGCTCGGACTGGCGGTACGGGCCGTGAGGGCCACCCACATCGATGCCCTCGTCCCAGTCGATACCCAGCCAACGCAGGGATTCGAGAATCTGGTTGTAGCTTTCTTCGGAGTCGCGCACGGCGTCGGTGTCTTCGATACGGAAGATCAGCGTGCCGCCGGTGGCGCGAGCTTCCGCCCAGTTGAACAGGGCGGTACGAATCATGCCGACATGCGGGGTGCCGGTCGGCGACGGGCAGAAGCGGACGCGGACGTTCGCGGGGAGTTCGGGTTTGGTGTTTTCAGCATCAGTCATAATCCCCTATTGTGCCGCGCGCGCCGGACGCGGAGAGCAGCGCTCCTCGCTCTTTTGCTTCGTTATTGACATTTCGGGCCAACACCATCCCAAAACGGCCATTTTCCAACGAAATCTCTTTTGCCTGTCTTTGGTAGTGCCCGATATCTTGATGCCTGTCTTCACACCTGTTTTGACACCTACTTTGGCGCCATCCACACGCCCGCACGCAAGGCTTCGACACCATTTGGCGCAATTGTTGAGTTTCTTACCCAAACGATGGAAGAATAGGAGTCGACGCAATCGTCTTATGAAAGGGGAATCAATGACCGATCCCAACAACGTGCCGTTGCCGCAGATGCCCGCGCCCAACGGTACCCCGGCCCAGCAGAATCCCAGCACGCCGCAATACGGCGCACCTGCTCCGGCCCCCGCACAGCCAGATTATGGGCAATTCAACGCTCCGGCCCCCGCACAGCCGGCCTACGGCCAGCCCGCATACGGGCAGCCCGCTCCCGATTCTTCCGCACCCGGCGCAGCGCCCGGTGCAACTCCCGCCTATGGTCAGCCCGCCGCCGACCCGTACGCGGCGAATGCGGCTCCGCAATTCCCCGCTCCCGGCGCGGCTCCTACCTACGGCCAGCCCGGACCGGACGCCAACGCTTACGGTCAGGTGCCACCCGCATACAACCAGTACGCCGCTCCCACTGCCACAGCAGCCGTGCCGTTGAACAAGCCGTATTACGACTGCCCCTTCCCTGAGGCATTCCTCCGTTTCTGGAAGAAGTATGTGGTCTTCAAGGGACGTGCCTCCCGCAGCGAGTTCTGGTGGTGGACGTTGGCCTCTGTCGGCATCAGCGTCCTGCTGAGCCTCCTCAGCAGTGCCGCGGACGGCAAGCTCGGGTTCCTTTCCAGCATTTGGAGTCTGGCCATCTTGATTCCCAGTCTGGCGCTCGCCGTTCGCCGTCTGCATGACACGGACAAGCCCGGCTGGTGGGTCGCCATCTTCTATGGCGCGATGGCCCTCGGCATGATCATCATGGTTGCCGGCGGTGGCGCAGCAGTGTATGGTGCCTTCGGCAGCCTTAGCGACTCCGGCTATGGAGCCATGGCAACCGGCGGCCTCGGTGCCATGGCCATTGGCGGACTGATTACGCTCGCTGGTTCAATCGTCTACATCGTGTTCATGGCTATGCCCAGCAAGCCGGAAGGCGCACGTTTCGACGATGACGCAGTAGCTGCCCCGATGTCTCAGGGTGCTTACGGCGCACCGTACGGCGCTCCCGCAACCCCGGACTTCAACCAGGCCGCTCCGAACTTCGCCGCTCCGGGCACCGCTCCGAACGCACCCGCTCCTGACTTCAACCAGCCAGCCCCGGCCTATGGTCAGCCGACCGCACCGGCTCCTGACTACGGCCAGCCCGCTGTGCCTACGCCCGATTACGGTCAGGTACCGGTTCCGCAGTACGGCCAGCCGGAGACCCCGGCCCCGCAGTACGGCCAGCCCGACGCTCAGGCCCCACAGTACGGCCAGGTTCCGCCGATTCCCGAAAACGTTGATGATGGGTCCACCGTGCTGTCTCCGCACACGGCTCCCACCGATGACAACGCACAGAAACCCTGGCAAGGCCAGTGACTGACGCCGGCGAAGTTCGCTTAAGAAGTTCGCCTCATCACTCATGAAGCCCAACAATGAGGCCCCACTCATCAAGCGGCGGTAGTATTCCCCGCCGTTCAGTAAGCCAATGCCCTGTGTACTGGATCATTCCAGCACACAGGGCATTGTGCGTTATTGCGGCCCCTCTCTTCGCGCAACATTCCCCGGAATGCGTTACGGTGGAGGATGGACGCTGCGCCGAGCTACTCCTACAAGCCGCCTACGGAGAGCGTTTGGGAGATCACATGGGATTCTCCCGGGCCCAGCGTCACGATGCGGTCGCGGCATACCGCCGCTTCAACCGCCACGAAACCGCGCCATTCGCCCGGCTTGGTGTAGCTCATATTGTCGCCGTCCGCTCCCGGATTCCACACCACGGTTTGCGGCGACCCGGTACGGCTGATATGAATCGCACGCCCCAACATGTCATCGCGCAGTTCCAGACGCGCATCCGAGTAATACACACGATTCACCGGCTGCTCGCCAAACGTCACCACTTGCGCGTCCTGTGTTTTCGGCGGAAACCCTTCTTCGGTGGCATCCAGATACGTCGCTCCCTGCAATCCGACCAGCTGAGCACCGGACACATCGCCGACATGCAGATAGGAATGCAACGCGGCCTCGTACGACATAGGCGCCGTGCCGGTGTTGGTCACGGTCAGGCTCATGGTCAGCGCATTGCCCGTTTGCACGTCATACACGGCATGAAACTGAGCACCCGGCTCGTCATCGAACCAAGGCACTTCATTGTCGTTCAGCTGCTGCGAATCCAACACATACCGTATGTGGCTGTCGTCGAATGAACCCTCGTCCAACGCCCACCGACGCAGACGTGCAAAACCGTGGGATGGATTGAGTGCCAGCTGCTTGCCATGCGCAAAACCCGGGCCGAACCACGGGAAGCAGATCGGCACTCCCCCGCCGAGCGACTTACCGGCCTCAATATGCCACGTACTCGGCGTCCACACCACATCCGCCTGCCCGGCCGGGGCCCAGCGCAACAGATGCGCTCCGTAATCGCTGATTACCACGCTGCCGCCATTGTTGGCGAGCATACGCAAATCGACACCATTGCCCATAAGTTTCCCATTCCCATTGTGCGAACGATACTTTTCACTAAATAGGATACTTCCTTAACAAAAAAGAATCGCAAAGTATGGCCGCAGGATGCACAAAGGCCGTGCCACCCCATTCGCCGACGACCGCCACGCGCCAATCGTGCGCAAGATCATCGGATGCGACTGGCAATAGATGCTGGTCACGCGGGCCAGTGCCCGGCTCAAGCACGACTTCCCCCTCGCGCACCAGTTCGCCGTGCTCCCAATGGTGCACATAAACGCGATCCGCACCCAAATCGCTGGTCAGCACGCGGCCGTCCGGCACTGGCTGCACCCAGTGGGCGACGGCGCGTCCGACAGCAGCCGTTCGCGGCGTAGCACCTTGGCGTCGCCACTGTTATCGCCGCCGGCATCCAATACCAATTGTTCGATGCCGGGGCAAGCCACATGATGCAGTTTGCCGAATCCACCAACCAGAATATCCATGAGGATGTTCCGTTTTACTACGAACTACGAAACTCTTTTCGCCACACAATACGCCGTCGCCGGCGGGGCAAAATATGCCAAAATTAGCCAATTGCAGAAAAAGGGCGATCCCCGTATAGGAATCGCCCTTTGCGCAAACACTCAGGCGGAGGGAAGTGCCTCAGGCCGTCAAACCGGCGAAGAGCGCCGACCAGTCCTGAGACTCATCCTCAAGGTCGAATCGTTCGATGTTCATCAGTGCCTCCTTCACCGGTCCGGGAGCCCTCCCCTCAAGTTTGTGTATTGAGTAATCGGTGAGATCACTCGTCGTGGCCCCAGACGCGGACCTTGCCCGGAGCAACATCGCCGAGCAGGTGGGTCGGAGCCGGGTTAAAGGTGTCGTCCAGGAAGGCGTGACGCTGCTCGGCGTTCATGGAGCCCCAGATCAGGGAGGAGGCGGACGTGCGCGAGGATGAGATTCTGGACGAACTGACCCAGGACCCGGCCTTGTGCGGCCTGATCGTGGCCCCCAATGCCCATCCGGAATGCGGCAAATACACGTGGAATTGGATTGAGCAGACGAAGACGCCGACAGTGATCATCGAACGTGATCTGCCGCTGCTGGGTTCCCGCTACGTCGATTCAGTGCGCACCAACCATCCCTATGGCGTGCGTAAGGCGGCGGTGCGCTTCCTGCAACACGGTCACACCCGTGTGGGCGCGGCGTTCACCGATACACCGACTTCGGAGCTGATTCAGGATGGCTGGAAGCAAATCGTGACGGAAAGCGACGCCATCGAATGCCCGTTCACCATCACCGGCATTCAGCCGTACAACACCAGGGACGTCAACCAAATCGTGGACACCATTCTGGATTCGGGCGTGACGGCCATGCTGGTGCACTCCGATTATCTGGCGATCGCCATCGCGCAGACCCTGGAGCGCCGCGGCAAGCGCGTACCGGACGATATCTCGATGATCTCCGTCAACGGCTTTGCCACGCCCAGCTCCCGCCCGCTGACCGTACTGCGCTCGTCCGATAAGGATCTGGCCGAGGCGGCCATCAACCTGCTGATCAACCGCATCCAAAACCCGGATTCTACAACCCGCCACATCTACGTGGACCCGACGCTGACCGATCGCGGCTCGGTAATCGATAAGCAGTAACCCCACCTCCCTCTGACGAGGGAGGTGGCATCGCAAAGCGATGACGGAGGGAGAGGCACCAGGCCTCTAACCGTTACGAGCGAAGCATCGGCCAGAGCAACGCCCTTACTCTTTACAACTCCACGGTCTCTTTGCCGGGATCATCCTTGACATGCGCGAACTTGGCGGCCAGAGCCTCCTTATTGCGCTTTTCGTCTTCTTCCTTGGCCTGACGCTTAGCCTCGTCCGGGTTCCAGAGCACATCCTCACGGTGCTTGTTCCATTCGGCAACGGCCAGAGGAGCGATGTATTCGGCGGTGGCGGTCAGGGTGTCTGCGTCGGCGGCTTTGGCACGGGCATTAAGCAACCCGAGGATCTGCTCGTCGGTCAGGCAGATGCGCGGCACCGAGCACTGCTCGCGCAGTTCGTTGACGTAGAGCAGAATCGGCAGAATCTTGGCGGCAGCATTGGCGACACTGTCCGCTGAACCATCGGCCACAGCATCACCGGACACCTCACCCAATAACGCATCGCACACGGCGAGCGCGATGGCGAACCGAACAGCCACATCGGCGGGCTTGGCAGACGTGGCCAGACGACCATCGGCTTCAGCGTCGGCCTCGACCTGGGCTTCCATGGCCGCGACCGCCTCCCTCACCGATTCCGCCGTCACGGAATCCCAGTCGATTCCCAACACGTCGGCCGCCTCAACGATCAGCCTGGCATCACCGGACTCGGCGTAGTCGGCCATCGTATCGTAGGCGTCATTGGCGGCGAGCAGGGCGTCCACGATGCTCTGCGGGCGACCGGGAATCTCATCGGCACCTTCGTAGACGAACTCGGCGTCCGGCACGGTGACGTCCTCGCCGGTCAGGATGCGGGCGAATGCACGGGTGACGCGCACCTGCAGGTTCTCCGCGTACTTTGCGTCATTGTCCATCTGCATGGCTTCGGTCAGCGGCCACAGGCTGATCAGCGTCGAGCCGGCTTCGGCGGCCTCAGTTACCGCCGGCAATGCCGCGACCTGTGCGATTGCCTCACGATTGAGTTCAATGGTCATCTATGCTCCTTTGCGTCCACCACTCGATTGCAGTGCGTCTTGGCTCCCCTCTCTGAGGGGAACCAATGTCCTAACACCAGTGTGCCGTTACTTGACGTTGGCCGCTGGGTCGACATACGTGATTGACATCACACGGCCGGTTTCGTTGTCGTACGTCACCGAGGTCACGGAGGCGAGCGCCGTGTGCCGCAGGAACATCCAGTGCTCGGGGTGGCCGGTCTCCAGATAATGGCGATAACTGAAAATCGGCGATTCGTGGCTGACCACCACAATCTGCTCGCCGGGGTGCTGGGCCACCTTCTCGCGGGCGAAGTCGTCCATACGCGCCGCGATGTGCTGATAGGACTCGCCCCAGCTCGGCTTGTACAGGTTGGTGACGAGCTTCCAGTTGCCGTTCTTCCACAGCGCGCCCTCGCCATGGCCGATGCGCTTGCCACGGAACTCGTTGCCGGCCTCAATCACCCGTTCATCAGTAGTGAGCGTGAGCGGAGCCTCGCCACGAGCCTCGCGCACGGGGTTCAGCGCATCGAGAATCGCGCCGGCGGTCTCGCGCGTACGGTCGAGCGGCGAGGAGTAGACGGCTGCAATCGTATTGGTTTGGGGATTCCTGGCCAAGTACGTGGCGGTGGCTTGAGCCATGCGACGGCCAAGGTCGGAAAGATGGAAGTCGGGCAGTCGCTCATAGAGCAGATGGTCGGGGTTATATACCTTGCCATGCCGGACGAAATGGATGGTGGTAGCGCTCATGAGTCGCCTTTCTGCTTCCCGCCCTGAAGGGCATAAGAACGTTGTCTTAATATCCCCAATCTACCGCGTGTCGCGGAGTGGACACCCGTAGAGTATCCATGACGCAAATATGCGGATGGGGGAAAATCCGACGCAAACTTTGCGCGACCATGGACAACACATCATTCGATGAGGGCTTCGCCGGCAACGCCACGCCAGCGGGGGACATCCAATCGGGAGCGGAAAGGAGCGTAGTGCTGTTATGTCCAATAACTCGTCCAACTCGAACTCGAGCACCATTCTGGCCGGCATCAAGGAAGTAGGCCACAAAGTCTTTGGTGGGTATGCGGAACTACTGCGCATTCCGCATACCGCCCGTTATTCCATCGGCTCGGTCATCGCCTGCATGCCATTCCCGATGGTCGGCATGACCATCACCATTTCCGTACAGCATTATTACGGCAACTATTCGCTGGCCGGCATGCTCACCGCCATTCAGGCGATTGCGCTGGCCGTGGCCACGCCGCTGCTGGGCAAGCTGACCGACAAGTTCGGCCAGAGGCAGGTCTCGATTCCGACGATTATCGTTTGGATTGTGGCCGCCATCGCGCTGGTGACGGCGATTACCAACCGCGCGCCGGAATGGGTGCTGTACTGTCTGACGCCGTTCCTGGCCGCCATTCCGCCGTGGGGCGCGATGAGCCGCGCGCGCTGGACCAAGATTCTTAAGGGTGACCGGGAGCGCACGAACCGCGCGCTGTCGCTGTGCGGCGTGCTCGACGAATGCATGTGGGTGATCGGTAATCCGCTGGCCTCCACGCTGGCCGTGATCTCCGGTTTGCTGGCGTTCTCGTTCACCGGCATGTGCGTGGTGGTCGGTGCGCTGATGTTCCTGACCGAGCTGACCACTGAGCCACCGTCGCAGACCGCGCTGGCGCGTGCCGAGGGCATCTCCCGCAAGGAATACCGTGAGCGCGAGGCCGCCAAGGCTGAGGCGCTGAAGGTGGAAACCGCCGCCGAGGAGACCCGCCGCCGTCTTGAGCGTGAAGGCGTGACCGATGAGGCCACGATTAACGCAGCCATTAAGCAGGCGGTCGCCGATGCGCGTTCGGGCAAGAAGGCGTCCATTTGGGGTCCGGGTCTGATTGCGGTGTGCGTCACCTGGTTCGGTTTGGGCGCGTTCCAGTCGGCTACGGGCATCTCCATCATCGCGTTTGCCACCGAAGCGAATATGAAGCAGTACACGGGCTTTGTGTTTGCCTGCTTCTCCTTCAGCTCGCTGATGGGCGCATTGGTGTATGGCGCGAAGAACTGGTCGATTGCCCTGTGGAAGCGCTTCTACTTCTGCCTGGCCGTGGTGAACATCGGCATCAGTACGTTCCTGTTCGCCAAGCATCTGTGGGTGATCATGATCATCTACTTGATTATTGGCGTATGCCAGGCCCCGACGTGGATCAACGGCAACCAGCTCATGTTGCATCTGGTGCCGCCCTCTCGCTTGACCGAGGGCATGGCGTGGATGGGTGCGATGAATTCTATCGGCTCCTCCGCCGGTTCGGCGATTGCCGGCCAGTTCATCGACCGCATGGGCTCGCACGGAGGCTTCATGGTGGTGACCACCTTGGCACTGGCCTCGCTGGTGATTGCACTGATCGGCTTCAAGCAGATCAAGGGCTCCACCGAGCAGCCGACCCTGACTGAAGTGAGTGTGTGAGACGTATGCTAAGCCCCCTCTGACGAGGGGGCTTAGCATACGTCAAAACGCTACTTCGGCCAGCCTTTGGGCGTGTGCTCCAAGGACCAGATGCCGAGCTTGTGGGAGAAGCTGTTCTGCCACTTGGCTTCAAGCTCCTCGGCATTCAGTCGATTTTCAGCGGACTTCAGACGGTTCATCGCATTGGTGTGCGTATCGTCGAGCAGCCACTTGCGAATCAAGAAGTTCCAGATCATTACCACGGCAGTGGCCACCAACTTGCCGATATTGGTGCGCAACAGATATTCGGCATGCTGCGATACATAGGCATCATGGTTCATACCATAGGTGGAAATCCAGATAATCGCGTCATTCATGAACAGACCGACTACAGCGCCCGCCACGAAGATAAGGATCTCCATCCAGCGTGCCATGTCATCACGATGCTTGAATACGAATTTCATGCTCGCCAGATAGTTGAAAATCAGCGAGATGATGAAAGAGATGGTGGCAGCCAGCACGTTGTGCATGTGGAATATGCCAACCAATAGGTTGAGGATACCCCAGTCGATAACAAAGGCGATAACGCCCACAATGCCGAACTTCATCAGCTGTTCAATCAGTTTTCTCACAAGAGTATTCAACACTATTGGGCTGACTGCGGAACGTGTATTGGCTGGAAAGGCCAATAATCTCCCCAATTGGCCTTGCCCCGGTCCGTTCTGCAAGCAGCTTCCTACGTCCGCATGCCATGTTCAACAGCAGCCGCTGAGGCTAGACTGGAAGTGAACCGAATCAAGGAGGAATTATGCCCGTTATTCACACTCATGTGTCCGTGTCCACCACCCCCGAGCAGCGTGAGGCACTAAAGGCCGCCTACGGCAAGGCGATTACCGCTGTGCCGGGCAAGTCCGAAGGCTGGCTGATGTGCCCGTTCGAGGACAATATGCCAATCTACTTCGGTGGTAGCGATGACCAGCCCGCCGCCTATGTGGAGGTCAACGTATTCGGCCGCTCTGTGCCGGGCTCTGCTTGGGAAAAGCTGACCGAAAGCATTATGGCCGCGCTGAACTCCACACTCGGCATTCCCGAGGACCGCACCTACATCCGCTACACCGCCACCACCGATTGGGGCTGGAATGGCGGCAACTTCTAGTTGCCACCATTCCCCTCGCAGCATAGCTGTTCGCATCGCCTACGGAAAGCCCAGTGGGCTTTCCGTTTAATGGCTCAGGGTGGCAACTAGTTTGCGTATTCTGGCTCCCCTCAGTCAGCTTCGCTGACAGCTCCCCCTCAAAGAGGGAAGCTCAGATGTAGAAAGCCCGCCGGTGGCGGGCTTTCTACGTTTCAAGGGGCTGATTTCCAACATTCAGAAGCTCTACTAGCGTTTCAAGGGGCTTTTAAAACAAGAAACCCGGAGTATAAACATTGCAATTTCAATGGTCATACTCCGGGTTTCGCAATCGAAGAGCCCCTCGAAACGCAGATAGACCTCCGGAAAACCGGAAAACCGCCCCTCGAAAGCGAGTTACCTCACCTCATGCCTGTCATCACACAATCTTGGGCATGGGGGTGGTGAGGCTGGTGGTCAGGTTGACGTGGACCAGACCGGCACCGGCATGCACCTCGACCTTCTTCAGGGTCACGGTGCGCTCTTCTTCGGGGGCGCGGTCGTTGTCGGTCATGGTCGCCGGGGACTTGACCGCCACGAACGCCAGATCATCCAGCGAGATGCCTGCGCTCTGGCACAGTTCCATGGCCTCGGACACGGACTCGGTGAAGCCCGGCTTGTAGATCACGCGCTCGGCCGGTACGCCGTAGGCGTTCTCGGCCACCCACTTGGCGTTCTCGGTCAGGGCCATGCCCTTGTGCGAGTGCGGTTCGGCCGGCATGGAGCCGTTCTGCAGCGCGTCGACGAAACCGTCAAGCTGCGGGGCCAGCGCCTCGCCGCCGTCGCGGAACAGGTTGCCGATGATCGGCGTACGGAAGCCCAGCTCGTCGGCGGTGGCCTTCAGGGACGGAACCTGATCGTCCTCGCCTTCCCACAGGTTGATGAGCGGGAAGGTCGGAATGTCCAGGTTCTCCAGGCGCTGCACGTGGAACGGGTAGCGCCAGGCCAGCTCGGGATCGTCGCGCCAGGTGGAGGCACGGGTCACCACGATGGCGGCGGACGGCCACTGCGCGCCATATTCGCGGCAGGCGATGTCCAGCCACTTCTGGGCGCCTGCGTCGGTGCCGTAGCCGGCCTCGACGATGACCACGTCATGCAGGGCGCAGGCCATTTCCACGGAGACCAGCGTCGGGATGCCGATAGACACGTTGGCGAACGGGCCGCCGTGCACGTAGACCGGGGAGCCGTTTACGGTTTCGGTCTTGGCCGGCTTGACCGCGTCGGCCAGAATGCCGGTGATACGCCACAGGTCCACGAATTCGCCGAAGGTCACGGCCTTGCCGTCCTTGGTGCCGGCGATCATCTTGGACACGCGCTCGGAAATCTCGTCCATCGAGCGGGAGAGCACCACAATCTGCATGAGCTCGCAGGTCGGCGTGAGCACGACCTTCTCCGGCACATTGCCCTTGCCGTAGTCCACGGCGGTGGAGCGCAGGGAGCGGCTCGGAACCTCGGAGACACGCGGCACGAGAATCGTGTCGAGCTTGCCGTCATCGATGGCCTTCTCGGCGAAGGAGACGAGCAGGTTCTGGGCCGCCTCGATGGCGCCCATTTCGCCGCACAGACCCCAGTCGATAAGCTCGGGGTGGGTCAGGGAGGCCTTGCCGCCGCCGGAGGCACCGCCCTTGGAACCGGCTGCGGTGATACCCATGCTCGGCTGGCGCAGCACGGCGGTCGCATCGATGCCGCGCTTGTTCAGGGCATCGATCAGGGCGATGGTCGTGGTGGTCTTGCCTTCGCCGCGCGATGCCTTGAGCGGCGTATCGGCGGTGACGAGCACCACCTTGCCGTGCTTGCGCGGGGCGTCAGGGTTCTCGGCCAGGTACTTCATGTAGCCGAATGCGTCGATCTTCTGGACCAGGCCGTACTGGCTGGTGAAGTCTTCGATGGTGGTCATATAAAGCCTTTCTGTGTTGATGATGGTGGGGCGGGGTGGTGGGGCGGCTGCCGCCGCCTCTTCGCCTAAAAACAGCCCACTGGGCTGTTTTCTTAACGGCTTAGCCCCTCAGTCCGCTTCGCGGTCAGCTCCCCTCAGGGAGGGGAGCTCAATACGGACTAAAAGTCGGACATGTGGAAGCCGTTCTTCATTTCCATGCTGCGAGTGTACAGCACGGAGTCAAGCAGCTTGTCGGTTTCCTCCTTGAGCTGGTCGGCCATGGTCTGGTTGGCGGCGGCGAGAATCTCGCGCACCTCGGGGTTACGCAGCGCGGCGATGGTCTCGTCCGGGGTCATCGGCTGCACATCGCCATCCACGTTGTCGGCCTCGAATTCCTCTTCAGCGGCAGACTGCGCGGCTTCCTCGGCGGCCGTCAAGCCCAGACGGGCGATCTGCTCGTCGGTGGCGGCGACCAAGCGGTGACCCATCGCACCGGTCTTCTCCTGGTAGCGCTCGACGGCGTTGGACGTGGAGCGGAAGGCGCCATCGCACAGGGCGGCGATGATGCGGTTGGCCCAGTAGAAGTTCTCGGACGTCACGCGGGTGGTGGTGTCCTCAAGGTAAGCGGGCGTGGTGTCCACGTTCGGGAAGAACGGCACCAGCGTGTTGAACGGGTTGGAGCCGTATGCCATCCACTGGATGGCGCGGGAGGCTTGCGGGCGGTACGGGCGGATCTGCATCACCGCAAGCTGGCTCTGGCGGTTGATGCCGATCGTGCGGTACATGTGGCGGGTGCGCTCATCGCCCAGCTGGCCGTATGGATCGAACGGGGTGCCCTGGTAGTGGGAGCTCAACACGTACTTGATGTCCTCGATGGTCACCTTGCGCTCGGGCTGGCGGGCCCACGGAATGTCGTCGGAGGTGGGCTTGTGGTCGGCGTCCGGGCCGTCCCACACCTCGTCGTACGGGTTGAGGAAGCGCTGCATGTACCAGGCGCGCGGGGTGTTGTACACGTGGTCGGAGTCGGAGTGGGAGCCGAAGGCGTCGCGCGGGTTGAACGGGGTGGTGTTCTCCACCGCGAGGTCCAGATGGTTGGTTTCGATGAATTCGGCGAGATCTTCGGAGCACATGTGCGCTTCTTGGTCGCCCAGAGCGTCCTCAAGGTCGAATTCGTCGATACCGAGCTGGTTCGGCATGGTCACGTAGGCCTCGTCCGGCACGCGCTTGGCAATCCAGTGATGGCCGCCCACGGTTTCCAGCCACCAGATTTCGTTGGAGTCGGAGAAGGCGACGCCGTTCATCTCGTAGGTGCCGAATTCCTCAAGCAGCGCGCCGAGGCGCTGGACGCCCTGGCGTGCGGTCTTGACATACGGCAGCACGATGGTCAGGAAGTCCTCTTCGCCGATGCCGCCGGGCACCTCGGGCTCATCGCCCCTGGCCGGCGTGTATTCCACGAACGGGTCGGCGCCGAGCACGCGCTCGTTGGTGGTCAGGGTCTCGGTGGCGCTCATCGCCACGTTCGCCTCGTTGACGCCGGCCTCGCCCCAGATGCCTTCCTTGAGGTCCGCGTTCGGCACGGCGGTGTACTGCAGCGGGTCGTCCGGCAGAGTGATGGTCAGGTGGGAGATCACTGATTTGTATTCGCGCGGCTGTTCCTCCGGTTTCACGACGATGAAGCGCTTCGGGTTGAACTCGCCGTTCGCGGAATCCTCGTTGCGGGCAATGATGGTCGAACCGTCATAGCTCGCGTCTTTGCCTACCAGAATCGTGGTGCAGGCCATAGTGTGATGGTGTCCTTTCTCTTATTCAAGCTCCCCTTGTCAGGCTGAGCCGTTCAGCAAACAGCCCGGTGGGCTGTTTGTAGGCGAGGGTGGGAGATAAGTCCCACCACAGATGTTGCGGGCGGTAGCCCGTCCGTAATTGCAGGACGAGCTGTCTCGCAAAGCGAGACTGAGGGGTAGTCACTCTAGCTGTCTCTCCCCCAGTCCGCCTACGGCGGCCAGCTCCCTCATCAGAGGGAGCTCACATACGCCAACTAAAAATCACGCCTTACCGGTCAGGAAGATGCCGTCGGTGTCGGGCGCTTCGCCGCTGTTGCGCAGCGCGTGCAACAGCTCGTTGAGCCAGAAGCCCTGATTCAAGCCGGGCAACGGCTTCTTGGTGGCCCACACCTGCAGGTAGTACTCGTGGTCCTTGTCCGGCGGCTGCGGACCGTTGTACCGCATGATCACCGCTGGGTCAGTGCTGCGGCCCAAGAACTTGGAGGCCGAAGAATTGCGGCCTTGCACGGTCTCGGGAATCATGGCCGGCAGCTGACGGGAGAAGTCCGGCGGGATGGCCAACGCATGCGAATCATTGAAGTCGTACATCAGCGCGTCAATCGGCAGATTGGCCACGGACCAGTGAATCCACTCGAAGCCGCAGACCGGAATCGAATCCGGGTCCACGAACTCCCAGTGCAGGTAACGGGCCTCGGGGTTCACATCACCGATGTAGAACGGGAAGGAGACGACCGGCACGCCACCATTGAAATATTCAGGGGCCGCGGCCTTGGCGAAATCGTCCGGAATGACGGTGAAATCGGCGGAAATCTTCATACCCACCAGTGTATCGCGAGCCATGTTGCAGATTTCAGTCTGCGGCAACTCAAAACGCCATCACAATACATGGTGATATCCAAACACGACTGAGGGCCTCCCCTCGACGGAAGGGAAGCCCTGGAATACCGAAAATGCCTTGCTTCCCATTCTCAAAGAGATAGAAAACAAGGCATCATCCCAATTATTCAGCCGATTGCTCGGCCACAGTCACTCAGCCGGAGTGTAGAAGTCGCCGTTGAGGGCCTTGGCGGCCTTCTCCTGCGCTTCTTCTAGCGTCCAGTTGGCCAGCTCGGCGCGCACATCGTCCAGAGCCACCGGGGTCATGGACAGCGAGTTGACGCCGATGCCTGCAAGTACCACGGCCAAATCCGGATCGGCGGCAGCCTCACCGCACACGCCCACCGGCATGCCGTGCGCGTTGCCGGCGTCGGCGATGAGCTTGATGGCGCGCAGCACCGCCGGGTGCCATGCGGTCTGGTAGTTGGCGACCGAGCCGAGCGTACGGTCGGCGGCCAGCGTGTACTGGGTCAGATCGTTGGTGCCGATCGAAACGAAGTCGGCCACCTCGGCCACCTTGTCTGCCATAAGCGCGATGGACGGCACCTCGGCCATCACACCGACCTTCTTCAGCCCGAAGGACTTGCCGAGCTTGACGAAGTAATCGGCCTCATGCTCGTCAGCGACCATCGGAGCCATGACCCACAGGTCGGCCTCGGTCTGGGCATCGGCGGCGGCGAGCGCCTTGAGCTGGCCTTCGAGCACGTTCATGTGAGCCTTCAGCGTGCGCAGGCCACGCAGGCCGAGGGCGGGGTTCGGCTCGTCTTCCGGGGTGAGGAACAGCAGCGGTTTATCTGCGCCGGCGTCCAGCATACGGATCACGACCTTCTTGCCGGGGAAGCGGCTCAGCAGCTCGGCGTAGGCCTTGGTCTGCTCTTCCACGCTCGGCGGCTCGGAGTTGCCGATAAACAGGAACTCGGAGCGGAACAGGCCCACGCCTTCGGCGCCATACTCCAGGGCCGGGTCGGCATCAGCGGGCTTGCCCACGTTGGCGAGCAGCGGAATGTGGTGGCCGTCCTTGGTGGAGCCCGGCTTGCCGCGCAGCTCCTTGGCCTTGGCGGCGTGAGCCTTGGCGGCCTCGGCATCCTCGATCTCAGCAGCGGTCGGGTTGGTAACCACCACGCCCTTGGCGGCGTTGACGATGACCTGCTCACCATTGGCCAGGTTCTCGGCTTCGGCGGCGGAGACCACGGCCACGATGCCGCGAGCGCGGGCCAGAATGGCGGTGTGCGAGGTTGGGCCGCCCTGCGAAGTGACGATGGCCAGCACCTTGTTCAGGTCGATTGCGGCGGTGTCCGCGGGGGAAAGATCCTCGGCCACCAGCACGAACGGGGTCTCGCTTTCCGGAATGCCGGGAGCAGGCACGCCCATCAGGTCAGCGATCACGCGCTGGCCCACATCGTGCAGATCGGCGGCACGCTCGGCCTGGTATCCGCCGATGGCGCGGAACATATCCTCAACTGCGGCGAAGCCTTCCAGTACGGCGCGCTCTGCGGTTTTGCCGCCGTTGATCAGCGAGGTGATGCTGGCCGCCAGCGAGGGGTCGGACGCGAACATGGAGATGGCCTGCAGAATCGGGGCGGCCTGCTTGGCGCCTTCGTCGCCGTTGGCCGCTTCTTCGGCACGACGGCTCAGGTCGGCATTCACCACGGCCAGCGACTTAGTGACGCGGTCGATCTCTTTCTGCGCCGGCACGGTATCGGCACGGGGCGCGTCGGAAGGCTCCGGCAGAGGGGCCGCCATACGAATAACCGAGCCGACCGCCACGCCGCGGCCAATGCCAACACCCTTGATTTCCATAATGGTTCTCCTTTGTTCGTAGGGTAGTAGTTCTTTGGAGCAGTGGCCTCGATGCCTACTTCGGAGTATGCAGCCGCAGCCATTGCCGGCAAGTTCTTCCTTGTTAGTTCCCCTATTATGGTGGTCTATCATCTGCAACACGCCAACGGTAATCGTTTTCTGGATTTTATTCTACGTCTCGGTATACTCGATATCAAGCAGCTGCCGCAATTGGCCGCATGACTTCCATTTCAGACAGACGCAAAGGAGTGTCCTTATGGTTACCCGCAACATCACCATCACTGATCCGGTCGGCATTCACGCACGTCCTGCAGCACAGTTCGCTCAGGCCGTGGCGGCCTCCGGCTGCAACGTCACCATCGCCAAGGAAGGCGGCGCGGCCGTCCCCGCAGGCTCGATTCTGTCCATCATGGGACTGGGCGTTCAGCAGGGCGACACCGTGCAGATCACCGTTGAGGGAGACAACGCCGAGACCGTTGCCGACTCCCTGACCGAGACCCTGCTCGCCGCCGAGTAAACGGGCGAAACTTCTCTCACTTGCCAAACGGCCGCCCCGCCTGTCCGGGCGGCCGTCTTTTGTTCTATAGTGATTGCCGGTAATTTCACCGAGCCGGCTTGCTTTCTGGGAGAGGAGGCACACATGACCGCGAACGAGCCAGCGGAATCATCATCCGCCTCAATCGTCAATGTTGCCGCCATCGCGAATGTTTCCACGGCCACGGTATCCCGTGTGCTTTCCGGCAAACGCACCAAGGACGACGACATCGCCCGCCGCGTGCGAGCCGCGGCTCACAGCCTCAATTATTCGGTGAATTTTGCGGCCAGCGCGCTGCGTTCCACTGTGACGAGAACCATCGGCCTGATTGTGCCGAGCGTTCAGGATCCGTTCAGCGCACGGCTCATCGATACGCTTGAGCCGCTGGTCAACAGGAGCGGCCGGCAATTAGCGCTGAGCGTCGGCAGAACGCCGGAAGTGCAGAAGGAACGCATTGTGTTGATGGCCGCGCGCCATGTGGATGGACTGATTGTCGTGCCACTGCCCGGCATTGATTTGGGCGATGTGCTGGCGCAATATGCGCAGGAGATTCCCGCCGTGCAAATCGGAGGCTTGCAGCACACCACGTTCACGCCTGACTCCGAGCCGGTTCAGCCCGGCCTGCAACAGATTGCCGACGAGCTGCTGCGGCTGCTTGCCGATCAATCCAGCACCCCAGTACATGTCAACTTGCCTTCGCGCCTGATTGCTCCGGACTCGCAGGACGCCGAATAAATCGGGCGGCGGGAAGAACCTTACGGAATCAGCGCGCAGAACAGCGATTCAAACACCAGCAACGGGTTGCCATTGCCGGCAAGCCGCTTGCGGGTGTGCGCCACTTCGTCCAGACGGGCCACTGCCCCGGCACGGTTCAGTCGTACCGATAGCTCGGTGATGGCCGACCGATTCTCCAGGTTGATAAGCCCGACCGAATCTTCCGCGTTGTTCTGCAATACCGCCACGTCACGGTAAATGGAGGCGATGGAATTGAGCGCGCGGTCAAGTACATCGCGCGTGCGACGTGTGGTCAACCGCTTGAGATCGTCCTTCTTAGCGATCTGATTGAACGCGCCACGCAGTTTCGGCGGAATCCGCTCCCCCGGCTCAAGACCGTTGATACGGCGAAATTCCGCCTCTTGATCGGCCGCGGTGCGGCTTGCGTCCGCCTCGGCCTGGGCCTTGGCATTGTCGATAAGGCTGCCGGCCAGCAGCACCGCGTCCGAGGCGCGAGCGAGGTTCAGTACGCCCACCACCAATTCGTCGCGATCCGTCATCACCTGCTCGTCAGTGGCGTACAACTTGGCGATGCCGATGTGTCCCTCGGCCAGACGGGCCGCACGCTGCGCCACTTTTGGCTCGACATTGGTGGTGGAGGTCAGGAATCCGGCCACCGCCTGGGTGGAGGGCACGGCGAGGTTCACGATGCGCGTGCGCGAGCGGATGGTGGGCAGTACATCCTGGGCACTCGGCGTACACAGCAGCCAGATGCAGTGTTCAGCCGGCTCCTCGATCTCCTTCAGCAGCACGTTGGTGGTGCGCTCCAGCATGCGGTCCACATCCTCGATGATGATGATGCGCCATGGTGCCGTGGCAGGCATTTGCTCGGAGGCGGTGATGATCTCGCGCACCTGGTCGATGCCGATGGTCACTTTGTTGGTGGCCAGCACTGTGACATCCGGGTGGGTGCCAGCGAGCACCTGTTGGGTGACGCGCGTGGGCTCATCGTTCATGCCGTGGTCGGGGCTTTCCAGCGCCGCCGCGAATGCTCGGGCCATATTGGAACGGCCGGAGCCGGGAGGCCCGCAAATCAGCCACGACTGGGTGATCTGACCCGGGTCGCCCTGCGCGATGCGACTGAGCATGTCGATTACCGGCTGCTGGCCGACTAGTGAATCCCATACGCTCATCGGACACCGCCCATCGTCACGGCTCCTGCAGACGCCCCGGATCGCGCCATCACCGTATCCACATCTGCAACATTGTCCCGCAGCAGTGTCTGAATGTCCGCTTCGATGGCGGACCACACCTGTTCGATGGACTGGCTGGCATCGATCACGTGGAAACGATTCGGCTCGGCCACGGCCAAGTCGAGGAACGCCTGACGGGTGCGGGACTGGAAGTCGCTGCCGGCCGACTCCATGCGATCTTCGGCATGCTCAAGACGATTGTGGGAAAGCGCCGGATCCATATCCAGCAGATATGTGCGGTCGGGCAGCAGGTTGTTGGTGGCCCACATGCTTAAGGCTCGAATCTCTTCTGGCGTAAGTTCGCGGCCACCGGCCTGATAAGCCAAGGAAGAGTCTAAATAGCGGTCGGTGATCACCACTTCACCGCGCTCCAATGCCGGGCGGATGGTTTCGGCAACGTGCTGGGCTCGGTCTGCAGCGAATAGCAGCGCCTCGGCGCGCGGTGCGATGTCGACGGCGCCCCCATCCACACCGTGCAACAGCAGTTGGCGAATGGCCTTGCCTAGCGCAGTGCCTCCCGGCTCACGGGTAACGACCACGGTACGCCCCTGAGCCTCAAGATACGCACGCAGCCGCTCGACTTGCGTGGTCTTGCCCACGCCATCGACACCTTCAAACGAAACAAACAGACCGCTCATGCTATTGACCTTAGCGTTAGGCGCAGAGTTGTGCCCAACAGGCAGTTAAACCAGCTCTACCTCCGTTTCAAGGGGCTGATTTGGTCTTTTCTGAAGGTCTACTTCCGTTTCAAGGGGCTGTTACCCAAGTAGACAACGTCCCAAAACGGCGGAATGACGTTGGCGCGGAGCCGTTCATACTCGTGGTTCAGCAGATGACCAGCCCCTTGAAGCGGAAGTAGATATTCTCAAAACGAGAAATCAACCCCTTGAAACGCAAGTAGAGCAATAATTCCGCTCAGCCACGCTTGGGAATTACGGCGGGGCGCTCGTAGCCCTCGTTGGCGGTCAGCCAGTCGACATCCTTCTTGACGGTGGCGGCGGTGGAGCTGAGCTTTTCGGCGATGCGCTGGTTGGACCAGCCCTTGTTTGCCAGCTTCTTCACCTCGGCACGGCGTCCGGCACGCTTGGCCTCGGCGGCATTGGTCGCAGCCGAAGCAGCGCCCTTCTTGGCTCCCTTGGCTCCCGACTTCGCGGCACCGGCACGCCCAGCACCGCGACGGCCACGGGTGGAGGGACCAGCCGCACGCTTTTCGGCGAGCAGTCGGAAGGCGTCATCAGGGGTGATGGATTCAGGCGTGTACTGACGCGGCACCGTGCGGTTGGTCTCGCCATCGGTGATGTACGCGCCGAAACGGCCGTCCTTGATGGTCACGTTCTTGCCGGTGTTCGGGTCCTTGCCCAAATCACGCAGCGGCGGCTTGGCGGCACCACGGCCACGCCCGCGGCCGTACTTAGGCTGCGAGAACAGTTCTTTGGCCTTGTCGATATCGACCGTGAAGATCTCGTCTTCCGAGGCCAGCGAGCGGGTCTCCGACTTGCCGTCGGCACCCGTCTTGGTCAGATAGGGGCCGTAGCGACCGTTGTTGGCGGCCACCGTGCATTCGGATACCTCGCCGGTTTCGGCGTTGGTTTCCTCGTATGCGCCCACTTCGCGCGGCAGGCTCAGCAGCTTTAGCGCGTCTTCCAGCGACAGCGATTCAGGGCTCATCGTCTTGAACAACGAGGCCATCTTCGGGCGCGACGCGGCGGCGGCCGCGGCCTTCTTCGAACCCTTCTTGGCCGCAGAAGCACCAGCAGTATCGCCAGCAGCGCCAGCCGAAGCCTCAGCCGGCGGCACCAGCGCCACATACGGGCCGAAACGCCCATTGCGCACCTCGACGGTACCGCCGGATACCGGGTCAACGCCCAGCTCGCGCGGTCCACCGGAGTGGTTGTCGATCAAATCGCGGGCCACGGCCACCGTCAGCTCATCCGGCGCGATGGCGTCCGGCAGAGACGCGCGCTTCGGGTTGCCTTCGACGTCCAGATGCTCCATGTCTTCCAGATACGGGCCGTAACGGCCGACGCGCACGTGCAGGCCGTCGCCGATGTCGATGGTGTTGATGGCGCGCGCGTCGATCTCGCCGAGCTGCGCGACCTGCTGTTGCAGGCCTTCGTGCGCCTCGTCGGCGTTGCGGGCGGCGCCCTCGCCGGAACCGAAGTAGAAGTGGGTGAGCCAGTCGCGGCCGGATTCCTCGCCGTGGGCGATGCGGTCAAGGCCGTTTTCCATCTCGGCGGTGAACTGGTAGTCGACCAGCTTGGGGAAGTTCGTCTCGAGCAACTTGGTCACGGAGAAGGCGAGCCAGCTGGGGATCAGCGCACGGCCACGCTCGTATACGTAACCGCGATCCATGATTGTGGAGATGATGCTCGCGTAAGTGGACGGGCGACCGATTTCCTTGGCTTCCAGCGTCTTGACCAGCGTGGCCTCGGTATAACGGGCCGGCGGCTGGGTTTCATGGCCGTCCGGTTCGATGTCGCTTGCCTCGACCTGCTGGCCGACGCTCATCGGCGGCAGGGAGGTGTTGGATTCGGAGGCGTCACCCCTGACGGCCTTGACGTCCGTCTTGCCGGCGGCAGCAGCCTGGTCCGAGCCAGCCCCAGCGCCGGGAGCGGCGGCTTTGGGCTTGCGCCCCTCCCCCGTGGCCTTCATAAAGCCGGGGAATTCGATGACAGTGCCGGACGCTTGGAACACGGCCTCGCCCTCGGTGGGGCCGGCCGGCGCAGACAGGCGCACGGTGGCGGTGGAGCCGGTGGCGTCAGCCATCTGGCAGGCGAGCGTGCGCTGCCAGATCAGCGTGTATAGGCGCAGCTGGTCGCCGGGAAGTTTGGAAGCCAGCTCATCCGGGTCGTGGAAGCGCGAGCCCGCCGGGCGAATACACTCGTGGGCTTCCTGCGCGCCAGCGGTTTTGGTGGCGTACTGCTTGGGCTCGGCGGAGAGGAACTTGTCGCCGAAATGGTAGGAGACGGCGTCGCGGGCGGCGGTGATGGCCTCCTGCGACAGCGTCACCGAATCGGTTCGCATATAGGTGATGTAGCCGTTCTCGTACAGGCTTTGGGCCGCGCGCATCACGACGCGAGCACCCATGCCGAGGCGATTGCCGGCGGTCTGCTGCAAGGTCGAGGTGGTGAACGGCGGCTGCGGGCGGCGGCGGTACGGCTTGGTTTCCATCGACATCACAGTGAAATCGGCGGTCCTCAGCGCTTCAGCCACGGCAGTGGCACCAGCCTCATCAAGCTGGCGAACGTTCGCCGCGAACCCGTCCGGGGTCAGCTGGCCGTCGGCACCGAAATCCTTGGAGCCGGCGAGTCGCTTGCCGCCGAGCGCGATCATGCGGGCGGAGAATTCGGCACGCTCCCCCAGCGCGTCAGGCGCGGCCAACATGGCGACGATATCCCAGTACGGCACACGCTTGAATGCCATGCGTTCGCGTTCGCGTTCCACGATCAGGCGGGTGGCCACGGACTGCACGCGGCCGGCGGACAGGCCCGGGCCCACCTTGCGCCACAGCACCGGCGACAGCTCATAGCCGTACAGACGGTCGAGGATGCGGCGGGTCTCCTGTGCGTCGACCATATTGCCGTCCACGTCGCGCGTGTTGTTCAGGGAGGCGTTGATGGCGTTCTTGGTGATCTCGTGGAACACCATGCGCTTGACCGGCACCTTGGGTTTCAAGGTCTGCACCAAGTGCCACGCGATGGCCTCGCCCTCGCGATCCTCATCAGTCGCCAGATAGAGTTCGTCGGCGTTCTTCAGGGCCGATTTGAGTTCGCTGACCGTACGCTTCTTGTCGCCGTCGACGATGTAATACGGCTTGAACCCGTCGTTGACGTCCACGCCGAACTTGCCGAACTTGGCCTTGTCTGCCGCGGGCACCTGGCTGGGCTGCGCGAGGTCGCGGATATGACCGACCGACGCCATGACGGTGTACCCCTTGCCCAGGTAGTCACCGATCTTGTGGGCCTTGGTCGGAGACTCCACAATCACCAGTTTGGTAGCCATACCCACTCCTTATGTATTGTGCGAAACACACGACGTTTCTGGCGTCATAATACTCATGAATCATATCCAACTGCCAAATTCCGCCGTTGTGCCGGGCAAATTCGGCCGTTCGCACCTCATGTTTTACCGTTTGGGCGGTGCCGGCGGAGCGCCGATCAGGCCCAGCCTGCTTAAGGGCGCTGCAGTGATCTGACGTAGGGCCAGCAACAGTCCGAATGCGAGCATGGCCACACCCGTAATGCCCACAACAGCGCTGACATTCGCCCCCTGAACCGCCCAACTGGCGCTGACATTGAGCCCCGGCACCACCTGCCAGATCACATAACCGCTGTAGGCGAGCAACAGCAGGCCCCCGGTAATCAACACGCTGCCGACGATCTGCACACTCACTGAGGAGACGCGGTGGCCCGGCTCGTCCATGCCGGACTTGCGTGTAACCGCCAGAGCGAGCAGGGCCAATCCCGCCACCAGCAGGATGGACATCGCCACATCCGAAGGGCGATGCCATTGCCCGTATATCACAGAGACACCGACGGTCGCCGCCCAAACCACGCCGATGACGCCCGCCAAAGCTCGAACCGCGCGAGGCACGGTAAGCAGCAGAATCACCGCACAGGCTGCGGCCAGCATCGTGTGTCCGGAAGGCGCGGAATTAGCGGCAGGCGATTCAGTGTTGATGATGAACGGACGCGGCAACAGACCCTTGATACGGGTGACGGCCAAGCAGACCACGGCGAACACGGCGATTTGCCCGGCCAACCACCAGCGGCGTCGAATCAGCGCCGTAATAATGCCGATTGCGGCAATTGTGCAGCTGACAGCGATAACCAGCCAGGATTGTGCGACGGCGTTCATCATGCCGGTGGTCCAGGACGGTACATCGTTGTGCAGGTTTTTCCAGACCAGTTCGTCGTACGATTGTCCGTTTTCGGTAAACACGCACCCCCACCACACGCCGAAGCCAATAGCGATCAGGAGCAGACCGAATACCACGCACAGTACGCGGCTGGAGATTCGCGGGCGCACGGTAAGCGGGTCAAGCCGGGCCAAGCCACGGTCGATATCAGATGCCCCATCCGCATCGTCCATGCCCAGCGGCCTGAAATCCCCTAAGGAGCCTGATGTGGATGCCGATGCATCTGAACCGGAGACCGGGCCGAGCGCAGCCAATGGGTCAACAACGTTCGACGACGAGTCAGGCTGCGCTGCGCCTGAGCCGACCAGATTGACCGCCGCATGCGGGTCGCGAATTCTAGGGGTCTGTGCGTCATTCATACGTTCGACTGTACGGCCGCGCCCCGGACAGGGAGCCGTGCTCGTGCCAGCTCACGGCCAAATCCGCACAAATGGAAAACCTCCACGCACCCGTCAGAGGCCACTTACCCTTGCTGCATTCCTGCCCTGGGGGAGTTGGGTGACATAGCGCCGCGTGGAGGCTGGGGATAAGTCTATGGAGACGTATGGACCAGCGCAGCGACACGAAACGTGCGCGCCGGGTCGCACGGCAGGCCAACCAGCGCATTCAGGCAATATTCATGCAGCATCAAGGAACGTGCCCAATTGTAAGAATTCCGGAAAAATACCGGCATAAATGCGTGTGGTTACGCTCACGTCAAACGATTGTTCAAGGCCAACAGTTACGGTGGACACCATGGCTTCTTATACTCGTCGTGCACATTCGGGAGGCAATGGCCCCGCTCTGAGGCAACCGCGCACCGCGCAAAGCAGAGCCGACCACTCCGCACAGGAGGGCCCCTATACGCCCCAGGAGAGCCGTTCCCGCCACGCAAGCCACAAGGCTTCCAATAGCCATCGAGCCCCGAACAGGAAGAAAAAGAACACAGGAAAAGGCAAGCACCGTGTACTGAAATGGGTGCTGGGCATCTTCTTCTCCCTGATTGGACTGGGCTTGCTGGCCGGTATCGCAGTATTCGCATACCTGTACACCACCACCGAGGTCCCGCAACCCGAAAAGTTCGCGTTGGCCGAGAAAACCACCGTGTATTACGCGGACGGCACCACCGCGATCGGCTCCTACGCGGAACAGAATCGTTCAATCATCTCTTGCGAGGGGCTGCCGGACTACATCGGCAACGCGATTGTGGCGTCCGAAAACCGTACGTTCTACACGGATAAAGGTCTTGATCTGAAGGGCATCGCCCGCGCATTCATTAATAATGTGACCAAGGGCACGCGCCAAGGTGGTTCCACCATCACCCAGCAGTATGCCGAGCGGTATTACATGGGCGAAACCACATCCTATGTGGGCAAGGCTCGCGAGGCCATCATGGCCATCAAAATCGCGCAAACCGAGTCCAAGGACGAGGTGCTGTGCAATTACATGAACACCATCTATCTGGGCCGCAACTCCTACGGCATCCAGGCAGCGGCCAAGGCATACTTCAATAAGGACGCCAAGGATCTGACGCTGTCTGAAGCGGCGATGATCGCCGGCATTATTCCGTCACCGTCCACGTGGGATCCGGCCGATAACGCCGATATGGCCAAATCGCGCTTCAAGCGTGTGCTGAACATCATGCAGGAGGATGGTTACATCACTGCCAAGCAGCACACTGATGCCAAGTTCCCGCAGACTGCCGCGGTGGCGCAGCAAAACGAATACGCGGGGCCGAACGGTTATCTGCTGGATATGGTGCGCCGTGAGCTGGTGCAGTCCAAGGCCTTTACCAAAGAGGATTTGGATACCGGCGGATACAAGATCATCACCACCATCGACAAGAGCAAGCAGGACCTTATGCAGTCCATCGGCGACACCCGTCTGGACGACATGCCTGAATCCCTGCAAATCGGCGGCATAGCGCTGGACCCGAAGACCGGTGAAGTATTGTCCGTATACGCCGGTTCAGATTATCTGTCCAAGCAGCTCAACAATGCCGATCAGGCCGTATTCGAACCGGGTTCGACTATGAAGCCGTTCGCTTTGCTGGGGGCCGCGCAATCCGGCGTCAGCTTCGATACGTTGTTCAACGGCAATTCCCACCAGCACTTCACCGGCTTGGATCAAGAGGTGAATAACGCTCTGGAGAACAACTGGGGCAACATCAATCTGTATCAGGCCACCGCCAACTCGGTGAACACGGTGTTCATGAACGTCAATGAGCATCTGACGCCGAAGCGCACGGCCGCAATCGCCCATGAAGCGGGCATTCAGGGCGATATCGATGAAAACTCCATGTACAACGTGCTGGGCATCAACGCCCTGACCGTGTGGGATTTGGCGCAAGGCCATTCGACCATCGCCAACAATGGTGTGAAGAGCACCTTGCACATGGTGTCCAAAGTGCTTGATTCCAACAATAAGGACATGTACAACGCGCCCAGCAAAGGCACCAAGGTGTTCGATGCCAACGACTGCGCTTTGGTACAGAAGGCCATGCAGGGCACCACCACGTACGGTACGGCGGCCGGCACATCCAACATGCTGGGCCGACCCATCGCCGGCAAGTCCGGTACCGCCAACGACGAAATGGCTTCGTCGTTCGTGGGATACACCCCCAGCATGATGAATGTGTGGGCTATCTGGAACCCGGACGATAAGGGCAATCCGCAGGCGGTGCCGGCCTTCTCCGGATACGGCATCTCTTCCACTGGATACCCCGCCCACCTGTTCCAGGAGTTCATGGCTCAGGCCTTGCAAGGTACCGAGGTGGAGCAGTTCCCGACCGCTAAAGACAATGGCAAGATCGGTGGACCCGACGGCACTTGGGGCTTGGGCAAGGGACAGAGCAGCGGCCTGTCCAACAACACCAACAAGCAGTCCACCGAAGACGCGCAGAAGCAGGCTGAGCAGGACGCACAGCAGAAGGCGGCCGAAGAGGAAGCCAAGAAGCAACAGCAGGCCCAGGAGTTCGCCCAGCAGTGCCTCGCCAATCCGAGCTATTCCACCGAGTGTCCGAATTATCCCGGCACCACTACCGGCGGAGATGGCAACAATGGCAACAATGGCAACAATGGCAACAATCCCGGCAATACCGGCGGGAACACCGGCACCAACGGCGTCACCCAGTAGTAAGTAAGCACAGACAACAAAGCTCCCTCTGATGCAATCAGAGGGAGCTTTGTTTTGTTGTTAGCGCTCAGCGCTTGCGCTGGGAACGGTTGATGGCAGAGATAATCGACTTCAGAGCGCTGGTGGTGATCGACGAATCGATGCCGACGCCCCACACGATCTGCGCATCATCGGCCTCGCCGACCTGGCATTCCACGTACGAGGCGGCCATGGCGTCGGTGCCGACGGACATGGTGTGCTCCACGTAATCCATAATCGAGGCGTCAACGCCAAAGTTGGAAATGGCGTTGAGGAAGGCGGCGATCGGACCGTTGCCGATGCCGGAGACCTCGCGCTCCACGGGCGCATCGACCCCGACGTTCACGCCGCGGTCGAGCAGGCGAGCCTTGAGCACGGTATCGGAGCCATCCTCACCGGAGCTGACGGCCACCTTGAGCAGCTTCAAGCGGCCCCACGGCGCGAGCGAGGCGTCATGAGTATCGCCCACAACCACACCGGCGGCGGTCATGCCGGACTGTTCGATCGGCAGGTACTCGTCCTTGAACAGACGCCAGATATCCTCGTCCTTGACTTCCTTCTTGGTCGTGTCAGCGTAGTCCTGCACGATCTTGTCGAATTCAATCTGCAGACGCTTGGGCAGGTCAAGATTGTGGTTGGTCTTGAGCAGGTAGGCCATGCCGCCCTTGCCGGACTGCGAGTTGACGCGAATGATGGCCTCGTACGTGCGGCCGATGTCCTTCGGGTCGATCGGCAGGTACGGCACAAGCCACACGAAGCTGTCGAGATCGGCGCCAGCGCGCTCGGCGGCCACCTGACGAGCCTCGAGACCCTTCTTGATGGCATCCTGATGCGAGCCGGAGAACGCGGTGAACACGAAGTTGCCGGCGTACGGGTGACGCTCGGAGATCTTGATCTGGTTGCAGTACTCAACCGTCTTGCGGATCTCGGGCACGTTGGACAGGTCAATCTGCGGGTCGATGCCTTGGGTGAGCCAGTTGAGGCCCAGCGTGACCAAGTCGACGTTGCCGGTACGCTCGCCGTTGCCCAGCAGGCAGCCTTCCACACGGTCGGCGCCGGCCAGCACGGCCAGCTCGGTGGCGGCCACGCCCATGCCTTCGTCGTTGTGCGGGTGGAGGGAGAGCACTACGGAGTCACGGTCGTCGAGGTGGGTGGAGACGTACTCCACTTCGTCGGCGAACACGTTCGGCGTGGTCATTTCCACGGTGGCGGGCAGGTTGATGATCATCGGGTGCTCGGGAGTCGGCTTGATAACACCGATCACGGCGTTGCACACCTCGACGGCGTACTCCGGCTCGGTGCCGGTGAAGGATTCCGGCGAGTACTCGTAGTACAGGTCGATGCCCTTGGCCTCGTTCTCGAGGTCCTTGCACAGTTCGGCGGCGTCGGTGGCGAGCTTCTTGATCTCTTCCTTGTTCTTGCGGAACACGACCTCGCGCTGCAGCACAGACACGGAGTTGTAGAAGTGCACGATGGCGCGCTTGGCACCCTTGAGCGCCTCGTAAGTACGGCGGATGAGGTGCTCGCGGCACTGGGTGAGCACCACGATGGTCACGTCGTCCGGAATCAGCTCACGCTCGATGAGCATACGGATGAAGTCGAAATCGGTTTCGGAAGCGGACGGGAAGCCCACCTCGATCTCCTTGAATCCCATGGAGACGAGCAGGTTCCAGAAACGCAGCTTGCGCTCGGAATCCATCGGGTTGACGAGGGCCTGATTGCCGTCGCGAAGATCGACGGAGCACCAGCGCGGCGCGCGCTGCAGTCGCTTGCCCGGCCACGTGCGCTCCGGGTAATCAAACGGGATCTGCTTGTCGTAGGCGGCGTACTTGTTATACGGCATACGACTCGGCTTCTGCGGATCGCCGATGAATCGTGCCGGAGGCAACAGCGGGTCGTTGTTCCCCCCATTGGACGCCGCAGCCACTGCCGCGAGATCAAAAACGGATGATTGACCCTGACCCATTGTTCCTCCTTTACTGTGCGAACCATTCATACAATCGCTTATTGGATATTCGTTTACGCATTGGTAACATGCGTAACTTCCTCCATCCTAGCGACGGCCCATTCCAACACCCCGTTCATCTCACAATATGCCAGCACACGTAGCGCTACACTTGCCGACATATTTGCCGGGGCAGTGTTTTTACTGCGCTTGCCGATGGCCGCACCAGTCAGACCATTATTGTTCGGCTCCGCAGTCTCGTTGATTCATAGGAGATTCCATTTATGCTTTGCCCCAATTGCCATACCGATAACGCGGAAGGTAGCAAGTTCTGCGAAACATGCGGCACGCCGCTCACCGCCACCGAAGCGAATACTGCAGCGTCGAGTGCTTTCATGACACCGCAGGACGCGCCGGTTGCGCCCACGCCAGCGGGAGCGACTCCCGCTCCGGCTGCCGCTTCAGTCCCCGGCCCCGGCGGTGCGGCAGTGCCGCCGATTCCTATGCCGCAGGGTGCTGCTGGCATGTCGGCTCCGGCGGTCGTCTCCGCACCGGCGGCTACGCAGCCCACTGCGACCGTTGCCACGGCCACGCAGACGGCCCCGGCAACGGCAACCACAACCGCCGCGACCAAGCCCGGCCCAAACAAACTCATCATCATGCTGGTGGCGGTGCTGGCGGCCCTGATCATCGCGGGTGTCGCTTTGTTCCTGACATATCGTTCCGAGGTGTGGGGCGGCAAGTCGCTGCCTGACCCGGCATCCATCGCCTCCAGCGTCACCGATAAGAACGGCAAGAAGGCGTCGGCCGTCAAGGCCAAGGATGTCACGGCCGCGCTGAAGGCCAAGGGACTCAACGCGAAAACGGAGAAGGTGTTCTCCGGCAAGGATTCGGGTGAGTTCATCGGCTATAAGAACGCCGCTCCGGGCGCTCGTGTCAAGGCCGGCTCCACGGTCGTGGTGCAGGAATCCGCCGGCCCCGGCGTGCCGAAAGACACTCTGGGCGCACAGGTCAATAAGGTGACTGAGACGTTCGCCGATATGGGCGTTCCGGTCCACTATAAGAAGGTGTTTGTCTCTGACGCCAAGAAGAACCCCGAAGGTTCGGTTGTGGCCACCTATCCTGCCGCCGGCACTGGGGTCAAGGACGACGAGAAAGACAAGGGCATCTACATTGGCGTGGCCGCCAAGGGTGACGACACCGCTCTGCCCATCGACGTGATGGGTCAGGATGTGGATACCGTCAAATCCCAGCTCGAGTCTGAGGGCCACACAGTTACCGTTGAACAGCGTTTCTCTTCCAAGGATTACGTGGGTAAGGTTTCCGGCGCCAGCCCCGCTCCGGGATCGTCCCTGTCTTCCGGCGAAGACGTGACCCTGTATCAGGGCATCGATGCCAGCGACACCAAAGAAGCCTTTACAGGCCATGATTTGGCCGAAACAGGCGGTGACGCGCTGCTCGGTACCACACGCGCAGCCGACGGCCAGTGGTGCACTAATGATGGGAAGTGCATCACCATCGACAATTACAAGGTGACTGAAGGCGGCAGTGATAATGCTGACTATACCGGCGATTACGACGGTACTCTGATTGCCTGCGACGCCATTCAGCAGGCGTACTGCAACAGTCCGAAAGCCGACTACCTAGTCACACAAGATTATGGCGCCTTCGAGCTCATGCCGCATATCAGCCTGACCAACTTTTGGGCCAACGGCAAAATGCATGACGGCAATGGCGTGCATATGGGTGATTCTTGGCCCACATCCGGCGAATACCACATGCAGGATCTGTTCCTCGTAGTGCCTACCGGCTCCGACTTGCAGGGGTTGGAAGATAAGGGCTACTTCGACAAAGACGCGCTTGCCGCAGCCAAGAAGCAGAAGGCGGTGGACACCAATCGACCGTTCATTCTGTACCGCGATCCGAAGCTCTACGACACTACCACCGCTCCATACAACGGTGCCGGGAACGGCGCCAATCCGTTCCTGCCCTACAACGGATACAACGGCAGTAAGTCCGACATCGTCAAGATGAAGCCGGCCCCAAGCGACGCCGACGCCTACTATCTGGTCGAAGCGTCCGAACCCGATTGGGATTCCCTGCCGGACGCGGACGTGAAGGCGCCCAGCACCAAGGACAAGGGCGACTCCAAGGATTCCAAGGATTCCAACAAGAGCAGTAAGAAATCCGGCACACCGGATGCGGCCTCACTGAAGGTGTTTTCTGATTTGGCCGGTGCCCAATACGCTTACACGATTGCTGGCGATGGCAGCGCCTTCACCACCATTTCATTGGATGATCGGGGCAACTTCTCCGGCACTGTGGACGAGGCGGATATGAGCAGTGGCGATTCCGCAGCGAATGCGCCACGTATCCAGACCAAGTTCAGCGGTAAGTTTGCATCCGCCACATCCAATTCAGATGGCACGGTAACGCTGAAGTGTGATGCGTCGGCTTTCAAAATTGACGACAAGTCCAAATCCGACAAGTCAGGATTCAGCCCGTGTGGCACCTTCACCGGATATCCATCTGGAACCTCCAGCGATGCGTTGCCATCTGAAGCACAGGCCATGCTCGTCAAGCGTGGAACGCCGGATGGACCATCCGATTGGATGCTGATTAACACCGAAGGCTCTGGTATTTTTATCCGCACCCAGAAATAAATAACAGTTAAGCAGGGTTCAGGCGGATCCAACGCTTAATACTCAGTGAGGCCAGTTCATACCGGCCTCACGTGTTTTTAGCGCTTCTTCACCAACGAGCGGATGACGGCCATAAAACCGAGGCTCATGGCACCGGCCAGCACTGCGAATACCTGCGGGCGGCGCAATTCGTTACGCATGCTGATGGCACCGGTCACGCAGTGGTCCTCGAACCAGACGCGCACCTCGTTGCTGGAGTATCGGCCCACCAGATCACCCCAGGTGAGCATGCGGGTCACGTAGCCGGCCGGGTTGCTTTCATGGAATTCAAACAGGCGGATGCCTCGATAGCGCGACTTGGGGCCATAGCATTCGAATCCGCAGGTGGGTGCGTAGCCCAAATCAATGCCATGCGCGTGGCCCACGAAGGCGTTCTTGTGATCGTGACCACAGAACAGCGCGAAGTAGCCGCCTGCCTCACGCAAGGCGTCCACTTCACCGACGTTCTCGTCTGCACAGCCAATCGCCTCACCCAGCCGCGATCCCGGCCGGCAGATCTCATGGTTGAGCACGTAGCAATGACCGGCGTGGGTACGTGCGCCTTCCACCGCGTTCGGCGTCCATGCGGGAACCTCTTTGAGGCAATCGTAGAATTCCTGCGGCGGAATGTGCTGGAAGGCGATGGCAGGCACCGGCTTACCGTCGCCGTTGCGTTCGCCAAGTTCGGACTGTACGGCTCCCAGCCAATCGATCGCCTCGGGGCTTGGCGTGCCATACCCATCGGAATCAGCCAAATCAAGACCACGCGGATTGACCACATAGGCCGGGTATTGGGCGTCGTTCTCTTCGGGCTTGCCGGCGTAATCGCCGGAATTCACCATCATGACGGACATAGCTACGCGCCCGGATCCGTCGGAAGCCTCAATGGGCAGGGCAAAAGTGCCTGGCTCAAGGCTGTCGACTGGGTTCAGGCAGCCGGGGAATTCGCGGTAGATGCCGTCCTGCTCGTCGGCCAGGATGCCGCACTGGAAATCGTGATTGCCGTAGGTGGCAGCGAACGGCACTTCCGCTTCGATGACCGGGCCAAGGAAGCCGGCAAACGTGCGGCGGACTTTGTCACGGGTCTCGTCCATGAGCTCGTCCAAAGTCGTCGGCACATCCTGTGGATCGGATGTTGTGGAGTAGACCAGCGTGGACGCGGTGGACGCGGTTTGTTGGGCGTCGGAATCGCTGCCGTCGGACTTCATGGCCAGCAGACGATTGTTCACGCGGTCTCTGGCCCGCCGCTTGATTCCGCGCAGCTTGGCCTCGACCTCGGTGACCGCACGCACGCGAGCGCCCGGTTCCTCGCCACGGCGGCGCAGGAAAGTGTCGATGTAGGCAGGATCGTAACCGCGGATCTGGTCGCCGGTGAACACCACCAGATCCGGGTCGGCTTTGCGAATGGCTTCACGGATAAGGCGGATGGTATCGGGGAGCACGTTGGGGCCGTCTTGGATGTCGGCCATTTGCAGCACGCGGAAGCTGCCGTCTTCGCGGAATCGCAGGTTCGTCATGCCTCACCAGTCTAGGGACGTAATGCTGTTTCGCACAGCATACGCGCCGGTCCTTCACGTTCCCCGCCGCTCCGCACGGCAGCTGAATCACTACGAGAAATCGTAGAACGTGTATCCCTTATCCGCTCCGCTCGTCACGTTGAGCAATGCCTTGCCGTTCAGCGTATCGACGTCGTTTCCTATGAGATAGCCGTCTCCCGTGGCCCCCATATCCGAGTCATGGTAGGAGCCTGAGAAGGTGCCATCCTTATTGACTTTCATTACGGTTCCCCATGCGCCGACACCGGAACCGAAACTATAGTTACCTGCCGCCTGTTTCATGGCCTCTTTGAATGTGGCGTCTCGTTTGCCGCTGTCCTTGGACTTGTCACCGGTCGTCTCACCGGAAGCGGCCTTATCGCCAGTGCCCTTGACCTCGGCGTCCGGCAGGGAATCCCAGTCGAGATCGCCGTTCTGCTCCACCAGATAGTAGACGGTCGAATCGCTGGGAGCCGGCCTCATCGGCACCAGCGCGTTCTGATAGTTATTGATACTGCTGTTGGTCGGCACAAACGGGTCCACGCCCTTGCCCCAGCTGGCGCTCACACTGATCTCGCTGTACAGGCTCTTGTCACGAACCAGAACGTACGGGCGGCTGGTATCCACGGCCTTCTGCTTCTTGGCCTTCGCCAGTTCGGCGGCGTCGAAGTAACCGGAATCATCCAATGACTTGGCATCGGAACCGGCCGGGAAGTAGACCAGGAAGTCCTTCATGTCGTAGGTCATGCCGGTCGACCCGTTCTCAGCCCCGGCCGGTGGCGTCATTTCGCCATCGTCGAACGACGCCCGTTCATAGTTGCCGTTCACGCAGTACTCGCCTATCGAAGCGGACATCATCTTTGAGCCGCAGTTCGGCAGATTCATGCCCGCGTACAGCTCGAACATACCCCAGTCTTTCAACAGCAGATGGTTTTTCATCGGCAATTTGTCCGCGGCCATGCCGTGTTCCGAATCCGCTTCCAGCATCGCGCCGCTGATGTCCTGAGAGAAGTTGGTCAGGCCCAACACATCGGCCTTGTCTTCAGGCTCATGGCCTTTGATTTGCAGGTACTGATAATCCTCGGATGAAGTGGAGCCAAAGGGATTCATCGAGGATTGCTCCAGTGTGATGCAGTCCTTGGCGGCATCCGTCACCTCGCTCTTGCAGTACATACCGATCATTGCGGACGCGTGGATGCTGGCCATCTTGATGTTGTCATACGAGTTGGTTTTGCTCAGCACGTCCATGTTGCTGGACTTATCGATGCCGTAATACAAGATCACCGACTGGCCGGAACTCAACGTGGATCCCGGAGCCGGGTACGAGCCGGAAATCTTGCCCACGTATTTCTCTGACGAGTAATGCGGTTCCAAATCCACACTGTAGCCTTGCGACTCCAAGTCGCTGACGGCCTTGTTCTTGTCCGCACCAAGAATATCCACCGGGATACCATCGCCCTTGGAGGCCACGCCAATGTAAATGCCGTTGTCCTTCTCGTCATCGGTGAGCCCTACACCGGGAGCCGGGTACGTGACGCTGACCTGCCCTTCCGGAGTCTTGCTGTCCGGCGAAATCACAACCTTCTTATAGTGAATCGGCACGCCCATATTCGCGAACGTGTTCGTCACCTTGTTCACATCCTTGCCGACCGTGCCCTTCGGCACACCGGGACCGGCCGACTCCTGCACCACCACCGTGGAACCGGCCTTGACGCGAGCGCCAGGATTCGTGCCCTCGTAGCCGAGGAACACACCGCGATCCTCGCCGGAGAACACCGGAACCGTCTTCGCGTTCAGGCCCTTGGCCTTCAACGCCTCGGTCACATCCTTGGCCTTGACCACCGATGCCTTCTTGCCGTTCTTATCGGTGACGCTGGAGGCGATGGACGCCGGATCAGGCAGCGACTTACCACCCCACACCTCGGCACGATACGTCAGGAATAAAGCCACACCGGCTACGATCAACGCCAGCAGCACCGCCACGAGCGCGATAATCAGCGTATTCGGGCCACGCTTGCCCGAAAGATTCGGCAATGTGGCGGTTGCGGTCGTTGTGCCGCTCGGCGGCGTGGCTGCGCCCGGAGCGACAGGAGCACCCGGAGCGGCCTGCGGCACTGCTCCCGGTGCGATCGACCCAGTATGACTTGCTCCCGGTGCGGTCGGCGCTCCTGCCACACCGCTCGATGTCGGCACGCCGGGCTGCCCATAGGCGTTCCCATCGTTTGGGCCGGGCAGCGGCGGGTGATCAAGCACCATCATAGTATTGTCCGGCAGCGGCACTGGAATCGGGCCGGCCGCCGCCTGAGGAGCAGGAGCACTCACGTCGGTTAGCGGCGCACCACAGTGCATGCAGAACCGGCTTCCCCCATCATTGTCAGCACCACAATTCTTACAGATCATCATTGCTCTTCTCTCTGGTCGAATAACGCACTATAGCCTCATTCTACTGGGAAATGAACGCGATGGAATAGTCCCCCGGATTCAATTTGTAAGCGCAACGCTTGTGTTCGGGCTGGCTGCCTTCGATCG
>JACXXQ010000160.1_pt1 | contig 44926 bp, 46 predicted proteins | sample 8621361 | NCBI WGS metagenome assembly JACXXQ01 (sample SAMN15503820, study PRJNA645414) | gut metagenome | isolation source: feces | host: Bos taurus | place: USA | collected 2016 | reverse complement strand
CTAGAACAGAGCCAGGACCCGGATGTTTTGAAATCCAGGTCTTGGCTCTGTTTTTAACATCGCTGCACGGGTTAATTTCAGTGTTTCATTACCATCTATATAATGCGTTCTTATTCGTTACCTCCATATAGGTTGCTGTCTATGCACTAGTCATCCGCCGCCTTGATATCCCGCGGCAGAGTCTTGATGGAGACATGACTGTTCACCTTACCCAGTTATACCAGTATCGGTATCATAAAGTTTACTGAAAGAGCTTCCTTGACTTGCAGCCTGTATAATCTATGTTATAATAGACATAGTAACATCACACTAAAGGGGAAGTGAAGGATGAAAGACCAGCCGACCAAACGATATGTTATCTACTCCCGGAAATCCAAATTTACCGGCAAGGGTGAAAGTATCGAAAACCAGATTGAATTGTGCCGCCAGTATATCGCCGCCCATTACAGTCAGGAGGAGGCAGATGCCGCCCTAGTGTACGAGGACGAGGGCTTTTCGGGTGGCAATCTGGAGCGCCCCCAATTCAAGAAGATGATGAAGGACTCTCAGGAGACCCCCTTTGCGGCCATCGTGGTCTACCGCCTTGACCGCATCAGCCGTAACATTGGGGACTTTGCCAAGCTGATCGAGGACCTGGGTAAACGTAAGATCGATTTTATCTCCATCCGGGAACAGTTTGATACATCTTCCCCAATGGGACGGGCCATGATGTACATTGCCTCGGTCTTTTCCCAGCTGGAGCGGGAAACCATTGCAGAGCGCATCCGGGACAATATGCACGAGTTGGCTAAAACCGGGCGCTGGCTGGGCGGGACTACTCCCACCGGGTATGAATCCGAGAGTATTACCAGTGTGACGGTGGATGGAAAGACACGGAAGGCGTGCAAGTTGAAAATCATTCCTGACGAGATCGACTTGGTCAAGCGGATTTTTGACAAGTTTCTGGAAACACAGTCCCTGACCCAGACAGATGCCTTTCTGCTGCAAGGCAAATACCGGACAAAACGGGGCAAAGCATTTACCCGCTTTGCCATCCGGGGTATTTTGACCAACCCCGTCTATATGATCGCGGATGAAGCTGCGTATGAATACCTGACGGAAAAGGGCGTGGAACTGTTTTCAGACCGCTCCGATTTTGACGGCAGGCATGGCATCATGGCCTATAACCGTACTTTGCAGCAGCCTGGGAAGGCCAACCAGGAAAAGCCGATGGAGGAATGGATTGTGTCGGTGGGCAAACATGAGGGCGTGATCCCTGGCGCTATGTGGATCAGCGTTCAAAAGCTGTTGGAGCTCAATAAATCCAAGAGCTATCGCAAGCCCAGGAGTAATGTGGCCCTGCTCTCTGGGCTGCTGGTCTGTGGCCGCTGCGGCGATTATATGCGGCCAAAACTGACCAGCCGCACGAATGCATCCGGGGAACCTATTTACACCTATATGTGTGCCATGAAAGAGCGCAGCCATGGCCATGTGTGCGATATAAAAAATGCAAACGGCAATACGCTGGACGCAAAGGTTGTAGACTTCCTGATGAAGCTGGGCAAAAATAGCGAGGAGATGGCCCGGCAGATCACCATGACCAAGAAAATCATACAGGGCAATCGGGAGGGCTGCGATGCCCAGATCGCCAAGATCAAGTCGCAGATCGAGGAGAAGGAGAGCGGTATTAAGGCGTTGGTTCTGTCCCTCTCCAAAGCCGCAGGAAGTAATACAGAGCAGTATATCATCCAGCAGGTGGATGAACTGCATGAAGAGATCGAGACCCTCAAAAAGCGGCTGAAGGAATTGGAGTCCATCACCCAGAAGCATCAACTGTCCGATCTTGAGTTTGATATTATCCGGCAGCTCCTTTCCTCCTTTGGGGAGAACCTCGTCGATTACAGTGTGGAGCAGAAGCGGGCAGCGATCCGCACCTTTGTGAAGCGGATCGTCTGGGATGGAGAAAATGCCCACATCTATCTCTTCAACGACGATGGGGACTGCGAGTACCCAGAACCAACAGACGGCTGGGATAGCGGCGGCGATCCGAGGAGTCCGTCAGGAGAGGATAGCAAATGAGATCCTCATGCACTTCCGGGCGCAGAAGAAACTCCAGGGGGAGGTCTCACTTTCCGACACCATGGAAAACGGCGGGGACGGCAATTCCCTGTCCTTGATGGATGTCATTGCTGTGGATGACAACATGCTGGAGGACCTGGATACCCGGGATGCGTGCAGGCGAGTGCGGCAGTGTGTGGGGGAGTGCCTCAACCCACGGGAGCGGGCCATCATCACCCTGCGCTACGGACTGGATGACCAGCCTCCACGGACGCAACGGGAGGTGGCTGCCCGGTGCGGTATCAGCCGATCCTATGTGTCCCGTATCGAAAAACGGGCCCTGGCAAAGCTGGAACAGGCCATGGACGGATGGCGTCCTTAGTCAAAAAGACTATGTTAAAATGTCATAAAGAACATTCGGAAATGTTATAAAAAATACAGAAATAGGGAAAAATGATAAAACTATTGACGTAGCTCACAAAACGTTAAAAATGTTATTGCGTTTTTTTAACAAATATACTATAATAAGCCTGCAAGTATTGTCCCTGCAAATCAATCATTGAATTGGAGGAATCTACATGAAAAAGAAACTTGCTCTGGTTCTGGCTCTGGCTCTTACTGCCAGCCTGTCCCTCACTGCCTGCACCACTTCCGGCGGTACCAGTTCTGGTTCCGACTCTGGTTCTGGTTCCGGCTCTGGTTCTGGATCCAACACCGTTGCTGAGACCGTTAAGGGCGGCAAGGACGGCGGCACCAGCCTGAACTTCACCACCGGCGGCGATCAGGGTACTTACTACGGCTTCGGCAGCATCCTGGCCCAGAAGGTGGGCGAGGCTACCAGCACCCAGGTGACCGCTATCACTTCTAATGGTTCCGCGGCCAACATTCAGGCCATGCAGGACGGCGACGCTCAGCTGGGCTTCGTGCAGTCCGACGTTATGGCTTATGCCTATGAAGGCACCCGCACCTTTAAGGATCTGGGTGCCTACTCCGACTTCTCCACCGTAGCCTCCGTCTATATGGAGCAGGTGCAGATCGTCACCCTGGACCCCAACATCAAGACCGTAGCTGACCTGGCTGGTAAGCGCGTGTCCATCGGCGCTCCCAACTCCGGCGTGTACTTCAACGCTGTGGACGTGCTGGGCGCTTATGACCTGACCGAGGATGACATCGAGGCCACCTACGAGGACTTCGGCACCAGCGCTGACTCCCTGAAGGACGGCAAGATCGACGCCGCATTCGTGGTCGCCGGTGCTCCCACCACCGCCATCACCTCCCTGGCCACCACCAAGGACGTGTATCTGGTTAGCCTGGACGACGAGCACATCGACAAGCTGCTGGAGACCTCTCCTTACTACAGCAAGAACGTGATTTCTGCTGACACCTACGACATGGACGCCGACGCCACCACCGTGGCCGTGGTCGCCACCGTGATCGCCCGCAACGACGTGTCTGATGAGGACGTGTACAACTTCCTGTTCGGCGTGTACAAGAACATCGAAAGCCTGACTCAGTCCCACCAGAAGGGCGCGGAGCTGGATCTGGAGTTCGCCGCTTCCAACACCGCCGTTCCCTATCATCCCGGTGCGGTTGCCTTCTTTGCTGACGAGGGCATTACCGTTCCCGGAAAGTAAATCCATTCCCTGCTGACAGTCATTTTATGGGCTGCGGCGGACTTGTCCGCCGCAGCCCGCTGTGAATTGCGGGATCAACTTGCGAAGCAGAAGCGCCCGCATTCCCGACTCGGGCATGCGGGCGCGTGTGTTCCGCAGGCAGTCGCGGAACCGTAAAGGAGAACGGAGAAAGGATTTTGTGGTATGGACTACAACGAAAAAGAAAGGGAAAAAAAGGTGAACGCACCGGAAGAATCACCGGAAGACGTTGCCGCAGCAGTCGATGAGGTCATGAAAAAATATGACCGAGAGTCCAATGTCCGTGTGTGGGAAGGAGCGCCCAAGCAGGTTGTGCGGGCGATCATGGCTCTCTTTTCCGTCTACTGCATCTATGTGACCCTGTTTGTCAGCGGCCTGCTGGAAGTTCGTCTGACTATGTTCCTGGGACTAATTCTGGTCATCGGTTACCTCAATTATCCCATCAAGAAGGGGATGGTTCGGGTCAACTACATGCCTTGGTACGACATCATCATTATGGTGCTGGGCGCTGGCTCCTTCTTCTACTTTGCATTCAACGCAAAGGAGATCCTGAAGCTGGCCAGCAACATCACCAAACAGCCCATCATGGTGGCCATCGCCATCATCGGCATCTTGGCTTTTGCTGAGCTGTGCCGGCGCTGCGTGGGCATCCCCATCCTGTGTGTGGTGGGTGCACTGCTCATCTATACCTTCGCCAATGTCCGTTTCGGCAAGGTGATTTACGACCTGTTCTACACCACCAACGGCATCATGGGTACCCCCATCAAGGTGTGTGCCCAGTATATCGTGGTATTCATCATCTTCGGCGCGTTCCTGGAGCGCACCGGAATTTCCAGCTTCTTCATTGATCTGGCGAATTCCGTGGCCGGTTCCACCTCCGGCGGTCCCGCCAAGGTGGCTGTTATCTCCTCCGCCCTGTGCGGCATGGTGTCCGGCTCCTCCGTGGGCAACACCGTGACCACCGGTTCTGTCACCATCCCCATGATGAAGAAGACGGGCTATAAGCCTCAGTTTGCCGGCGCCGTTGAGGCATCTGCCTCTACCGGCGGTCAGATCATGCCCCCCATCATGGGCGCTGCTGCCTTCCTGATGGCCGAATTCATGGGAATCCCCTACGCACAGGTGGCCGCGAAGGCCATCCTGCCCGCTATCCTCTACTTCACCGGCATCTATATTGCCGTCCATCTGGAAGCCAAGAAGCTGGGCCTGAAGGGTATCCCTAAGGATCAGCTTCCTAAGATGGGGAAGCTCATCAAAAAGATCTATCTGCTGCTGCCCCTGGTGGTGCTGGTAGTCATGGTCTCCCTGGACCTGAAGACCATGCAGTTCTGCGCCGCCGTGGCCATTGGTATTACCATCGTGGTCAGCCTCTTCAACAAGGATGACCGCATCACTGTGACCAAGTTCATCGATGCCCTGGAGGCCGGCGGCAAGGGCACCATCACCGTGGCTGTGGCCTGCGCTATGGCTGGTATCGTGGCCGGCTGCATCACCTCCACCGGTCTGGCTTCCAAGCTCATCACCGCCATCGTGGCTGTCTCCGGCGGCAAGGCTATCATCGCTCTGTTCCTCACCATGCTGTGCTGCATCGTGCTGGGCATGGGCGTGCCTACCACCGCTAACTACTGCATCATGGCTTCCACCTGTGCCCCCATCCTGATGAGCCCCGCCATCGGCATTCCCAAGGTGGCTGCCCACTTTTTCGTGTTCTACTTCGGCATCGTGGCCGACATCACTCCGCCCGTGGCCCTGGCCGCCTATGCCGGCTCCGCCATCGCCAAGGCGCCCCCTATGAAGACCGCCCTCAATGCCACCCGCCTTGCCATCGCGGCCTTCATCGTCCCCTACATCTTCGCCTTCAGCCCTGTGATGCTCTTTGAGTTCAGCAAGGGCACTTCCACCGTTATGATGGTGGTTCAGATCATCCAGATCTGCGTCACCTCTCTGTTGGGTATCTTCGGTGTGGCTGCCGCTCTCAACGGCTTCCTCTATAAGAAGATTAACCCTCTCTTCCGTCTGTTTATGATCGTGGGTGGTCTGTGCATGATGATCCCCGGTACCGTCAGCGATATCGCAGGCCTGGTTCTGGTCGGCAGTGTTTGCGTGTATCAGTATCTGAGTGCCAAGAAGGACCGCTCTGTGGCTGCGTAACACAATTGAGCATAAGCAAAAGACGTCCGCCGCTGGCGGGCGTCTTTTTTGTGCGGAAAGAACAGAGCCAGCATTGCGCATACAGTCAAAATGCGCTATAATATTCAGAACACACCAATTTGATATTGGCGAAAAAGGAGGACGTATCCTATGAACACACTGCTGGAGCTGCTGGAGCAGGACTGCACCCAGTCCGCAGCACAGTTGGCCGCACAGGCGGGCATGACCGAGGAACAGGTGAAGGCGGAGATGGCACGCCTGGAGCAGGACGGGACCATTCTGGGCTATCAGGCCATTATTGACTGGGACCGGGTGAAGCGGGAGAATGTCACCGCTCTCATCGAGGTGAAGGTCGTCCCCCAGAGCATCGACGGTTTTGACCGCATTGCGGAGCGAATCTACCAGTACGACGAGGTAGAGAGCATGTACCTGATGAGCGGTTCGTTTGACCTGACGGTCATTATCTCCGGCCGCACCCTGCGGGAGGTAGCCCAGTTTGTGGGCGAGCGGCTGGCTCCTCTGGAGGGAGTCACCGGCACGGCCACCCACTTCATCTTGAAGAAATATAAGGAAAAACACCTGGTATTCCGCCGTCCGGAGCCCCAGGAGAGGGAGTTTGTATTTTCATGAATTACGACCAGATCATTTCTCAGCGCATCCAGAATATCAAGCCCTCGGGCATCCGTAAGTTTTTCGACATCCTGGAGGAGATGACCGACGCCATCTCCCTGGGTATCGGCGAGCCCGACTTTGTCACCCCCTGGCACATCCGAGACGCGGGTATCTACTCCCTGGAGCGCGGCCACACCAAGTACACCTCCAACGCCGGTATGCTGGAGCTGCGGCGGGAGATTTCCAACTACCTGCGCCGCCGCTTTGATCTCAACTACGACTACGCCAAGCAGATCCTGGTCACCGTGGGCGGCAGCGAGGCCATCGACCTGGCCCTGCGCTGCCTGCTGAACCCCGGCGATGAGGTCATCGTGCCCGTGCCCTCCTTTGTGTGCTACGGGCCTCTTACCGAGATGGCGGGCGGCGTGCCGGTCTATGTGGAGCTGAAGGCGGAGGACCAGTTCCGCCTTACCCCCGAGCAGCTCAAGGCCGCCATCACCCCCAAGACCAAGGTGCTGGTGCTGCCCTTCCCCTCCAACCCCACCGGCGGCATCATGAGCCGTCCCGACCTGGAGGCCATTGCCGAGGTGCTGCGGGGCACCGATATTATGGTGATCTCCGACGAAATTTACGCCGAGCTTACCTACGGCCAGCGCCATGTCTCTATGGCCAACCTTACCGATATGTATGAGCGCACCGTGGTGGTCAACGGCTTCTCCAAGAGCCATGCCATGACCGGCTGGCGCATGGGCTATGTGTGCGCGCCCCAGCCGGTGATCGCCGCTATGACCAAGCTGCACCAGTTTGGCATCATGTCTGCGCCCACTACCAGCCAGTATGCCGCCATCGAGGCCATGCGCAACGGCGACAAGGACATTGAACATATGCGGGAGGAGTACGACAGCCGCCGCCGTTACCTGGTGGAAAACCTCAACCGCATCGGCCTTACCTGCTTTGAGCCCAAGGGCGCCTTTTACGTATTCCCCTGCATCAAGTCCAGCGGCCTGACCTCGGAGGAGTTCTGCGAGCGCTTCCTCATGGAGGAGAAGGTGGCCGTCATTCCCGGCACTGCCTTTGGCCCGGGCGGCGAGGGCTTTGTGCGGGCCTGCTACGCTGCCTCCATGAAGGACATCGCCGAGGCGGTCAGCCGTATGGATAACTTTTTGCAGAACCTGCGCCGTAAGCAGGGAGAAGAATAAGCCGGACAATTTAAGACCCGGCATGGAGGAGTAAGATCATGAATATCGTATGTTTGGATATGGAGGGCGTTCTGGTCCCCGAGATCTGGATCGCCTTTGCGGAAGAGAGCGGCATCCCTGAGCTCAAGCGTACCACCCGGGATGAGCCCGACTACGACAAGCTCATGCGCTGGCGTCTGGGCATCCTGAAGGAACACGGACTGGGCCTGAAGGAGATCCAGGCCACCATCGCCAAGATCGACCCCCTGCCCGGGGCCAAGGAGTTTTTGGATGAGCTGCGCACCATGACCCAGGTGGTCATTCTCAGCGACACCTTTGAGGAGTTTGCCCAGCCCCTGATGAAGAAGCTGGGCTGGCCCACCATCTTCTGCAACAGCCTGGAGGTGGCCCCCGACGGGGAGATCACCGGCTTTAAGATGCGCTGCGAACAGTCCAAGCTCACCACGGTGAAGGCCCTGCAGTCCATGGGCTATGAGACCATCGCCGCCGGAGACAGCTACAACGACCTGGGTATGATCCAGGCCAGCAAAGCGGGCTTCCTCTTCAAGAGCACCGACAAAATCAAGGCGGACCACCCCGAGCTGCCCGCCTTTGAGGAGTTTGGAGAGCTGCTGGAGGGCATCCGCAAGGCTCTGGACTAAATGTCCTCAGAAATAGGAGGCATCACCATGTTCTGGAGTTACTTTATTGGCTTTACCGCCCTCGCAGTTGGAATCTATTTTTTCTTAGCGTTGATAGGCTCTGATCTGCTGGCACAGCTGGTTCTGCTTTTTGTGGGGATCGCGGCACTGGCCGGATTGGCCACTGCCCTGGAGCGATTGAAGGAGCAAGCAGGCGCGCTGGCACGGCTGGAGGAGAAGCTGGACCGGCTTTTGAAGGAGCCGGAGAGCGGTAAGCTGGAGGACAGAGAACGCTCCAGTGAGGATGAACTTTAATTTTGGAAACATAGGTGAAAATCATGAATGCGTTTGAATCCCTGCCCTTCCGTCCCGCGGACATTCTGCTGCCCAAGGACTGTGAATACTCCAAGTGGAGCGTGGTGGCCTGCGACCAGTATACCTCTCAGCCGGAATACTGGCAGCGGGTAGCAGAGTATGTGGGCCGCGCCCCCTCTGCTCTGCGGCTCATTCTGCCGGAGAGCTGCCTGGAGGGTCCCAATGTGGAGACCGACATCATGGAGATCAACAACACCATGAGCCGCTACCTCCGGGAGGGCCGCTTTGTCTGCCACCCCGACGCCCTGTTCTATGTGGAGCGCATTCTGGAGGGCGGAAAGGTGCGCCGGGGCCTGATGGGCATGGTGGATCTGGAGCAGTACGACTACGAGCCTGGAGCTGAGAGTCTGGTGCGGGCCACCGAGGGCACCGTCCTCTCCCGCATCCCGCCCCGAGTGGCGGTGCGGAAAAACGCCCCCATTGAGCTGCCCCACGTGATGCTGCTGGCCGACGATCCGGACAAGACGGTCATCGAGCCTCTGGCCGATCAGACGGAGGATATGACCCTCCTTTATGACTTTGACCTCATGGAGGGCGGCGGCCGCCTGCGGGGCTGGGAACTGACCCAGCAGCAGAAGGAGCAGGTGGCCAAGGCTCTCACCGCTCTGGCCGATCCGGAAGCCTTCCGGGCGCGGTACCATTTGAAGGAGGACCTGCCCGTGCTGCTGTTTGCGGTAGGGGACGGAAACCACTCCCTGGCCACCGCCAAGGAGTGCTATGAGCGGCAAAAGCGGCTCACTCCGCCGGAGCATTGGGATACGCTGCCCGCCCGGTTTGCCCTGGTGGAGCTGAACAACCTCCATGACAGCGCTCTGGAGTTTGAACCCATCCACCGGGTGGTGTTCGGGGTGGAGCCGCAGCAGATGCTGGCCGCTATGGAGGCATATTACCCCAGCCTCATCCACGGGGAGGGGGAGGGCCACGTGCTGCCCTATGTCTGGGGAGACTGCCAGGGGACCGTGACGGTTCCCAACCCCAAGGCTCAGCTGCCGGTGGGGACCCTTCAGCGTTTCCTGGATGATTATCTGCAAAATAATCCCGGCCGGGTGGACTATATCCATGGGGCCCAGGTGGCCCGGGATCTGGCCCGGCGGAAGGATACCATTGCCTTTTTGCTGCCCGCCATGGGCAAGGAGGAGCTGTTCCCCACCGTGATCCACGACGGGGTGCTGCCCCGCAAGACCTTCTCCATGGGGCGGGCGCAGGATAAACGGTTTTACCTGGAAGCCCGGAAAATCCGGGAGTGAGAGAAAGGGGGCGCCGTGCATGAAGACGCGGGCGTGGGCAAAGCTGAATTTGACCCTGGATGTACTGGGAAAACGGGAGGACGGCTATCACGATCTGTGCATGGTGATGCAGTCAGTCACTCTCCACGACACCCTTACCCTCACGCCCAATGAAGGGCAGGGGCTGCGGGTGAAGACCAATCTGCATTTTTTGCCCACCGGAGAGAAAAATCTGGCCGCCGCTGCCGCCCTGCGGTTCTGGGAGGCCTTGGGCCGGGAGCCGGAGTCTTTGGACATTGAGATCCAAAAGCGTATCCCGGTCTGTGCCGGTATGGCAGGAGGCAGCAGCGACGCGGCCGCGGTGCTGCGGGCGCTCAATGAGCAGGCGGGCAGCCCCTTTACTCCCACAGAGCTGGCCAAAGTGGGGGAGAAGGTGGGGTCCGATGTGCCCTACTGCGTGCTGGGAGGCACCGCCCTGGCCGAGGGACGGGGCGAGGTGCTCACCCCGCTGCCCGCCCTGCCGCCTTGCTGGGTGGTGGCCTGTAAGCCGGATTTCCCCATCTCCACCCCCGAGCTGTTTGCCCGCATTGACAGCTGTAAGATCCGCTGCCGTCCCGACACGGCCGGCATGCTGGAGGCGCTGAAGGCGGGCAGCCTGGAGGAGGTGGCCCGGCGGATGTACAACGTGTTTGAAGATGTGCTGCCCGAGCGCTATCAGGCCCGGGTGGCGGAGATCAAGCATGTGCTCATCCAGAAGGGCGCCCTGGGCGCCAACATGAGCGGCACCGGCCCCACTGCCTTTGGACTGTTTGACAGCGAGGCGGCAGCCCGGGAGGCTCAGGCAGCCCTGCAAGAGGGATACCGGGACACTTTTTTGTGCCGGAGTGTTTAAAACAAGAAAAAGCCGTCCATCCTACTATGTACTACATAGGATGGACGGTGTTTTTTATGGATCGGAAGCTGAAGCGGTGGGAAGTGGCCCTGTTGTGCGGCGTGCTGGCGGCGCTGTTGTGGAGCGCCTGGGCTGGGCAGGAGCAGGCAGAGCTGGCCGGGCAGATGATCCGCCTGCATGTGCTGGCCAACTCTGACAGCCAGGCCGACCAGGAGCTGAAGCTGGCCGTGCGGGACCGGGTGCTGGAGCAGGCCGAGGACCTCTATCCGGAAGATGTGACCCTGGAGCAGGCGCGAGAGATTTTGGAGGACAGCCTGGATGAGCTGGCCGCCGCTGGGCAGCAGGTGGTGGACGAGGCAGGCAAGGACTATCCCGTCACCGCACGCCTGGAGGAGTGCTGGTTTCCCGCCAAGGAATATGAAAACTTTGCCCTGCCTGCCGGAGAATATACGGCGCTGCGGGTGGTGATCGGAGAGGGAGAAGGTCAGAACTGGTGGTGCGTAGCCTTTCCGCCCCTGTGCCTGGGAGCGGCCACCGAGAGCGTAGAGGAGGCCACGGCGGCGGGGCTCTTTACGGATGATCAAGCCGGGCTGATGACCCGGGAGAATGAGGGATATGTGCTGAAATTCAAGTCCCTGGAGCTGCTGGGTCAGCTGCGGGGACTGTTCACTGGAAACTGAAAAGCGCCCGTCCGGACGGGCGCTTTATGCGTATTTATTCTTCTTTGGGTTCCAGTAGGTAGGGGAGGAAGTCGGCCATCAGGGGGATGTAGGTGACCACGAAGGCGATCCCGGCCAGAATGGCCACTTTGGGTTTGTGCCGGGAGGGAACCAGAAGGCCCAGCAAAATTCCTACGGCACAAAGGCAGATCTTCACCAGGGCGAAGTCACGCCAGGTGCTCTCGGCGGCATACTCGTCCGCCCGGTCCAGTAACCATCTCAGCCAGTTCATACATGCCCTCCTTTTTTCCGCTTTCTTGTAAGAAAGCTTGGCAAAGAACTTTGTGCGAAACTGCGTTTCGCTTCTGGGTCTGGAGCGATCCTACGAAGCTGCGCCGAGTAGGACCTCTCTCGTATGCTTCCATTTTAAGTTACGTTTCGACAAAATGCAAGGAAAAGAAGTTGGTTTTATTCCATTGCAGATACAAGCCCTCCTGCAAGGAGTTCCATCGCCCGCGGGCGATGGAATAAAATGTAATTTCGTCATTTCCGGCGACAGGTGCGTCGGAAATGACACTTCTCGCGCAAGATGGGCCGACTTTTCCGTAAGGAATCGAGGCTCATCTTGCGTGCAGCCTGTCATCGATGTGGGCGAAATTCTTTCGCCCACATCAATGAGCGGAAGCCCAGGTAGTCCCGGCGTGAGTCTCAGCCAGCAGAGGGACAGACAGCTGGCATACGCCCTCCATCTCCTCCTTGACTAGCTTACACACCGTCTCGGCCTCGGCCTCGGGGCACTCCACGATCAGTTCGTCGTGGACCTGGAGTACCAGACGGCCCTCCAGCCCCTCCCGGAGCAGACGGTCCCGCACCCGGATCATAGCCAGCTTGATGATGTCGGCAGCAGTTCCCTGAATGGGCATGTTCAGCGCCACCCGCTCGCCGAAGGAGCGGGTATTGAAGTTGGAGGACTTGAGCTCCGGCAGCCAGCGGCGGCGGCCAAACAGGGTGGACACATAGCCGTCCTGCTTGCCCTGCTCCACTACCCCGTCCATATAGGCCCGCACGCCGGAATAGTGGGCAAAATACTTGTCCATATACTCCTTGGCCTGCTGCACGGAAACGCCGATATCCTGGCTCAGGGAGAAGGGAGAGATGCCGTAAACGATGCCGAAGTTCACCGCCTTGGCGCTGCGGCGCATCTGGGGGGTGACCTGGTCGGGGGTGACTCCAAAGACCTGGGAGGCGGTAATGGTGTGGATGTCCGCTCCGCTGTGGAAGCCCTCGATCATGGCCTGATCTCCGGCCATGTGGGCCAGCAGGCGCAGCTCGATCTGGGAGTAGTCCGCGTCCACCAGCACCTTGCCGGGTGCGGCCACAAACATCTCCCGCAGCTGGGCGCCCAACTGGGTGCGGATGGGGATGTTCTGGAGGTTGGGCTCGGTGGAGGAGAGCCGCCCGGTGGCGGTGACGGTATTCTGGAAGCAGGTGTGGATGCGCCCGTCGGGGGCGATGACCTTGCCCAGGCCGTCGGCGTAGGTGGATTTCAGCTTGGTGAGCTGGCGGTAGTCCAGAATGGCCTCGATGATGGGGTGCTTGCCCCGCAGCTTCTCCAGCACCTCCGCGTTGGTGGAGTAGCCGGTCTTTGTCTTCTTCACCGGAGGCAGGCCCAGCTTGTCAAAGAGGATCTTGCCCAGCTGCTGGGTGGAGTTGATGTTGAACTCCTCTCCGGCCAGCTCATAGATGAGGGCCTGGTCCTTCTCAATGCCCTGAGCCAGAGCCTCACCGAAGACGGCCAGGGCCTTCCGGTCCACCAGCACGCCGGAGCGCTCCATCTCGGCCAGCACGGGGCACAGGGGGAGCTCGATCTCCTCATAGAGCTTGGTGAGCCCCAGCTCCTCCAGGCGCTGGGACAGGGTCTCGTAGAGGCAGTCAATGAGGGCGCAGTGGCTCAAAAACGCGCCCATGGGGCCGCTGACCTGGGCAGCAGCAGATTCCTTGTCCTCCGCCCCGGCATAGGGGTCAGCCCCGGCGGAGCGGGCCTCCTCAAAGGCGAAGAGGGAGTCAAAGGCACCGGGGGTGAGATACTCCTTGGCCTTGGCAAACTCCTGGTTGTAGTAAGTGAGGCCCAGCTTCTCCAGGTCGTAGCTGCCGTCGGTGGGGGAGAGCAGGTAGGCGGCTAGCTCGGTGTCAAACCGGATGCCCTGGGGCTCAATCCCCTGGTCCATCAGCTCCTTCTCCAGCTCCTTGGCCCCGTGGACCACCTTCTGGATATTGGAGGTGAAGAGGGCCTGGAGCACCTGATTGTAGTTCTCCAGGCGATTGGCGAAGAGCAGGGCCCCGTGGCCCTCCGTGGGGCTGGGTTCAAAGCTGACGCAGACTGCGTCCAGGCCGGGCAGGGTCAGCACGGCCACATGGTCGGCCTGCCGCCACAGCGCCAGCAGCTCCTGGGCCCGGGCGGCGTCCTGCACCACCTCGCTGGTGCAGGTGCCCTCCACCATCTTGCCCTCCTGGGGCTCGCCCTCTCCCTGAGGAGCGGTGAGGTGGTACTTGTCGATGAGCTTGGCAAATTCCAGCTCCAGGAAAAGCTGGTAGAGGCGGTTGTTGTCCACCTCTTTGCGCAGGTTCTGCTCCGGGTCGAAGTCCAGAGGGGCATTACACAGGATGGTGGCCAGGTCGTAGGACATGCGGGCCATCTCCTCCCCCTCCTGGAGCTTTTTAATGACGCCCGGCTTGGCGGGAGTGCCGGGGGCCATCTCCGGAGTGGGCATGGCCTCGTACAGCGCGTCAATGGAGCCGTACCGGCCCACCAGGGCCATGGCGGTCTTCTCACCTACGCCCTTGACGCCGGGAATGTTGTCGCTGGCGTCCCCCATGAGGGCCTTGAGGTCGATGATGTGGATGGGGTCAAAGCCGTACTCGGCCCGGAAGGCGTCGGGCGTCATGTCCTTGGTGGTGGTGCGGCCCATGCGGGTGGACACCAGCTTGACGGTGGTGTGGTCGGTGACCAGCTGGAGAGAGTCCTTGTCGCCGGTGACCACGATGGTGTCCCACCCGGCGGCGGTGTCCTTGGCGGCAATGGTGCCCATCAGGTCGTCCGCCTCCCAGCCGTCCATCTCGTAGATGGGGATGTTCATGGCGGACAGGACATCCTTCAAAATGGGCATCTGGCTGGCCAGCTCATCGGGCATTCCCTTCCGGGTGGCCTTGTAGCCGTCATAGGCCAGGTGGCGGAAGGTGGGGGCCTTGCGGTCAAAGGTGACGCACAGGGCGTCGGGCTGGCTCTCGTCCAGCAGCTTGCCCAGAATATTCAAAAAGCCGAAGATGGCGTTGGTGGGCTGACCGGAGCGGGTGGTGAGATTCTGGCTCACCCCATAAAAGGCCCGGTTGACCAGGGAGTTGCCGTCCAGGACCATCAGTTTTTTCATGTGGGTATCCTCTCGTTTCTTCCCCGGAAGGGGTAACATTTCTCTCTTAGTATACCAGTCTTCCCGCAGGTGGGCAAGAAAAACCGGGGGCCGCGCTGCGGCCCCCGGAGGGAATGAATGGGAGAAAAGAGGTGTTTCAGAATCAGTTATGTTCCACTTTTAATTGACAGCTGCCCGATTCGTCCAGCACAAGGAAAATGTCCACACCCCGGAAGGTGAAGCCGCCAAAAGCGCTGTCGCCGGGGGTATAGTTCTGGCAGATCATCGCAGAAACATGGGATTTGGCATTGGGATCTTCGGCATACAGCCGTTCCAGGGCGTTCAGATCTGCCACAGCGGTGCCTTGGAAGGAAACCATAGAAGTAAAAGGCATCTCGGCCCGATTGGCCTGTCTGCCGCCTGCCACCCATAGCAGAGCATAATTATAAAGACCCGGAGTAGCCTTCACGCAGCCGGAGAACTGAACGGTGTTTTTCCCGGTGACCTTCAGCCCCATATACTGGCCGCCCTCCCAGTCCTGGCGGTAGTAGTCGGTGCAGCCGTCGGCAGGCAGCGGGCTCTCCTTGGTAAAGTATCGGTCGTTGCCGGAAGAGTTCCCACTGTTCGAGCCGGTATTGCCTTCCTCTTTTTCGCTGGAGCCGATAAACAGCTGGACCCAGGCGTTCCCCGGGGCATAGCCCACACCGATCGCATTGAAATTGGCGTTGAGGATATTGGCCCGATGGCCGGGAGAATTCATCCAGCCCGCCACCACAGCTTCGGGGGAGGGGTATCCCATGGCAATGTTCTCGCCGGCAGTGTAGTAGCTGATGCCCATGTCTTTAAAGATACTGGAGAAGCTGGAGCCGTCGGGGCGGGTGTGGTCGAAGAGCGTCAAAATCTCCTGGGCACGGATCTGGGCGCCCTGGGTGGCTTTTGTGCTGATGCTCAGGGGAGACAGCCCCTCCTTGGCGCGCTCCGCATTGACCAGACGTACCACCTCCTCGGCCATGGCCTGGGGATCGATGGAGACAGGCTTGGTCACGGTCAGAACCGCAGAATCCTTTACTCCGTTTTTGGCGGTGACTGTGATGACCGCGGTGCCCGCGCTCTGGGCGGTAATGCGGCCGCTCTGGGTGACGGTGGCCACGGAAGGATCGCTGGAGGACCAGGTGAGCGTCTTGTCTGCGGCGTTGCTGGGGTAGATCGCAGCACTGCCTGTGGTGCTCTCTCCCACCTGAAGGGAGGTAGCCGCCAGAGTCAAAGACACATTGGTGACCTCTTGACGGGGGACGTTGATGGTGACCCGATCCACCAGGCCGGCTACCTGACACAGGATCACACAAACTTCTGCCCGGGTAATGTTGCTGCTGCCGTTAAAGCGGTAGTTGGTGCCGCCAGACAGAGCTCCGGCCCGGTACCACTTGTATACCTGCGGGCCGTAGGGATCGCCCTCATCCACATCCGGGATAAAGCCGTCGGGAATATCGTTGATGGCAGGAAGCTGGCTGGCCGGAACGGCCTGATCCAGCAGAGCCACCATCTCGTAGCGGGTGGCTTTGCGGTCCATCTGGGACAGGCCGACTCCGGGCAGAACAATGCCGTAGTTTACACAGTACTGGTAGTAGGGGGCGTACCATGGAGAGGAGGCAGAGACTTTGGGCAGCGTGCCTTTACCCTGGCTGTGGAGCTGATAGGCCAGTACCATGGTCTGGCCAAGAGTCAGATTTCCGTTGGGGGTGAAGGTATTGCTTCCGGTGCCGGTCATCAGGCCCTCTTTGGTGGCCAGAGTCACATAGGGGGCAAACCAGCTGGCAGCGGGAACGTCGGCAAAGTTAGCGTTGGAGGGGCGCTCCGGTTCCACGGGCTTTTCCGGTTCTTCCGGCTCCTCCGGCTCGACGGGCTGCTGGTTATAGGTATCCGGATCAAAGAAATCCACCTGGTAGGAGAAGGCGGCGGGAGAGCCGCTTTTGCTCTTCAACCCGTCAATGGTGACGGTGTAGACGCCCTCATACCGGTCGATATTGTCGGGGCGGAAAATGATGCAGTTGGCTACGCCGTAGTTGCCGGTGTTCACATTGAGATAGCGGCCTGCACCGGCGTTATAGCTCTCGTTCCCGGACAGAACCCAGCTCTTGCCGTCGCTCTCCCGCACCAGGGTGATGGTGAGCTGGGACAGGGAGGGGATGGCATACTTCTGGGGGTTGAGAGTGACACTCCAGGCGGTATTCGTCTCAAAACCGCCGGTGTTGGTGGGGAAGTTGCCGGAAGCAGGCCAGGCGATAAAGTCATAGTCGCACCCGGAGCCGCTGCGGTCAAAGACCTTCTCGGTTACATAGCGGCCGTACCCGCTGGAGGACTGGGCATAGCCAAATCCCACTTTGCCCAGAGTGGGGTTGAGCTGCCAGCGGCGGTGGCCCACCCGGCTGATGTTGGAGCTGTCGCTGTCGTCCATGAAGCCGTCAGGGGCAAAGGCAAGGGTGACGCCGGCATACAGGTTGCTGGACGAGGCGGCGGAGTAACCCTGCTTATAGAAGCTCTCGTCCATATCGGCGGGTTTGCTGGGACTGTGGCTCAGACCGCCGTTGGCGGCAGTGAGCACCGCACCGTACTGGGCATTCTCGCACAGACTGGCGTCCAGGGTGACGGAGGGAAGTCCGGCAATGCGCCGCAGGGCGTTGAGCCGGTCCGCCGCCCGCTGAAGGGCCTGGCTGCTCACCTGGCCAATGGAGTAGGGGGCGGTGACAGAGGGGGCCACGTCAAAGACCTGGTCGGGCATGGTGTTGGGATTCTCACGGAGCAGCTGCGTGATCTCCTCTTTGGACAGCTTGGGCAGAGAGGTGGAACCACTGTCCCGATTGCTGCCCGCCGCCCAGGCAGCTGGGATCAGAGACAGCACCAGGGCAAGTACACAGGTCAAAGCAATGAGTTTTGCCAGGGGAGAGGTACTTCGTTTCATGGTGATCGCTCCTTCTCTATTTTATTTTAGTCAAAGCACGCGCAGTTTCCCACAGACGAGGGCAGAGCCGCGGACGCTATGGGCTGTCCGTTCTGAAAGCTTAGAGGGTTTGGGCCAGATGCTTTGCCTCCCGTTTGGCCCGGTTCAAAATGGCCTGGGCGTCATTTTCCCACACGTCCAGTCCCTCGGCGGTGAGACAGTGGGTGCGGGAGATGCCGAACATGTCGCTAAGTCCCTTTAAATAGTCATAGCCGAAGTTTTTATCGCCGATCTCCCCTCCGGCGGCGGTGATATACACCAGGTTGCCTGCCTTGCACAGGCCCTCCTGCTGGCCTTCCAGGGTGTAGTGGAAGGTGATGCCCAGCACGCTGGCCCACTCCAGGTAGACTTTCAGGGCGGCGGGGAAGGTGAGGTCCCAATAGGGCGCGGCCACCACCACCAGATCAGCTCCCTGCATCTCATGGGCGGGGGCAAACATGGAGTCCCAGGGGTCGGCCTGGAAGCGCGCGTCCCGCTCCGCCGTCATAGGGCCGGTGAGTACCGGCAGGTCGCAGGCGGTGAGGTCCCGCTCCAGAATTTCCGCCTTGGGCCAGCGTTCTTTGCAGGCCTCCAAAAAGGCCTGGCTCAAAAGCCAGGTGCGGGATTCCTCCCGGCCGCGCATACAAGCGTTGACAAACAAAATATGCTGTATCATACTGCATTCTCCTTTCCAAGATCGGCCAGGGCCTGGCTTGCGGTTTTGACCAGATAATCCATGGCTTCCACAGGGTAGTCTCCCGCGGCGGTCTCGCCGGTAAGCATCAGCGCGCAGGAGCCGTCCAGCACTGCGTTGTAGATATCGCTCACCTCTGCCCGGGTGGGCACGGCCCGCTGCTGCATGGACCAGAGCAGCTGAGTGACCGCAAAGAACGGCTTCCCTGCCTCCCGGCAGGCGCGGGCAATGTGCTTTTGGGCGGAGGGCAGCTGCCACAGGGGCATGCTGTTGCCCAGGTCGCCCCGGGCAATACAGACGATGTCGGCAGAATCGATGATCTCGTCCAGCTTCTCCAGCCCCCGCTGGTTTTCAATTTTCGCCATGATCTTCCCCTGCTCCAGCCCGGCCTCAGCCATGGCACGGCGCAGGGTGTGGACATCCTCCGCGCCCCGGACAAAGGGCTGCAGAATGTGGGTCACGCCGAAGCGTTTGGCCTGGGCCAGATTGTCCAGGTCCGCCTGGGTGAGGGTGGGAGTATGGACCTCCCGGCCCAGAATGGCCAGGCTCTTGCGGCTTTGGAGCTGCCCGCCCCGCTCCACCCGGCAGAAAAGACCGTCCGGGCGCTTTTCCTCCACCTGTACCAGCAGGGCGCTGTCGTCCAGGGAGATGCGGTCTCCCGGCTGGGCAGCTTCCAGGGCGGCGGTGGGAATGGGGATGCCGCCAGGGCCAAGCACGGTCCGGCTCCCGGACTCCAGCGCAACGGGAGCAGTGAGGGTACCCACCCGCAGCTCCGGGCCTTGCAGGTCGATGATGAGATGGGCGGCCCGGCCGCAGGCGCGGGCGGCAGGCCAATAGATATCCTCCAGCAGGGGGGCGCACTGGGGAAGCGTGGTGTGAGACAAATTGAGCCGCGCCCCGGTCATTCCGGCGGCAAACAGCCCGTCCAGGGTGGCTCGGTCGGCGCAGGAGCCACCCAGAGTGGCATAAAATTCCATGGAACATTCGCTCCTTTTTTTGCTGCTGTCTCTATTATGGTGCCCTCAGCCCCCTTCGTCAATCGAAATTCGGGGAATTTCCCGGAAATCGGATTGTTTACCCCTTTTTCATAGACTTTTTTCCGGAAGCGTGATAGAATAGGATGCCTGAATGAAACCATTGCCCTCAAAAAGGCATGACCATAGTCCAACCAATTCTTTGATGATGTGGAGGATGTTCCATTGAAAACGAATGTGTTAGGCATCCAATTTGACAACCTGACCCGCGAGGAGGCCCGCCAGGCGGGCCGGGAGCTGCTGCGGGGCAGCGATTTTCACTACGTAGTTACCCCCAACCCTGAGTTTCTGCTGGCTGCGGAAAAGGACCTGGAGTTCCAGAAGATCCTGAATCGGGCCGATTTGGTGCTGCCCGACGGCATCGGGGTGGTCTATTCCGCCAAGATTTTGGGTACACCTTTAAAGGAGCGGGTAGCCGGCTTTGACTTTGCCTGTGACATGCTGGAGGAGCTCAACGAGCTGGGCGGCCGGCTCTATCTGCTGGGCGCCAAGCCCGGCGTGGCCGAGGAGGCCGCTGCCAAGATCGTGGAGCAGCATCCCAAGATCGTGATCTGCGGCACCCACGACGGCTACTTCAAGGAGTCTGACCCGGTGGCCCGGGAAGTGGCCGCCGCCCAGCCTGATCTGCTGTTTGTCTGCCTGGGCGCCCCCAAGCAGGAGAAGTGGATTGCCCGCTTTGGCCTGCTCACCGGAGCCAAGATGGCCATCGGCCTGGGCGGCGCGCTGGACGTGTTTGCCGGCAACGTGGAGCGGGCTCCCGAGAAGTGGCAGAAGATGGGCATGGAGTGGGCGTACCGCCTCAGCCGTGAGCCCAAGCGCTTTGGCCGCATGGCCAAGCTGCCCTTGGTGCTGGTGAAGGCTGCCGGGCAGCGCGTCACCGGCCGCCGCCGTCCGGGGGTTCTGTGATGGCGGGACGGCTGATTGTATTCGAGGGGACCGACGGCTCCGGCAAGTCCACCCAGTTTCAGGCCCTGTGCCGCCGGGTGACCCAGAGCGGCCGGGAGTATCAGAAGCTGGTTTTCCCCCAGTATAACGAACCCTCCTCCACCCTCATCCGCATGTATCTGGCGGGGGAATTTGGAACCCATCCCCAGGATGTAAACCCCTACGCCGCCTCCGCCTTCTATGCGGTGGACCGGTACGCCTCTCTGAAAAAGGTGTGGGGGGAGTACTATGAGCAGGGCGGACTGGTGCTCACCGACCGGTACACCACCTCCAACGCGGTGCACCAGGCGGTGAAGTGTGCGCCCCAGGAGCGGGAGGCCTTCCTGCGCTGGCTGGACGACTTTGAGCACGACAAGCTGGGCCTGCCCCGGCCCGACCTGGTGCTCTATCTGGATATGCCTACCGAGCGGGCGGTAGAACTGCTGCGCCGCCGGGAGGCTGCCACCCACACCAAGGCCGACATCCATGAGCTGGACACCGGATATCTTGCCGCCTGCCGGGACAGTGCCCTGCAGGCCGCTCAGCTGCTGGGCTGGAAGGTGATCCCCTGCGTCAACGCCCAGGGCGAGGTGCGCAGCGTGGAGGAGATTCATGAGGAGATCTGGTCCCTGGCGGCCCCTGTGCTGTAAGAGACCGGACGGCAGGACAACAAGGAGGGTTATCCATGGTATATGTACTGCTGGCCCCCGGCTTTGAGGAGTCCGAGGCCATCGTCCCCACCGATCTGCTGCGGCAGGGCGGGCTGGAGACCGCGCTGGTCTCCCTGTCCGGCCCCACCGTCACCGGGGGACACAACATTACCGTCCAGGCCGAACTGGAGCTGTCCCAGGTGGATCTGGACCAGGCGGAGATGATCGTGCTGCCCGGCGGCGGCGTGGGCGTGGAGAACCTGTGGAACAGTGAAGCGGTCTCCCAGCTCATCCAGGAGGCCGCCAAGCGGAATATTTGGCTGGCCGCCCTGTGCGCCGGCCCCGTGCTGCTGGCCCGCTGGGGTCTGCTGGACGGCCGAAAGGCCACCTCCTATCCCACCCGCCACGACCAGCTGGGCAAGGCCGAGGTGCTGCCCCAGGAGCGCGCCGTGGCAGACGGCAAGTTTGTTACCGGCCACGCCTGCGGCTCCTCCTTCGACTTCGGTCTGAAGCTGGTGGAGGTCCTGCGGGGCAAAGAGGTTGCGGACGAGATCAATGGACGTATCTTCTACCATCGCTGAGGCCAAAAAGGCGTTACGCGCCCGGTTGAGGCGGGAGATTGCTGCCATTTCCCCTGAGGAGTGTCTGGAGAGCGACCAGGCCCTGTTTGGCCGCTTTTTGTCCCTGCCTCAGGTACAGGCAGCGGACACCCTGTTTTTGTTCTGGGGTATCCCGGGACGGGAGCCGGAGACGGAGCGGCTGGTGCGGGAGCTGACCCGGCAGGGCAAGCGGGTAGGCCTTCCACGGATGCTGCCCGGACACCAGATGGAGGTGCGGCAGTTTGATCCCCGCATCCCAATGAAGCAGGCCGCCTTCGGCATCTGGGAGCCGTCGGAAGAGGCTCCGCTGCTGGAGAAAAAAGACATTGCGCTGGCCCTTGTTCCCGCCGTAAGCTATGACCGCCGGGGGTACCGGCTGGGCTTTGGGGGCGGATACTACGACCGGTGGCTGGAGGATTTTTCCGGCCGGACGGCAGGCCTGTGCCGGGGTGTCCTTCTTCAGGAGCAGGTTCCCATCGAGGGTCACGACGCCCGGGTGGAGGTGGTACTCACCGAGCAGGAGGCCATCTGGATACAGACATAAAAAAAGCGGGACTTGAAGTCCCGCTTTGCCCCGCGCCGGGGCCTAGTGTAGGGTCAGCAGCCGCAGCCGTTGTTGCAGCCGCAGCCGTTGCTGTTCTCGCTGGCGCAGTTGTTGCCGCAGCAGCAGCACAGGACGATGATCAGCAGGATGATCCACAGGCAGCCGTTGCCGCCAAAGCCGTTATTGCCAAAGCACATTGTTGTTTCACCTCACTTACCCCGCCGGGGTTTTCCCGGCGTTCTGGTATAGTCTATGGCAGCCCCCTGTCCCAGGTTCCCTGGCAAAGAAAATTTTCTTGCGGGCGGGCGCCGTTCCCAACCCAACCATTGGACCGGCCCAAGGACCGGAGCCGACGGAGCCGGAGCCAAGGCCCGGTCCATCCGGCAGATTTGATTTAGGAGCTGACTCTATGGCACAGGATTATCAATCTTCCTCCTCCAGACAGCCGCGGCGGCGGGAGGAGACGCAGCGCTCATCCAACACACGGCGCCGGAAAAAGCGCTCTGGCCTGAGCGGAGCGGCCATCTATGCGATTTTTGTCATCGGCGTGTCCGCGCTGCTGGCCTGCATCGGCTGGGTGGCTGCCAACGACGTGCTGGCTCTGAACAAACCAGAGAAGACCGCTACCATTACCATTACCAATGACGACAGCTTTGGTGATGTGGCTGAAAAGCTCAAGGACGAGGGACTCATCGAATATAAGTTCCTTTTCAATCTCTTTGCCACCTTCACCCGCAGCAAGGACGACGTGGTGGCAGGCACCTTCACCCTGAACACCGATATGGACTACCGGGCCCTGCTGTCCGGCATGAGTGCCAACTCGGCCACCCGGGCCACCGTCACCGTGACCATTCCCGAGGGCTACACCGTGGATCAGATCTTCACGCTGTTGGAGGAGAAGGGTGTGGCCAGCGTGGAGGACCTGCAGGATATGGCGGCCAACCACGACTACGCCTTCTCCTTCCTCCAGGATCTGGAGATGGGGGACTATCACCGCCTGGAGGGCTATCTCTACCCCGACACCTACGAATTTACCACCCCCCAGAACTCCCTGTATGTCATCAACAAGATGCTGGTGCGCTTTGACGAGCAGTTTACCGACGCAATGCGCCAGGAGGTGGCAGACAGCGGCCGTACCATCCATGAGATCATCACCATTGCATCCATGATCGAGAAGGAGACAGACGGCAATGACCGGGCCGATATCGCCTCGGTCATCTACAACCGCCTGAATAACCCCAGCGGCGGAACCCAGAGATATCTGCAGATCGACGCCACCCTGGCCTATATCAACGGCGGCAAGGTGCCTACTGAGGCGGACAAGTCCATTGATTCCCCCTACAACACCTACCTCTACAAGGGACTGCCTGCCGGACCCATCTCCAACCCCGGTCTGGAGTCCATCAAGGCAGCTATGAATCCCAACCGCACTTCGTACTACTACTACGCCCTGGGCGACGACGGAGTACACCACTTCTTCAAGACCCTGCGGGAGCAGCAGAACTTTATTGCTACTCAGGAACTTTACAACAAATAACAAAAGCAGGCCCCGGAGCTACTCCGGGGCCTGTACTCTGGAGGGAGAACCGATATGAAAAAACCGGAACTGCTGGCTCCGGCAGGAGATATGGAGCGGCTTCAGATGGCTCTGGCCTACGGAGCGGACGCGGTCTATCTGGCGGGTACCATGTTTGGTATGCGCTCTTTTGCGGGCAATTTTACCCCCGAAGAGCTGAAAACCGCCGTAGAACTGTGCCACAGCAAGGGAGTGCGGGTCCATGTGACCTGCAACACCATGCCCCGCAATGAGGAGGTGGCCCGGCTCCCGGAGTGGCTGGAGTATCTGGACAGCGTGGGAGTGGATGCCATCATCCTGGCCGATGTGGGTACCCTGGCTCTGGCCAAGCGCCACGCCCCCCACGTCCAGTGCCACATTTCCACCCAGGCCAGCATCGTCAACTACCAGTCTGCCACCGCCTGGCACGACCTGGGAGCCAGCCGGGTGATCCTGGCCCGGGAGCTGGGCCTTGATGAGATCCGGGAGATCCGCCTCAAGACCCCCAAAGAGCTGGAGATCGAGGCCTTCGCTCACGGGGCTATGTGCGTAAGCTATTCTGGACGGTGCCTGCTGTCCAACTACATGACGGGCCGGGACTCCAATCGGGGAGCCTGCGCTCAGCCCTGCCGCTACCAGTACGCCTTGATGGAGGAGAAGCGGCCCGGCGAGTATTTCCCCGTCTTTGAGGAGAATGGGGAGACCTACATTATGAACTCCAAAGATATGTGCATGATCGACCACGTGGCCGAGCTGATGGAGGCGGGTCTGGACTCTCTGAAGCTGGAGGGCCGGGCCAAGAGCGCCTACTATGCCGCCATTGTCACCGGCGCTTACCGCCATGCCATCGACGCGGCGGCGGCGGGACAGCCTCTGGACCCGGTATGGCGGGATGAGGTGGAGCACATCAGCCACCGGCATTACTCCACCGGCTTCTATTTTGGCCAGCCGGGCCAGTATACCGAAAATTCCCGCTATGTCCGGGACTGGCAGATCGTGGCCAAGGTGCAGTCCTGTGACGAACAGGGCAACGCCACCCTCACGCTGAACAACAAGTTCTCTGTGGGGGATACTCTGGAGCTGGTAGGTCCCGACGTACGGCCCCAGACCCTCACCGTGGAGGGACTGTGGGACGAGGCGGGAGAAGCTTTGGAGCAGGTGCGCAAGCCCCAGATGGTCTTCCGCATGAAGCTGCCTCAGCCGGTGCCTCCTCTGTCTCTGCTGCGCCGTCAGGCAGAGCTGACCCCGTAAACAAGAAAGCCCCCGCCGGCTGAGATGCCGGCGGGGGCAGTTTTGTCCGTGTCAATCGGTGGGGTTTAGAGTTTGGAACATGCGCAGGGCCATGATAAGGCAGGACTGGCGCTGGGCGCTGCGCTGAGGAGAAAAGCGGTTGTTTCCAGTACCCACGATAATGTCGTGGCGGGCCATAAAGTACACGCTGCTCTTGGCCCAGGAGGCAATGGAGCTGTCGTCGGCAAAAGAGCCGGACTGTCCCTCCACGCTGCCGCCCAGCTTGCGGTAGACGGCGGCGAGCATGGTGGCTGCCTGCTCCCGGGAGATGGACTGGGAGGGAGAGAAAGTGGTGGCAGAGGTGCCGGCGGTCAGTCCCAGCGCCCAGGCTTTGCCTGCCTCCGGGTCGGAGGTGTCGGTGAAGGGAGTGTGGCTGGGGGCAGAGATGGCCTCTCCGCCCATGGCCTCATACAGCCGCACCGCAAGGGAGGCAAACTGCAGCCGGCTGATGGAGCCGCGCAGGTCCTGGCCCTTAAGGCGCGCCGGCATCAGATTCATGGCAATGGCCTCGTTGACCAGATCCACTGCCCACTCATCCACCGGCTCCCCGGTAATGGTGGTGGTGTTGAGCCCGCCGCTTCCCGATGCGCGCACCCAAACCCCGGCGTCCATGGCCTGATTGGAGTGGGGGTCCTGGGTGATGACATGGTAGATATAGTTGTGGTCCCGCACGGTCAGGTGCTCCTGGGAGGTGAGGGTATTTTCCAGCGCCCAGTAGCCGGAGGAGGAGCGGTAGGTAAAGCGCTCCACGATAATTTGATTGCCAAGGTCACTGCGCACGACAGTGCCGGGAGGCAGCAGCGTCAAGGTGTGGGACAGGGTGGGGGAGTAGAGAAAGCTCTCTGTCCCGTCCGGGTCCTGGGAAAGATGATAAACGGCCTGATTGCTCTGAATGGTGGCGGCCAGACTGCTTGGAACCAGCAGAGCGCACAGGGCGCAGGCGGTAAGCAGGAGGGAGAGGGCGCGTCGGAGCATGGTCATTTCCTTTCTGATGGGGGAGCGCACAGAGCGCCCCGGGATGGAAGGGCTTGCGTGGTCGGCTGAAAATAGAGACAAAAGAATAACCTCATTTATATAGACGGGGATACACAGGAAAAGGTTTCAACATTTTTACAGGAAAAGAAAAATCGTAGCATTCACGAAAATCAGGCAATGAAATTGTGAAATCTGCCGGTGCAGTTGTGCCGCTTTACAGGATCAGATGAATGGTGTATGATTAAACCATACGAGTATGCGTTGAGAGAAACCGCCGATATGCCGCAAGCCTTGTGACAAGGAGGTTTTTTATGAAAAACCGCACAGATCGTATGCTGCTGAGGGCCTTTCTGGTGAGTCTGCTGGCCTATGGGATCCTGCTTTTCATTTATATTCAATGTATCTGGAAGGGAACGATCACCAGTCCCATCCTTGACGCACTGGAGCAGCTGTTTTTCTGGCTGGCTGTGGGCGGTCATGCAGTGCCCTTCTTTACTCTGCAGCTGCTGCTGTGCCGGAGAAAAAGTGCCGGCGCTGTTTTGATGCCTGTGTTACTGGCGATTCTGCCATTGATGAGTATTCAGGGAATATTTGGTGCACATGGTTGGAACATCCTTACGTGGATGGTTCTTCTTCGATATTCCATTGCTCCGGCAGCGGGCAGCCTGCTGGCCTGTGCAGTTTATGGAATTCATCGGCTGTGGAAGAAAAGAATCTCCCAGCCACAAGGAAATTCTCACTCTGTATTGTGATTTTATATTTGATTTATACCAGGAGTTTTATTATGTACTATCAAATCGTACCTATGGATCGCAGCCACATTGAGCAGATCGCCCGGCTGGAGCAGGCCTGCTTCTCCAGTCCCTGGACGGAGAACATGCTGGCTGACGCCCTGTTTGATACCCAGGCTAGCTTTATCGTGGCCGAGGATGAGGAGGGCAACGTGCTGGGCTATGCTGGCCTGCACGTCATTGTAGATGAGGGGTACATCGACAACGTGGCAGTGGAACCTGACGCTCGCCGCCACGGGGTGGCCAGCGCCCTTCTGGACGTGTTCTGCCGCTTTGGCGAGGTAAACCTGGCTTTCCTCACCCTGGAGGTGCGCGCTTCCAACCAGGCGGCCATCGCCCTGTATGAGAAGCACGGATTTACTCAGGCAGGACTGCGGAAAAACTACTATGACAAGCCCAGGGAAGATGCAGTTCTTATGACCAGATATTTTGAAAAACAGTAAAAAGCGAAAAAATGGATGGATTCCCGCCTGGAAATGGTTGAAAAACCACAGGCGGGAATTTTTTGTGTTGTTCACCCTACAGAAAAATATTCACTTGTAAGATAATATGTTGTCAAATAAACAACAAAAAGCTAAAATGAATGCAGAACAACACCCAACCGGTACATACAGAAAGGAAGACAGAAATGGCAGTTGGAAATCGTGTGTTTTTAAAGCGGCCCATGCCAAGCCAGGAACTGTTGGATGGCTTTGCAGGGCTGCCCGCGGCAAACATTGCCGATACCATGGGGTGCTCCTGCGCCATGAATCCCAGAATCAAGCGGATGAGCGGCTTTCAGGGGATCATGGTGGGTCCGGCGCTGACGGTAAAAGCCAGAGCGGGCGACAACCTGTTTCTCCATCGGGCGCTGGACACGGCTCAGCCGGGCGACATCATTGTGGTGTCCAACGATGAGGATCAGACCCGGTCCTTGATGGGTGAGATCATGTTTACCTATGCCAAGTACCAGCGTAAGCTGGGCGGGCTGGTGTTGGACGGCCCCATTCGGGACGTGGACGCGGTGCGGCAGATGGATCTGCCGGTCTATGCCAACGGTTCTACCCCCGGCGGCCCCCATAAAGAGGGACCCGGAGAGATCAATGTACCCATTGCCTGCGGCGGAGTGAGTGTGAATCCGGGCGACATCATTGTGGCTGACGCCGACGGCATTATTGTGATTCCGCTGAAAGACGCCCCGGCTGTGCTGGAGGCGGCGAAGAAGTTCCATCAGCAGGATGAGGCCAAGGTGGAGGCAGCCAAAAATGGAACCTCCAACCGTGCCTGGGTGATGAAGACCCTGCAGGCAAAGAATACGGAGTTTATTGATGGAGCGTATGGAGAATAATTCATTTGCCCCAGACACCCTGTGCGGATATTGAGAGGAGTAACTATGGCAACCACACTGGCAGAACGTATGAAAAAATTCAGCGGTTCCCCCACCTCGGCTCTGATCGCCAAGGTGGCAGAGCTGAAGCGACAGGGAAAAGATATTATTTCCCTTAACGTAGGGGAACCGGATTTTGGAACTCCCGATTACATCAAGGTGGCCGGTATGAAGGCCATCGCGGATAATTTCACCAAATATACCCCCGGCAACGGCATTCTGGAGCTTCGCCAGGCCATTGTAAAGAAGCTGAAAGAGGATAATGGTTTGGACTATACCGTCAATGAGGTGACCACCGCGGTGGGAGCCAAGCAGGCCATTGCCAGTGCCATGATGGTGATTGCAGGGCCTGGAGACGAGGTACTGCTCCCCATTCCCTGTTGGGTCAGCTACACGGAGATGATTCGTCTGGCGGGTGCTACTCCGGTGTTTGTGCCGGTGCGGCAGGACAATTATGAGCTGGATCTAGATGCCATCCGGGCGGCTATCACCCCGCGCACCAAGGCCATCGTCATCTGCACCCCCAACAATCCCACCGGTGCGGTGTATAGCGAGGAGAGCCTGCGGGAGCTGGCCGACCTGGCGGTCAAGCACGATTTCTTTATCGTGGCCGATGAGATCTATGAAAAAATGGTCTATGACGGTGCAAAGCACTTCAGTGTGGCCTCCATCTCCCGGGAGGTATGGGAGCGGACCATTACCGTCAATGGTTTTTCCAAGGCTTACGCTATGACGGGCTGGCGTATCGGCTATGCCGCGGCCCGGGCGGATGTGATCAAGGAAATCATGGCGGTGCAGAGCCAGACTACCTCTGCCACCAGCGCGATTTCCCAGAAGGCGGCTCTGGCGGCTCTGCAGGGCTCTCAGCATGACATGCAGGTTATGGTGGAAGAGTTCAAGCGGAGAAAAGATTATGTGGTGCAGCGGCTCAATGCCATGGAAGGAATTGTATGTCCGGATGTGAAGGGCGCGTTCTATGTGTATCCGGATGTGCAGCCCTATCTTGGCAAACGGTTTGGGGATAAGGTGATTGAGAATGCCGTAGACCTGTGCCAGTATCTGCTGGATGAGGCACTGATCTCCACGGTGCCCGGTGAGGCGTACAATGCTCCCGGGAAGATCCGCATCTCCTACTCCAACTCCATGGAAAATCTGGAGAAGGCGCTGGATCGACTGGAGCATGCATTGGTCCAGTTGAAGTAAACAAAGATAAATCAATGATGTTTTCCCTTCTTGCAGCGGGCGGTATGGCGTGTCCATGCAGCCCGTTGCAATTGGCTGGAGATTGACCACAATGGAAAACTGTGGTATCCTTTCCCTGTATCAGTGAGGAGAGGGTAACACATGGATGATTTGGTGAAAAAGATACAGGGAATGTCCCTGACACGCACCGACGCGGAGATTGCGGAGTATATTTTAGCCAATCTGAATACCATTGGGTTTCAGACCTCCACCTCCCTTGCAGAAGCCATCGGAGTCAGCGACACGTCGGTGATCCGCTTTATCCGCAAACTCGGGTTCAAAGGTTATGCAGACTTCCGGGGAGAGATGAACGCGAGGGCGGCCAGACAGATCAATCAGGTTCAGCAGGACTTGTCTCCCGGAGAGAAGTATGCCCGCAGCAGAGCGCAGCTCAAGCAGGACAGCCTGATCAGTGATGTGGGGGGCTATACCTTAGAGAATCTGCAAAAGAGCTTTGCCCAGCTGGATCAGGGAACGGTGGACCAGGTGGCGGACATCCTGCTCAGCAGTGACCGCAAGTATATTGCGGGATTTCGCGGAACGGCCTGCTGCGCCCAATATATGGCCAGCAAGCTGCTGTTTTTGACTCCCCACGTGGTTTCGGTAACCCATGCAGATGCCACGGCAGTGGAAAATGTATTGGATATTACCGATAAAGACTGCCTGTTTCTGTACAGCTTCCCGCGCTATTCCGAGATCTGTGGTGTGCTGATGGACATTGCCCGGGAGAGCGGGGCAAAAATTATTTTGATGACAGACCGGCGTACCTGCCCTCTGGCCAGTAAGGCGGATGTGGTGGTGGTGGCACAGGTAGAGGGACTGGGATTTGCCAACTCCTATGTGGCCCCCCTCAGTTTGTCAGAGGTATTCCTGCTGGCCATCAGCGGACAGCGGGATGTGACCCGCACCGAACGCTTTAACCGAATCGATGCGGTTATGGAGAAAGAAAAACTATATTAACTTTGTTTCCTGCAAACTGGAAGAAGGAGCAGTATGAATATTTTAGCCATTGAATCCTCCTGCGACGAGACCGCCGCCGCAGTTGTCAAAGACGGGCGGACGGTGCTGTCCAACTGTGTAGCCTCTCAGATCGAGATGCATACCATTTACGGCGGCGTAGTGCCTGAGATCGCCTCCCGCAAGCATGTGGAGGCAGTGACCGGTCTGGCCGATCAGGCTTTGGAGCAGGCGGGGATGACCCGGAGTGACCTGGATGCCATTGCTGTGACCTATGCGCCTGGTCTCATCGGCGCGGTGCTGGTGGGAGTGAACTTTGCCAAGGGCGCGTCCATGGCCCTGGATCTGCCCCTGATCCCAGTCCACCATGTGCGGGGACATATTGCGGCCAATTACCTCACCCACCCTGATCTGGAGCCCCCCTTTGTCTGTCTATGCGTCTCCGGCGGCACAACCGCCATTGTGGACGTGAAGTCCTATACCGAGATGGAGGTGCTGGGCGGCACCCGTGACGATGCAGCAGGGGAGTGCTTTGACAAGGTGGCTCGGGTGCTGGGTATCGGTTACCCCGGCGGCGGCCCCATGGACCGCCTGGCTCAGGGGGGAGATGACAGCCGGTACGAACTGCCCCGCGCCCATGTGGCCGGCCATGAGCTGGATATGTCCTTCTCGGGCTTAAAGACGGCCAGTCTCAACCTCATTCACAACACCCAGCAGAAGGGGGAGGAGTTATCCCTGCCCGACTTTGCCGCCAGCTTTGGCCGGGCGGTGAGCGACTCCCTGGTGCCCCGGGCCATGGCGGCCGCCCGAATGAAGGGCTACGGCCAGCTGGCAGTGGCCGGAGGCGTGGCGGCCAACAGCCGCATCCGCGCCGACCTGCAAGCCGCCTGCGCCAAGAGCGGGGATAAGCTCTACCTGCCGGAGCTGAAGTACTGCGGCGACAACGCCGCTATGATCGGCTGCCAGGGGTTTTATGAATGGAAAGCCGGGCATGTGGCCGGCCTGGATCTGAACGCTTACGCCACCCGGGATATTTCCCTAGGTTAAATATCGAAATCTTCAAGCCCTCCTCTGCGGGAACAATACCGTCGGAGGAGGGCTTATTCTTTTCAAATAAAAAAGCAATTTAATACATTATGTAACCTTACAAGATGGAATCAAGAAGAAAATGGAAGGGAGAAAACAAAAAGATTTAGAACAGTGTGCAGAAAATAACAATAAAATGTGGAAAGTAGTGTGGAAAGTGTGTAAAACTTTTTGTAGAAGCAGGACGAAAAAAGAAGGTTATGTAAATATTTGCGGGGATGGAAGGAAAGACGGAAAAAGATAAAATAATACTTGACAAGGGCGAGACACACTGATAGAATGTATGAGCAAAAGAAAGCAGGAACGGTGCCCCGTACCTCACCCCAGGCCAGAGCCAAAGGGTTAACAAGGTTTCACTTCTTCGCCAGGGAGACTTGGCGGGGATTTTTGTGACGCGGGCGCCATTCCGGCAGCCGCGTTTATTTTTTTGTTTGGAGGTGCTTTCCCATCGCTAACACAGGTCATCAAACCAATGAAGAAATCCGGGACAAGGAGGTCCGCCTGATCTCTGAGACCGGTGAGCAGCTTGGCATCATGTCCTCTCAGGAGGCGCTGCGCATGGCTGAGGAGCAGAACCTGGACCTGGTCAAGATCTCTCCCAACGCTGTGCCCCCGGTATGCAAGCTGATGGACTACGGCAAGTACCGGTTCGAGCAGACCAAGCGCGAAAAGGAAGCCCGTAAAAACCAGCGGGTAGTGGAGATCAAAGAGATCCGCATGTCCCCCAGCATTGACGTCAACGACTTCAATGTGAAGCTGCGCAACGCCCAGAAGTTCCTGTCTGAGGGCAACCGCTGCAAGGTGACCGTGCGGTTCCGCGGCCGTGAGATGGCCCACACCAACATCGGTCAGGATCTGCTGCTGAAGTTTGCCGAGTCCTGCGGCGAGACCGCCGTGATGGATAAAAGTCCGAAGCTGGAGGGACGCCACATGTCCATCTTCCTGTCCCCCAAGCCTGCCAAGGACGCCAAAAAGTAAGAAGCAAAGGAGTTTTCTGTTATGCCGAAGATCAAGATCAAGACTCATAGCGGCGCTAAGAAGCGCTTTTCCCTCACAAAGTCCGGCAAGGTCAAGCGCGCCATGACCAAGAAGCGTCACCTGCTCAACGGTCACGGCAAGACCACCAAGCTCAAGCGGGCTCTGCGCGGCACCACTTATGCCGACAAGACCAATGAGGCCGCCATCAAGCGCATGATCCTGTACAAGTAAGAAGAGGGAGGGAACGAACAATGGCAAGAGTTAAGGGCGCGATGATGACGCGCAAGAGAAGAAATAAGATCCTGAAGATGGCCAAGGGCTACTGGGGTGCTAAGTCCAAGCACTTCAAGATGGCCAACCAGGCCGTGATGAAGTCCGGCTCTTACGCCTACACCGGCCGTAAGCTGAAGAAGCGTGACTTCCGTCAGCTGTGGATCACCCGCATCAATGCCGCCTGCAAGATGAACGGCATGAACTATTCCACCTTCATGAACGGCCTGAAGAAGGCTGGCATCGTGATCAACCGCAAGATGCTCTCCGAGCTGGCTGTGAACGATAAGGCCGCTTTCGCTCAGCTCACTGAGACCGCCAAGAAGGCCCTGGCCTAAGTTTTATCCTTTCAAACGTCTGCGCGTTCCGCGCAGACGTTTTTTTATACCATAAACAAGCTGGTGGAGCAGTGTGTTTCTAGGCAAAAGAACAAAGACGTGGTATAATAAGACCGGTTGCCCCCCTGGGCGGTATACGAAGGAGGACATAGGTTTGGAGGGAAAAAAGAGACAACTCATTCGATGGCGGGCCAGCCGATGGGAACGCAAGCTGCTGGCGGCTCTGGGCACGGCTTTAAGCGCGGAACTGTTCTTCAACATCTGGGCGGAAAATTTCCGTATCTCAGCGGCTGTGGTACTCTACCCTGTGCTTCTGCTTACCCTGATGCAGGACAGCCGCAAGCCCGATACCGGAGTGCTGACTGCGCTGACGGTCCTGGTAGTGCGGTGTATCATTGGAGTGGCCGGGGGCGAAGATCTGATGTTCGTGGCCTGCCAGGAGTACCCGGGAGCCTTGTTCTATCTCTGCTACGACTGCCTGCTGTGTCTCCAGGTGCCAAACCGGTATGAGGCATCCCTTACCACGCTGTGGCGCAGCTTCTGGATCTGCGATATGCTCTCCAATATGGAGGACCTGACTTTGTCCCGGATGGCGTTGCCGGATGCGCCGGCCATTGTGACCCTGGTGCTGCTGGGACTGGCACGCTCTCTGCTGGCTGCGGGTATTCTGTGGGGGATGCGGCGCTATCAGCGCCTGCTGATGGAGGAGGAACACGAGCGGCGCTATCAGCGTTTGTTCCTGCTTACCGCCAATTTGAAAAATGAACTGTATTTTTTAAAAAAAGACGCAGAAAACATTGAAGGGATCATGACCCGGGCCTATCAGCTCTACGAGCAGCTGGGAGCGGAGGACTATCCTGAGCCTCTGCGTCAGCTTGCCCTGTCTATCGCCCGGGACGTGCACGAGGTAAAAAAGGACAATCTCAGTATTATCCGGGGCATTGAGGGCGAGGTAGCCGACGCCTACAACGATGAGACCATGCGCATGTCCGATCTGCTGCATATTTTGCGGGATACCATGCGGAATATTCTGGGAGAACGTCAGAATGATGTGCTGCTGGAATGTCGGTGTGAGACGGATTTTGCCACTGCGGAGCACTACCGGCTTATGTCGGTGCTGAAAAATCTGGTGATGAACGCCGCAGAAGCCATTCAAAGCGGACTGGGTTCAGGGATGATCCTGGTGGAGGAACGGGTGGTCCGGGAGCAGATGGTGCTGACTGTGCGGGATACCGGGCCTGGCATCTCCAAGCGGGCCATGCAGAACCTGTTCCAGGTGGGCTATTCCACCAAATTTGATCCCCAGACCGGAAACATCAACCGGGGCGTAGGCCTGCCGGCGGTACGGTTTTTGGTAGAGGAGCTGGATGGAACCATTGAGGTGACCAGCAGTGAGGGGGAGGGGGCCTGTTTTCAGGTGACCATTCCCATGGATGCACTGAGGGGAGGAGAAGCATGAGAATCTATATTGTAGAAGACGATATCTCAGTCATCAGCATTTTAGAGGATATTGTAGAGAGCAACGACCTGGGGACCGTGTGCGGAGACAGCGGAAGCGGACTGGACCTGGATAAGATCCTGGCACTGGCACCGGACCTGGTGCTGGTGGACCTGCTGATGCCCGGCAAGGACGGGATACAGGTGGTCCGCGAGCTGAAGGAGCGGGGCTGTCTGGCAAAATTTATCATGATCTCCCAGGTCAGCAGCAAAGAGATGGTGGCCAAGGCCTACCTGGCCGGGGTGGATTTCTTTATCAGCAAGCCAATTAACCTGATTGAAGTGCGCCAAGTGATCCGGAATATCCGCCAGCAGATGGAAAATGAGCGAGATCTGCATACCATCCAAAGTGTATTTACCATCAAGCAGACTCCCGTGGTGGAGCGGCAGTCTCGCGCTGATGTGCAGCGCAAGCGCATCCAATACGCCCTGAGCCAGCTGGGTATGGCTGGAGAGAAGGGGGCAAAGGATATTATGGATATGTGCATGTACCTGCTGGACCGGCACCAGCAGGTGTGCCAGGTGGGGGTGGGCGCCCTGTGTGCCCAGCTCAGCGACAGTCCCAAGTCTATGGAGCAGCGGGCGCGACGGGCGGTGGAGCGCGGACTCAACCATTTGGCCAGCCTGGGGCTGGACGACTATGGAAACGAGGTCTTTGCCCAGTATGCCTCCCGGCTGTTCCCCTTCCAGGAGGTGCGGGCGGAGATGGCCTTTATCCAGGGCAAGGGAAGCAAGGGCAAGGCCAACCTGAAATGCTTTTTGGACGGTATGTTGGTGCTGGCGGAGGAAGATTGACCCATTGACCTGTAAATTTGCATATCTTGACCTATTTCTGCGATGATCTTCCATCTTGGAAGTCAAAGGGTAGGATAATACAAATCAGGAGGAAGAAACAGGAAAATATCGCAAATAAGTGGTCAGATGCCCCAAAATAAAAAACGAAAAATTGTGAAATTTGGGGAAAAAATTTTTACGCCGTAGGATTTTGAAGCAATTTGAAGGAAGCTGTGTAAAATCCCTTCATGTAGGAACTGGGAAACCAAGTAATACATAGAAAAGGAGAAAGGAAAACATGCCCCAGATTGCTCTGAATATGTACCAGACTGCAGCCATCGCTATGATGCTGTTTGTCCTGGGACGATTCCTGACCAACCGCGTTGAATTCCTGAGAAAGTGTTGTATCCCTGCCCCCGTGGTGGGCGGCCTGATCTTCGCTCTGACCCACCTGGCCCTGCGTATGGCCGGCGTAGTGGAGTTTACCTTCGACTCCAACGTCAAGGACTTCTTCATGACCCTGTTCTTCACCAGCGTCGGTTACACCGCTTGCTTCCGCCTGCTGAAGAAGGGCGGCAAGAAGGTTATCACCTTCCTGATCGTTGCCATCATCATGGTGTGCCTGCAGAACGTGGTTAGCTCCATCCTGGCCGGTGTCTTCGACTGGGATATGCGTCTGGGTCTGTGCACCGGCTCCATCCCCATGGTTGGCGGCCACGGCACCGCCGGCTCCTATGGTCCCATGATGGAGAATGACCTGGGTATCGCCCGAGCCAACGTTATCGCCATTGCTGCTGCTACCTATGGCCTGGTGGCCGGCTCCCTGATGGGTGGCCCCACTGCCCGCAGCATCATCAACAAGTACAACCTGAAGTCCACCGAGAGCGGAACCGGCGTGGAGCTGGACGACATGAGCGCTGCTGACCGCGAGAAGGCTGAGCGCGTGGACGTGGACGCTTTCACCAATGCCGCTATCCTGCTGATCGTTGCTGCCGGCCTGGGCACCCTGCTCACTGCCGCCCTCAACAACATCCAGATCGACATCGGCAACTTCCACTTCAAGTTTACCTTCCCCACCTATATCGGCGCCATGCTGATCGCTGCTGTCATCCGTAACTTCTGCGACGCCAAGCACATTGTGCTGCCTTCCCGCGCTCTGGACCTGTGGGGCAATGTGTCTCTGTCCATCTTCCTGGCCATCGCTCTGATGTCCGTGGCTCTGTGGCAGCTGGCTGAGGTGGCCGGCCCCATGATCGTGATGCTGGTCGCTCAGACCGTCCTGATGTTCTTCTTCGCCCGCTTTGTGGTGTACAACATCATGGGCCACGACTACGAGGCTGCCGTCATGACCGCCGCCTTCTGTGGCTTCGGTATGGGCGCTACTCCCAACGCCATGGCCAACATGCAGGCTGTTACCAAGCGCTATGGTCCCGCTCCTCAGGCCTACTTCATCGTGCCTCTGGTCGGCTCCCTGTTCATCGACTTCTTCAACGGCCTGATCATCACCGGCTTCCTGAACGTCCTGCCCATCTTCGGCTAAGTTCAGAAAGTTTCCCAGCCAAACGAAAAAGCCAGTCCCAATCGGGACTGGCTTTTTTATATTCAGAAAAGACGGGTCAAACCTGAGCGGCGGCCTCCTGCTCCCGGCGCTTGGCCTCCTTCTTCCACTTGGCGGCCATGTAGCGCTCCTCCTCGCTGAAGATGCAGCCACAGTACTTCTGCATGTAGAAGCCGTGTTCCCGGGCGAATTCCTGACCCTCCCGGAAGAGAGGTCGGAAGTCCCGGTAGAGGAACTCCACCCCGTACTGCTGTCCCATCTCCCGGGCAATGGCGGCGATGGCGTCATGCTTCTGGTAGGGGGAGATGAGAAGGGAAGTGGTGAAGGAGTCAAAGCCGTGCTCGGCGGCATATTTTGCGGTCTCCTCCATGCGCACCCGGTAGCAGTAGGCGCAGCGGCCGTCGATGTTGTCGGCTACGTTGGTAATAAAGGAGCGCAGGTCATACCGGCCGCCGATGATCAGCTTCATGCCGATTTCCTTGGCGTAGCCCTCCAGAGTGGCCTTCCGGGCCTGGTACTCGGTATAGGGGTGGATGTTGGGGTTAAACCAGAAGCCGGTGACTGAGTGTCCCTCCTCCCGCAGTTGGGCGATGGGGCGGTTGGCGCAGGGGGCGCAGCAGATGTGCATGAGCGTGTTCATGTTTCTTCCTCCAGTGGTACCGGATGGACCAGCAGGCCTTTCCGGATGGCATATAACAAAGTTTGGGCCGTGCCTCCCTGAGGCACGCCGTTGTAGACGGTGAGAATGTGGGCGGCGTGGTCCACCATGTAGCGGTTGCGGCGCATCATGCAGAAGCGGTCGTAATGGTGCTGTACCAGAGTCTCGTAGTCGCACCGGTCCAGAATGGACTGATAGCGCTCCTGCTCTTTCTGGGGCCAGCTGTGGGCTTGACTCTCGCAGGGGCGGGCGCACTCCAGGGTGACTTCGGGCCGACGTTCCCGCAGAGCGAGTACCGCCTCGGCAAAGTAGAGATCAGCTCCCCGGGCCATGCCGCAGATAAAATGGCGGACGCCTCCGTCATAGACCTGCATCAGGGCAGCGTCCAGCCGCTGCTTCAGTGCCATGCAGCGTGGATCATCCTCGTGGGTGCCCCAGGGCAGCTTGTCCGGGCGGTGGCCGGTAAAGCAGCAGGTGGTGCTCTTGTCCATAGCAGGTCCTCCTCTCCCATATAGATTTGGAATCATTGTAATATAGCGGACAGGGAAAGTCAACGGAGAATCGAATATTTGTTCTAATTTACCCAAAAACAGGGGGTTGCAATTTTCTTTGCGCCGTGTATAATAAGACATGGACAACTGAATGATATGTCTTCAGGGCGGGGTGAAATTCCCCACTGGCGGTATAGTCCGCGACCGGACCTGCAAGCAGGTCCGCTGACCCGGTGAAACTCCGGGACCAACGGTATAGTCCGGATGGAAGAAGATGTGTGTCAAAACAATAATGTGTGCCGTTTCGGCATGCATAAAGCGCACCTCCTTGATTGTTTTACACCTGGAAGACATGCTCTTTCAGATGTATCAAACAAAAAGGAGTGTTTTTTTATGTCCGAACCTTCCATGACCAGCACCTCCGCCCGCTCCAGAATGAATACCAAAGTGATGGTGAGCATGGCCATGCTTACCGGAATCGCCTACATCGTGATGCTTGCCTCCAAGCTGATGCCCAGCGTCATGTTCCTGGATTTTGACTTCAAAGATGTGATCATCTGCATCGGCGGCTTCACCTTTGGTCCCATGGCTGCCGCCATCATCTCCATTCTGGTGGCGTTTATCGAGATGATCACCATCAGCACCACCGGTCCCATTGGCTTTATCATGAATGCCCTGGCTACCTGTGCCTTCTGCTGCACCGCATCCTTCATTTACAAAAAGATGCACACCAAGAAGGGCGCTGTGCTGGGCCTGGCCTGCGGTGTAGTCGCCCTGACTGCGGTGATGCTGCTGTGGAACTACCTCATCACCCCCCTGTACATGACTGGTTTCTCCCGGGCGGATGTGGCGGCCATGCTGCCCACCCTGTTCCTGCCCTTTAACCTGGCCAAGGGCGGCATGAATATGGCTGCTACCCTGCTCATTTATCCCCCTGTGGTGGCTGCCCTGCGGGGTGCCGGCGTGGTGCCTCCCTCTCAGAGCACCCAGGCCAAGAAGATCAGCGCTGGTTTCGTGCTGTTCTCTCTGGCTCTGCTGGCCACCTTTGTAGTGTTTGCTCTGGTGCTGGCCGGTGTAATCTGATTTGATAAAATAAAGCGGCGCGGGCTTAATGCCCGCGCCGCTTTTCGCGCTTTTTTTCCTGACGGAGCCGGAAGCGTTCCTCCTGTGTCTGCCGTTTTTGGGCGGCCCGGCGGGCCTGCCGCTCCAAACCAACGGCCTCCCGCTGACGGGCGAGGGCCTCCTGGGCTTTGGTACCCAATCCCTTTGGCTGGGTGGCTTTGGCGGCTTCCCGCTGCATCCGCTTTGGATTAGCCAAGGCCGGCCGGGGGGCTGTCTCTGGTAAAACAGGGCCAAAGGGCAGCCGGGGCCACTCTCTCTGGAGCCACTGGTACAGCTGGGCGTCGGTGGGCTCCGACCCAAAAACCACCCGGGCGGCCTGGTAGCCGTCCTGACTCCAGCGTTCGGCAATGCCCACCCAGAAGGGGGGCTGGAACAACACAGTGAACTGGCTGATGTTCCGTTCCATATTCAGTTTCCTCCCATAATAAAATGTGAATATGGAGAAGGGACGACCCGGGAGGGAAGGCTACTGACGGGAGCGCGGCCCGCGGACGGACTACCAACCGCCCTGTGTTTTTATCTCCAGCCCCATTGTATCGGGGAGAGAAGCGAATGTCAATGGAGAAAACAGAACGTTTGTTTGACATAAATGGGTGGACGCGCTATGATAAAGAAAAGGGGGGGAGGGCCGTGGAGCGGGTGATTTTCCACTGTGATCTGAATAGCTTTTACGCCTCGGTGGAGCTGCTGAGCCACCCGGAGCTGCGCCACCTGCCCGTGGCGGTGTGCGGCGACCCGGAGAGCCGCCACGGCATCATCTTGGCCAAAAATGAGCCAGCCAAGCGGTTCGGGGTAAAGACCGCCGAGACCATCTGGCAGGCACGGAAAAAGTGCCCGGACCTGGTGCTGCTGCCCGCCCACCACGACCGGTACCGGGAATACTCCCGGCGTGTCAATGAGCTCTACCAGGAGTACACCGATCTGGTGGAGCCCTTCGGCATCGACGAGAGCTGGCTGGATGTCACCGGCACCCTCCACCTCTTCGGAGGGGACCCGGCAGCCCTGGCCGACCGCCTGCGGGAGCGGATGCGGGGAGAGCTGGGACTGACCATCTCGGTGGGGGTGTCCTTCAACAAGGTGTTTGCCAAGCTGGGCAGCGATTACAAAAAGCCCGACGCCACCACCTGCATTACCCTGGAGAACTTTCGGGACATCGTCTGGCCTCTGCCGGTGACTGACCTATTGTTTGTGGGCCGGGCGGCGGGGCGCACGCTGGAGAAGTTTGGGGTGCGCACCATCGGGGAGCTGGCCCGGTTTGACCGGGAGGCCCTCTATCAGCTGTTGGGGCGGCCGGGAGCCCAGCTCCACGACTACGCCAACGGCCTGGACCGATCTCCGGTGGCTCCGGCGGGAGAGCACGCGCCCCCAAAGTCGGTGGGCAACGGGCTGACCTTTTCTAAAAATCTCCAGGGCCGGGAGGAGATCGCCTCCGGCATTGCCATGCTCTCCGACCAGGTGGCCGCCCGCCTGCGCAGCCATGGCATGAAGTGCGGCGGGGTGGCTCTCACCGTTCGGGACCCGGATTTTCGGGATGTGAGCCGCCAGAAGCAGCTGGACCGCCCCACCAATCTCAGCCGGGAGCTGGCCCGGGAGGCCATGGACCTGGCCGACCAGTTGTGGAATATGAGCCTGCCGGTGCGGGCGCTCACTGTCACCGCCATCTATCTGGTGGCCGAGGACGCGGCCGTGGCCCAGCAGGACCTGTTTGCCGGGGCGGAGGAAGAAAAGCGTCAGCGACTGGAGCAGCTGGACCGGGCCATGGACGCCATCCGGGACAAGTACGGCAAGGGGGCCATTGGCCGGGCGTCCACCCCCAAGGGGATGGACCGGGAGCGGCACGCTCCGCCGCCGGGGGGCGCATATCATCCAAAATAGGGACATACCGTGGGACATGGAGGTGAGTTCATGTCCCACTCTTTTTTTGCCTTTGTGCAGCAGTTGGGAGAAACCCCAGCCCTGGCCCTGTTTACGCTGCTTACCCTGGGGGTGCTGCTGGTCAACGGCTGGACCGATGCCCCCAACGCCATTGCCGGAGCGGTGGTCACGGGAGCGCTGCCCTTTCGCAGGGCGGTGATTCTGGCGGCGGTGTGCAACTTTGCCGGAGTGTGCTGCGTGACGGCGGTGAACGCCTCGGTGGCCGAGACGGTCTACTCTATTGCCGCCTTTTCCGGCGGCCCACGGGCGGCCTCCATTGCCCTGAGCGCCGGAATGGCGGGGGTAGTGATCTGGGCAGTGGTGTGCTGGCGATGGGGCATTCCCACCAGTGAGAGCCACGCCTTAGTGGCGGGGATCACCGGGGCAGCGGTGGCCCTGGAGGGAAGCTGGAGCTGCGTGCGCTGGGAGAGCTGGGGGAAGGTCCTGATGGGCCTGCTGCTGTCCACCGCCGCCGGGTTCTGGTGTGGGCGGCAGATGGGACGGCGGGCCGGAACATGGAGGGGATCGGACCGCCTCTTTCGTGGTCTTCAGCTCCCCGGAGCGGCGGCCACCGCCTTTTTCCACGGAGCGCAGGACGGCCAGAAGTTTTTGGGGGTGTTTCTGCTGGGGACGGCTCTGGTCCAGGGACGGCAGGACGAGCAGACCTTTGTAGTGCCTCTTTGGCTGCTGGTGTTCTGCGCGGTGGGAATGGCGCTGGGCACCGGAATGGGGGGACGGCGGATCATCGACACGGTAGGCCGGGAGATGGTGACCCTCAACCCAAGGGATGGGGTAGCTTGCGACATGGCAGGAGTGGGCTGCCTGTTGGTGGCCACGGTGATGGGCCTGCCCGTCTCCACCACCCATACCCGCACCGCCGCTCTGCTGGGAGTGGGCTGTGCCGGGGGAAAGAAGGCGGACTGGAGGGTGGCGGGTACCATTGCCCTGGCTTGGGGGCTTACCTTTCCCGGCTGCGTGGTCCTGGGGTGGAGCATGGCCCGGTTCTTTTTGCACATTTGGCAATAAATTGGGGAAAACTTCTTGACAATCAATTTCTGCAAATGTAGAATATTATTGAAAGATCTGCAAATGCAGAAATAGAAAGGAGGAGTGCTCCATGAAGGACTATCCCCGTCTGCCCGAGTCGGAGCTGGACATTATGCTGGTGGTGTGGGAACTGAAGGAGGCCACCGCGCCCGCTATTTTGGAGCGGCTGGAACGGCCGCTTACCGCCAGCGCCCTGCACAGCTACCTCAAGCGACTGGAGGAGAAGGGCTATCTGGCCTGCCGCAAGGAGGGAAAAACGAACCGCTACACCCCGCTGGTGGAGCGGGAGGCCTATCGCCGTCAGGAGGGACGCACCATCCTGGGCAAGCTGTACGAGGGGTCCCTCAAGCGCTTTGCCGCCGCTCTCCACGACGGCGGAGCCTTAGACCAAAGCGAGGTGGAGGAGCTGCGGGCCTATCTGGACGAGCTGGAGGAAAAGGGGGGCATGTAAATGGATACCCTGTTTTTGCGCGTGGTCTGGCTGTCGGCCACTGTGTCGGCGGTGCTGCTGCCTTTGCTGCTGGCCTCCCGGTGGCTGCAAAGCCGGGTGAAGGCCAAGAGCTTGTACATCCTGTGGCTGCTGCTGGCCGTTCGGCTGGTGGTGCCGGTGGAGATCACTCTGCCCAAGCCTGCGGTGACGGTGCAGGTGCCCCAGTATGAGGTGACCATCCCCACGAATCGCCCCTCGGAAGAGCTGCCGGACGATCCGCTCTCTCCGGTGGAGCCCAATGTGGAACCATCCCTTCCCCAAACGGAGCAAGAGCCTGACCTGACCGCCCAAACCGAGGTGCCGGTGGCGGTGGTATTAGGGACGTTATGGCTGACCGGTGTGTTTGCCATCGCCCTCATCCAAATCAGCAGCTACCTGGTCACCCGACGGGCTCTGCTGCGCTGGGCGCGTCCGGTATCCCCCGAGACCCGGGAGCAGATTGAATATTTGGCTCTGCGGCTGGGGCTCAAGCGAACCTTTCAGGTGCGGCGCAGTGACCGGGTACGCACTGCCATGGTGCTTGGCGTGCTGCGTCCGGTGCTGCTGATCCCTCAGGAGGAGTGTGACCCCCTGGTAGTCCTCCATGAGCTCAACCACCTGCGCCGCCGGGACCTGGAGTACAAGGGCCTGATGATGGCAGCCTGCTGGCTGCACTGGTTCAACCCCCTGGTGTGGTGGATGAGCCGGGTAGCAGGCCGGAATCTGGAGCTGTGCTGTGACGAGGACGTAGCGGGCAAAGAGAATTCTGCCTTCCGCCATCGGTATGGCCGTCTGCTGCTGGAGTGCGCCACGGAAGGGGCGGGGCCGCGCGCTGGTGTGTCTGGCCCTGGCCTGTGCTGTGCTGGCAGGCGGTCTGGTGGCCTGTGAGCAGACCCAGAACAGCGGGCCGGACCAGGCAGTGGAGGAGCTGGAAGACACCATCACCTACGACGGGCAGACCGTCTCCTTTACCCTGCCGGAGGGGGAGCGGGACTGGAGCCTGCATATTGCGGGGCGGGCTGAGGTCGAATGGCTGGGCGGCATGAGCCTGCACTACCTGGACGAGACGGCCTGGACCCCGGGGGAGACCTACTCCTTTGACCTGGACGGGGAATCTGTTGGTGATATCACCGAGCTGTCCATGTACATTGATCTGGAGGGACAGTCGTACACGGTGGATCTGCTGCCCCATGTGAGGGAATATTCCAAGCCCTACCCGTACTACCGCAACTACGACTATGGCTTTACCCTTACCCTGCCCGAAGGCTGGGCAGAGGGCGTGGACATCCAGGAAATGGACGGCGGCGTGGACTTCTACATGAAGAACGCGGGAGACTGGGATGGAGCGGGCTGGCTGGTAGGTATTTACTTGACCGACCCAACCGATTGGCAGGGCATTGCCGATGCGGGCTGTCCCCATGGACAGCGTTTCCTGGGCCAGACGGCCCAAGGGGTTTTGTATGCTATTGGTCCCAGCGACGTGCGCTATGACGAAACCGTTCCCGGGGAGATGGAGCGGTACAACGCCCTGTATGAGCGGGTGGACGAACTGCTGGACAGCTTCCAGCTGGACAGCATGGACGTGCCTACAGCTCAGGGAGACATCACGGTGTGGAACGGTCTTCCCTATGCCTGCCAGGAAAATGGTTGGACGGCACTGAGTGAGCAGCCGATCCCACTGCCCAGAGAGTGGGAAGACCAGGTGTTGGAGGGAGAACAGGCCCTTCCCAACACCGGGACCTTCCTGGGCAGGATGATGAATGAGCGCCAGGGATGGCTGGTGGCTGCCTATGACGTGGGGCAGGAGCATAACACGTATGTCTACCGTACCCAGGACGCAGGTGCCACCTGGGAGGAACAGGGGAAGCCCCAGTGGCCCTCCTTCATTCTGACCGGTGTGGGGTTTGTGGATGAGGAACGGATTATATTGGCCGGTCGATTCCAGGACGGTACAGGGCCGTGTATGGTGTCCTATGAAGGGGGAGTGATCGGGAGTACAGGTGTTCCGGACGATGGGCTGATAAGTTCGAACTCGGATATTATCATAAAAATATATCCGGAGGAAGGAGAGGTTTCAAAAATACTGGTCTCCTATGACGAGGGAAGCAATTGGACTTCCATCCCTGTGTACGGCCTATCATAAGTGCATCAGCCAGTGGCAGGAGAAAAAATCTGTTAAATTTAAGGCAATACCGCACAGAAAAAAGTGCCAGATACCGCCAAGTGTGATATAATAAACTTATGGATAAACAGATGACGATTTCCGCATTCAGTGACGAATTGGCACAGGTGCGGA
>JACXXQ010000159.1_pt1 | contig 44966 bp, 42 predicted proteins | sample 8621361 | NCBI WGS metagenome assembly JACXXQ01 (sample SAMN15503820, study PRJNA645414) | gut metagenome | isolation source: feces | host: Bos taurus | place: USA | collected 2016 | reverse complement strand
TTGACATCTCCATGTCGTATGGCTTAAACTATCTACGTCTTTGCTATTTTTCATTTCAAAGATAAACCTCTCTGTTCCTAGAATGTGGTTGGCAAACCCACACTCTATTCTACGGGGAGGTTTCTCTTTGTCTAGGGCTAAAGCCGTTTTTATTCCACCAGCTTAGCTGGTGGTTGTCGCTCGCTCAAGCTACCCAAAACAAAAGCGCCTTCGCCGAACATCGGCAAAGGCGCTTTTTGTCTGGTGGGCCATCCAGGACTTGAACCCGGGACCAATCGGTTATGAGCCGACAGCTCTGACCAGCTGAGCTAATGGCCCTTACGGGCGGCGAACCACTCGAATATTTTTATTATACCAGAACCAGAGCCCGGTTGCAAAGCATTTTTTGCGGCAGAGGCCACCGTCAGATTCTGCCATACATCTTACACACCAGCCGCAGGCTCAGGTCCCCAAAGTGGCCGGCGTTGCGGCGCACCACATCCACGGTGCTCAAGGGCCGGAAATATTCGCCCTGCCGCTGCACTGCGGCGCGGGTGTATTCCAGATAGCTGCCCTCGTAGATGGCATACGGTTCCAGCCGGTGCAGCAGCGACTGCACCTGAATGACGCGCAGGCCAAGACAGCGGCTCACAAACTCCACGCAGGTGAAGGCCCCGGGCAGGGCCAGATGGAACCCCACCACACTGGCCATGGCCCCGTATGTATTGTAGATGGTGCGGCCCGGCTGGGCCCGGCAGACCATAAGCATGTTGCGGGCGGCGTCGAACTGGCGCCGGGTCACCGGCACCCGGCAGACCCGCACCCGGATGTCGCCCTCGTCGCACAGGCGGCCCGCATCCTCGGCCACAAAGCCGCCCGCCAGCGCGTTGTGCTTGTTGCGGCGGGCGAAGGAATAACAGACCGCCAGATCCGGCCGCAGGCTGATGGAAACATGGTTATAGCTGCTCCCGGTCACCGCCCGGATCATCCGGCCCATTCCGGTGTTGGTGTGGGAAAACATCACATACAAATCCGGCAAATTCCTTCGCCTCCTTTTTTGAATTTACGAAAAAGCCTGTCATTCCAGACCGGCGCACCGGCCTGCCAGATACCCCGCGCCCATCAGGCCCGCCTGGTTGCCCAGCTGCGCAGGAATCAGCCGGCAGCCCCGGAAACTGGGCTTTAAAAGCGGCTGCAGCTGCCGGGCCAGCTGGCTCTGGATGTAGTCCTGCTTCATCACGCCGCCGCCCAGCACCACAGCTTCCGGGTCAAAGGCGTGGATGAGCGACACAAGGCCATAGCTGATCTCGCGGATCCAGCCGTCCACTTCGGCCCGCACGCTGTCATCCTCCAGCCGTGCGAAGATGGCCCGGCCGTCGGTCAGTTCCGGAAAGCGGGCGCTTACCCGTTTTACCAGCGCGGTGGTACTGGCGTAGCGCTCATAGCTGCCCGTACCCTGGCAGGCCGGGTCCACCGCCTCCGGATGGGTGATCAGGCCGCCAAATTCCCCGGCGCTGCCCAGGCTGCCCCGGTACAGCTGCCCGCCTGCAAAGGCCGCGCCGCCGATGCCGGTGCCGAAGGTAAGCATCAGGAAATCCCGTTTTCCCTTTGCCGCACCGAAGGCGTATTCGCCCATGGCAGCGGCGTTCACATCGTTTTCCACCACCACCGGCAGGCCCAGCTGCTGCTCCAGCAGAGTTTTCGGGTTCATACCGGTGTAACCGGGAATGTTGCAGGCAAACCGGATGCGACCGGTCTGCGGCTCCACCTCTCCGGCAGTGGAAATGCCCACACACTGCACACCGGGCATCCCGTGCACCAGCTCCGCCACATTCCGGAGCATCTGCTCCGCGCCGGCAGCCGCATTGGTGGGCGTTTCCTGCAAAGAGGAAAGCCGCCCGTCCTCCAGCACCGCCGTTTTGATATAAGTACCACCAATGTCCACACACGCTGTTTTCATAGAAAAGCCTCCACTTTCACTTTGTTCTTGTGCCAAAGGGTCGTTTGAGGGTTATTATACCAGACTCCGACGGAATTTGGAAGAGAGGCGCGTTCTGATATAAAAAATGCGCCGCAAGCAAATACAGCTTGCGGCGAGCTGAAACATCGCAACACAACAGATACTTTTACACTGGCTTCTTCTTCGCTGTATTGATGGAAGCAATCAGCAGTCGTTTGACCTCTGTGCATTGCTTTAAAATGGCAGAATCTTCATAATAACCGCTCTCGATCAACAGTTCCAGCCAGTACTCACTTTCCGAACATTCTTTCAGGGCAATCTGCAATTTTGCAATAAAATCAGCCTTACCGTGGGCATACATGGCTTCCCGGATATTCGCCCCCACGCTGGTACCAGATCGAATCAGCTGATTGGTGAGAACGCCCTCCCGTTTTTCACGCTTGATTTCATTACATACCCGGATAATTTCCAAAGCGAAGGCTTTGGATTTATCCTGCAACGGACTGGGCACAATCATCACCCCAACCATTAAAATCCGTGCCGCGCATGCGGCACACCTTACTTATTCACTATTCACTCTTCACTATTCCCTTCCAAAAAATCGATTCTGCCGGTTTAGTGAAAAGTGAAAAGTGAAGAGTGAATAAGGAAAAATCGACAAGCTCCTTGGCGGAACTTGCTTCCGGGGCCCCCGCGAAAGTTTTCAGCGCAAAATTTCGTGGGGAAGAGGAGGAATGACGCAGCGGTATGAGAAAAGCCCGGTCTTTCGACCGGGCTTTTTGAATGGAGCGCAGTCCATCGGGCAGGGCCGCGCCCTGCCGGGGCCCCCGCGAAAGTTTGCAGCGCAAAATTTCGTGGGGAAGAGGAGGAATGACGCAGCGGTATGAGAAAAGCCCGGTCTTTCGACCGGGCTTTTTGAATGGAGCGCAGTCCATCGGGCAGGGCCGCGCCCTGCCGGGGCCCCCGCGAAAGTTTGCAGCGCAAAATTTCGTGGGGAAGAGGAGGAATGACGCAGCGGTATGAGAAAAGCCCGGTCTTTCGACCGGGCTTTTTGAATGGAGCGCAGTCCATTCCGACGTGGAGCTGGTGGACGGATTCGAACCCCCGACCTGCTGATTACAAATCAGCTGCACTACCAGCTGTGCTACACCAGCATATTCAACAAGAAACATTATACCAAAAAAATCGTCCGGGTGCAAGACGGTTTTTGTCGCCGGGCCCCTTCCCTTTTGCCGGGGCCCGGCGTTATGGTTCCGTTTTGCAAACCGGCGGCTTATTTTACCGCGTCCAGCGCTTTCTGCAAGGCGCAGAAATCTTCCAGCGTGAGCTGCTCGGGGCGGGCGGTGGGGCTCAGGCCCGCCGCCTCCAGCGCCGCGGCCACCTGGGCCTTGGGCAGGCCCAGACCGCTGCTGATGGAGTTGGCCGCGGTCTTGCGCCGCTGGCCGAAGGCTGCCCGCACCAGCTTGAAAAAGCCTTCCTCGTTTTCCACCTGCACCGCGGGCTGCTCGCGCACCTGCAGCTGAATCACCGCGCTGGTCACCTTCGGCGGCGGATAGAAGCTGCCGGGCTGTACCGTGAACAGCAGCCGGGGCTTTGCATAGTAATCCACCGCATAGCTGATGGCGCCCACCTGACGGGTACCGGGCGTGGCCGTGATGCGGTCTGCCGCCTCCTTCTGCACCATAACCGTGATGTGCTGAATGGGCAGTTTCTCCTCCAGCAGCCGCATCAGGATGGGGCTGGTGATGTAGTAGGGCAGGTTGGCGCACACCGCCACCGGCATTCCGGCGAATTTCTCCCGGATCAGGCCGGCCAGGTCCACCTTCAGCACATCCTGCAGAAGGATTTCCACGTTATCGAACTCGGCCAGCGTCTCCGCCAGCAGGGGCGGCAGGCGCTGATCCACCTCGATGGCTACCACCTTGTTTGCCCGCAGGGCCAGCTCCCTGGTGAGCACGCCCACACCGGGGCCAACCTCAATCACGCCCCAGCTCTTGTCGATGCCCGCGGCCTCCACGATCTTGGGGCAGATGCCCGGGTTCACAATGAAGTTCTGCCCAAATCCCTTGGACAGTGCGAAGTCATACCGGGCGCAAAGGTCCCGAATGGTGGAAATATCCGTTAAATTGGGCATAGGGTCCCGCCTTTCTGTTTCTCTCGCCCCCGCCCGGGGCTTTTCCCGGGCAGACAGCAGCGCCCCGCCGCCCATCTGCATGGGCCGCCGGAGCGCCGCTGGATCATTTTGAAATTATTCGCCGTCGGTGCCGTCGGTCTGGGCAGTGCTTTCCGCCGCAGTGCTGGCATCCGTGCTCTCGCCGGTAGTCTCGCCGCCTTCGCCGGTGCTCTGGCTGGCGGAAGCGTCGCCGCTGGCGGCGCTGGTGGCATCGGTACCGGTGGAAGCGGTTCCGCCGGTCATGGTCTGGGCAACGCCCTCGGCCTTCTGGACCTGGGTATCCTCCTCCACGCCCACCAGCGTGGTGTCGCTGCCGTCGGCCTTGGCGGCCACCTCAACGTCCACGGTCAGGCCGGTGCCGTCGAAGCTGGTCTTATCCGAGGTGAGCATCTTGGCAGTGGTGATAACCACGGCGCTGCCGTCGCTCATGCGGTAGGGATCCGCCTGAATGGTGCCCTTGCCCGCGGTGGTGCTGCCCACCAGCTGGGCGCCGGAAAGCTGGCGCAGGCTGGCGGCAAACAGCTCCGCGGTGCTGGCGGTGCCGCTGTTTACCAGCACCACCATGGGCAGATCCACATAGTTTTCATCGCTGGAACCCAGCAGGGTCTGCTCGCCGTTCTTGTCCTCAGCGAACACGATGTCCGCCTCGGGCACCAGCTGGTCGATGCAGTTCACCGCCACGTCCATCTGGCCGCCGGCGTTGTCGCGCAGGTCGAAGATCAGCGCCTTTGCGCCCTGATTCTGCAGATCCTCCACTGCCTTGCTGAAGGTACCCTGCGTGGTACCGTCAAACCGGTAGATGCGGATATAACCGTAGCTTTCGCCCAGCATCTGGTATTCCACACTGGGGATGGTGTAGCGGCTGCGGTTGATGGTGTGGTCGGCGGTGGTGCCGTCCGGCGCCATGTAGGTCACGGTTACCTCGGTGCCCGCCTCGCCCTGCAGCTGGGCGGTCACGTTGGCGGCGGTCAGGCCCTTCACCTCGGCCCCGTTGATGGCGGTGATGAAGCCGCCCACCTGCAGGCCCAGCTCAGAGGCGGGGCTGGAATCGTAAACCTTGGTGATGCGGGCATAGCCCGAGGAATCCTTCACCACGTCCACGCCGATGCCCATGATGTTGCCGTTCTGCACCTCCACCAGCTCGGCGTACTGCTTCGCGGTGTAGTAGCTGGCGTTCTTGTCGCCAATGCCCAGCACATAGCCGTAGGCCATCATATCGTTCAGGGTGGCATCCTGAATATCGCCGTAGTAGTTGGCGCGCACATATTTGTCCAGCTCGGCGATCTTGCTGTACATGCTCTCCTTTTCCTTAACGGAAGGGATGGTGGCGTCGAACATCTGGCGCGCCAGAATCATGGTGATGGAAAAGGTCACCGTCATGGCGATGATGGCGATGGTCAGCGCCATGCTGATGGAAATCTTCTTGTTCATGGTCTTGCTTGTTCCTCCGTGGCGTTCCAGCCGGTCAGATCAGATAGGCGATCTGGATCGCCATGGAGCTGAAGATGGTGAGCACCATGAGCACGGCAAGCACCAGGCTCACGGTACGAACGAGTTTTTTATTATCCTTCATGGGGCTCCTTTCGTTGTTGGGGGCGGACATCAGAACGCCACATAATTGCGGGGGTTCTGCTTCACGCCGTTGATGCGCACCTCAAAGTGCAGGTGGTTGCCGGTGGAGTTGCCGGTGGATCCCACATAGCCGATCACATCGCCCTGCTTCACCGACTGGCCCACACCCACGGCAATGCTGCTCATGTGGGCATACAGGGTGGTCACGCCGTCGCCGTTGTCCACCATGACCACGTTGCCGTAGCTCCAGTGGCCGGTGGTGGAGGAGATGACGCCGTCATGGGCAGCCTTGATGGGGGTGCCGTAGGGGGCGGCAATGTCCATGCCGCTGTGACCGGTCTGGATCACACCGTTGATGTTCTGGGTGGCGCCGAACTCGGTGGTCACCCGGCCGGCGATGTCCAGCGGCCAGCGGAAGCCCTCGGCGCACACGCCGCTGCCGGTGGATGCCTGACTGGCCACCCAGGCTTCGTACTGCTTTTCCGCCTCGTCGGCACGCTTCTGCATCTCGGCCACCACGGTCTCCTGTGCCTCGGCTGCGGCCTCCTTCTGGCTGATGGTCTTATTCTGGGCCCGAATGTTGGCGGCCAGCTGGTTTTCCTTGGTATCCAGCGCGGCTTTCGCGTCCTCCAGTTCAGCCCTGGCTGCCTCCAGCTCGGCTTCCTCCGCCTCCAGCTTGGCCTTTTCGTCGTTCATTTCCTGCAGGATCTCGGTATCCTTTTCGCTGATGCGCTGCAGGTTATCGGAATAGGTGAGCAGATCGTACAGGCTCTGGGCACTGGCCAGCACTGCCACGGCGCCGGTATCCTGCATCACCTGCATGGCCTGCATGCGTTCCTTGAAGTCCGCCCAGCGTTCGTCGATCACCGCCTGCTGGTCTGCAATGGCCTGCTGCTGGATGGCGATTTCGCTGTTCTTCTGGTTGATCTGATCGATGGTATCGTTGATCTGGCTGACAATGATGGTCTGCTGGTTCTGCAGGCTTTTCTTCTGCTGCTCCGCCTTGTTCTTATCGTTCTGGATCTGCTCGAGGACCTGCTGTTCCTTTTTCAGATCCGCCTCCGCCTGCTCCCAGTCGGATTTATAGTCGGCGCTTGCCGCCGCGCCGCCGCATACGGCAGCCATGCAAAGGGCCAGCGCGCCGCACAGCGCCCGCCGACAGGGTGCTCGAAGTTGCTTGCTCATTTGAATCGCTCCTTTTGCTGGTGCCCGCGGCCGCCCGGCCGCGGATCGCGGTTTATACGTGCAGATACTTGCGGATAGAGGTGGCGGTGCCCACGCTGCCGATCAGGCTGCCGAAGGCCAGGAAAGCGACCAGCACCTTCCACCAGACCTGATCCATGCCCAGCAGCACGCTGTTCAGAATGCTGCCCCAGAAGGCGGGGAAATCCACGCTGTAAATGATCAGCAGCTGGTAGCCGCCCAGCACAATGGCCGAGGAGATCAGCCCGGCGATCAGGCCCACGGCGATGCCCTCCACAAAGAAGGGCAGACGGATGAAGCCGTTGGTGGCGCCCACATACTTCATGATGTTGATTTCCTTGCGGCGGGCGAACACGGTCAGCCGGATGGTGTTGCTGATGACCACGATGCTCACGAAGCCCAGCACCACCACAAGGCCCACACTGATCACAGTGACCGCCTTGTGGATGTTCACCACCAGATCGGAAAGGCCGGTGGGCACGTTCACGTCCACCACGCCGGAGATGCTCTCCAGCTGGGGCACGATCTCATCCATCTGGCCCACGTCCTGCAAAACCACCTTGTAGTTGGCCAGGAAGGGGTTTTCCTCGCCCTCAAACACGTCGAACAGGTCGGCTTTGTCGCCCATGGAATCCCGCATCAGATCCAGCGCCTCATCCCTGGACACATAGGTCACTTCCTTGAGGCCGCTGATGGAGCGCAGAGCGCTGTCCACCGAGGCGAGGCCCGCCTCGTCCAGGTTTTCGTCCAGATAGACGACCACCTCGTTCTGGCTGCGCAGATACAGCATCAGGCTGTTCATGTTGGCGGTGAACAGACCGGCCACGCCGGTGATGATCAGGCAGACGGTGAGCACGCCCACGCTGGCAAAGCTCATCAGCCGGTTGTTGATCATGTTGTGAAGGCCCTGACGGGCAAGGTATTTAAAGCTGGACCACTTCACAGGATCACCTCCCCTGCTTCGTCGGTGGCATCCTGCCGGTTCTGGGAGTCACCGATCACGTTGCCGTGGTCGATGGTGATCACCCGCTTGCTGAAGTGGCGGGCCAGCTCATGCTCGTGGGTAACCACCACCACGGTGATGCCCACGCTGTTGATGGCGCTGAGCAGCTCCATCATCTCGATGCTCAGCTCCGGGTCAATGTTGCCGGTGGGCTCGTCGGCGATGATCAGCTGGGGGCTGTGCACCAGTGCACGGGCCAGCGCCACACGCTGCTGCTCGCCGCCGGAAAGCTCATCCGGGTATTTGTCCATTTTTTCGGAAAGGCCAACCAGGCTGAACACATAGGGCACCCGGCTGGCGATCTTCTTTTCGGGAATGTTGGTCACCCGCATGGCGAAGGCCACGTTTTCATAGGCGGTCATGCTGGGAATGAGGCGGAAGTCCTGGAACACCACGCCCATGTTGCGGCGCAGGTAGGGCACCTCACGCTCCTTCATGCGGGTCAGATCCCTGCCGTTCACAAACACCCGGCCGCTGGTGGCCTTCTCCTCCCGCAGAATCAGCTTCAGGAAGGTGGATTTGCCCGCGCCGGAATGCCCCAGAACGAACACGAACTCACCTTTTTGGATGCGAAGGCTCACATTTTTCAGTGCGGTGTTGCCCCCCGGGTACACCTTGGAAACGCGGTCAAATACAATCATTTCTTCTCCCCTTGCGCTGCCCTGCCTGCGAGCTGCGCGGCCGCTGAGCGGCCATTTTTTCCTTTTGTTGGTTGCTGTTTCGCTGTTACAAAAAAACAGGGCCGGCGCAAAGCGCCGCGGTGCAACAATTGGCACCGCGGTGCGGCATAGCGGCCGGCCCATGCAGACTTCGCCGCCCGGCACAGGCTCCGGGCCTGCGCGTGATCAGTATTTTGCCGGGTTGGCGCTCAGATATTTCTTTACCATCAGCGCCACCTTGAACACGATGGCGTCGTCGAATTCCCGCAGATCCAGTCCGGTGAGCTTTTTGATCTTCTCCAGGCGGTACACCAGCGTGTTGCGGTGCACGAACAGGCCGCGGCTGGTCTCGGAAACATTCAGGTTGTTTTCGAAGAAGCGCTGGATGGTGAACAGAGTCTCGTTGTCCAGGCTCTCGATGCTGCCCTGCTTGAACACCTCGCGCAGGAACATCTCGCACAGGGTGGTGGGCAGCTGATAGATCAGACGGGCAATGCCCAGATTGTCGTAGCTGATGATGGACTGCTCGGTGTCGAACACCTTGCCCACCTCCATGGCCACCTGCGCTTCCTTGAAGCTGGCGGCCAGATCCTTCACATTGGCGATGGGGGTACCGATGCCAACGGTGGCCTTGATGTAATGCTCGCCGGACAGAGTGTCCACGATGCTGGAGGCCAGCTTTTCCAGATCCTTCTGGTCGATGCCCCGCTTGATCTCCTTCACCAGCACGGTGTCGGTTTCGCTGATGTTGAACACGAAGTCCTTCTGCTTGTCCGGGAACAGGCTGCTCACCACATCATAAGCGGAGATGTCGGTGCCGCTGGTCACCCGGATCAGGAACACCACGCGGGACACGTCGGTGGCGAAGTGCAGCTCGCGGGCCTTGGCGTAGATGTCGCCGGGCAGGATATTGTCCAGCACCACGTTCTTGATGAAGTTGGCCTTGTCGAACTTCTCGTCGTGATACTGCTTGATGCTCTGCAGGCTGATGGCCAGCAGGCTGGCAAACTGAGCCGCGGTCTCGTCGGCGCCTTCCACATACACAGCATAATCGTTGTGCTTGTTGGAGCTGAACTGATGGTAGCTGCAGCCATCCTTCACGAAGCAGTCACCGGTCAGGCGCTCGGCCACAAAGCCGTCCCGCACCTCACCGATCATGTTCAGATCGGAACAGGAAATCACGGTGCCGGTCTCATCCACCACACCGACCACCCGATTGATGGCGTCCTTCATCTGGTAGACAACACCCTGAAACACTCTGTTTGCCATAATACGCTCCCCTTTTATTTTACGGTAATGTTTTCCACAATAAGCTTTGTGATATTTGAACAATTGCACAGGCTCTCTGTGTATATTTTACACAAGGGAATATACTTTTGCAACATATTTCAACGTTTTTTTCTGGCATTTATTGTGTAATTTAGAACACCGACCAAAATTCCGGGGGTCAGGCACCCTTTTAGCCTACGACAAAATTGTGTAAGTTCTTTGAAAGAACTGCAAAAAAACGGCCTTGCAAAGCCATTTTCAGGCATTTTGTCCGCCCGGGGCAAGCCCGGGTGCAAGCCGGGCCAGCTCTTCTTCGGTGATGGGCCGCCACTGGCCCGGGGCAAGCGCCGGATCCAGCGCAAGGCCCCCGATGGCCTGCCGGTGCAGCTCGTTGACCCCTGCATCCAGCACGCCGAACATCCGTTTAATCTGGTGGTAGACCCCCTGATGCAGCACCACGGTGGCCGCAAGAGGATTTTCCGGATCCGGAATCAGATCCGCCGGCTTCATCGCCTGGCCGTCCGCCAGCGTCACGCCCTGCGCAAAGGCGGTGACCATGGCCGGGGTGATCGGAGTGTCCAGCTCCACCCGGTAGGTCTTGGGCACATGGCGGCGGGGGGAAAGAATCGCGTGGGCGAAGGCCCCGTCGTCGGTGAGCAGCACAAAGCCGGTGCTGGTCTTGTCCAGCCGGCCCGCCGGGAACAGCTCCCGCCGGGGGTAGGCTCCCTCCAGCAGGTCCACCACGGTGCGGTCGCGCCTGTCGGTGCTGGCGCTCACCACGCCCTTGGGCTTGTTGAGCATGATGTACATAAACTGCTGGCAGGTAAGGGCTTTGCCCTCGGCGGCCACCGTCTCGGAGCCGGAAAGGGCGGTGTCGGCCCTTTTGCACACCTGCCCGTCCACCGTGACCCGCCCTTTGGTGATCAGGGTGCGGGCCGCGCTGCGGGGCAGCTGCAGGCTCTGGGCAACAAACTTGTCCAGCCGCATATCACTCTTCCTCGTTCAGCAGGCGGCCCTTGTTGGCCTTGCCTCGCAGCTGCTGGATGTCCAGCGCGAACATGACCACCGCCGGCATGCCCTTCATGGTGCGCTCGTAAGCGGGGGTGTCCACATGGTCGGCGGAATATTTTTCACAGATGGCCCGCATGGCCGCCATCCGCTCGCTCTCCCCGGTGAGGATGCGCACCGTTCCCTGGGCGATGGCGCTGGCGTAGATCACCTCAAACCGCTCGGGTACGTTGTGGGCGTAGAGCACCGCCGTAAAGCTGGCCCGGCCGTCCCGGGTGATGTTCTCCAGCTTCTGGCCCCGTTTGGCCGAATGGAAATACAGCGTATCCCCCTCCAGCGCAAAGGCCATGGGCGCGGCATAGGGCCAGCCGTCCTCGTTGATGGTGGCCAGCGTGCCGAAGCTCGCCTTGCGCAGCACCTCTTTTGCATCCTCTTCGCTCAATTTTCGATCGACCCGGCACAGATCCCGCATCGTTTTTCCCGCCTTTCTCTTTCGTTCGGCCCCCGCAGGGGCACAGTGTCTGTATCGTATTATAGCACATTCCGACAAAAAGAAGGGCAGTCCGCCCTTCTTTCAAATAATTTCAATTTATTTCCACGAAGCATTTGTTTTTCTGTGTATATTGTTCTATAATAGGTTCATAGTTTGCCGACAACCGGCCGGTATGTGTATTCCAAACCAGAACAGGAGGTCTTGCCCCATGCGAACAGCGGTCAAAAAGAACGCCCGCCGCCAGGAACTGCTGGAACAGATCTACCCCATGATCGATCAGGTGGGCTATGAAAACCTGACCGTGCGGGGCATCTGCACCAGTCTTGGCATATCCACCGGTACCTTTTATCATTATTTCCCGGAAAAAGCCGATCTGCTTCTGGCCTTTTTCGCGGGCATCGACGATTTTTACCAGCAGGAGGTGCTGCCCCGGTTCGGGCCGGACGAGGCGGCCAATCTGGACCGGTTCATCCACAGCTACGGCGTATACTGCCAGCGGGTGGGCGCCGGGGTCTGCCGCTGCCTGACCAGCGCCCCTGCCCACGACGCCAAGCGCAACTATCTTTCCGAGAGCCGGCCCATCAGCCGGATTCTGGAGGAGCTGATGATCCGGGGCGCGGCCAGCGGCCGGTTCACCTGCCCCTTCCCGCCGGAGCAGTGCGCCCGCATGGTGATGATTTCGGTGCGGGGCCACGGCTCCGACTGGGCCAAGCGGGGCGGCGAGTATGACCTGATCCGCTCGCTGGACGATTACGCCCTTCTTTTGCGCATTGCGCTGGGCTGCCGGCCCTGAGCCTTCCTTTTCCTTTGCCTCTCCTGAAAACACCCCGCCGCCGCCAGACAGATGCCTGGCAGCGGCGGGGTGTTTCTTTTTCGTTTTGTTCTCAGCAGAAAGTCGATCAGACGTTCAGCTCGGCATGCTGGCCGGCAGCTTCGGGATGAGCGGCCAGCACCGGACGGATCACCTCATTGAGGAACTCCTCCACCTGCTGGGCGCTGCGGCCGGTGAAGTGCTCGGGCACCAGAACGCCGTCGATGTCCGCATGGGTCAGGCCGAAGCTGGCGTCGTTCACCACCCGGTCGATCAGATCATTGGGCTTGCCCTCCTCCTTCACCTGCGCGGCGGCGGCGATGGAGTGCTGACGCAGCTTCTCGTGCAGCTCCTGACGGTCGCCGCCCTTCTTCACGGCGCTCATCATGATGTTCTCAGCAGCCATGAAGGGCAGCTCGGCCATCACGCGGCTGCGGATCACCTTGGGATACACTACCAGGCCGTCGCAGACGTTGAGCAGGATGTTCAGGATGGAATCGGCGGCCAGGAAAGCCTCAGCCACGGCAATGCGCTTGTTGGCGGAGTCGTCCAGGGTGCGCTCGAACCACTGGGTGCCGGCGGTGAAGGCCGGGTTCAGGATGTCCACCATCAGGTAGCGGGCCAGGGCGCACACGCGCTCGCAGCGCATGGGGTTGCGCTTGTAGGGCATGGCGGAGGAACCGATCTGGTTCTTCTCGAAGGGCTCTTCCATCTCCTTGAAGTTGGCCAGAATGCGGATGTCGGTGCACATCTTCATGGCGCTCTGGGCAAGGCCGGACAAAGCGCTCAGCACCTGGAAATCCACCTTGCGGCTGTAGGTCTGGCCGGACACGGGAACCACCTTGTCGAAGCCCAGCTCGGCGGCGATGGAAGCCTCCACCGCCTTGATGCGGGCGGAATCGCCCTCGAACAGCTCCACAAAGCTGGCCTGGGTGCCGGTGGTGCCCTTGCTGCCCAGCAGAGCCAGCGCGTTCATCCGGTTGGTGATCTCCTCGTAGTCCATGTACAGCTCATTCAGCCACAGGCTGGCGCGCTTGCCCACGGTGGTGAGCTGGGCGGGCTGCAGATGGGTGTAGGCCAGGGCAGGCATATCCTTGTACTCGTCGGCAAATTTGGCCAGCAGAGCCATCACGCCCACCAGCTTCTTCTGCACCAGCGCAAGACCTTCCTTCATCACCAGCACGTCGGTGTTATCGCCCACATAGCAGCTGGTGGCGCCCAGATGGATGATGCCCTTGGCGTGGGGGCACTGCAGGCCGTAGGCGTACACATGGCTCATCACGTCGTGGCGGCATTCCTTTTCCCGGCGGATGGCATCCTCATAGTTGATGTCGTCCTTGTGGGCTTCCAGCTCGGCAATCTGCTCGTCGGTGATGTTCAGGCCATTGGCTTTTTCGGCCCTGGCCAGAGCAATCCACAGCCGGCGCCAGGTGCGGAACTTGTTGTCCTCCGAGAAGATGTACTGCATCTCGGGGGAGGCATAACGGGTCTCGAAGGGAGAGATGTATTTATCGTGGGACATAGTGGTTCCCCTTTCTCTGGTTTCTCATAAAGGGCGGGCGGGGCGCTCATCGCCTCGCCCGCCCGACTTGTTTTTTGGGCTTACAGCTTGAAGTAATCCACGCCGCCCTCGAACAGGGGCTGGTACTTGTTGCCGGGCACGTTCCTGTACAGCTCGTCGCCGCTGCGCTCGGTGTGGCCCATCTTGCCCAGCACGCGGCCGTCCGGGCTGGTGATGCCCTCGATGGCCAGCACGCTGCCGTTGGGGTTGTAGCGCAGGTCCATGGTGGGCTGGCCCGCCGCGTCCACATACTGGGTGGCCACCTGACCGTTCTCGATCAGGCTCTTCACCACCTCATCGCTGGCCACAAAGCGGCCCTCGCCGTGGCTGATGGCGATGGTGTGCACCTCGTCCACGCTGCAGCGGCTCAGCCAGGGGCTCTTGTTGGAGGCGATGCGGGTGTTCACCAGCATGCTCTGGTGGCGGTTGATGGTGTTGAAGGTCAGGGTGGGGCATTCCGCGGTGATGGGGCGGATCTCGCCGTAGGGCACAAGGCCCAGCTTGATCAGCGCCTGGAAGCCGTTGCAGATGCCCAGCATCAGACCGTCGCGCTTTTGCAGCAGCTCGTGCACCGCCTCGGTGACGGAGGGAGCCCGCAGGAAGGCGGTGATGAACTTGGCGCTGCCGTCCGGCTCGTCGCCGCCGGAGAAGCCGCCGGGCAGCATCACGATCTGGCTCTCCCGGATGGCCTGGGTCAGGGCGGCGCAGCTCTCGGCAACCGCCGAGGCGCTCAGGTTGTTGATGACCAGCACCTTCGGGTCGGCACCGGCGCGGGCAAAGGCGCGGGCGGTGTCGTACTCGCAGTTGGTGCCGGGGAATACGGGAATGATCACCCGGGGCTTGGCGATGCCGATGGCCGGGGCCCTGCGCTCGGTGGCCTCATAGCTGATCTTGTCCACGGTGGCGCCCGCCTTGCGGTAGGGGAACACCGGCTCCAGCTTGCTCTCCCAGGCCTCCTGCAGGGCGGCCAGGTCGATGGTCTCCCCGCCCATCTTCAGCGCGCAGGTCCCGGTAACGGTACCCAGAGTGACGCCCATATCCAGTTCCAGCTCCGGATCAACCTCCAGAATGAAGCTGCCGTAAGCGGGATGGAACAGATTCTCCGGGTCGCGGGCGGCATCCAGTGCGAAGCCCAGCCGGTTGCCCAGACACATCTTGAACACCGCCTCGGCGGCGCAGCCGTAGCCGGGGGTGTAGGCGGCCTTCACCTTACCGGAAGCGATCAGCTCCTCCACCTTCTTGTACAGCTTTTTCAGGCTGTGGGGCTCGGGGCGCAGCTCCAGCTTATCCTGATACTCGGGATACAGCCAGACCACCTTGCTGCCCGCGGTCTTGAATTCGGGGCTGATCACATTTTTGGTGTTGCCAATGGCGGTGGCGAAGCTCACCAGCGTGGGAGGCACGTCCAGATTCTCGAAGCTGCCGGACATGCTGTCCTTGCCGCCGATGGCGGCCACGCCCAGATCCACCTGTGCCATCAAAGCGCCCAGCAGGGCGGCGAAGGGCTTGCCCCAGCGCTCGGGGGCGTCGCCCAGACGCTCGAAGTATTCCTGGAAGGTCAGGTAGGCATCCTCATAGCGGAAGCCGCTGGCCACCAGCTTGGAGATGCTTTCCACAACGGCCAGATAGGCGCCGCTGTACTGCTTTTTCTCCATCAGATAGGGGTTGTAGCCCCAGGCCATACCGCTGCAGGTGGTGGTCTCGCCGGATACCGGCAGCTTGGCCGCCATGGCCTGCGCGGGGGTCAGCTGGTACTTGCCGCCGAAGGGCATGAGCACCGTGGCCGCGCCGATGGTGGAATCGAACCGCTCGGACAGGCCCTTCTTGCTGCACACATTCAGGTCGGTGACCAGATTCTTCATCTTCTCCGCCCAGGTGTCGCCCTGCCAGTCCACCTTGTAGTCCTGGCAGTCGTACACCAGAACCCGGGCGCGCTTTTCCGCGCCGTTGGAGTTCAGGAAATTGCGGCTGATGTTTACAATGGTGTTGCCCTTCCAGGTCATGGTCAGGCGGGGATCCTCGGTGACGGTGGCCACCACGGTGGCGTCCAGATTTTCCTCATGGGCCAGCTTCACGAAGGCTTCCACGTCCTGGGGGGCCAGCACAACGGCCATGCGCTCCTGGCTTTCGCTGATGGCCAGCTCGGTGCCGTCCAGACCCTCGTACTTCTTGGGCACGGCGTCCAGATCAATGGCCAGACCGTCGGCCAGCTCGCCGATGGCAACGGACACGCCGCCTGCGCCGAAGTCGTTGCAGCGCTTGATCAGGCGGGTGGCTTCGGGGCGGCGGAAGAGGCGCTGCAGCTTGCGCTCGATGGGGGCGTTGCCCTTCTGCACCTCAGCGCCGCAGGTTTCCAGACTTTCCAGCTTGTGGGCCTTGGAGGAGCCGGTGGCGCCGCCGCAGCCGTCGCGGCCGGTGGCACCGCCCAGCAGCACCACAATGTCGCCGGCGGCGGGCACCTCACGGCGCACGTTGGAAGCGGGGGCAGCGCCCACCACGGCGCCGATCTCCAGCCGCTTGGCCACATAGCCGGGATGGTACAGCTCGTCCACCTGGCCGGTGGCCAGACCGATCTGGTTGCCGTAGCTGGAATAACCGGCGGCGGCGGTGGTGACCAGCTTGCGCTGGGGCAGCTTGCCCGCCATGGTCTCGCTCACCGGAACCAGCGGATCGCCCGCGCCGGTCACGCGCATGGCCTGATAGACGTAGCTGCGGCCGGACAGGGGATCACGGATGGCGCCGCCGATGCAGGTGGCCGCGCCGCCGAAGGGCTCGATCTCGGTGGGGTGGTTGTGGGTCTCGTTCTTGAACAGATACAGCCAGTCCTGCTCCTCGCCGTCCACATCGCACTTGATCTTCACGGTGCAGGCGTTGATCTCCTCGGACTCGTCCAGATTCTTCAGCTTGCCGATGCTGGCCAGATACTTGGCGCCGATGGTGGCAAGATCCATCAGGCACATGTTCTTCTTGCGGCCGGCGTACACCGCCTTGCGCATGGTCAGGTAGTTGTCGAAGGCCTTCTTCACCTGCACGTCCCGGATCTCGATCTCGTCCAGAATGGTGCCGAAGGTGGTGTGGCGGCAGTGGTCGGACCAGTAGGTGTCGATCACGCGGATCTCGGTGATGGTGGGGTCGCGCTTTTCAAACCGGAAGTAGTTCTGGCAGAAGGCGATGTCCGCCTCGTCCATGGCAAGGCCCTTTTCCTTCACAAAGTTTGCCAGGCCCTCCTCGTCCAGCTCGCAGAAGCCGGTCAGGGTTTCCACGGCGCTGGGGGTGGGGTAATCCATCTGCAGGGTGTCCTTGCGGGAAAGGCTGGCCTCCCGGGCCTCCACCGGGTTGATGACGTATTTCTTGATCTGAGCCAGCTCCGCCTCGGTGGGGTTTCCGGTGAGCAGATACACCCGGGCGGTGCGCACGGTGGGGCGCTCGCCCTGGCTGATCAGCTGGATGCACTCGCTGGCGGAAGCAGCCCGCTGGTCGAACTGACCGGGCAGGTATTCCACCGCGAACACCACGTCCGCTTCGGGGCAGTGGTCGCAGGTGTCGTCCACGGGAGGTTCGCTGAATACGGTGGGGATGCAGCTGCGGAACAGCTCCTCGCTCACGCCCTCCACGTCGTAACGGTTCAGCAGGCGCAGGCCGGTTACCGACTGGATGCCCAGCAGGCCGTGCACTTCGCCCAGCAGGTTCTGGGCCTCGTGGTCAAAGCCCTTTTTCTTTTCCACATAGATGCGGTATACCATGGGTTCACTCTCCTTTTAAGGCGTTCAGGGCACGGCGGCCGATGTCGGCGCGCTTGTGCAGCTTGTCGAAATGAATCTGTTCGCTGGCGGCGTAGGCCTTTTCCAGCGCCTTTTCCAGCGTGGGTGCGGTGGCGCTCACGCCCAGCACCCGGCCGCCGCTGGTCACAAGTTTGCCGTCCTTCTCGGCGGTGCCGGCGTGGTAGACCACCACGTCGCTGCCGGGCACCTGCCCGTTTACAAGGCCGGTGATCTCCTTGCCCTTTTCATAGTGCTCCGGGTAGCCGCCGCTGGCCAGAATCACGCAGGCGGCGCTCTCGTTTTTGAACTTCACCTCGGTGTCCGCCAGAGTGCCGCTTGTGCAGGCCAGCATGATCTTCAGCAGGTCGCTTTCCAGCAAGGGCAGCACCACCTGGGTCTCGGGGTCGCCGAAACGGCAGTTGTACTCGATCACCCGGGGGCCCTTGGGGGTGATCATCAGGCCGAAGTACAGGCAGCCCTTGAAGGGGCAGCCCTCGGCCTGCATGGCCTTCATGGTGGGCTCGAAGATCTGCTTTGCGCATTCCTCGGCCACCTCAGCGGTGTAGCAGGGGTTGGGGGCGATGGTGCCCATGCCGCCGGTGTTCAGGCCCTGGTCGCCGTCCAGCGCACGCTTGTGGTCCATGCTGGAGGCCATGGGCTTCAGAGTCTTGCCGTCGGCAAAGGCCAGCACGCTCACCTCGGGGCCGGTGAGAAATTCCTCCACCACCACCCGGGTGCCGGATGCGCCGAACTTCTTCTCGTCGATCATCTCGTGCAGGGCGGTCTCGGCCTCGGCTTCATTGCCGCAGATCAGCACGCCCTTGCCCAGCGCCAGACCGTCGGCCTTGATGACCACCGGATAGCTGCCCTCGGCCTTGATGTAGGCCATGGCCGCGGCGGCCTCGGTGAACACCTCGTACTTCGCGGTGGGGATGCCGTACTTCTTCATCAGGTCCTTGCTGAACACCTTGCTGGCCTCGATGCGGGCCGCGGCAGCGCTGGGGCCAAAGGCCGGGATGCCCGCCTCGGCCAGCCTGTCCACCAGACCCAGCGCCAGCGGATCGTCCGGCGCGACCACCACATAGTCAAAGCCCTCTTCCTTCGCAAAGGCGACCTGGGCTTCAATGTCGGTGGCCGAAATGTTCTTGCATTTTGCGTCGCAGGCGATGCCGCCGTTGCCGGGGGCCGCCCACAGCTCGGTGCAAAGGGGGCTTTCCTTCAGTTTTTTCACGATGGCGTGCTCACGGCCGCCGCCACCCACAACCAGTATTTTCATGCGCTTGATTCCCTCTTTCGTTCCATGCAGGCAAGTGTGGAGCATTCAAAAAGCCAGACGGCCTTTTCATGCTCTCTTATGGTCGTCTGGCTTGAGACGCCCCCACGCCATTCACGCCTTATGGCTCAGGCGGCGGCCCACGTCAAAATTTTCCGTGATATTTTCCAAAAATGCTCGCCAATCCACCAAGGATTGGCTGTGCTTTTTGGTTCATCTCACAAAAAATTTTCTGACGCGTTCCACCGCCTGGAATAACGCGGTTCCGTCTTATATTATAACAAAATCGCGGCAGGGCAAAAAGCCCAACGCACAAATTTGTGCCGCGCAGCCGGTTCTCCTTAGTGGTGGAACAGCCGGATGCCGCAGAAGGCCATGGCGATGCCGTATTTGTTGCAGGTATCGATGACCTGCTGATCCCGGATGGAGCCGCCGGGCTGCACAATGGCTTCCACGCCGCTGCGGCGGGCGCGCTCAATGTTGTCGCCGAAGGGGAAGAAGGCGTCGCTGCCCAGCACAACACCCTTTACCTGAGCCAGCCATGCCTTCTTTTCCTCAGCGGTGAGGGGGGCGGGCTGCTCGGTGAAGGTCTCGGCCCACACGTCGTTGCCGATCACATCCTCGTACTCGTCGCTGATGTAAACGTCGATGGCATTGTCCCGGTTGGGGCGGGAAACGTCCTCCCGGAAGGGCAGGGCCAGCACCTTGGGATGGTGGCGCAGCTGCCAGATGTCGGCCTTGTTGCCGGCCAGACGGGTGCAGTGGATGCGGCTCTGCTGACCGGCGCCCACGCCGATCACCTGGCCGCCCTGGGCGTAGCACACGCTGTTGGACTGGGTGTATTTCAGGGTGATCAGGCAGAGCATCAGATCCCGCTTCTGCTCGGTAGTCAGGGTCTTGTTGTCGGTGACCAGATTCTCCAGCATGCTCTCGTCGATCTTCAGCTCGTTGCGGCCCTGCTCGAACACGATGCCGAACACCTGCTTGCACTCGATGGCCTCGGGCACATAGTCCGGGTCGATCTGCACGATGTTGTAACCACCCTTGCGCTTTGCCTTCAGGATGGCCAGCGCCTCGTCGGTGTAGCCGGGGGCGATGATGCCGTCGGTCACCTCATGCTGGATCACCTTTGCGGTGCTCTCGTCGCACACGTCGGACAGGGCAATCCAGTCGCCGAAGCTGCTCATGCGGTCGGCGCCGCGGGCGCGGGCGTAAGCGCAGGCCAGAGGGCTCAGCTCCATCCCCTCGCAGAAGTACATCTTCTTCAGGGTGTCGTCCAGGGGCAGGCCCAGGGCCGCGCCCGCCGGGGAAACGTGCTTGAAGGAAGCGGCGGCGGGCAGGCCGGTGGCCTGCTTCAGCTCGCGCACCAGCTGCCAGGAGTTCAGCGCGTCCAGAAAGTTGATGTAGCCGGGCTTGCCGTTCAGAACGGTCACCGGCAGCTCGCCCTCCTTCATGAAGATGCGGGCGGGCTTCTGGTTGGGGTTACAGCCGTATTTCAGTTCCAGTTCGGTCATGGTATCGTTCTCCCCCTTATTCTTCGTCGCAAACAGCGTCATACTTGTTGATGATCACGTCTTCGGTCTCGCCGGTGGCCAGATCAATGGCACGCACAAACAGGCTGACCTTGTTGTCCCCGTTCAGATTCTCCCACAGACGGGTGGCCAGCTCCTCGGCCTCCTCGGGCAGGGCGACCTTCTCCGGCTCGCCCTCAAAGCTGGGGATGGGATTGCCGTCGCACTTGTAGGTGTGGATGAAGTGACCCTCGCCCGCCACCGGGACGGGATACTCGAAGAAGTAGCGGCGGCAGCTTTCGCCGTTGCCGTCGGCGCTCTTCAGGATGGACAGCCTGTAGCTGCACTTGCCATCCTCCAGCTCCACCAGACCGCTGATGCGGGGGGTCCAGTTGGGGCCGTCCGGCTCGAAGGTACGGGTGCGCAGGGCGTCCTCAAACCGCTCGCCCCGGGCCATGAACTCATACACGGTGTCGGTCTGGTCGCCGTTGGTCACGATATGGGCATTCGCCACGGTGCGCACCGGGTTGTAGATGATCAGGCTGGGGTCCTCCAGCTTGGCGGGATCGGCCGCCAGGGTGCGGATGCCGCCGATCTCGGGCACCGGGTCAAACACACGGTTGCGGCTGTTGGCGCTGCGGCCCATGATAAAGTAGGCGATCAGCGCCTTCTTGCCGCTGGGGGCAAGGCCCAGCACGATGCCCCGGCCGGGGTAGGCGTTTTCGTTCACCAGTTTGTACAGATCCAGCTGTTCCATCTTGGCCTCCATATTCCAAATCGTATGATTCAAGTTAATTTTACTTATCGTATTCTTCGCAGACTTCCGCAATGGCGGCGGGCAGGATGATCCATTCCGCCTGCTCCATCACCCGGCGCTGCAAAATCTCCGGGGTATCGCCGGGCTGCACCTCCACGGCCTTCTGCTTCAGGATGCGGCCGCCGTCGCAGATTTCGTTCACGAAATGCACGGTGGCGCCGGTCACCTTCACGCCCTTGGCAAGAGCCGCTTCATGCACCCGCAGGCCATAGAAGCCCTCGCCGCAGAAGCTGGGGATCAGGCTGGGATGCACATTCAGGATGCGCTCCGGATAGGCGGCGATGACACCGGGCCCCAGAATGGACAGAAAGCCCGCCAGCACCACCAGATCAATGTGGTTGTCCTTCAGAACGTTCAGCAGGGCCGCGTCGAAGGCCTCGCTGCTCTCGTAGTCCTTACGGCGCACCACCACGCCGGGCACACCGGCCTTTTCGGCCCGCTCCAGCGCGTAGACGCCGGGCCTCGATGCCACCACCAGACTCACCCGGCCGTGGGGGATTTCTCCCCGGGCCTGTGCGTCCAGAATGGCCTGCAGGTTGGTGCCGCCGCCGGAGACCAGAACCGCGATGTTCAGCATAACTCCACGCCCTCGCCTTCGCCGATCACGCCCAGAATGCAGGCGTCCTCGCCCTGCTCTTTCAGGATGGCCAGAGCCTTGTCGGCATCTTCCTTGGCCACGGTCAGGATCATGCCAACGCCCATGTTGAAGGTGTTGAACATGTCACGCTCGGGGATATTGCCCGCCTTCTGGATGAAGCCGAACAGGGCGGGAGTGCGCACGTCCTCTTTCTTGATGACGGCCTTGCAGCCGGCCTTCAGGCTGCGGGGGATGTTCTCGTAGAAGCCGCCGCCGGTGATGTGGGACACGCCCTTCACCGCCACCTGATCCATCACGGCCAGAACCTGCTTGACATAGATGCGGGTGGGGGCCAGCAGGGCCTCGCCCAGGGTGCAGCCCAGCTCCTCGTGGTACTCTTTCAGCACCTCGGGATGGTTTTCCAGATCAAAGACCCGGCGCACCAGCGAGAAGCCGTTGGAATGCACGCCGGAGGAGGGCAGGGCGATGATCACGTCGCCGGGAACCATGGCTTCGTTGGACAGGATCTTGCTCTTATCCACGGCGCCCACGGTGAAGCCCGCCAGATCGTACTCGTCCTCCGGGTAGAAGCCGGGCATCTCGGCGGTCTCGCCGCCCACCAGGGCGCAGCCTGCCTGCACGCAGCCCTCGGCCACGCCGGCCACCATCTGGGCAATGCGCTCGGGCACGTTCTTTCCGCAGGCGATGTAATCCAGGAAGATCAGGGGCTTGGCGCCGGCGCAGACCACGTCGTTCACGCACATGGCCACGCAGTCGATGCCCACGGTGTCGTGCTTGTCCATCAGGAAGGCGATTTTCAGCTTGGTGCCCACGCCATCGGTGCCGGAAACCAGAACCGGGTGGGGCATGTTGGTGCAATCCAGCTCAAACAGGCCGCCGAAGCCGCCCAGACCACCCATCACGCCGGGGATCACGGTGCGGGCCACATGCTGCTTCATCAGTTCCACGGCCTTGTAGCCGGCGGTGATGTCCACACCGGCAGCGGCGTAGCTGGCAGAAAAGCTCTTTTCCATTTGTTCCTCCTTATACCGCCCATTTCACGGGCAAGGCCGGGGCCACGGAAAAATGGCCCCGGCGATTCATTCATTCTCAGGCAACACCGCACAATTTACGGTCAACACCTCAGGCGGCGTATCGCGCCGAAATTTTCCGCGATATTTTCCCAAAATGCTCGCCAATCCACCAAGGATTGGCTGCGCTTTTTGGTTCATCTCACAAAAAATTTCCCGACGCGCTCCGTCCCTGAAATTATGCGGTACTGCCTCAGTCGTTGCTGTTCAGCTTCTGGGAGTATTTGTCCTCAAATTCCCGCTTGGGAGGCTCCACCGGATATTCGCCGGTAAAGCAGCCCACGCAGAAGTCCAGCTTGCAGCCCTCGGCAATCTTCTTCACGCTCTCGATGCTCAAAAAGCCCAGACTGTCCACCCCGATCTGCTGTGCGATCTCCTCGGTGGTGTAGTTGGCGGCGATCAGGTTTTTCTGGCTGTCCACATCGGTGCCGAAGTAGCAGGGGTACAGGAACTTGGGGCTGGAGGCCCGGAAGTGAACCTCGGTGGCCCCTGCCTCCCGCAGCAGCTGCACGATCTGCTTGGAGGTGGTGCCGCGCACGATGGAGTCGTCCACCAGCACCACACGCTTGCCGGCCACGGTGTCAGCAATGGGGTTCAGCTTGATGCGCACGGTGTTCTCCCGCAGCTTCTGGCTGGGCTGGATGAAGGTGCGCCCGATGTATTTGTTCTTCAAAAAGCCGATGCCGTAGGGGATGCCGCTCTGCTGGGCGTATCCCAGGGCAGCGTCCAGGCCGGAGTCCGGCGCGCCGATGACCACGTCTGCCTGCACCGGATGCTCCAGCGCCAGGAAGGCGCCCGCACGGCGGCGGGCCCGGTGAACGGAAGCGCCGTCGATCACGGAATCGGGCCGGGCGAAGTACACATACTCGAACACGCACAGGCCGGTTTTCTGGCCGCAGGCATGGGCGATGCTGTGCACGCCCTCCTCGTCGATGACCACGATCTCGCCGGGGGCAATGTCCCGCACGAACTCGCCGCCCGCCGCATGGATGGCACAGCTTTCGCTGGCGATCACATCGCTGTTTCCGATCTTGCCCAGGCACAGGGGCCGGATGCCCTGCGGGTCACGGGCCGCCACAATCTTGCGGGGGCTCATGACCACCAGAGAATAGGCGCCGGTCAGCCGGTCCACCGCCTTTTCCACCGCCTCCTGAATGCTGCCGGCGTTCAGCCGGGCACGGGTGATGGCATAGGCGATGACCTCGATGTCGCTGGTGGTGTGGAAGATTCCGCCCTTCAGCTCCAGCTCCTCCCGCAGCTCCACCGCGTTGGTGAGCTGGCCGTTGAAGGCCAGAGCCATGGTGCCCTTGACGTGGCGCACCAGCATGGGCTGGCTGCTGGACCGGGTGCGATCCTTGTAAGGCGCGTAACGGCAGTGGCCCAGGGCCATCTGGCCCTTGCCCAGCCGGCGGATCACATCGGGGGTGAACACCTCGTTCACCAGACCCAGATCCTTATGGCTGCGGATCACACCGTCCTCATTCACGGCGATGCCGCAGCTCTCCTGCCCACGATGCTGCAACGCGTACAGGCCATAGTAGGTGTCGGCCACCACATCCATGTCCTCGTCGCGGCTGTACACGGCGAACACGCCGCATTCATCGTGGATCTTGCTTTCCAGATAATCGAACATCGGCCGCCTCACTTTCTCTTAGCCCAGCAGGCGCTTCATCACTTCCTGGTAAGCCTCTTCCTCACCGCCCAGATCGCGGCGGAACAGATCCTTGTCCAGATGAGCGCCGGTGGTGGCATCCCAGAAGCGGCAGGTGTCGGGGCTGATCTCGTCGGCCAGCACGATGGTGCCGTCGGCCAGGCGGCCGAACTCCAGCTTGAAGTCGATCAGGCGGATGTTGAACTGCCGCAGGTACTTGCTCAGGATCTCGTTCACCTTGAAGGCGTAGGCGGAAATGGTGTCGATCTCCTCCTGGGTGGCCAGCTCCAGAGCCAGAGCATGGTAGTGGTTGATCAGGGGATCGTGCAGATCGTCGTTCTTGTAGCTGAACTCCAGAGTGGGAGCCTTGAAGATGGTACCCTCTTCCACGCCGTAGCGCTTGGAGAAGCTGCCCGCGGCCACGTTGCGCACGATGACCTCCAGAGGAACGATCTGAACCTTCTTCACCAGGGTCTCACGGTCGCTCAGCTCCTCCACAAAGTGAGTGGGCACGCCCTGCTCGGCCAGCATCTTCATCAGGTTGTTGGACAGCTTGTTGTTCACAACGCCCTTGCCGCGGATGGTGCCCTTCTTGGCGCCGTCGCCTGCGGTGGCGTCGTCCTTGTAATCCACGATCACCAGATTGGGATCCTCGGTGGCGAATACTTTCTTGGCTTTACCTTCGTACAACTGCTCCAGCTTGTTCATGATTCTCTGCTCCTTTTTGATGTTGGGTGAAATAAAATTTTATAAACCTTTTTGAATGCTCCGCCTTACAGCACGGCCAGCTCGGCCTGCAGCTTTTCTTCCTTGGCGGCAATCTGCCGGGCCATGGCGGCCCGGTCAGCGTCCAGCTTTGCAGCCAGAGCCTCATCGGTGATGGCCAGCATCTGGGCGGCCAGAATGGCGGCGTTCCTGGCGCCGTTCAGGGCAACGGTGGCCACCGGGATGCCGCTGGGCATCTGCACCGTGGCCAGCAGCGCGTCCAGGCCGTCCATCGCGCCGCCCTTCATGGGAATGCCGATCACCGGCAGGGTGGTGTTGGCGGCGATGGCGCCCGCCAGATGGGCGGCCATACCGGCGGCGCAGATGATTGCGCCGAATCCCGCGGCACGGGCGTTTTTGGCAAACTCAGCGGCAGGCGCCGGGGTGCGGTGGGCGCTGAGGATGTGCGCCTCGCAGGGGATGCCCAGGCGCTTGAGCTCGGCTGCGGCGGCCTTGACCACCGGCCAGTCGCTGTCGCTTCCCATCAGGATCGCTACTTTTTTCTGTTCCATGTTTTGAAACCCTCCCAGTTGAAACGCCAACGAAAAAGACCGCAGTGCGCATGCACTACGGCCTTTTATTCGGCAAGGATTGCGTTATGGGTGCTTTTCTCCCCAAACAGCGCTGCAAAACCGGCTTCGTAACCCTTCATCTCAATGAATCCGCGCTTCATGGGTGCACCCCCTAACAAGAATTTTACAATCCTAGTTTAGCAGGCCCGGCCGGCAAAATGCAACCGCTTTGACCCCCGCCGTTTCATTTTCAGAAGTTTCGCCGGGTTGTTGAATATTCCCCCTTGTTTTTTGGCGTATTTACCAATTGTCAACGGTTGTAGTATTACTTATACTGTTGTATTTTCACGCAAATGTAATACTTTCGAAGCGAGCTTTCGCCACCCGTGCCAGATCGGCGGGGGCCAGCTCCACCTGCGCGCCGATGCGCCCGGCGCTCACCATCACGGTGGGCTTGTCCTGCGCGGAGGAATCGATCACCGTGACAAACTGCTTTTTCATCCCCACCGGGCTGCAGCCGCCCCGGATGTAGCCGGTGGTTTTCAAAAGATCCGCCACATGCAGCATGGCCACGTTCTTTTCGCCCACTGCCCTGGCGGCCTTTTTCAGATCCAGCTCCGCCGCCACCGGGATCACGAACACATAAAAGTTTTTGCTGGCCCCCTGGGTGACCAGTGTTTTGAATACCCGGGCCGGGTCCTGCCCCAGCTTGCCGGCCACCGAAACGCCGTCGATGGCGCCGTCCTCGTGGTCGTATTCATGGAAGGTGTAGGCCACCTTTTCCTTTTCCAGCATGCGCATGGCGTTGGTCTTTGTCTGCTTTTGTGCCATGGCTCCTGCCTCCTTTGCCCACAAAGTTTCTGCCCCTATTATAATGCGTTCGCTTTTTCGCCGCAAGCGGCCCGCACTGCTTTAGCCGGATAAATTTTTTCTTGACAACCGCTTTTCCCGGTGGTATGCTAGGCCTAACCTGAGACGGCAGCGCACATTGCCGGCCGACACTTCAGGTGCTATTGCCTTAACCGAATGCGAGGATATTTTCTCATGGCTCGACTGTTTACCGCAAACTATTATTACGGCTTTGCTTTTTATGGCAAGGTCTTTGTTTGCTGTGAACATTCCCGGGCGGTGTGACGCACCGCGCATCGGTTTTGCCGAGATGACCCGGCCGGGGGCTTGCAGCAAGCAGGCCCCCGGCTTTTTGTTTACCGGTCTGCCTGAAACAAAAGAACAGAGGAGTTGTGGAAATTATGATCATCATTCTGAAGCAGAACGCAAACGAAGAGGCGGTGCGTGCGCTGCGCGCCGAGCTGGAGGCCATGGGCCTTTCCATTCACGAAAGCCTGGGCGAACAGGAGCACATTCTGGGCCTTGTGGGCGACACCAAGGCCGTGGCGGAAAGCTGGGTGCTGGCCAATCCGGCGGTGGATCAGGTTCGCCGCATTTCCGAGCCCTACAAAAAGGCCAACCGCAAGTTCCACCCGCAGGACACCGTGGTTCAGGTGGGCAACACCAAAATCGGCGGCGGTCACTTCGCGGTAATCGCCGGCCCCTGCAGCGTGGAGAGCGAAGAGCAGATCACACTGGTGGCCGGCGAGGTGCAGAAAAGCGGTGCGAGCCTGCTGCGCGGCGGCGCATTCAAGCCCCGCACCTCCCCCTACTCCTTCCAGGGCATGCGGGCCGAAGGTCTGGAGCTGCTGCGCCACGCCCGGGCCAAAACCGGTATGCCCATCGTGACCGAGATCATGAACACCGAGCACATCCCCCTGTTCGAGGACGTGGATCTCATCCAGGTGGGCGCGCGGAACATGCAGAACTTCGAGCTGCTCAAGGCGGTGGGCCGCATGGGCAAGCCGGTGCTGCTCAAGCGGGGGCTTTCCGCCACGCTGGAGGAATTCGTGATGAGCGCCGAATACATCATGGCCGAGGGCTGCGAGCAGGTGATTCTGTGTGAGCGGGGCATCCGCACCTTTGAAAACAGCATGCGCAACACGCTGGACATCTCCGCCGTGCCCATGCTCAAGCACATGAGCCATCTGCCGGTGGTCATCGACCCCAGCCACGCGGCGGGCATCAAGTGGATGGTGGAGCCGCTGGCCAAGGCCGCGGTGGCCGCCGGTGCGGACGGGTTGATGATCGAGGTGCACAACGACCCGGCCCGGGCCAGGTGCGACGGCGCCCAGAGCCTGACCTGCCCCCAGTTCGATGCCCTGATGCAGGACATCAGCCGGGAGGTTGCCTTCTTCGGCAAGCAGATGAACTGACCGGAAAAAGGCCCCCTCTTTACACGTCCTCCATAATAGGTATAAAAGGGCCCCGGACGGGCCATACTGATCATGTACCCCGGCAGGCAGTGCCCTGACCGGGCGAAAGGAGCCTTTCATGAAAGCACGCATCCGACCGCTGGCCCCCTGTGCGCTGGTGTGGAACTATTCCGAAACCGAACCCGGCTTTGCCGCCCTGGCCGACGCCTGCCGGGCCGAGGGGCTGGCCCTGATCCCGGTAAGCCCCGCCGATACCGGCCGAACCATCAGCAGCCTGTGCGGGGGCCCCGGCCCCGCCAGCGCCCCCGCCCTTGCCGGAGACTGGCCCGCCGCCCTCATCATGAACGGGCTGGACCGCGCCCGGCTGGACGGCTTTCTCACCCGGCTGCGGGCAGGCGGGGTTTCCATCCCGCTGAAGGCGATGGTCACCCCCACCAACCAGAGCTGGACTCTGGCCGCTCTGCTGGGCGAGCTTGTGCAGGAACGGGATGCATTTGCCGCCCGTGCCGGTCGATGAACATGCACAAAAAGCGCAATAAATCCATATTTTATGCAAAAAGCGCCGACCTTTATTCATTTTGCAACCAAACTGTCATTTTTTACAGTGCTCTTTTACATTGACAAACATCTATCAGGAAATTATAATAAAGCTGTTTCCCGCTGCAATACAGGCGGGTCATGTTTGTGCGATTATATTATCGAGAGGAGTAACAACATCATGAAAAAAGCTATTGCTTTGGTCATGGCTGCCTGCCTGGCTTTCGGCCTGGTAGCCTGCGGCGGCGCTTCCAGCACCGCTACTTCCACTTCCACCGCTTCTTCTGCTGCCTCCACTTCCGAGGCTGCTTCCTCTGAGGCCGCTGCCACCGAGGCTGGCGTGAAGACCGGTATGGCCATCGTTTCCAGCACCACCGTGGCTGACGCTGACGCCGACGCTGCCGGCAACGCTCAGGTGGACAGCACCGCCGCCGCTGTTCTGGTTGGCGAGGACGGCAAGATCATCAGCTGCAAGCTGGATGTTGCCCAGAATAAGGTTGCCGTTAACGCTGACGGTTCCTTCGACACCACTGCTACCTTCAAGTCCAAGCAGGAGCTGAAGGAAGAGTACGGCATGACCAAGGCTTCCGGCATTGGCAAGGAGTGGTACGAGCAGGCTAACGCCTTCGCTGACTACGTGGTTGGCATGACCGCTGAGGAAGTTCGCGCCATCGAAGTCGGCGGCGACCACAACGGCCCCACCGACGCTGACATCGCTGCTTCCTGCACCATGAACGTGACCGACTTCATCGAGGCCATTGCTCAGGCTACCGAGAACGCTCAGGTTCTGGGCGCTTCCGCTGACGACACCCTGGCTCTGGGTCTGTCCACCGAGTTCAGCTCTTCCGCTGTGCAGCCCGCCGACAACGAGGGCGAGGGTCTGGTTCAGACCGATACCACCTACGCTGCCGTGACCACCGACGCTGACGGCAAGATCACCAGCAGCATCTGGGATTGCACCCAGGCCAAGTTCAACACCACCGAAGAGGGTGTTGTAACCGCTAAGGACGAGACCATCGTTCCCAAGCAGACCCAGAAGGAAGCTTACGGCATGACCAAGGCTTCCGAGATCGGCAAGGAGTGGTACGAGCAGGCCAACGCCTACGCTGCTTGGCTGGTTGGCAAGACCGCTGACGAGGTTGCCGCTGTTGAGACCAACGCTGAGGGCCACAATGGTCCCACCGACGCCGACATCGCTGCTTCCTGCACCATGGACGTTCGCGAGTTCAACAACGCTGTTGCCAAGGCTCTGGCCTGATCAGCAGCTTGCGCATCACGGCGTGATCTGTTAAAATGAAAAAACGGCCAGGCCCCGGCGGTCTGGCCGTTTTCTGTTTTTTCTATCCGGGCACGCCCTTCGGTGCGGGGCCCGAATCTTCACACGGAGGATTTTTTGTTGCTATGGTAAAACGCCTTCTCTGCGCGGGATGCGCCGCTGTGCTGCTGGCCGCTTCGCTGGCCGGCTGCGGCAGCACCGCTTCCCCGTCCGCTTCCGCCTCTTCGGCCGCTTCGGCCAGCGCCGACCCGGCCATGGCCGGCTGGGAAAAATACACCGCCAGCTGGTACGATGTGTTCGACACCGTGACCACCGTAATCGGCTACGCATCCAGCGAGGAGGAATGGGACCGGCAGATGGACGCCCTGCATCAGGATCTGGCCGAGTACCACCAGCTGTATGATATCTACAACCACTACGAGGGTGTGACCAATCTGTACGATCTGAACCACAGCGCCGCGCAGGGGCCTGTGGCGGTGGATCAGCGGATCATGGATCTTCTGGTGGAATCCAGGGAGATGTACAAGACCACCAGCGGCCAGATGAACGTGGCCTTCGGTGCGGTGTTGAGCATCTGGCACGATTACCGGGAAGCGGGCCTGAATGACCCGGACAGCGCCCAGCTGCCCCCCATGGAGCAGCTGACCGCCGCCAGCGAGCATTGCAGCATCGACGATCTGGTGCTGGATGAAGAGGCCGGTACCGTCTACTTTGCCGACGATCAGCTGCAGCTGGACGTGGGCAGCGTGGGCAAGGGCTACGCGGTGGAAATGGTGGCCCGGGCCGCCGAGGAGCGGGGGCTTGCCAGCGCCATTCTCAGCGTGGGCGGCAACGTGCGCACCATCGGCCACAAGCCGGACGGCAGCCGGTGGACCGCCGGCATTCAGGATCCCTGGGCCTCGGCAGAGCTGGCCGGTCAGGTGGTGAACGATGCGCCCTATCTGGTGTCCGTTTACATGGAGGACATGGCGCTGGTGACCAGCGGCGACTACCAGCGCTTCTATGAGGTGGACGGCGAACGCTACAACCACATCATCGACCCGGACACTCTGATGCCTGCGGATCACTTCTCCGCCGTGGCGGTGCTGGTGCCGGATTCCGGCCTGGGCGACTGTTTGTCCACCGGGCTGTTCTGCCTGTCGCTGGAGGACGGGCAGGCTCTGGTGGAAAGCCTGGACGGCGTGGAGGCCATGTGGATGCTGAAGGACGGCTCGGTGGTCTACTCCTCCGGCTTCGGCAATTCCGTCAAGGCCACGCTGGAGGGCTACGAGCCCTGATCTCATGAAAAAAATCCCTCTGGAAATTTTCCCAGAGGGATTTTTTTTGCTTATTCGCCGGAAAGCAGAATCCGGTCGTCGTCCAGCTGCCTGCCCGCGTTTTCCCGGAACAGCCGCAGCAGATCCTCCACCGAAAGGCCGGCCCGCTGCTCACCCTTCAGATCCAGCACGATGCGGCCGGAGTCCATCATCAGGGTGCGGTTGCCCAGCTCCAGCGCACTTTGCATGTTGTGGGTGATCATCAGGCAGGTGATCCTGTTTTCCGCCACGATGCGTCGGGTCAGATCCAGAACCTTGTCGGCGGTGGCCGGGTCCAGCGCGGCGGTGTGCTCATCCAGCAGCAGCAGCTTGGGGGTGACCAGCGTGGCCATGAGCAGGGTCAGCGCCTGCCGCTGGCCGCCGCTCAGAAGGCCCACCGGCTGGCTCATCCGATCCTCAAGGCCAAGGCCCAGACCGGCCAGCTTTTCCCGGAACAGCGCCCGCTCGGCCTTGCCGATGCGGCCGAAGCTGGCGCCCTTGCCGCTGGCCCGCAGATAGGCCAGCGCCAGATTCTCCTCAATGGTCATGCGGGGTGCGGTGCCCCGCAGCGGATCCTGGAACAGGCGGCCGATCTGGCGGCTGCGCCGGTGCTCCTTTTCAAAGGTGATGTCCCTGCCGTCCAGCACAATGCGGCCGCTGTCGGTGAAGAAGCTGCCCGCAATGGCGCCGAACAGGGTGGTCTTGCCCGCGCCGTTGGAGCCCACGATGGCGGCAAAGTCCCCCGGCTCCAGATGCAGGCTCAGCCCGTTCAGCGCGTGCTTTTCGTTCACGGTACCGGGCGAGAAGGTCTTGCTCAGATTTTCCAGATACAGCATCTCAACGGCCCCCTTTCTGTTTTGCGGCGGCTTTGCGCTTTTCCAGCCGCAGCCGATCCGCCAGTGCGGGCCAGCCGATGGCCACCGCCACGATCACCGCGCTGATCAGCTTCAGGTTTGCGGGGTTGGCGCTGGCCCGCAGGGCAAACACCATCAGTACCCGGTAGATCACCGAGCCCACAATGGCCCCGGCGATGCAGCGGCCCACGCCGCCCCGGCGCACCACCACCTCACCGATGATCAGGCTGGCAAGGCCGATGACCACCACGCCGGTGCCCAGGCTCAGGTTGCTGGACATCTGGTACTGGGCCAGCACGCCGCCCGCCAGCGCGGTCAGGCCGTTGGCCAGGCACAGACCCACGGTGATGGTGAAGGAGGGGTCGATGGAAGAAGCGGAGACCATGTCCCGGTTGTCGCCGGTGGCCCGGATGGAAAGGCCCAGCTGGGTCTTCAGGAACAGCGCCAGCAGCACGCCCACCACGCAGGTGATGAGGGCCACGGTGATCAGCTTGCCGTAGCTTTCGCCCAGCAAAGCCTGGGTGTAGGTGAAGATGGTGTCCACCTTCAACAGGGGCAGGTCGGCCCGGCCGCCCATCACCCACAGGTTCACGGTGTACAGGCCGGTCATGGTGATGATGCCCGCCAGAATCGCCTGAATTTTAAGCCGGGTATGCAGGAATGCGGTGACAAAGCCCGCCGCAAGGCCCGCGGCAAAACCGCCCACAAGGCCCAGCACCGGCTGGCCCACACTGCACAGCGCGGCGCTCACCGCGCAGCCCAGCACGAAGGTGCCGTCGGTGGTCAGGTCGGCAATGTCCAGCGTCCGGTAGGACAGATACAGCGCGAGGGCGACCAGAGCATAGATGAAGCCCTGTTCCACCGCCCCCTGCAGCAGCATGATGCTCATAACTTGATTCTCCCTTTCAACACACGGATGGCCCGCCGCTTTCGGCGGCGGGCACGGATGCTCCGGTTTTTACTCCACGCTCACATAGCCCTCGCCGGACAGATCAAACACATTGGGGTCAATGCCCAGCTCCCTGGCGGTGGTGGTGTTCACGGTCACGATGCCGTCGTCCATCACCTGCACCGGCATGGTGGCCGGATCCTCGCCCTGCAGCACCTGCACCGCCATCTGGGCGGTCAGCTGGCCGAGCTTTGTGTAGTTGACGCCGGTGGTGGCAAGGCCGCCGTCCCGCACCATGCTGTCCGCCGCGGTGTATACCGGCACGCCGCCCTTGATGGCCTCGTCCGCCAGCACGCTCATGGCGCTGGCCACCGTGTTGTCGATGGGCACGAAGATGGCGTCCACGCCCTTGCTCACCAGATTCTGGGCGGCCATCTGCACCTCACCGGGGGTGGTGACGGTGCTCTCCACCGCCTCGATGCCCTTTTCCCGCAGCGCCGGGCGCAGGCCCTCGATGGTAGTGACGCTGTTGGTTTCGGCCAGATTATAAATGAGGCCGATGGTCTTGGTATCCGGGTTGTTGGCCAGCACCAGATCTAGAATCTTCGCGGTGTCGATGTAATCGGAGGTGCCGGTCATGTTTTCGCCCGGCTCCTCCATGCTCTTGGCCAGCTGGGCCGCCACCGGATCGGTGACCGCGCTGTACACCAGCGGAATGTCGGTGCCCTGCACCGCCGCGGCCGCCGCGGTAGCCGCCGGGGTGGCGATGGGGATGATCAGGTCAACTTGATCCGACACGAACATCTTGCAGATGTCGTTGATGGTGGCCGCGTCGCCCTGACCATTCTTCAGCTCCACGTTAATGGTCACGCCGGCGGCCTGCGCCTGCTGCTCCAGCTCGGACTGGATGGCGGCGGCGATCTCGTCCAGGCTGGAATGGCTGGTGTACTGTAAAATCCCCACGGTGTAGTCCGCCTGCTGGCCGTTGTCCACGGCAACGGATGCGGATGCGGAAGCGGCTGCGCCGCAGCCGGCAAAGCTCAGCGCCAGAGCGGCGGCGGTAAACAGGGCGGTCAGTTTACATTTCATATTTTTCATGGTCGGTTGTTCCTTTCTTTCTGGTCACAGGTGGATGAGCGTATTCTTTTCAACATCCTGCCCGCCATCGTGTGGAAAACCGGTTGTTTTCGGCATAGCGTTTCATGCGTGTGCCCTCCTTTGGTGCATCGTGGTCGTGTAGCCGCCGGGGCAAAAACAAAAGAACCTGTTCTCTGCCCATGGCGATGCCATGAGCAAGGACAGGTCCTGAATCGCTTCAAAACTTGCGGTGCCACCTTGCTTGCTTCCAAAAAGCGGAAGCCACCTCACCGGGCGCCAACACGCCCTACCTCTGTAACGGGAGGTCCCGGCTCAGGCTACTGAAAACGCGTTCGTTCGCCCTGCCCTCGGCGGCCCATTTCAGGCCTTTCGGCCCCCTGCCCCGCTTTCTGCCCGGTTCCCAGCATCCCGGACTCTCTGGAAGTGCGCTGTGCAGTTTTATCTCCGCCTCATCGGTTTAGGCTCATTAAACCACAGGCCGCCCGGTTTGTCAAGAGCATTTTAACAATTTACTGCAAAAAAGCGTTTTGTGTGTTTCTTTTTGGAAATATTACATTTTGTATAATAAAACAGATGTGTAAATTTTGGCTCAACCACTGGCCCCGAGACCCCGGGTGGTGTATAATAATAAATGCTCTGTTGCAAAAACAAACCAAAAGGGGGAGCAGTTTCTCCCCTTCAGAATCAGGAGGAAATTCCGTTGAAACATGCAATGATCCGTTTGGCCGCTCTGGCCCTGGCCATTTCCATGGCGGCCGGTCTCACCGCCTGCGGCGGTTCCGCTGCTTCCGGCAGCACCAGCGCCAGCTCTTCCGCCGCGGCCGACTCTTCTTCCACCAGCGCCGCTTCTCAGGTGGAGATCGAGTACTCCAAGAACCTGACCGAGGACGGCAAGTGGGTGGACATCAATCTGACCGATTATGTGACCCTGCCGGACTACAAGAGCATCACCATCCCCGCTGACGAGATCAACCCCACCGAGGAGGATCTGGAGAGCCAGCGTCAGGCTTTTGTAGAGCAGTACGCCACCCCCACCGAGATCACCGACCGTGCCGTTGAGGACGGCGACCAGGTGAACATCGACTACGTGGGCAGCGTGGACGGTGTGGAGTTCACCGGCGGCAACACCAATGGCGCCGGCACCACCGTGACCGCCGGTTCCACCGCCTATGTGGATGATTTCCTGACCCAGATCATCGGCCATACGCCCGGCGAGACCTTCGACGTGGTGGTTACCTTCCCCGATGACTACAACGATTCCACCGACGCCGACGGCAACACCATCGTTCTGGCCGGCAAGGAAGCCGTGTTCAAGACCACCATCAACTACATCGAGGGCGACCCCATCTATCCCGAGTTCAACGACGCCTTCGTGACCGAGAACCTGCAGAGCCAGTACGGCTGGACCACTGCCGATCAGGCCGACGAGGAGATCAAGAACACCCTGACCGAGTACAACAAGGCCCAGTACCTGCAGAACTACCTGCTGGAGAACGCCCAGGTGAAGGAAGTTCCCGAGGTGATCACCAACACCCTGCGGGAGCATGAGGAGGCCAACCTGACCAACACCGCTGCCACCAACGGCCTGCCCGTGGAATACCTGCTGATGATGTACGGCTACGAGAGTCTGGATGCCTTCCGTGAGGACTTCAAGACCCAGTACACCGATCAGATCAAGCTGCAGATGATCTACGAGGCCATCGCGGACGCCGAGGGCCTGCAGCCCACCGAGGACGACCTGAAGGACGTATTCGGTGACAACTACGATCTGGCGCTGGAGACCTACGGCGGCACCGCCTACCCCATGCACCAGCTGCGCATCGACAACGGCTACAACTTCGTGATGGAGAACGCCACCGTGGCCTGATTGCCGCTCGATTTCATGCAATAACAAAGCCGCCCGCCGGGAATTTTCCGGCGGGCGGCTTTTTTGCTGTTGTTTGTGCGAAGGGCTCAGTTCTCCTCCACCCGGGCCAGCTGGGCCAGGTCGTAGGGGGTATCCTGATACACATAGTAGTTCAGCCAGTTGGTGTAAAGCAGGAAGGCGTGGGCCCGCCAGCGGTAAAGCGGCTCTTTGGCGGGGTCGTCATCCGGGTAGTAGTTTTTGGGCGGCTGGATGGGCAGCCCCTTGTCCACATCCCGGCGATACTCCGCATCCAGCGTAAACTTTTCGTATTCCGGATGGCCGGTCACGAAAATCTGCCGGCCGGACTCGGTGCTCATCAGGTAAACGCCCGCCTCGTCGCTCTCGGCCAGAATGCGCAGCGCACCGCAGGCCTCGATCTGATCCCGCCGCACGCCGGTGTGCCGGGAGTGAGGGGCGTAAAACACCTCGTCAAAGCCCCGCACCAGCGGGTTCGCGGGCCGCAGCACCCGATGGGGAAACACACCGAACATCTTCTGGGGCAGCAGCTCCTTCTGGATTCCAAAGTGGTAATACAGCGCCGCCTGTGCGCCCCAGCACACATGCAGGGTGGAATACACATTGGTTTTGGAAAATTCCATGATGCGGCACAGCTCCGGCCAGTAGTCCACCTCTTCAAAGGGCAGCTTTTCCACCGGCGCGCCGGTGATGATCATGCCGTCGAACCGCTGGTCCTTCACCTCGTCGAAGGTCTTGTAAAAGGCGGAAAGATGCTCGCCCGCCACATGGGTGGCTGCATGGCTGGCGGTGTGCAGCAGGGTCAGCTCCACCTGAATGGGGCTGTTGGCCAGCAGCCGGGCCAGCTGGGTCTCGGTGGCAATTTTGGTGGGCATCAGGTTCAGCGCCAGAATCCGCAGCGGGCGGATCTGCTGGCTTTCGGCCCGCTGGCAGTGCATTACAAATACGTTTTCCTGCCCCAGCGCCGTATAGGCGGGCAGGTTTTGCGGGATGATCAGCGGCATGGCTCGCTCACTCCTTTGGTTTGATCGTCCGGCACGCCGCCCTCCAGCGCGAAGAACAGCGCAGAGGGCACGGCCAGCAGAAAGGTGGGCAGCAGATAGCGGATCTCGTTGGTGGACGCTGCCACCACCACCGAGGCAATGTTGCACACCACCGGCAGCAGCGCGGGCCAGCGGCGCAGCATGCCCCGCCCGCTGCCGCAGAAAAAGGCCACGGCCATCGCCGCCAGACAGAACACATGGCTGAAGGGCCCAAGGCCCCGGTCCAGCCGCCACACATTGGTGTTGTTGCGCAGGATCTCGGTGGTGCACAGCCAGGGGTTCTGCAAAAACAGCTCCAGATACAGCTGCAGAATCTCCTTCGGGTTCTGCCCCGCAGCCAGAATGAACAGGTTGTTGAACACATCGTTCACACCCTGGCTGTCCTCCAGAAGGGGCGCGAACCGGGCTTCCCGCTCGCTGGGCGTATAGCTGCCCAGATCCCGGGTCCAGCAAAGGCGCTGGGCACGGGTGAAGTGGGCCGTGTCCGGGTTTTCCAGGCAGTGGGCCACATAGTCCATGGGCAGAAGCTCTTCCATGCGGCGGCGCTGTTCCTCGCTCATCTCGCCGCCCCGCTGATCCACTGCCACAATACCGGTGGCATACACCTGCACCGCAAAGCCGTTGGCCGGGTGCTGCACCCCCAGAAGGGGCGCGGCCACGCCGTCCACCGCGAAGATGCAGGCGGCGCACACCGCCACGGTGGCCAGCAGGCCTTTCTGCCGGCGGTAAATTCCCCGCGCCAGCAGCCACAGCCCCGCCGCCAGCACCAGCACAAAGCCGTTGTGGCGGAACAGGCCGGTGAAGGCCAGCGCCGCGCCGAAGCCGATCCGATGGGGCCAGGAAAAGCGCAGATCCCCCGCCAGCAGCCGCATGGTGTAATAGAGCACCACACCGGCACAGAGGGCGGCGGGCAGATCCTTGATGGGGCTTGCCGCCGCCTGGCCCACCACCGGGCCAAGGCAGCCGCCGCACAGGCAGGCGGCAATGCTGAACAGCCCCATGCCCCGCCGGTAGAACCAGGCCGCAAAGGCGGTGAGCAGCCCGGCCAGCGCCAGCAGCTGCACGGCCACCAGCAGCCCCGGCTGCCCGCCCGCAAGGCCCAGCAGCAACGTGTGGGCCAGGGTGTGCACGTCGTTCAGGGGCAGCTCGCCCCGCAGCATCTCCAGCTGATATTCCAGATCAAAGCTGCTCTCGTAGGGAAATACCCTCGCCCAGTAAAGAGCCAGCGGAACCAGCACCGCCAGAAAGAACCACAGCCCCGGGAAAGCCGGGCGGGTGGTTTCACGGGCCGAACGGGCCTTTCGGGCCATCCGGCGCAGCGCGCAGACCAGCGGCGGGCCAATCAGCATCCCCAGCACAAGGCCGAGGGCAAGGCCCTTGTAAACCGGCCAGTACCAGGCGGCATAGTAAGCGTCCGCAATGGGCTCCAGCAGCATCACCGCCGCCAGAACGGCCCCCAGCGCCAGCGTGGGCAGAAGCCAGCCCCGGCCCTTCCAGCTTTCGGCCCAGAAGGAGGGCTTCCACCATTGCCCGGCCACCGCCGCGGCTGCCAGAGCCAGCGCCCCGGCCAGCCAGGGATGGCCCAGCGCCAGCAGGCCGGCACAGCCCCAACCGCACAAAACGCCCGGCACCAGTGCCCGGAGAACTCCGGGCGCCGGCGGGGCGCAGTGCGCTGCCAGTTTGTGCAGCGTCTTGTTCATTCTTATACCTGCTCCAGAGCCTGAGCGATATCCTCGATCAGATCCTGCGCATCCTCCAGACCGCAGGACATACGCACCAGATCCGCGCCCACACCGGCGGCGGCCAGCTCGGCGTCGTTCATCTGGCGGTGGGTGCTGCTGGCGGGATGCAGGATGCAGGTGCGGGCATCGGCCACATGGGTCTCAATGGCGCCCACCTTCAGGTGCTTCATGAACACCTCGGCAGCGGCGCGGCCGCCCTTGATGCCAAAGCTCACCACACCGCAGCTGCCATTCGGCAGATACTTCTGGGCCAGGTCGTAGTACTTGTTGCCGGGCAGGCTGCAGTAGTTCACCCAGCTGATCTTGGGATGCTGCTCCAGATAGGTGGCCACGGCCAGCGCGTTCTCGCAGTGGCGCTTCATGCGCACATGCAGGCTCTCCAGGCCCAGGTTCAGGATGAAGGCGCTCTGGGGGCTCTGTACGCTGCCCAGATCGCGCATCAGCTGGGCGGTGGCCTTGGTGATGTAGGCGCCGGCCAGACCAAAACGCTCGGTGTAGGTCACGCCGTGGTAGCTCTCGTCCGGGGTGCACAGGCAGGCGAACTTCTCCGGGTAGGCGGTCCAGTCGAACTTGCCGCTGTCCACAATGCAGCCGCCCACGGCAGCACCGTGGCCGTCCATGTATTTGGTGGTGGAATGGGTCACGATGTCCGCGCCCCACTCAAAGGGCCGGCAGTTCACCGGGGTGGCAAAGGTGTTGTCCACGATCAGGGGCACGCCGTGGGCGTGGGCCGCTTTGGCGAACTTCTCAATGTCCAGCACGGTCAGCGCGGGGTTGGCGATGGTCTCGCCAAACACGGCCTTGGTGTTGGGCCGGAAGGCGGCGTTCAGCTCCTCCTCGGTGCAGTCCGGATCCACAAAGGTAACCTCGATGCCCATGCGCTTCATGGTCACCGCAAACAGGTTGTAGGTGCCGCCATAGATGCTGGCGCTGCTCACCACATGGTCGCCGCAGCCGGCAATGTTGAACACGGCGTAGAAATTGGCCGCCTGGCCGCTGCCGGTGAGCATGGCGGCAGTGCCGCCCTCCAGCTCGCAGATCTTGGCCGCCACATGGTCGCAGGTGGGGTTCTGCAGGCGGCTGTAGAAATAGCCGGATGCCTCCAGGTCGAACAGCTTGCCCATGTCCTCGCTGGTATCGTATTTAAACGTGGTGCTCTGGATGATGGGAATCTGGCGGGGTTCGCCGTTGCCGGGGGTGTAGCCGCCCTGGACGCATTTGGTATTGAAACGAAGATCCATGATCGTTTTCCTCTCTTCTTTCATTGGAATTGCGGCGCCGAAAAACAGACCGTATATTCAGTATTTTACTGGATTAAAGCACATCTTGCAAGAGCCCGGCCCCCTGCCGGAGCAAAAACCTTTTGCAGGAACCGGCCAATTTTCCTGAACAACGTTCACAATCGTTCGTATCTTGTGCCTTTTTTCGGTTTTTGCATTGACAGCACGTCGGGATCCGGCTATAATGAACATCGTTCAATATCAATCCCGGGCCCTTTGGCCCCTTTCATTCAGAGAGGAGAACCAACCATGACCACTCAGCTGATTGCTGCCATTGTTACCATCACCCTTGCGCTGTGCTTTTACACCGTGGGCGTATTTTCCGAGCGCCGGGCCCACAGCCTGCAGAAGCGCCATGTGATTCTGTTCTGGTGCGGCCTTGTGTTCGACACCACCGGCACCACCATCATGTCCACCATGGCCCACGGCTCCGGCCTGCTGAGCCCCCACGGCATCACCGGCGCGCTGGCCATCGTGCTCATGCTGTTCCATGCGGTGTGGGCCACGCTGGTGTATGCCCGCGGCAACGCCGAAAAGCAGCAGAGCTTCCACCGGTTCAGCATCGTGGTATGGCTGATCTGGCTGATTCCCTATGTGCTGGGCATGTTCCCGGGCATGCAGGGCTGACGAAACGAACCCCATAAACGGCAAAAGCAGCCGTGCGGAAAACGCCGCACGGCTGCTTTTCGTTTTTTGTATTCACGGGTTCGCCTTACTCTCCATCAGATCGTTCATCTGGCGCAGAGTCTGCAGGCAGTTCACTGCCAGTGTATTGAAGTAAAGGCTGTCCTCCACCAAAGGCCTGAGGGCTTCGGCCGGTATCGAAGAAGGGCACCAGCTCGTTTTTTGTGTAGCTCAGCTTGATGCACAGGATTGCGTCCTCCAGGTTGTCCAGCACCTCGGCGGCCATCCGGCTGTAACCGGTGTTCAGCAGATGGGGCCGGCTGCGCAGATAGGCGTTGATCTGCTCGATCTCACTGACCAGCTGCCGGTTCATGGGCAGCTGGAACCGGTTGGCCAGCGCCACATAGGCCAGCCGCAGCGTCACCGATTCCATCAGCCCCAGCCGCATCTGGGCCAGCGTCATGCCGTAGCAGGTGCTGTATACCGTCATAGTCCAGGAGGTAACCGGCGCGTAGTACATGAAGCAGGTCATCACCGCCATGATGAGGATGTATTCCGGCATGGTGTGGAACAGCGACATCAGCAGCACCGACACCACCGCGCCGCCCAGCGTGCTCCGAATACGGTTGCCAATCTTCATCCGGCTCTCCTCCGCGTAGGGCATCAGCATCAGGAAGGCGGTCATGGGGTACCAGTAGGCGTGCTCCAGCCCGGTGAGCCACACAAAGCCGAAGCCCAGGCACAGCACGGCGGACAGGCGCAGAAGCCAGTCCGCGTCCGCCGCGTCGGGCACCTGCCCCGGCGTGACGAAATGATCGGTGAAACAATAGAATCGCTGGAACACCAGCGTCAGAAAAGAGGTCATCACCACATAGCGCACCCCCGAAGATGCCCCAGATGCTGAACAGCAGTGTAAGCGAAACCAGAATGGTGGGCAGCGCCGCCGCCCATTTCGCCCGGATGGGCGGCAGCCGCCTGCTGGTGAACTCCTTCCAGAAGGCAGCCCATCTGCTCCCGCTCATCGCATCAGGCGGCGCACGGTGCGCTCGCCTTTTTCGGTAAAGGGCGGGAACGCAACGCGCATGGGGAAAAGCCCCCGCCGCAGCACGCTGCGCTGATGGGAAAAGGTGAGAAAGCCCGCCTGCCCGTGGTAATTGCCCATGCCGGACTGACCCACCCCGCCAAAGGGCAGATCCGGATCCAGAATATGGCCGATGGTGTCGTTCACGCTCACGCCGCCGCTGGCAGTGGAATCCAGCACCCGGCGCACCAGCGCCTTATCCCGGCTGAACACATACAAAGCCAGTGGCTTTTCGCCTTTGTTAATGATCTCCAGCGCCCCGTTCAGGTCGTCATAAGCGAACACCGGCAGCAGCGGGCCGAACAGCTCCTCCTGCATGCAGGCCGCATCCATGCTGTTTGGGCAGAGGATGGTGGGCTCGATGTACCGGTCGGCTTCGTCCACCCGGCCGCCGAACCGGATGGCTTCCCTGTCCGCTTCCAGAATGCGGCCAAGCCGCCGGATGTGGTCTTCGTTCACGATGCGGCCGTAGTCCGGGCTTTTCTGGGCATCCGGGCCGTAGAAGCGCCGGATGGCCGCTTGCAGCCCCTGCAGAAATTCTTCCTGAATGCTCCGGTCCACCAGCACATAGTCCGGCGCCACACAGGTCTGGCCCGCGTTCATCAGCTTGCCCCACACGATGCGCTCACAGGCGGTGGCAAGATGGGCATCCCTTGCCACGATCACCGGGCTTTTGCCGCCCAGCTCCAGCGTCACCGGCACCAGATTTTCCGCGGCGGCCTGCATCACGATGCGGCCCACCCGGGGGCTGCCGGTGAAGAAGATGTAATCAAAGCGGCTGTGCAGCATCCGGGTGTTGTTCTCGATGCCCGCAGGCACGCAGCACACATACTCCGGCGGGAAGGTCTCGGCCAGCATGGCCGAAACCGCCTCGGCCACATGGGGGGTGAGCTCGGAGGGGCTGACCACCGCGCAGTTGCCTGCCGCCAGCGCCTCGGCCAGCGGCTCCAGCAGCAGCTGCACCGGGTAGTTATAAGGGCCCAGAATGTACACGCAGCCGTAGGGCACCGGCTCCACCCGGCTGCACCCCGGAAACAGCTGCACGGGCGCGAATTTTGCGCGGGGCTTCATCCAGCGGGCCAGATGGCGGCGGATGTGAGAGATGCCCGCCAGCACCATACCGATTTCGCTGGTGTAGCTCTCGAACCGGCTCTTGCCCAGATCCTCCTTCAGGGCCGCTTCCAGCGCCGGGGCATGCCGCTCCAGCGCCTTGTACAGCGCCTGCAGCTGCCGCAGCCGGAATTCCAGCGGGCGGGTGGCTCCGGTGGCAAAATATGTTTTCTGAGCGTCCAGCAGTGCGCGGGCGGACGTTTCGGTCAGTCGTTCATGTTTCATTGGCTTCTCCTGCCTGGTACCTGTTTGTAGAGTTATTGTCTCTATTACTATACCATAAACACCCGGCCGAGACAAAATCACACTCCCTCTCCACAAAAATAAGTCATTCTTTTCGTTCGTTATTTCTCTTGTGAAACAACGCTTTCTGTGCTACAATCAAAAGAAAAAAGCCTGTGGCATCCACAGGTGAAACGGCGGAATCGCCGTAAGCTTCGACGCATTGATCTGCGCCGCCGGGTTCAGATTTTGAAAACGCATTTTTCCGGTGCCCCCCTGCCTTTTCAGGGCGGCGGGGCGCCGGTATTTCGGATTCATTCACGGGAGGGCTTGTTTATGAAACTGATGAAGACCGGGGACGCGGTGGGCCAGGTGCTCTGCCACGACATCACCCAGATCATTCCCGGGGTCAAGAAGGGCCCCGTATTCAAAAAGGGGCATGTGATTACTCCTGAGGACGTGCCGGTTCTGCTGAGCGTGGGCAAGGATCACATCTACATCTGGGAAAACGACGAAAACCACCTGCACGAGAACGACGCAGCCGAGATTCTGCGTCAGCTGTGCCAGAACGAATACATGAGCGCCAGCGAGCCCAGCGAGGGCAAAATCGAGCTGACCGCCCAGGTGGACGGTCTGTTTCTGGTGGACACCGAGCGGCTGTTCCGCCTGAACCGGCTGGGCGAGGTGATGGTAGCCTGCCGCCACGGCGGCTTCGCGGTGAAAAAAGGCGACAAGCTGGCCGGCATGCGGGTAATCCCGCTGGTGATCGAGACCGCCAAGATGGACGCTGCCCGCGCCGCCGTGGGAACCGAGCCCCTGTTCCGGCTGGTGCCCTTCCGGGAGCTGAAGGTGGGCGTGGTGACCACCGGCAACGAGGTGTTCTACGGCCGCATTCAGGATTCCTTCACTCCGGTGATTGAACAGAAGCTGGCGGAATACGGCTGCCGGATGGCCTGGCACACCGTTCTGAACGATGACCACGAGAAGATCACCGCCGCCGCCAACGAGATGCTGCGCGAGGGCGCGGACATGGTGCTGTGCACCGGCGGCATGAGCGTGGACCCGGACGACAAGACCCCGCTGGCCATCAGGAACACCGGCGCCCGCGTTGTGAGCTACGGTGCGCCGGTGCTGCCGGGGGCCATGTTCCTTTTGGCCTACGCCGAGGGCGACCGCCCGGTGTGCGGCCTGCCCGGCTGCGTGATGTACGCCAAGCGCACCATCTTTGATCTGGTGCTACCCTATCTGGTGGCAGGCGTACCGGTGAGCGCCGATCAGCTGGCCGCTTACGGTAACTGCGGGCTGTGCCTTTCCTGCCCGGTGTGCACCTTCCCCAACTGCGGCTTTGGCAAAGCCTGACCCATTCTTTTGATAAAAGGAGCATTCTTATGCCGTTTACCCATTTAAATGAAAAGGGCGAGGCCATCATGGTGGACGTGACTGACAAAGCCGTGACCCACCGCACCGCCATCGCCTCCGGGCGCATCTCCATGAGCGCCGAATGCTATCAGGCCGTGAAGGAAGGCAGCGCCAAAAAGGGCGACGTGCTGGGCGTGGCCCGGGTGGCGGGCATCATGGCCACCAAGCGCACCTCCGACCTGATTCCTTTGTGCCACGTGCTGGCGCTGACCAAGTGCGCCGTGGATTTTACGCTGGATGACGAAAGCCACTCCATCACCGCCCGCTGCACCGTGCAGTGCGAGGGCAAAACCGGCGTGGAGATGGAGGCGCTGACCGGCGTTTCCACTGCGCTGCTCACCGTTTACGACATGTGCAAGGCCATGGACAAGCGCATGGTCATCTCTGATATCCACCTCTGCGAAAAGCAGGGCGGCAAAAGCGGCGACTTTGTATTCTGAGCCGCGCATTTTCCCCCGCGATTGTTCCTTTTGCTTCAGCTCTGTGTAAATCCACAAAGATTGAAAGGAAATATCCCTGAAATACGGGAAAAGTCTAATGGTATGAAGTCAAGAGGGTGATGGCAGGAAAAATCGAGAATAAATGCAGGAAAACAGTTGCGTAAGCAGAAAAAAGGCAACACCAACCTAAGCCCTGCCCCCTAAGGTTTTTTGAAACAGGGCGGGAGCGCCAGAGCTGCGAGTGGTGTACTCAGCTCTCCG
>JACXXQ010000156.1_pt1 | contig 45331 bp, 31 predicted proteins | sample 8621361 | NCBI WGS metagenome assembly JACXXQ01 (sample SAMN15503820, study PRJNA645414) | gut metagenome | isolation source: feces | host: Bos taurus | place: USA | collected 2016 | reverse complement strand
ATGGCTAGGCTCGGGCTTTGCTGTGGGTGAGGGCTAGGCCTACGGCGGCGATGGCGGCGGCGAAGAGTACGGTGACGCCCAGGTCGCAGGCGATGTCGCCCAGCACGGCAGACGTCAGGTCCGAGGCGAGCGCCTTGCCGATCGCGTCGTTCACCCAATACGTCGGCACAAAGTGCGCTGCCGTCTGCACGGCCGAGCCCATGAGCGTCAGCGGCATCCAGGCGCCACCCAAAAACGTCATGAGCATGCCGAGCAGGTTGCCCACGCCGTTGAGCAGCTCCTCGCGCGCACCCAGACTCGACAGCGTAAAGCCAACGGCCAGCGGCGTGCACGCCAGGGCAAACGTCGCCGCCAGCGCCAGGCACACGCGGCCCACACCGACCTCGGCAACCGCGCCGGAAAAGCCCACGACGCCCATCATACTCGACACAAACCAAATGCAGACGGTGAGCACGGCGGCGGCCGCAAACACGGCAAGCGAGCGCTGGCGCTCGGAGACCGGGCCCGCATCCATGCGGCGCACGCGCTCAGGCTCGTTCATGCCCGAGAACACCAGGCCCACCGACACGATGACCGACGAGATGATCGCATACGCGCCAAAGTTGAAATACGACTCAAGCGTGGCGGCGGCAGTCGAATCGACCTTGACCTGCTCGATCTGAACCTCGGCGCGCTTTGCGGCGGCGTGCTCGGCGGCCTTGGCGACGTCACCGTCGGAGGCGGCAGGCTCAAGCGCGGCCGCGGCGCCCGCGAGCGAGATCCAGCGCGAGGCCTCGGCAGACGAAAGCGCCGCCGCCATGGTGCCGGAGCCGTAGGTCACGTCGAGTTTGGGCAGGGCCTCCCCCGCGCGGGCAGCTGCGATCAGGTCGTCCTCAAATCCCTCCGGGATAAAGAACACGCAATCGGCGTGGCCCTTGGCGCCGTTGCTCTTGGAGAGCGCGTCCGCAAGATCGTACGTGTCGTCGCCGACGCCTGTGACCAGGTCAAAGCGTGCACCCAGGTGCTTGGTGAGCGCCCGCGAAAGGTCGCTGTTGTCCCGATCGACCACGATCACGTTGGTGTCGTAGGGCTTGTATTCGGTGAGCTGCGACGAATTCCAGCTCACCGAGGCAGCAATGAACACGCCCATGAGTGAGATGAACACCGTATAGATGAGCAGGTAGAACGGGTGCGCCAGCGCCATGCGAAGCGCGGTCTTAAAGGTGCTCATAGCGGCTCCTTCCAAAGATCAGCGTAGCGGCGGCGACAAACACCAGGGCCATAAGGGCCAGCGCGCCCGCGCGAACGGCGAAGGGACCCAGGTCCTCAAAGAAATACAGGCGGTTGAACATGTCGCAGATGAGCTTAACGGGATTGAGCCAGCACTCGGCCGGGCAGGCACGGGCCACATCGTCGGCAAGCGCCATCGCCGGCTCGCCGTAGAGACCGGCGAACAGGGCACACGTGGTGGCGAAGCCCGTGAGAATGCCCGACTTGGACGCCTTGCCGCCCTTAACGGGCAGCGTGCCCACAAAGAGCCCCAGGCCCGTCGCGGCAAGCGCGGATGCGGCGCCACCCAGCAGACACAGCCCCTCGCGCCCGCCAAAGTCGACGCCGACGACCAGGCGCACGTAACCAATCGCAACTGCCATCGAGGCAAAGGAAACCAGCCACGAGCCGACAAAGATGCCGGCCAGCGACGCTGTCTTGGAAACGCCGCCCACGCAGCGGCGTGCGCCAAGACCCGACAGGTTGGGCTGCAGGTCGACGACGCTCAAGGCGGCAAACTCGGCAGACATCATCGCGACCAGGCCAAAAAGCGCGTAGTAGTAAATGGTCGTGCCGTCGGGCGTGGCACGCGTCAGGCTCACGCGGCGGGTTCCGCCCTCGAGCGACAGGGCGCGCGCAACCGTCTCCGGGTCGGCAAGCGCCGCCGGGTTGTCCTGGGCAATCTGGGCCATGAGCTCGGCATTTTGCGTATACGAGCTTGCTACCGTTTCAAGGATGCTGCGGTCGGTAAGCACCGACGAGGCGCGCGAGCTGTCGCAACTCGATAGCAGCGTGAGCCTGGGCGTGCCCGCGGCATCAACCGTATAGATGCCCGCGACCTCGCCGGCCTTGAGCGCGCGGTTCGCAGCAGCCGCGTCATCGCACTCGTGAATCTCGAGCAGCTGATCGTCGCCCTCCTTGGCAAGCGACGTCGCCACATCCTTAAAGGTCGACGCGTCCCAGGCTTCGTCAGCCACGATGGCCACCGGCACCGGGTCGACCTTGCCGTCGGAGCTCAGGTTCGCAAACATAAACATGAACATCGTGGAAAGTGCAACGGGAAAGACCGCGCCCCAAACCCAGGTGCTCGGCCGACGCAACAGCGTCTTGAGCGTGATGATGATGGTGTTGAACATGGCCGCCCCCCTAGTCACGCAGCTCGCGGCCGGTGATCTCGAGGAACACGTCATTGAGGGTCGGCGGTTCGGAATAGATGCGGCCGAGCGGCACGTCATACGAGCGCAGCGCATCGAGAATGTCCGTCAGGTTGTGCGGGCTCGCTTCGCACGAAAACGTGAGCTGTCCCGCCGTTGCCGAAAGGTCCAGAACGTGCGGCAGGCTTGCGACGGCACCGAGCGCCGCGCTCGGAACCTCGCCGACCTCGATTACAATCTTCTCGCCCATCTGAATCATGCGCTTGAGCTCGTCGTTAGTGCCCTGCGCCAGCACGCGCCCACCGTCCATGATCATGATGCGGCTGCAGATCTGCTCGACTTCCTCCATGTAATGGCTGGTATACACCACCGTGGCGCCCTCGTCGCGCAGGCGGCAGATGCCCTCCAGGATGGCGTTGCGGCTCTGCGGGTCGACCGCCACCGTGGGCTCGTCGAAGAAGATGAGCTCGGGCTTGTGCGCGATGCCGCAGGCAATGTTGAGGCGACGCGCCAGGCCGCCCGAGAGCTTGCCGGGGCGGAACTTGGCAAAGTCGCCCAGACCGACAAAGTCGATCGCCTCGTCCACGAGCGCGCGGCGGCGCTTGCGGTCGTTGACGTAGAGGCTGCAGAAATAGTCGATGTTCTCGCGCACCGTGAGCTCGTCGAACACCGCCACCTGCTGCGGCACCACACCGATGCGGCGCTTGAGGTCGTAGCGGACGGGCGTCATGCGCTCGCCGAACAGCTCGATGGTGCCCTTGTCGTAGGCGAGCAGTTGCAGGATACAGTTGATGGACGTGGTTTTGCCCGAGCCGTTGGGGCCCAGCAGGCCAAAAATCTCGCCGGGGGCGATGTTCAGGTTAAAGTGGTCGAGCGCAATAAGATCGTCGTAGCGCTTGACGAGGTTTTCGACGTGGACGATGTCTGTCATGAGGTGGCCCTTCCGTTGATTTCGGCCCGGTACGATTGCATCATCGCAGGAGCGGGCGGCGCGCACCAGTGAGCTTTGTCACGAATGCGAGGGGACGGAGGCGAAACCCCCGCTCGCGTGAGCGATCGACACCGCTTTGCCGCGCGGGAGGAATGTCACGGTTGCCCCGGGCGGCGCCTCCACCACGCGCGGCTTCGCGTACAATACCCGTATGAACAGGCTTTTCGACAAATCGATCGTGCTGGCGTGCTGTATTGCAGCCGCCATGGGTCTTGCTGTGGATGCTCGCCTGGTCGCGGCATTTTGTCTGGGCGTCATTGCCGCCGCACTGGCCGAAGTCGCGCAGGGGGAACGTGCCCGTCACGCGAGCGAAGCCGCGAGCTACGCCTACGTCATCGTGGCCGTCTTTGTGCCGTCTTTTATGCCGTTTGCGCCCCTCGCCTTCTATGACATCGCGCGACGCGTGCGACGTGAGCGTGTCTGGCCTGCGCTGGGTGTGGCCACCATTTTTGCCTTCGTACTCGCTGCGGATTTCCGCACTGGCATGCTTCCCGCCCGCGCGCTGTTGCTGGCCGCCATCCTTTCAGTCGCCGCCACCCTACTGTCGCTACGTACCACACAGCTGGAACGCGAGCAGGAGCGCATGCGCCGCACCCGCGACAAGCTGCAAGAACGCGCCCTGGCACTCGAGGCACGCAACCGCGACCTCGCCGACCGCCAGGACTACGAAGTCGAACTCGCGACGCTCGCCGAACGCGCCCGCATCGCGCGCGAGATCCACGACAACGTGGGCCACCAGCTCACGCGCGCTTCACTGCAAACCGAAGCCCTGCGCGTGGTCCACGCCAACGAGCCCGGCGTCGCCGCCGATTTCGCCGACGTCAAACACACCGTTGACGAGGCGCTCCAACTCGTGCGCGCCAGCGTCCACGCGCTCAACGACAACGCAGCCAGTCTCTCCGTGCAGCTCGAGCGCATCGTCGAAGGTACGCGCTCGGACAGCGGTCCACAGATTGAGCTCGAGGTTTTGGCCGAGCATGCGCCCGCCAACGTCGCCAACTGCTTTGCGGCGGTCCTGCGCGAGGCGCTCTCCAACACCATGCACCACGCGCACGCCCAAGCGGTCACCGTGCGATGCATGGAACATCCGTCGTTTTACCAGCTCATAATTACCGATGATGGCACGGACGCGACCCCGGCGAGCGGCCGCAACGCCGCAGAAGGCATGGGACTCGGCTCCATGCGCGAGCGCGTAGAGGCGCTTGGCGGGACCTTTACGGCGGGGCCGCGTGCCAGCGCCCCCGGCTGGCGCGTGTTTGCCACCATTCCCAAACAGCAAGGAGATGACGCTCGATGAGGCTCATAGTTGTCGACGACGACCGCCTGGTGGTCGATTCACTCAAGATTATCCTGGGCGCCCAGCCACAGATCGAAGTCGTGGGCACCGGCGCCGATGGTAACGACGCGGTCGCACTCTATGCCGAACACGCACCCGATATCGCGCTGCTCGACATCCAAATGCCGGGGCGCGACGGCCTTTCGGCGGCCCGCGAAATCCTCGAGCGCGACCCTGCGGCGCGCGTGGTGTTTCTGACGACATTCTCGGATGACGAGTACATTGTGTCGGCGCTCAAGCTAGGCGCCCGCGGCTACCTGATCAAAACCGATGTCGCCGCCATCCCGCCAGCGTTGACGCAGGTCATGGATGGCAAGCGCGTGCTCGAGGGCAAGGCGATCGAGGATATCAACTTTGATGGGGCGGGCGCCGAGGCCGGCGCGACCCGCCGGCCCGCCGCCTTTGCCGGTCTGACCGACCGCGAGTTCGAGGTCGCCGAGCTCATCGCCCGCGGCCTCGATAACAAGGAGATTGCCGCCACCGCCTACATGGGCGAAGGCACCGTGCGCAACCACATCAGCTCAATCTTGGCCAAAATGGGCCTGCGCAACCGCACGCAAATCGCCATTGCCTACCTGCGGGGCTAGCCGCTGGGCCAGCGAGCCATTAAGACAAGTTGATCAGTAGTGTTTGCCCAAATCCTAAGAATTATGGGCTTGCAATTGCTGGTTGAGCTGCCCCGCCGACGCCCCATTGAAGCAGATGGGCTGTTACCAATTTACCGCCATTTCAAAACTATGCCGGTTTACTACGATGGATTCGTCCATCCACGACCACGGCAAATTCTGCGTTAACAAAACCGCAGGTAGAGTGCTTGCGCTATTTTGTAAAACGCAGATGCGGTCAGGAATGTCGAATTTATCGTAGTAAACCGGCATAGTTTAGTTTGGGCGACCGCTCGCAAACGTCGCCGTGGGCCGGGAAAAGCAAAAAAGATCCGTTTTCCTCCGTCCCCAAGGGATCGGTTGGGGCGTCTGCCACGAAACCGGCCCATCTACTACGTTTTGCTCGGCACCCCCGACCATACCTTCGTTTTGAACAAAACCGCAGGCGTTCTACCTGCGGTTTTGTTTTCGCGTATTTCGGTATGGTCAGGGGTGGGCAGTTAAACGTAGTAGATGGGCCGGTTTCGTGGCGACGCCCCTCCCCCGCGCACACAAAATGCCGCCACGGAGAAGGGAGACGCCTCCGTGGCGGCTGGGGTGGGGTTGGGGGCTATGTTCTGGCTCCCCGCCAGCCGCCCGGGGCCTTTTGGCCCCGGGCGCTGTCGGCGTGCCTAGCGCTTACGGATGCCCCAGACCAGCGCTCCGACGCCGGCCATGGCGATGACAAATGCCATGAGCAGTGCGGCGGTCTGCTGGTCGCCCGTAGTGGGCAGGAAGCTCTTAACCGTCTTGACGATAGTCGTCACGGTCTTGGGCGTGCCGGGGTCGGGCGTCGGCACGGGCGTCTCGGGCTTCTTGTACGTGTTGTTGAACACAATGCCCTCGACACTCTTGTCGTCCTTGGTATAGGCGATGCTCGCCTTGAGGTTGCCCTCGCCGTCATCGACCACGTTGACGGTCGCGGTAAAGACGGACTTGTCGTAGGTCATACCGGCCTCGTCGCCCTTGACCTCGCTGATGGTGTAGACGTACGTACCGGGCTCGTCGTACTCGAACTTATCGAAGTTGATCTTGCCGTCGGCATCGTTGGTGACGGTGGACTCGATGTCCTCGCCAACGAGCTTAAAGCTAAACTCGTCCTTCTTGAGCTCGCGTCCCTCGAGCACCTTGATAGCGCCGATGGAAACCTGCGTGGGCATGGCGTGATACTTGTTGGTAAAGCCAGCGGACTCGGTGGTTCCCTCGAGCTTGTGCGTCGCGGTCAGCGTACCGTCGCCGTTGTCGGAAACGGTGGTCACGACGGTATAGGTCGTGCTGTCATAGGTGACGCCCTTGTACAGGCCGAGCGCGTTGGGACAAGCCTCGCGCAGCGTGTACGTGTGCGTGCCGGGCGCCTCGTAGCAGATCGGGTTCAGCTTCACAGTGCCGTTGGCGTCGTTGGTGCCGCTCGCGACAACCACGCCGTCCTCGAGCAGCTCAAACGTGAACTCGTCGGCTGCAAGATCGCGTCCGGTCAGACGTTTAACCGTCTCGACCTTGTCGGTCACGGACGAATAGGTAGGCGTCACGCTGTAGGTGTTGGTGAACGTGAAGGCCGCGCCGTCGTCGCCCTCGCGCACGACGTGCAGATGTCCGGCACCGTCGTCAGTCACGGTGTAGGAAACCTTGCGCGTGGCGTTGGCGTCGTTGGTCACGCCAGGGGCGCTACCGGACTCGGTCACTGTGTAGGTAAAGGTGTGCGAGCGCGGAGCGGTGGGTGCGGGCTTGGACTCGTCGTTGGACTCATCAGCGCTGGCGCCGGCATCAGTTGCGACCTTGTCAGCATCAGCCTCGTCAACCTCGGCCTCGTCGGCATCAGCTTCGACTTTGTCGGTCGCATCGGTCGTCACGCCTAGGGCGCGGTTGAGGTCGTCGAGCGTAAAGTGGATCTTGCCAAAGTCCACGTTGCCGACCGCGTCGTTGGTCGCGGTCGTGCGCTCGGGCATCGGGGCGCCCGCTTCATCGGGGGTCACGGTAAAGGTGAACTTACCCGCGATGGCGGCCGGGATCAGGCCCTCGGATGCCTGGAGCTTCTTGGTGCCGGCAAGTGCGGCATCAACGGCATCGGTGCCGTAGACGTTCTCGAACAAGGGCTCAATGCCGTCATAGGCGGGCGTTGCCGTCAGGGTACCGTCACCGTTGTCGACGACGATGACCTTAAAGATAAAGCTCGGCGTTGCGGCCGTGACGCCCTTGGCCGCGAGCGGAGATGTGTACTCGAAGGCCGTGTAGTTGATGGTCCACGTAAGCTTGGCATCCTCGTCGGTGCGGCGGGCGCGCCCGGCGTTTTCCAGATCGGCGAGCATCTTGGTGGTGTAATGCAGCGTGCCAAAGCTCACCTGGCCGTTAACGTTCCACGTCGTAGTGCCGTTAATGGCTTCCGTCTCACCTGCATAGGCAATACCGAAGCAGAACTCGCCGTCGACCATCGGACGACCGGTCAGGGTCTTGGTGGCGACAACCTGAGCAGCGGTGCCACCAGGCGTGTTGGTCGTAGCGCTGTAGCTGTTGTGGAACGGGACCAGGGCACTCTCGACCTTGTTCTCACCGCTCTTGTGGACCGTCGTATGCGTGCCCTCGGGATCGCCAGAGACGGTCGTCGTAGCGGTAAGCGTACCGGCGCCGTCATCGGCGATAGCGATCGTCACGGTGCGCACGGCGTCATCGTAGGTGTAGCCGGGCTGGTGGTCGTTCTTCTCGGCCACAGTGTATGTGAAGGTCTTTCCGGCGTCAGCCTGCGTAAACTTGACCTCATGGCCGGCCAGAATGTCGATCAGGCCGACCGCTGCCTCTGCCGTCGCAGGAGACTTGAATACGTTGTCGCCCTCGTGCAGCCCAAGCGCCTTGGCAGAAGCCGCATCGGCGGGCGTCACGGTAAAGGTGAACTGGCCCTCGGTCATGGGGCGTCCAGAGAGGCTCTTGCTGAGCTTGAGGCCGCCGGCCGCGGCGTAGTCGAGCTCAGTGCTATACGTGTTGGTAAAGCGTCCGTTTTCCTTCTTGGTAACGTTGGCGGTTAGCGTGCCATCGCCGTTCTCGGTCACGGTCACTTCGGCGGTCGCGACATGCCCGTCATACGTCATGCCGGCCGCGTTGCCCGCGTTCTCGCGGATCTCGTACTTATAGGTTCCGGCAGCCGTGTAGCGAATCTTGCCGAACTTGATGGCGGCGACGCCGTCCTTCACGCCCTTCTTGCGCACGGTCACGGTTGCGGAATCGGGCAGCGGGGCGCCCTCGGGAGCGGTGATGGTAAAGCTGAACTCGTCTCCATCCGTCCAGTCGCGGCCGTTGACGGCCTTGCTCAGGTCAAAGTCGAGCTCTGCGTTGATCGGGGTCACACTGTAGGTGTTCTCGAAGGTCGCAGGCGTGGCGTCGCCCTTCAGGACATGCTCGGCCTCGAGCGTGCCGTCCCCCTTGTCGGTGATGGTCGTCTCAATGGTATAGGTCTTGCCGTCGTAGGTGATGCCCTTGCTGGTGGTTCCGCCGTTGACCTCGCGCAGCGTGTAGATGTGCTTGCCGGGCTCTTTGTACTCGATGGCGCTCATCGTGATGCTGCCGTCGGCGGCATTCTTGCCAATAGCGACAACCGGAGCATCCTTGCCCTCGCCCTTGACGAGCTCAAAGGAGAACTCGCCTTCCTTGAGGTCGCGGCCGGTCAGGACCTTGTTCGCCTTGATCCGGTCGGTGACGCGCGTCTTAACAGGCTCCACGCTATAGGCATTGGTGAACGTAAATGCCGCATCGCCGTCCGGCTTGGGGGATACGCTCAGATTGCCCTTGCCGTCATCGGTCACGGTGAAGGAAACCGTGCGCGAAGGCTTGGCATCGTTGGTCACACCAGCTACCTCGCCGGACTCGGTCACGGTGTAGGTAAAGGTGTGCTCGCGCTTCTCGGGCTTCTCGCCCAGAGCATTGTTAAGGTCGTCGAGCGTAAAGATGATCTTGCCGAAGTCGACCTTGCCGTAGGCGTCGTTGTGAACGATCGCATTCGCGGGCATAGGCGCGCCCTTTTCGCCGGTCACGGTAAAGGTGAACTTGCCAGTGATGACAGCCGGGGTCAGGCCTTTATCGAACTGCAGATTCTTCTTGCCCACAAGCGGTACCTCGACAGGCGCGGCAGTGTAGGCGTTCACAAACTCGTTGCCGGCGGCGCCGTAGTCAGCCGTCGCCGTCAGGGTACCATCGCCGTTGTCGACAACGGTTACACATACGTCAATTTCCGACACGGTAGCGCTCACGCCCGCAGGCAGCTTGTCGGTCTGCTCGGCAGCAATGTAATGAATAGTCCACGTGGGCTTGCCTGAGCTATCATCAAACGATGCCTTGTCTTCCTTGACCAGCTTGGCAAGCGACTCGGTCGTGTACGTCAGCGGACCGAACTTAACCTTGCCACCCTTGTTGGTTTCCTTCAGCAGAACCTCGTCATGCTCCGCATAGCTCAGTGCAAAATTGAATTCGCCATCGGCCATCGGGCGCCCCGTGAGCTTCTTGGTGGCCTCAAGAGTCAGCGGGGTTTCCGTCTCGGCACTATAGGTGTTCTTGAACTCGCGCTCGCCCGAGGTCATTTCGACGTCAGCCTTAAGCTCGCCCTTGGCGTTAACCGTCACAGTCACCTTGAACGTGGCAACGTTATCGCTGTAGGTAATGCCACCGGCGTCGCCCTTGACCTCGCTGACCTCATAGGTGTACTCGCCCGGCTTGTTGTAGGTGATATCGCCAAAGCCGATGGCCGCCTTACCCTCGTTGTCCAGGTCGGCATTTTTCACGATCACAGTCGCAGGCTCGGGCATCGGGGCGTCGTTCTTGGACGTCGCGGAGAGCTCAAACTTAAACTCATCGGTATCCGTCCAGTTGCGGCCCGCGAGCGCCTTGGTCAGGCCAAAGTCGGCCTGGGTATCCACCGTTGCCGGCGTCATGTCGTACTTATAGCTGATCTTGCCGTTGTTGCCCAGGTAGGAATTGACATGCGTCGCACCTGCCTCGGCGGACATGTTGTTCCACTTGGGGTTGAGCACGTCGGTCGCGGTACTGGTGAGGTTACCGCCCACGTTCACCTTGGTGGTGTGGAGCTCGTCAATATAGGCCAGGCGCGCGGTTCCCACGCTAAACGACAGGTTTCCGTCCTTGTCGACAACAATAGCGCCGTCAAGCTTCGGAGCATCGCCGCCCTTGAACTCGATGACGGTAGTGGCGGGCTTGGCCTCGCCGTTCTCGCCCTGCTTCTCAAACTTATCCTTGTAGTAATAAGTGCCGTCATCAGCCAGCGAATTCTTAGCGGGCTGCGTGCAGCCCTTGTCCGTGTAAATTGGAGTCTGCTTCTGGAAGTAGTAGTAGCGGTTGGTGTCGGCCGGCTCAAAGGTCGCAACCGTCTCACCCAGATCGCCAACGCTCCACTTGTTCGCGTAGAAGTTCACGGTCTTGGCGCCGTCATCGGCAACAGTCGTATTGCGCTCGATGTGGCCCTTGAGGCCCGTAACCTTCTCGGGCGTAAACAGGTTATTGAGCGCGTCTTTCCTAACGCTCGAGGTGTAGCTCACCTGGATGGGCACAGTATCGTCGACCGTAAGAACGCCATCGGTGATCTTAAAGTGGCGCAGCGGAATCAGCGACGCGGGGATCTTAACCGTTACGATATCGCCGGCCTGGGGCTCGTTCTTTCCGGCATGCTGAACGGTGATGACCAGGTTTGCGGCATCGCCCGTAAAAGTGTAGGTGTCGACATTGCCTTCGGTCTTCTTTGTCGGCTTGTCAAACGTCGTGCCGTTGTATACGACGGACGTAAAGTTGTCGACCTGCATAAAGTCGCCCAGCTCATCGGTAAACGTAATGTAGCCGGAGTTATTCGCGCCATAGCCGTCGTGAATTTCTGTCGGATAACCAGCCTGGATAATGCTTCCCGAGATGTCTTCGAAGATCTTCTCGAGCTCAGCCGCGCTGGTTGCCGACTTGTAGTAATTGGCGTTTTCTGCGCGCGCACCAAAGTCGATGGCCCAGTTGCCCCGGAAGATGTTGGACGTGGCGGCAGGATAGTTGCTCGACACGGCATGCATGAACTTATTCTCTCTGCTCGTGCCTTCAACCGTGGGGACAGCATTGGGATTTGCACCGTCAAAGATGCCGATTGTGTAAATGTCGGCGCCATCGGCCTTGAGGCTCTTGGCTCTGTTGATGGCGCGATCGGCAACCTTATTCTCGAATTTATCAGAACTCGTGGGCGAGCCATCGGTGAAGAAGACGACGACCTTCTTGGCGTCCGCACGTTTAGACGAAATGCCCTCAGCCAGCTCCAAGCCATAGTCGGCACGCGTGGCGCCAGCGGGACTGATGGAGTTGACTGTATTCTTAAGGCTCTCCGCGCCGTCGCCCTTGCAGGGCGTCAGGTTCTTCATGATCTGCGAGTAGTTGTAGGCGTGCCCTCCATCATGATAAGGGTCGTTGCCGACCTTATCAGTCTTCTCGCCCGCAAACTTTACGATGGCAACCCGATGCTGCTTGGGCGCTTCTGTAATGCTTTGGTTTTGCGCGGCGATGGCGTCAATAAAGCCATTGGCGGCCGTCTTCAGCGCTTTGATGCGCTCGGTACTGTCGCTTGGACTCATAGCCCAATCCATCGAGCCAGAGGCATCCAGCACTAGCACGATGTCGAGCGGTTTACCGGAAATCGTCGTATCGGATGTCGAAGAGATGGCAGACAGCGTGGTCAGGAAATCCGAATCCCCGCCCTCGACAGCCTTGACCGTCTTGTCGGTCCAGATTCGGCCGACGTTTTGAGTTGTTACTTCTTTGCCGCCATAGCCGCCAGCCCAGGACTTCCAGTGGTCGCTGGTATCCGGGTCGACGACCTTTCCGGCGATTTCCGGTCCGTCCATTCCGGTGCTGGACTTGGCGTTGGCCTCGGGCAGCATGGCGAATGCTGCAGCCGGCAACACCAGCACTACGGCCAATATCACCGCCAAGAGGCCCCTCGTATACCTGCTCATCGTGTCTCCCTTCTCGCAGGTTCAGACCTTACATCAGTCTAAAGTTACGAAATGAGACACAATTAGGGCAGGTGACACACGTTCCAGATTCGGTTTTGATCGTGAGACAAATGTCTCACCAAAGTTGAGACACGAGGGTTTTCGCAGGAAAACGGCTGCGACTCGAAGCCAGCGGGCCAAAATGATCCGTTTTCCTCCGTCCCCGGGGGATCAGAGGCTGCTACTGATACGGCACCATTTCAAAACTACGCCGGTTTACTACGATAAATCGCCAACCTCCAACCACACCGCATTCGGCAAAAACAAAACCGCAGGTAGACGGCTTGCGACTTTGCGAAAAAAGCGGATGTGGTCGGGGATTTCGTTTTTATCGTAGTAAACCGGCGTAGTTTTGTTCGCGGTGACCCATGAGCGCGCTCAAGCGCGGGGCCGGCGGGGCATTTTTGCCCCGCCGGTCCCTATTCCAGCGTTATTCCGGCTTGGTTTCCACCGTGGGAGCCTTGTCCACCGCAACCGGAGTGCGGGCGGTGTCCATACTCAGGCAATGCTTGGGGCAGCTTTCGATGCACTCGCCGCACACCACGCAAGCGTACGGGTCGATCGACCAGGTTCCGCCGTTGCGATCGACCGCGAGCGCGCCCGCCGGGCAGCGGCGCGCGCACATGCCGCAGCAAATGCACACGTCCATGTCGTTAACGATGTGCCCACGCAGGCGCTCGGGTGCCGTCAGCTTCTCCTGCGGATAGCACACCGTGACCGGCTGCTTGACCATAGAACCCAAGGCCGTCTTGGCAAATGTCAGCAAACTCATGCCGTGCCTACCTTTCCGTGCAGCTAATGCAGGGGTCGATGGTCAGGATAATCATGGGCACGTTGGCAATGAGCACGCCCTGCAGCGCATGCGTCAGGCCCGCCAGGTTCTGCGACGTCGGTGTGCGCACGCGGAAACGGTCCAGGTTCTTGGTGCCGTTGCCGCGAACATAGTAGTACGCCTCGCCGCGCGGCTGCTCAATCACAACCTCGCCGCGCGCGCCGTCGGCCGGCGTAAGCTTGGTGCGCCCACCGATACCGTCATGCGGAATCTTGGCCACAAGCTCATTAATAATGTCCATGGCCTGCATGACCTCGGCACAACGTACCTGGCAGCGGGCATAGCAGTCGCCGTCGGTCGCCACAATCGGCTCAAACGCAGCCAAGTCCGCATAGGCACCGTCGCCGAACATGCGCACGTCATAGTCCACACCCGAGGCACGGCCGAACGGACCGACCATCGACAGATCCAGCGCGTCCTTCTTGCTGATCACACCCACGCCATGCAGGCGCTCGCCGCAGCTATCGTCGTTCAAAAACGTATGCACCAGCGCCTCGTAGTCGGGGCGCATGGCATCGAGCGTCTGGACAATACCCGCCAGTTCGGAGTCCTCGATGTCGTGCTTAAGGCCGCCGATCTCGTTGATCGACAGAATCACGCGGCCGCCGCAGGTGCTCTCGAAAATCTTGAGAATCTGCTCGCGCAGGGTCCACGAACGATAGAACAGCGCCTCGAAGCCAAAGGCATCGGCGAGCAGACCCAGCCACAGCAGGTGCGAGTGGATGCGCGAAAGCTCGTGCAAAATGGTGCGGATATACTGCACGCGGCCGGGCACCTCGATGTCGAGCATGCGCTCGCAGGCGCTGGCGTAGCCGTAGCTGTGGCCCACGGCGCAGATGCCGCAAATGCGCTCGGCGATATAGCCAAACTGGTACATATCGCGCTTTTCGGTAAGCTTCTCGAGCCCGCGGTGCACAAAGCCGATCTGCGGGATTGCCTCGATAACGCGGTCGTCCTCGATCACCAGGTCCAGATGAAGCGGTTCGGGCAGCACCGGGTGCTGCGGGCCAAACGGAATAACGGAGCGATGTGCCATGACCCCTACGCCTCCTTTTTCTGCTTGTCGCGGGCGGCCTTGGCGGCAAGCGCCGCACGGACCTTGGCCGCTTTCTCGGGATCCATGGCGGCAAGCTTTGCCTCCATCTCGGCGGCTTTGAGCGCGGCTTTGGCGGCGGCATCGTCATGCTGAGCATCGGAGCCGGCGGCCGCAGCGGGCTTGGCGGCAGCAGTACCCGCGGCATCGCCGGAGCCCTCCGCCGTAGCAGCAGCGGCCTTCTCGGCCGCAGCCTTGCGCGCCTTGGCCTCGGCGGCAGCGCGAGCCTTCATGGCCTTCTCGCGCGCAGCCTTCACCTCGGGCGTGATGACGCTCATGGGCTCGGCCGTCGAGACCTGGTAGAAAAAGCCGTTAAAGTCGAGCTGCATGTCGGTAATGGCAAGACCAAACAGGTCATGCGCCTCATTCTCAAACGGGAACACGGCCGGATAGTACGAGCTGATAGACGGAATCTCCTGGTACTGGTCAATCCCTTCGACCACCAGATTCTCAATCGCATAGCTACCGTCCCGCGCAATGTGCTCCTGGGCGGCACGAACGTTGATAAACGTATAGACCAGGAGATACGAGCCGTCATCCACACAGCGCTCGGCGTGCATCTGCACAAAGCGCGCGCCGGCACCCTTGAGCGCCTGGACGTGCGACAAGAGCCCATCGAGTCCAACGGTGGTATAGATAGCCTTTTGCATTACTCGGCCTCCTTTGCAGCGGCGGGCGTTGCGGACTTCCCGGCAGACACGTCGGCCTCGCCACCGTCGCCGACACCGTCAGCCCCTGCCCCGGCAGCGGTCACAAACCCGCCCTCGCCCAGCTCGACGCCACCGTCCCAGGTAGCAGCGCCGCCTACGGTGAGCGGATCGCCGCCGGCGCGCATCACGGCCTCCTTCTGGTCCAGAATGCCGCACGCCTCCACGATGGCATCGATCACGGTCTCGGGGCGAATGGCACACCCGGGCGCGTACACGTCCACGGGAATCGCGCGGTCCACGCCGCCGATCACGTTATAGGCATCGCGGAACACGCCGCCCGAACACGCGCAGATACCGCACGCCACCACGCACTTGGGCTCGAGCATCTGGTTGTAGATCTGGCGCACGACGGGCAGGTTCTGCGCGTTGACCGAACCCGTCACCAAAAAGATGTCCGCATGCTTGGGGTTGCCGGTGTTGACCACGCCAAAACGCTCCGCATCGAACAGCGGCGTGAGCGAGGCCAGCACCTCGATATCGCATCCGTTGCAGCTCGAGCCGTCGTAATGAATAACCCACGGCGAGCGCGACATTTTATGATCCATGGATGCCGCCTCCTAAATAAACACGTCGACGAGGATGGGCATAAGGTTGAGCAGGCCAAACACCAGCGCCACACCCCAACCGAGCTTAAAGCAGCTGCGCCAGGTGCTACGGGCGAAGGTGTTGTCGATCAGCACCTCGACAAAATACGTCGCGGCCATAACGACCAGGGCAACGACCCAGCTCACGGGGTTGTCCCAAACAAAGAACATGCCCACCCACATCAAAAACAGCACGGTCTCGCACCAGTGCATAAGGGTCATCTTGGCCAGCGTGCCGCCGCTCATCTCGGTGGCGATGCCCTGGACGATCTCCTGATGCGCGTGATGCGAGTACGAAAGATCGAACGGCGACTTGCGCAGCTTAATGGTGAGCACCGCAAGCAGCGCGAGGAAAATGGGTGCGCTGTACACGATGATGGGGGCCGACTGCCCCGTCACGGCAATGGAGTCGAAGCTGTCGGTGGCGAGATACAGGCCCACGCTCATCAGCAGAACGGCGGGCTCGTAACTCATAACCTGCAGCAGCTCGCGGTCGGCGCCGACCTGCGCAAACGGACTTTGCGTCGAGGCGGATGCCAGCACCACAAAGATCGCGGCGAGCGTCACCATAAAAGCGCACAGCAGTGTGTTGGAACCCGACACAAAGATGCCGCCGCCCACCACGGTAAAGATGAGCGCGCACGCCATATAGGTATCGTCCATGGTGTTAACGCTGGCAGGGGCCTTGCGCAGGAGCTTGGCAACGTCGTAGAACGGCTGCAGCAGACGCGGTCCCACGCGGCCCTGCATGCGGGCCGAAAGCTTGCGGTCGATGCCGTCGATCAGGCCGCCTACGATGGGCGCCAGCAGGGCAAACGCCACGGTGCCTATAAAGATGCCCACGACACCCGAACCTTCAAAGTACTTGCCGCGCAGCACCGAGGGCTCGCCCATGGCAAGCCGCTCGGGCCCAATCCACGCGCAGCACAGCAGCGCAAACAGAATAATGGCGCAGCACACGACGCTGCCCGCGGGGCCGATGCGCTTCTCGCCAAGGGCATCCTCCAGATACCAGTTGCGCTTTTCGGCCTTTACCTCGTGGCCCATCGAGCCGCGGAAATGGCGGTAGCTCTCGGTCCCCACACCCGAAAGGTACACGTTGACGTGCGGCTTGTTGCTCACGCGGAACGAAGTCAGCAGCACCACGGCGATAAACGCCACGATGACCACCATCAGATACATGGCGTCCTTGCCAATGACATGCGGCACGCGGCCAAACACCATGGCTAAGTAAGGCGACACCAGACCGCTCGAGATGACCGGGAACGCCACGCAGCACAGCACCAGCAGTGCGGCGATGGTGTTGAGCGCCGCCCATTCGGTCTTGTGGACATTTCCTTCCACGTTTTGTGCCGTGGGATCGACGCCCGAGAGCTTGGCGAGCCACTTGCCCCAGAAGAAGAACGTCGCGGCCGAGCCAAAGGCCAGCACCATGATCATGAGCACGTTGCCGGTCTGCGCAAACGCCACCAGGGCTCCCCACTTGGACACGAGCATGCCAAACGGTGCCACGAACATGCCCATGATGCCCAGCATCATCAGGCGCGTCAGGTGCGGCATACGGCTGAACATGCCGTCCATGTCCTCGATATTGCGGCTGCCGATATGATGCTCAGCAGTACCCACGCACAGGAACAGCAGCGACTTGGCCACCGTATGGAACAGGATCAGGAAGATGGCGGCCCATACGGCCTCGGGCGCGCCGACGCCCAGGCAGGCACTGATGAGGCCCAGGTTGGAGATGGTGGAGTACGCGAGCACGCGCTTGGCGTTGCTCTGCGAGATGGCCATGAGGGCGGCCAGCAAAAACGTGATGGCACCCACACTCGTGACCATAAAGCCGGTCACGGGATAGGTGGCATAGAGGGGGCTCAGCTTGACCATCAGGAACACGCCGGCCTTGACCATGGTTGACGAGTGCAGCAGGGCGCTCGTGGGCGTGGGGGCGACCATGGCGCCGAGCAGCCAGGTGTGGAACGGCATCTGCGCGGCCTTGGTAAGTGCGGCGAGCGACAGCAAGACGACCGGCAGCACCAGCAGCGCAGACTGCGAGGTGCCGGCGCCGGAAAGCTCGATCATACCCGAGATGGTCAGCGGCATGCCGTTAACGTGCAGGTACATGAGTCCGGCCAAAAACGCGATGCCGCCCAGCATGTTGAGGATAATCTGGGTGAAGGCGTTCTTGATGGCCTCGGGCGTGCGCGTGTAGCCAATCATAAGGAACGAGCACACGGTGGTGATTTCCCAGCCGCAGAACAGCCACTCTAGGTTATCGCTCGTCACGATAACGAACATGGCCGAGAGGAACAGGAACATAAGCGCCAGGAACTGCGGGCGACGGTCGGGCGCGGTCTGCCCGCGCAGCGCGGCCTCGTGCTCGTCATGGGCCTGGAAATCCTTCATGTAGCCCAGGGCGTAGATGCAGATCAGGCTGCCGACAATGCCGACGGCGAGGACCATAATCACGCTCATGTAGTCCAGGTAGAACGGCGTGGCGGTGACGACCTCGGCCGTGGGCAGCGTCATGGCAGCGAAGGCAACCGAACCCACCAGCTGCACCACGCCGAGCACACCGGTAAGCGCGTTCCTATATTTGAACGCGTTGTACAGGATGACGGCGCACAGAATTACGTCGATGACGGAGCTGATGATCGAGAGCACATGCAAGGCGCCGGGGGCGACCTCGAAGCTTTGCGGTCCCGTGCCAAAAAACATGACGGCAACTACGACTGTCACCGCCATGATGATGCCGGAACCTATGAGCCCCACCGCATCGCGGGCGCGGTCATCGCGCGCGAGGAGCATGCCCAGCGCCGGTACCAGCGGAAATAGGGTAAGGAAATACAGTAGCGTCATACCATCACTCCCCCATGCAAAAACGCCCTACCAACACAACGTTATAGCGCAGATTGGGAGGTGAAGCGGTGATTTTTCGGTCAGCTGTGGAGCTTTGACCGCGCAGGGCAAAGGACCTGTCCGCTTTGGAGTATGGGCGCGGTGCTTCCCTATCGCGCCGACGCGCGCGATGGCCACTGCACGCGATGTGTTATCCCCTTTGGAGGATGTCTCAAGGACCCCGTGACTAGCCAAGATGTTGCCGCCACAAGAAAAATACGCCCCGTGGGCGCACCATCCCGTTCGCTATTCCGCCCGCTTGACACGCGGTTTGCGACCTCGCGGCTTGTCGACCAGCGCATCCGCGCCGCCGTCGCGATACTGGCGGCACCAAGCCTTGACCGAAGACTCGCTGGGAATCTTGTGCTTGACCATGACCTCACGCACCGTCAGACCATGTTCCAAGCGGTCCTTAACCACGGCAAGCTTAACGTCAAACGAATATGTGTGGTGATGAGAGCCCGCATTGAGAACGGCGTCGGCGCCGCCCACGGCATACGCACGGGCCCACTGACGGGCTGTGGCCTGGGGGATGCCAAGCTCTGCGGCGAGCGCGCGATGGCCGACCCCTTCTTGGAGGATCTCGACAGCGCGCTGCCTGACCTCGGGCGCATGCGTGCGAGTCCTTGTTGTTTCTGACATACCTGCCACTTCTTAGCCTTAAACGTTAATCTGCTTTCTTACGTGCAAGTTAGATAGTAGCATTTTACTGTTTGCTCAAAGCAGTTAATTGAAATAGACGCGGCGTTATCTGTGCATTTGGCACCAAATTACGACATTTCTTTATCGAATATTTACGCTGGTAGCCGACTCGAAGCTAATCGTCATTCGCTTGTCAACAAAATTGTCATCTCTTTATATCCTTTGGTATAGAGGATATAATTATTAACCCCTCCCCCAATAATTTTGAGTAGTCTGCAAGGCAGTAGACGTCCTCGCTCCCCATGATTACCGCGCATTGCCATCCACCGGAGCAAAACAAAAAGGGCGGGACCTGCTGCGCTTGCAGGCCCGCACCGGTTGACACCCGACGGGACACAGCCGGGCGAGACGGATCCGTGCTACCGCCCCGCCTGCCCGCGAAGTTAACTACAGCTCGTTGGCCGCGTGATACGCCGTGCGAATGGCGCTCGCAATGTCGGCGGTGTGCTCGCCCGAGCAGTCGCCCACGCAGGTCACGGGCACCGTCACGCCGTCCAGGTCAAACGCGTTGGCCTTGGAGCCCACGGCCATCACCACGTAATCGCAGGCGATCTTCACCGGCTCCTCGGCGCCATCCTCGGTGATGCGAATGGCCTCCACGCCCTCGTCGGTAATGGCGGTCAGGCGGGTCTTCACGTGCTGCTCCACGTTGTGCTCGGCAAAGTCGCTCATGATCAGCGGCAGAATGGTCTCGGACTCGCCCGCGGCAATCTTGTCGAGCATCTCCACGATCGCCACCTCGCAGCCGTGCTGCAGCAGGTACTCGGCAGTCTCGGTGCCCACCAGGCCACCGCCAATGACGGCGACGCGGCCCGTAAGCTCCACCTTGCCGGCCAGCACGTCCCAGCTCGAGACGACCTTCTTAGAATCGGCGCCCGGAACGGGGATGACCACGTCGTGCGCGCCCACGGCCACAATCGCGGCGTCAGCGGCGTTGAGGTCCTCGGCGGTAGCGGTATGGTTGAGCTCAACCTTCACGCCCAGGCCAGGCAGAACCTTCTCGTAGTACTCGACCGAACGCATGATCTCGTCTTTGCGCGGAGGCGCGGCCGCCAGCACAATCTGGCCGCCCAGGTGATCGCTCGCCTCGTAGACGGTCACGTCGTAGCCACGCTTGGCCGCCACACGCGCGGCCTCCAGGCCGGCGATGCCGCCGCCCACCACGGCGATCTTCTTGTCGCCCTCGCCCGGCTTAATGGCGATGGTCGCCTCGTCGCCGTTCTCGGCATTGAGCACGCACGAGATGTACTTGCGGTTTTGAATCGCGTCGACGCAGCCCTTATTGCAGTTGAGGCACTCGCGAATGGGCTCCCCGGTCGCGGCCTTCAGCGCAATGTCGGGGTCGCACATGAGCGAGCGGCCATAGGCGATGATATCGGCCGAGCCGTCCTCCAGGATCTTCTCACCCGCCTCGACCGAGACCACGCGGCCGACGGTTGCCACCGGCACGGAGACCAGGGCCTTGACGCGCTCGGCCACGGGCAGCGTCCAGTTATAGGGCATGGCGCCCATGGGTGGAATGGTGTCGCCCATGTTGCCGGTGTGGTTTGCCTGCGCAACCTGGATCATGTCGATACCGGCGCCCTCGAGCAGCTTGGCGAACTCGCAGGCCTCGTCGGGCAGCAGGCCGCCCTTGCCGCGCGGCGTGCCGTCGGGGTTCTCCATGATCACGGGGAGCTTGTACTCCACCATCAGCTGCGGCGCGGCCTCCTTAATGGCGGCGACGACCTCCAGCGCATAGCGGACGCGATTTTCGAACGAGCCGCCGTACTCGTCGGTGCGCTGGTTGAGGGTCGCCGAGCACAGCGAACCCACCAGGCGGTCGCCGTGGACCTCGATGGCGTCGATGCCGGCCTGCTGCGCGCGGGCGGCCGAGGCAGCGATGGCCTCCTTGATCTGGGTGAGCTGCTCCACGCTCGCCTCGTTCACAAAGTGCTGCATGTCGTGGTGCAGCTTGGCGTAGGCCTGCTTGCGGATCTCGTTGGACTCGGCCATCTTGGCGGCGAAGGTTTCCTCGTCGCCGGCGGCCTTGGCCTCCTGCGCGGCCTTGGCGGCGGCCATGGAACCCATAACCATGCGGCCAACGCCGGGCACGTCGTACTCGGGATGGAACAGCTGCAGCGCGACCTTGGCGCCGTGCTTGTGGACGGCGTCAGCCAGCGCCTTAAACGTGGGGATCTGGGCGTCGGTCGCCAGCTTGGGCGTGGGGCTCGCGGTCATGACGGGAGCAACGTCGCCGATGACGATGTAGCTTACGCCGCCGCGGGCCAGACGCTCGTAAAAAGCCAGGCTGCGCTCGCCGATGGAGCCGTCGCGCTCTTCGTAGCCGGTGGTAAGCGGCGGGAACATAATACGGTTCTTGAGCTCAAGGGGGCCAACCGTAATGGGCTGAAGCAGCTTGGATGCAGGTGCGGTCATGGACATTCCTCTCTGATAAGCGCAGCGGCGATGGTGCCGCGTAGTTGTTTAGAGGATATGGCATGGGGGGTACAGCGGCACAACGAAAATCGGCGGATAGCAGGCAGCGGCAGGTAGATGGGGCGGGACCGGCTGCCGGTTTGTCTCAATCTGTAACAGCTACCCAGCAAAACCGGGTCTTACTGTTACAGATCGAGATATTCCTCTCGACCCATCCTCAACAATCTAAATCTGTAACATCTAGACCCACTTTTGCCCCCTACCTGTTACAGATCGAGACAATAGAAACCATCCCAACAAAACGTCTCGATCTGTAACATCTATCGACCAAAACCGGCCCTAGGCGTTACAGATCGAGACAAACCAAACCGGGCTTCCGAATAATCTTGATCTGTAACAATTAGACGACAAAAATCGCTCCTCGTGTTACAGATTTAGACAAACGGAGGCTGGCGTGCTGGTTTGTCTCGATTTGTAACGGCCAGACGTCCAAATCGGGTCCATCTGTTACAGATCAAGATATTGTTTGAGCAGCTGCGGACCGTACCGAAAACACGATCCCGGAATAACAAAAAAGCTCGTCGGCTAGGCCGACGAGCTGCAAGTTCTTGGTCGCGGGGGCAGGATTTGAACCTACGACCTCCGGGTTACGGATATGGCGGGCCGTCAAACAGCGATTGGACTAAAGCCGGGCCTTCCACAGTATTTAGTCCTATAAACAGTCCAACATCTTTATTTCTAGTCGTTAGATTGGACTAAAATGACTTTGATTTCGGTATTTAGTCGTATCTTACGACTAAATATCAGCCACGAGACCGTTAGGAGCGATCTTGTACTACAGCGATCACGACGTCCTTGAACTCATCGCCCGTATCGAGAAGCCCTACGAGAGCGAGGTTATCGAGCTCAAGGAAGCGAAAAACGACTTCAGTTTCAAGAACCTCGGGAAGTACTTCTCCGCCCTGAGTAACGAAGCGGTCCTGCGCGGGAAACAAGACGCCTGGCTCATCTTCGGTATGGACAACGACAAGGTCGCATGCGGAACCGCTTACCGAGAAGGAAATCCGGCCAACCTTAGATCCCTTAAAAAGGAGATTGCGGACCGCGCGAACAACCACCTCACCCTGAGAGAGATCCATGAACTCAGGATTGACGGCAAACGCGTCCTCGCGTTTCAAATCCCCGCCGCAACGCCGGGCATGCCAACGGCGTTCAACAATGCGGCATGGGCGCGCGAGGGCGAATCACTCGGGCCACTCCCCATCGATAAGTACGAGCAGATACGCCAAATGCGGAGGCCGGACTGGAGTGCCCTCGAAATCGAAGAAGCAACCTTCGAGGACCTCGACCCCGAAGCCGTGAAGAAAGCGGTGGGGCTCTTTCTCTCCAAGCACCGACGGCATTCCGGGGCGTTCGCGGACATGGATGACCGCACGCTTCTCGACATGGCAAACCTAACCAGAAACGGCAAGATCACCCCGACGACACTCATCCTGCTCGGAAGGCCGGAATCCACCCGCTTGCTCGATGGGATGATCCCGCGCATCACCTGGACTCTCTATGCCTCCAATGGATCGGTAACCTCTTACGAGCACTTCAAACCACCCTTCCTTCTCGCGATTGACCAGGTACTCGGGAAAATCCGCAACGAGAAGTACCGGTTCAACGCAAATGGCGCGAGTCTGTTTCCCTTTGAGGCTGACCAGTACGAACCCGAGATCATCAGAGAGCTCCTGAACAACTGTATCGCCCATCAAGACTATTCCATGCAGGGGCGAATCAACGTCGAGGAATTCGAGGATCACCTCGTTTTCCTAAACGAAGGGTCCTTCATTCCGGAGACAATCGAAAATGCGATGCGGCCGGGTTTTAAGCCAAGCTACTACCGCAACCCCTTCCTTTCCGAGGCGATGGTGCAGATGGACATGATCGACACCATCGCCATGGGAATCCCCAAAGTATTCCAGATGCAGAGAAAGCGATACTTCCCCCTACCCACCTACGACCTTTCGGATCCAACCCGCGTGCGCGTAAGTGTCTACGGTAAGACCATCAATGAGAGCTACAGCAGGCTACTCTATGCTAAGCCGGACCTTCCGATGGACGTCGTCTACCTTTTGGACAAGGTTCAAAAAGGCGAGGAAATCACGAACGAGGAGGCCTCAGAGCTGCATCGACTCAAGCTTATCGAAGGCAGGCACCCCCATATCTCCATCACGAACGCCCTTGCCTCGAAGACGGGACAGGAGGTGTCTTACACGCGCAGCAAAGGCCTCAATGAAGAGGCCTGCAAGGCGCTTGTCATTCAGATGCTCTCAGAAACGGGGCCCGCACCACGTGCGAAAATCACCGCCCTCATCAACGATCTTCTCCCCTCGGGCCTTACCGACGCGCAAAAGGCCAAGAAGGTATCGAACCTTCTAGCGAAAATGAAGAAGGTGGACAAGACCATCGATAGCGACGGAACGGGAAAGACCGCAAGATGGCATGCCCTGTAACATCGTGATAGATCTTACCGTCAGATGCACGGCCCCCAACAGACCGACCGCGATGCGTCCGGGCACCTTACCGGGCGCATCGTCTAGCATCGGAATCCTTGCTCGCGATATCTATCCCCACCAGAATCTGAATACCGCAAGCGTTGTTTTCGATGACATCCCCGCATTTTGTAGTCAGAAAACAGTCGGCTTATAGGACAAAAAGTGTGTCCAATAAGCCCAGTAATTGCCGAAGCGCTTTTAAAGTCCGATCTCCGCGATTATTTTTTTCATCTCGAGGGCCCATCCGAGCTGTTCCTCGATGTACCCCGGCCATGCGTCCTGGTGACCCTTGATGGGATGGCCCGCCTTGTAGAAGCGCAGTCCCGAGGCCTTTTTCGCATCGAAGGGTGCCGCCGTCAGCCCGAGGCGCTCCTCGAAGACCCCGCTGTTGGCGATGGCGCGGTGCCCGATCTCCTTGTCGTCGTCCACGTACAGCTCGATGCCCGTGCGCCCCTTGTGCGTATCGATGAGCAGGGCGAGATGGTATGCCGAGACCCCCAGGCGAAGCGTCGACCAATGGTCCTTGCTGGGCTTCTGCGGGCTGAACTCCTTGAGGAACTCCGGATGGCCGCCCGCCACCTCGCGGTAGGCCGTCCAGTACGCCAGCTTGACCTTTTCGGTCTCGCTGAGCCCCTCGGAGAGCTTCACGGTCTTGGTCCACTCGTTCGGCTGCTCGACCACGCCGAAGCGCGGGGCGGGCAGGGAGTCCCCGATCTTCCAGAGCTCGACCTCGACCAGGAAGAACCCGAAGTCGCTGTCGGTGTGCTGGTTGAGCCACTCGATGGCCTGGCGGTGCTCGTCGCGGGCGTGCGCCACGACCCAGATGACGACCTCGGCGCCCTTGCCGGCGGCATACGTGATCACCTTGCCGAGGTGGTCGTGGTTGGTGTCCTCGAGCTGGTTCTCGATGATCACCTTGCGGCCCGTACCGGACTCCTGCGCGTAGATATCCACGTTGAACGAGCCGACCGACGACTCCGTCTCTATGAGCTCGAGCTCGATTCCGACCGCCATCCCGAGGGTTGCGAGATTCTGCTCCTCGGCCAGCCACTTGGTGAAGTCGTGGGCCTCATGCGACCACACCTCGCGCAGGGGAACCTTCTGGATGGTGTCCAGGTTATAAGTCTTCATCCGTCACCCTTTCGCCCGATGCGTGCCTTTCGCAGTCTTCAAGTTAACTGCCATATCTGGCTCCTCTTTTTGTTCTAGTTTACCGAATCGGCTTATAGCCCAACGGGGCCCGACCGTTCCGCAGTTGCGGGACCTGTCGCCTGTGGCAACAACCTGAGCTCCCCTGCAAGTCTCCTGGACCCGCCTTTGAGGCTAACGAACGTGAGGCCGCCCGAGATGAAGCCGCCGACGACCGGAACGACTTTGCTCACCGCGTCGCCGAAACTGCTTTTGGTGATCTTGACGCCGATCCCGGCAAGAACCTTTTTGATGATCGGGTAGTAGCTCGTCTGCGTAAGCGCCTTGCTGGCGACCTTCTTGGCGATATTCGACTGAACCGTTTTGGAAAACGCCGTCAACGCGGAGTTGGCCCCGCTCACTCCAACCATCACAGCCAGGAGAAGGGCAAAAGCCGCCAAGGTCTCATCGTCCATCTCGTCGCAATCGTCGATGAAAGACTGCCAGCCGTAGAGATACGCCAGTTTCTGCATGATTCGAAAGGCGTGGACATAGTACTGCGTCACGTCCGCCGGGATCGTTCCGAGCATCGCTAACCCGCCGGGTAATCCCGCGGAGAACGAAAGAACGGTCGATTTCTTCGTCTCGAAATCAATAACGTCCATGGCGATGGAGTCGACAAGACCGGAATCCACCCCGGCGGCAGCCGGGCTCGTTGAAATCGCGAGCTCTACCAGCTCGTCCGCAACGCCCCGCTTACGAAACTCTGAGCGGAGGAAATGGTCGCGCTCGATTGCCACGCCTTTCAGCCTCATAACCTTCTTGAGGAAGGCGATGGCATATCTTTGGGCTTCCTCCTCCTGTCGATCGGCCTCGGCCCTTAGATCTCCAATGCTCTCCTTCACGGAATCGGGTTCGGATGGTATCGTCTCCCCCTTCGGCTTTATGACGTTCCCTTTCACGCTACTCACCGACCTTCTCGGCATAAAGCTTGAATAGATGCGAAACAACCCTCTCTTCATCTCCGCCAAAATCAACGCCATAGGCAGATTCGACAGCAGCATCGAGCCGTGCATGAGCCTTCATGAGATCGGAGAAGAAGAGGGCTTTATCGGGGCTATACATGTCGGCAAGAGTTGCCCCGCGTTGAGCGTTTCTCGCCTCAAGCACATCCCTAGCACACTGGCGTATCTCATCCTTCTGACTCGCAGATGGAGAAGGCCAGACAAAATTGTTATAGACGATAGTGTTCGAGTATTGATAATCGCTCTTTAAGCGTCCAGCAACCTGCCTCATCCATGCGTTGTGAAACTGACTTGAGATGATTCCAAAATCATACAAATCCGCCTCTTCGACAAAAAAGAGCTTGTTTCCAGGAATAGTGCCGTTGGTTATGAATCCGATCGGAATGTATTTCCTCCGTCCGGAAGACACCTGTGGAACGGCCAGGAATGCGCCGTCGGCAGGCGCTTTAACCTCATCAAACTCCCACGGGGCACAGGCTCTCTTTTGCGTGCCAGAACGCGGAGAAGCTAACCTTAGCTTGCGGATTTCATCGAACCGATCCCTTATTTCTTTGGGAAGTTTGGATAGCTCGGCTCCCGATAGTCCAGCAAACCACAAGCAATACCTGTTAATGCCCTTGATAAACTCAGATCCCATTGAAAATGGCCTAATGTACTGTTCGAGAGCAGGATATGAAGTCAGCAAACGATGTGCCTCAGCCTCATCAAGGGTTAAAAATCCCCAATCACCAGCGCCGCCACCTCGCGACATCTTTGGAACAGAGCAGAGGGGCTGCCTTCGCTTTTCGACAAAGACGTCCGGAGCATTCGAGAGGTAGCCGTTGATGTTGTCCGCTTTTGTTGCACCCGTTGAGCTAAACAGTAGAGGTTGCATATCGGTACTTTTAGAAAAGCCGACAATGACAACATGGACATTCGCTTTATCAGATGCTTGGGAATCCCAAACGAACGTTTTATAGGCGAAATCGATATGAACGCCATTGTCGAACAGGGGCTTCCACAGGGGCTCAACCTGCTGTCCCTGACAAATAGAGTTAGTTGAAACGAATGCACATCGAACACGATGCCCATCCATATATTCAGCCGCTTTCTTATGCCAGCATGCAACATAGTCGAGCAAACCAGCAGATTTGCCAAAAATCGCCGTCCTATCTTCCTTTTGAGCATCTTCAAGGCGCGAACTGCCTATAAAAGGAGGATTTCCGAGCACATAATCAACCTCATCCGCTGATACGACGTCATTCCAGTCGATACGAAGGGCATTCGCGTTAACGATGCCCTCGTAGTCCGTGAGCGGAAGTTCCTGATAGACACGCTGCGTCACCTTTGCGGTGTCAGTGTCCGCCTGTTTCTCGGCGATCCAGAGCGCTGTTCGGGCGACACAGCAGGCGAAGTCCTCCAGCTCAATACCATGGAAGTTCTTCAGGCTTACCAGCACGTCGCGATCGCCGGAATCCTCAAAGCTGAACGACGCCTGCTCACCCTGGAGCTCGAAGAGGATGCGGTTTTCCAGCTGCCTCAGGCACAGATAGCTTTCCGTGAGGAAGTTGCCCGATCCGGCGGCGGGATCAAGGATGGAAATGCCACCGATCTTCTCGTGCAATTCTTTGAGAGCACGGGTCCTCGCGCCACCCGCGACGGGCTTGGCGCAGGCCTCGTCGAACTCAGCCTTGAGGGCGTCGAGGAAGAGCGGATCTATGACCTTGTGGATGTTCTCGGGGCTCGTAAAGTGCTGACCGTTTGCGCGGCGGTGATCGTGCGACAGTGCCCCCTCGAAAATCGAGCCGAAGACCGTGGGACTCACGCCCGACCAATCAAACTCCTGGCACCCCTCGACGATGAGCGTATGGCGGAAGTTTTCGGACAGGGGCGGAATCTCCGTCTTCTCGCGGAAGAGACCGCCGTTCATGTAGGGCAGCTTCTTCAGCCAGGGCTCGGCGTACTTGTCGCGGTCCTCATCCCTGGTGTCGAGCCAGACGAACAGGTCCTTGAGGCCTCGCCTGAGATCGCCCGCCTGGAAGTGCGAGACGTAGTCGCGGAAGGCGTTGGGGGCGACGAGTCCCGAATCCTCGCAGAACATGAGGAACATGAGGCGCGTCATGAGCACAGAGAGCGCATGGTGGTTCTCGGGCGCGTCGGGGTCATCGAACGCCTCGGCAACCTGGTCATGGAGTTTCGACATGATCTTGCCGGCCTCTACGGAAACGGCGCGGGAGATCGTGGCCGGGGCCTCCGCCCCGCCCTTGAGGAACTGAATGGCCGCGAGATTCTTGGGGAGCTCGGCGAGTGGCAACTTGAAAAGAGGCTCCCGGCATAGCGAGTCCCGTTCGCGGTCGAAGACCCAAAACTCGGCAAAATTGCAAGCGATGATGTAGCGCGGCTGTTGGGAGAGGGGCATGCCCTGAGCGTAGGCGTTACCCTGCTTCGCTGGTGTCACCTTGCGTCCCTGGCGCGTCTCCTCCTTGGCGAGATCGATTCCAAGCGACTTCTGCTCGACGAGGGTTTTTGTCGACGGGATGAAGACGTCGATGTACCCTTCATGCGTGCTCACATCGGTGGAGACGGGCTTTTCGAACTCAAGCCGTGACACCGCGTCCTCTACGCCGAGGACGTTCTGGTAGAAGTCGATCCAGAACCGCTGGGTGTCCTGGTTCTCATTTCCCTTGTTCGCCCACCTGCTTGCAAAAGCTTCTGCATCGGCTTTCTTTCCTGGCATACGGACCCTCACTTGATAGCCTTTTCCACTGAGAAAGATTCTACGGGTTCTTCACTTCTATTTAGCTGGTTTTAGTTTTATTGGCATCCGTTTTGCCTTGGCGGTCGTTGCAATCTGCTCATATTCCGCTCAGGAGTCCCCGCTGCATTGTCAAGATAAAAGAAAACAGCTCAGGGAAAAAATACCTCTGAGCTGCTAAAAGTCTTGGTCGCGGGGGCAGGATTTGAACCTACGACCTCCGGGTTATGAGCCCGGCGAGCTACCAGACTGCTCCACCCCGCAATGTCTGGGCGCCTCATGTGCGCGAGAAAGAATATTACGCGGGACTTCGGTAAACGGCAAGAAAAATCTCGTAGAGCATAATTCCTTCATATTTAAACCCTCAGCCAATATCACTGTAAACGGATCACAGCCGAGGCCCGTCGACGGCGCGTATACAATGGTGCGCGTCCTTTTACGCCGACACCGGGAGTAGACATGCTGCTCGCTATCGATATGGGAAACACGCAGACGGCCATGGGCCTGTTTGACGGAGACGAGCTGGTGCAGTCGTGGCGCATGCCCACCGACCGCTCCTATACCGCAGATGAGATCCATGTGCGCCTGATGGGTTTTTTTAAGATGTACGGCCTTTCGCTCGACGCGGTCGACGCTATCGCCTTTGCGGGCGTGGTGCCGCAGCTCTCGCGCGAATGGCATGCCGTGGCCGACCGCATTGCCGCAGACGCCATCGTCATTGGGCCGCAGACGGCCGCCGTGACCAAGCTGCGCGCGGCGCGTCCCCAGGCCGTAGGTGCCGATCGCGTCGCCAACGCCGTTGCGGCTGAGACTTTCTACGGCGCGCCGGCAATCGTGGTGGACTTTGGCACCGCAACCAATATCGACGTCATCGATGAGGACGGTTATTACATTGGCGGAGCGATCGCGCCGGGCATCCGCATCTCCATGGATGCACTTGCCGCCCGCGCCGCCAAGCTCGCCAGCGTTCCGCTCGAGGCGCCCGAGCACGCCATCGGCCGCGATACCGAGGAGTGCATCAAGGTCGGCGCCGTGGTGGGCACCGCCGCTATGGCCGAAGGCCTGGTCGCGCGCATGAAGCGCGAGCTGGGCCGCGAGGATGCCACCGTTATCGCCACGGGAGGCCTCGCCGGCATCGTCGCCGATTCGACCGATGCCTTCGACGTGGTCGATGGACAGCTCACCATTAAGGGTATCTGCGAAATCTACCGCCGCATGCAGGAGCTGGGATAGGGCAGGAGCTTAAGTCGAGCACGAGCGCGAGCGGCGAACTAGGCAACGCATCGAGCCTATTCCTCAAAAACGAAAAATTTTCAGTTTTGAGGAATAGGCTCGAAGCACGCTAAGCCTCGCCGCACAGCCACCTCGCCAGGTCCACGATCTGCACTCCGTCGCGATCCGTGGCCTCGTGATGCGTGCGGGCGAGAATCATCTTGGGATACGCATCGCCAATGCTCAGCAGTGGCGAAATCTCGCGTTCAAATGTCTTATCCGAGCTGATGTCGTCGCTCACCTGAATGTAGAGCTTCTCGCTTCGCTTGATTGCTACAAAGTCTATTTCCTTTTTATAGAGTACACCGACGTATACCTCATATCCGCGGCGCAGCAGCTCGATGGCCACCATGTTCTCGTACACGCGACCCCAGTCCATATCGCGTGTACCGAGCAGCGCGTATTTGAACGCGTGGTCTGCCAGGTAATACTTCTCGCCGCTCTTAAGGTATTTCTTGCCGCGAATGTCGTATCGACGAACTTTATAGAAGGCAAACGCATCGCACAGGTACCCCATGTACGCACCGACCGTCTTGTTCGTAATCTTTAGCCCATCCGCATTTAATGCATCGGTAATGTTGCGTGCCGACGTAATGTTGGAAACGTTGTCCATCATGTAATCGGCAATGCGCAGCAGCGCCGATTCGTTTCTCACGTTATGCCGCTGCACGATATCTCTCACAATGAGCGTCTTAAAGACGTTGGAGAGATATTGATAGCGCTGCTCCTGCAGTGGATAAGGGTAAGAGCCAGACATACCGCCGGTTCTCGCGTACTCATCGAAGTCACGGTCGACCTCGCCCTCGTCGCCATAGAGACGATACTCCTCAAACGAGAATGGGAAAACCTCGATCTCGAACGTGCGCCCCGTAAAGAGCGTCGACAGATCGCTCGACAGCAAAAAGGCATTCGATCCGGTAATGAAGATGTCATAATGCTCGGATGCATGAAGGCTGTTGATCGCACGCTCAAAACCTTCGCACATCTGAACCTCATCGATAAGCAGAAAGTTTTGTTTGCCGGGCACCCGATGATCTTTTACATAAGCGAGCAACGCGTGATACTCGAGCAGGTTCTCGAACTCATCGAGGTTGTAATTTATATGGATGACATTCGAATTAGGCAGATTTGCCTCCACGTAATCGCGGAGGGCCTCGAGCAATTTTGATTTACCGCTGCGGCGGATGCCCGTGATGACCTTGATATCCGGCACGCCAATAAGACTCGTCAACGTGTCCATATATGACGCTCTATTGATGAGTTTCATCGGGGCCTCCTCGCGGTCTTTTATCTCTATTCCTCAAAAACGAAAATTTTTCAGTTTTGAGGAATAGGCTCTATAGCGAATATACCTCGCGAAAGGCCGAGCTGCCTTAATCCTATTCCTCAAAAACGAAAATTTTTCAGTTTTGAGGAATAGGGCCGCGATGCCACCCTGTAGTCACGCAAAGACCCTCCCCGGCAGAGGCCGAGGAGGGTCTTGTTGTCATCATTATCTTTGAGCGCGGACATCCCGCGTTACAGCCCGCGAATCCGTACGGCCTCGGGCGGAAACTCCTGCTCGCCGGCATCGGTCTTGATGGTCGCGCGACCCCAGATGTCCAGACCCGCAAACACGCCGACCGCGAGCGGCAGGCCGTTGGGCGACACCGCCGCGACCTGACGGCCCAGCAGCGGCACCATGTCGAAGTACTCGCCCAACACGGGAGCCAGCGGGCCGGCAGCGCCCTGTGGTGTGTTTGCGACAACCGCCCAGGCATCAACGCGGGCGAGCACCGCCGCGGCCAACGCCTCGACCAGCGCCTCGTCGGCCACATCCACGCCAAGTTCTGCCAGCGCCGCACGCTCGATATCCACCGTCACGGCAGCGAACATGCCCGCGGCGCCGGCGCCGCCGTTCACGGCAATGCGTGCGAGCGACATCTCAAACGCCGGCGCGCCGCACACGATATTGCTCGGCCACTCAATGCCTACCTTGCCGGCAAGGCGCAACCCCGGCGTCGAAGCCGTGCCTACGAGCGCATCCATCATGCCCATCGCGGCCACAAACGGCAGGCCGTGGAAGGCATGCATGTTCACATCTGGGCGCACGACCAGCGAAAACGTTAGTGATGCGTCGCCTGTGCTCCAAGCGCACCAGCCCGCGAGCACGCCCTCGCGGCCCGCATCGCGCGCCGCATCGAGCTCGGTGCCGGCGGCAACAGCGTTCATCTCGATCATCTACATACGCCCCAATTCGCCCACGATATGGCCTACGCGGTCCTCGGGCTCCTTGACCTCGACGCCGTTGTAGCGGAAGAACCGCGCCGGGTCGTGCATCAGGTCCTCGAGCGGCACCAGCACAAAGTCGCGCTCGCCGATGAGCGGATGCGGCAGGCGCAGCTTTTTGCCGCCGTGGGTCTCGCCGTCCATCCACAGCAGGTCCAGGTCGATGGTGCGCGGGCCGTTGGCCTTGGCCTTTTTGGAACGGTCGCGGCCCAGCTCGGCCTCGATCTTCATGAGCTCGTCGAGCAGCACCAGCGGCGCCAGCTCGGTCTTGATCTCGATGACGGCGTTGGCAAACGCGTCCTGGCGCGTCTCGTAGGCCGGCTCGCTCTCGTAGATGCGCGAGCAATTGGACACGCAGGTGAGCGGGATCTCGGCGATCATGTCGCGCGCAGCGCGGATGTTGTCGCAGCGATGCCCCATGTTGGAGCCCACGGCCACAAACGCGCGGCGCGGCTGCGGCTTGGCAACGGCCCAGTAACCGTTCAGGAACTGCGCAAAGCCGGAGACGTCGTGCACGCGCACGATGTTGGCACCGGCCTGGATGGCGCCCAGGCACACGCCAAACGTGGCGGCATCGCGCGCGGCGGCCTCGGTCACACCCGAGACGGCGCCCACAAAGCGCTTGCGCGACACGGCGCACATGAGCGGATAGCCCAGCGACGCCATCTTGGCGGTCTCGCGCTGGATGACGATGTCCTCGTTGGCCGTCTTGCCAAAGCCCGGGCCGGGATCGATGCAGATGCGGTCGCGCGACACGCCGGCATGAATGAGCGTGCGGGCCTGGTCGGACAGGAAGCCCATGACGCGGCGCATGATGGGCGCCGAATCGGGCAGGGTGAAGCGGCGGAGCTGCGAGGTGGGCACGTAGGCCTCCTCTCGGCGAGCACTACGGCGCATCATGGCGGCCAGGTGGTCGCTGGGCTCTGATGTGGCCTCGGTGGGTGCGGGCGTGGCCTCGGGCGCGGGCGCGACGGTCTCGGCGGCAGCAGCCTGCTCGGCAGTCGGCGTCTCCTGCCCCTGCTCGGTTGCAGACTCGGGCGCGGGCTCCGGCTCGCCAAACGGCAGCGAGGGCTGCACCACGCCGCCCGGGAGCTTGCTCTCCACCTTAAGCTCGCCCAGCAACTTGCCGCGACGGCGGCGAGCCGGCTTCTCGGCCTCGCGCGCGGCCTCGGCAGCCGCCTCGCGCGCCTTCTCGGCAACAAACGCCGCTGCCGAGGTATCGAGCTGCACCGTCGCGTGCGTGCGCGCGGGCGCGGCGACCTCGCCGGCGTGCATCACGATGACGCCGCAGGTGCTCGTCTTAACAAACTCGACCATCTTGGGGTCGGTGAAGCCGGTCACGTCGTTGACGATCGAGGCACCGCAGCGCACGGCTGCCTTGGCAACCGCCACATGACGCGTGTCGATCGAGACGATGGCGCCCTCTTTGGCAAGCGCACGCACCACGGGCAGCACGCGACGCGCTTCCTCATCGGGATTGACCGGGGTAAAGCCGGGGCGCCACGTCGACGTGGACTCGCCGCCCACGTCGATGATGTCGGCGCCGGCATCGAGCATCGCCAGGCCGTACTCGATAGCGGCATCCTGGTCAAAGTGCTCACCGCCGTCGCTAAAAGAATCGGGCGTCACGTTGAGGACGCCCATGATGCGCGGACGGTCAAAGCTGAGCTCGTACTTTCCGCACCGCCATGTCTTGCTGTCGTTCGCCATGAACATCCTCCTAAAATGCCCCCGCCGCCGCGGTCGGGCGCTGGCGGCGGGGTCGCTTTGCAATCAGTCTTTCTATTGTATCCGCGCGCGCGGGCTAGAACGCAAACGCGGCCGCGATGTCGCAAGAAATCAGCAGGTCGGCATTTGCATCCTGATCGGTAGACGCCAGATTGCAAATGGCCAGCGTATCACCGGTAAAGTAGCGCGTGAGGCCCGCCGCTGGGTACACCACGAGCGAGGTCCCGCCCACAATGAGGGCATCGGCCGCGGTTATGGCAGCAACAGCGCCGGTAAGAACACGCTCATCGAGCGGCTCCTCGTAGAGCACCACATCGGGCTTGATGCGACCGCCGCACGCGGGGCACACGGGCACGCCCGAGGCATCCTCGTGCTCGCGCGAGCAAATCCACTCGGCGCTATAGACCGCGCCGCACGTCTGGCAGATATTGCGGTGGACCGAGCCGTGCAACTCAAACACGCGCTGCGAGCCGGCCGCCTGGTGCAGACCGTCGATGTTTTGCGTCACCACGGCATCGAGCTTGCCGGCGCGCTCGAGCTCGGCCAGTTTTATGTGGCAGCGGTTGGGCCTGGCCTTCAGAGCGATCATCTTGGTGCGGTAGAAATCGAAGAACTCCGCCGGATGTGTCTCGTAAAAGCTGTGCGAGAGCATGGTCTCGGGCGGATAGGAAAACCGCTGGTGATACAGACCGTCCATGCTGCGGAAATCGGGAATGCCGCTTGCCGTCGAAACGCCCGCGCCGCCAAAGAAGACCACATGGCTATGGGTTTCGAACAGCTCTGCCAGCGCGGCGGAGGCCTGTTTGGGGTCCGATATTGCCTGCGTCATATATGTCCTCCGTCCGTGTCTCCGGGACGGCGGCGTTCGCGCTATCACTCGCGGACTCCGCCCCGCCCTTGTTGCGTTAATCTTAAGTCTGCCAACCCCGTCGAAAGGACACCATGCCTCAGACTTACACGTTCGCCTCGTGGAACGTCAACGGCCTGCGCGCCGTGCTCAAAAAGGACCCGAGCTTTACCCAGATCGCACAGGAACTCGATGTCGACATCCTGGCACTGCAAGAGACCAAGCTCCAGGAAGGCCAGGTCGATATCGACCTACCCGGCTATCACCAAACCTGGAGCTACGCCGAGCGCAAGGGCTACTCAGGCACCGCGGTCTTTAGCCGCCAGGAGCCGCTGCGCGTGCTGCGCGCCGACGCGCTGCTGCCCTACGCCGGCGAAGGCGAGGCTGCCGAGCTCGTTGCCCAAGCCGCGACCGAGGGCCGCGTCTGCGCGCTGGAGTTCGATAAGTTTTGGTTTGTCGACGTCTATACGCCCAACGCCCAAAGCGAGCTCGCGCGCATCGACGTGCGCATGGCCTGGGACGACGCCTACCGCGGCTTTTTGGCAGGCCTCGAGCGCGAGACCGGCAAACCCGTGGTAACCTGCGGCGACTTTAACGTGGCGCACGAGGAGATCGACCTTAAGAACCCCAAATCCAACCGCGGCAACGCGGGCTTTTCAGACGAGGAGCGCGGAAAGTTTACCGAGTTGCTCGATGCCGGCTTTACCGACACCTGGCGCGCGGCAAATCCGGACGTCGAGGGCGTATACAGCTGGTGGAGCTACCGTTTTAATGCCCGCAAGAACAATGCCGGCTGGCGCATCGATTACTTCCTGGTGAGCGACGCAATCGCCGCCAACGTACGCGACACCGGCATCCGCGGCGACATCTTTGGCAGCGACCACTGCCCCGTCACCCTCACCCTGGAGCTCTAACCCCAAATGATCCCCTCGGGGACGGAGGAAAACGGATCATTTTTTTCACCTCGCGAGGGAATCCACGCGGCCCACCCGCCACGAAACTGGCCCATTTACTACGTTTAAACCACTACCCTCAACCACAGCGAACAACGCAAAAAGAAAACCGCAGGTAGAAAGCCTGCAGTTTTTCATAAAACGCGGTCATGGCCGGGGGTATCAAGCTAAACGTAGTAGATGGGCCAGTTTTGTGGCAAGCGCCGTCAACTGATTCCCTGGGGGCGTCTGGGGACGGAAGAAAACTGATCGATTTGGCTTTCTGAGGGCCACGATGTCCGCCATATCAGCCGGTCATTTTAAAACTATGCCGGTTTACGGGGCTGAATCGCGAACCCCCAACCATACGCAATTCCGAAATAATAAAACCGCAGGTAAACGGCTTGCTCTATTTCGAAAAAAGCCGGTATGGTCTGCCTGCGCCAATCTAGCCCCGTAAACCGGCATAGTTTTAAAATGGCACTTCGGCAGTATTGATTCCCACCCTGCACAACCAGCCCTACAGTCCGTATTTCACGACAACACGGTTGATGCGACGGCACCAAGGCTTGTACAAGGCGGCCAAAAACACGCAGGTCGCAAGGCCGTGCGTAATATCGAACGGCACCGCCGTGGCAAGACGCGCCACGGCACCTGCCCAGGTAAGCGGTTGCACAAAACCAATAATGTCATATGCGTTGACCACGACGCCATAGAGCAGGCCCGACGCAAAGCCGTACGCCAGAAGCGCTGGCATGCGCACGGTGCCGTCGGCGCGGTCGAACGCACCCGCATGCGCCAGCGCACCGCCAACGTATCCCACGAGCCCCCAGGCATACATTTGCCACGGCGTCCACATGCCCTGCCCAAAAAAGAAATTGCTGGTCAGCGCAGCCAAGGCGCCAACCATAAATCCATTGCGCCGACCCAGCGTCGCCCCCGCGATAATGGCGATGGCGCTCACCGGTTTAAAGTCGGGAATGGGCCCAAACAGAATGCGCCCCGCCGCGGCCAGTGCCGCCAGCACCAGCGTGGGCATAATCTGGCGCAAGCCCGGACGAGACGCCTCGTAACCCGCAAAGAACAGCGCCAGCACCAGCGCCACCACACCCAGCATGGCAAGTGCCGCCTGTTCAATACCGGCCAGTAACGCCGCGGCCATCACCGCCGGCACTGCCAACAACAGCGGGATCTCCAGTTTTGCAAGCAAGCGCGAGAAACGACAGTCCGTCATCCCATCACGCCCTATAGAACACGTTGTCGGCAAAGAAGTCGGCTGGCGACTCCATGCAGGCAATCTCGCCGTCGAACATCATGGCAACGTCGTCGGATACCTGCTCGGCAAAGTCCAAGTCGTGCGTTGCCATGATGACGGTGCCGCCAGCCTGCGCATGCTCGCGCAGGGCCCGGGCGATGATTCGACGGCTCGCCAGATCAAGGCCCTTGGTGGGCTCATCGAGCAGCAGCAGCTCCGGACCAATCAGCAGCAGCTTTGCCAACGCAAGCAGCTGGCGCTGCCCGCCCGAAAGGTCGTACGGATGGCGCGTCTCCAGGCCGCCCAATCCCAGCTGCGCCGCGCGCTCCCGCGCCGCAGCCTCGTCATATCCACAGGTCGAGGCCCATTCCATGAGCTCGTCGCGCACGGTCTCGGCGACCAGCAATGCCTTGGGATTCTGTGGCAACAACGCCGTCGAAGCCGCTCCGCGCGCCATGCGGCCGCGCTGCAACTTGGCAGTCTTCGCCAGCACCGAAAGCATCGTCGACTTGCCGCAGCCGTTGCCGCCCACGACCGCATGCACCGCACCAGCCGAAAACGCCACATCGAGTCCACGCAACACCCAACCGGACGCGCGGTCGTAGCGAAACCAGCCCTCGCGGATAGCCGCCGCACTCGTCGCTGCCCCCTGCGCAGGCTGGCAAGAGTCCAAAGTCAAAAGTCCCTCGCGACCGGCCAAACTCGTCAGGTCGGGCACCTCGCGCACGCGACCGCCCTCAATCCGGTACGCGCACGTCGCGTATTCGAGCATCGGGCGCGGCTGGTGTGTCGCCACGGCCACCGTGCAGCCCAGCTCACGGTTCACGCGAAACAGCGCGTGCAGAAAATTCTTCTCCGCAACCGGATCAAGCTGAGACGTGGGCTCGTCGAGCAGCAGCACGCGCGGGCGCAGTGCCAGGGCGGCAGCCAGCGACAACAGCTGCTTGCGTCCGCCCGAAAGCGTATCGGTATCGCGATGGAGCCAGTCCTCCAACCCAAAGAAATAGCTGGTCTCGGCAACACGACGGCGCATCTCGTCGCGCGACACACCCAGATTTTCCAGGCCAAACGCCATCTCGTGCCACACGGTCTCGCACACAATCTGATTCTCGGGATCCTGAAACACGTAGCCCACGCGCTCCGCGGACGCCCGAACGTCCATGCTGGCAACGGACTCGCCCAGTACGCGCAGCTCGCCGCAGCGCGCACCCTTCGGCGCAATCTCGGGCTTGAGCAGCGAGAGCAGCGTCGACTTACCCGACCCGGTACCGCCAACCAGCAGCGCAAACGCTCCTTGGGGGACGACCCAATCGAGCGCCTCGAGTACCGGAGCCCCAGTACCGGGGTAGGCAAAGCTCAAGCCCCGAACCTCAATCGCCGGCGCATCCGGGCCGCACGCCACACCCGCCGCCGAGCCCTCATCCAACCGAGCCATCAGCCAAACCTCTTCTCATCAATCGCGTGCAACGCACAAGGCAGCACCATCCAGGCAGCGTACACGACATAGCCAAGCCAGGGCGCCGGCACCGAAAGCTGCGGGTAAAACGAATACTGCGTCGTCGCGGTCCACGCTACCGCAACCGCAGCGGCGCCAAACAACGCCAGCCCCACCAGTGCGGCAACATCGCTGCGCCTCAACCGATATCGAGCGTACGTCGTACGGCGCGCCGCGGCGCCCCATCCACGCGAGCGCATAGCGTCGGCGCGCTCCAGCGAGTCTTCCATGCCCCAACCCATCAGCACACTCGATGCCCGCAAGCGCGAGCGCACGGGGTCGGCCGGCGCGCGCCCCGGCACGTCAATCGCATCCTGTACCGCCAGCACCGTGCGGCCTCGGCGCAAAAACTGTGGGATAAGCCGCATGCACATCGAGATCATGAGCGCGATCACCGGCGCGGCGTTGCCCAGCAGCGCGAGCACCTTGTCGTATTCGAGCATCGACGCCGCGGCCTCAAACCACAGCACGCTCGCCACAAACAGCCCGCCCATGCACAGACCGTACACCATGCTCTCAAAATACACCGCGCGCATGCCGATACGGAGCACCTCCGTCGAGCCCGATGCGCTAAACAGCGGGTTGACCAGCGCGATAATCAAAATCAGTGGCAGCTGCCAGCGAAGCGCGCTCAGCGTGCGGGCAGCCCCGCGGGTCGCAAAGCCGTACGCCAGCCCGCCGGCAAGCGACAGCGCGATCAGCACCGGCTGCATCGAAAACATGGTGAGCCCCAGCGTCAGCACAATATAGAGGGCCGGCACCGCTGGATGCGACATCGAGAATGCCGCGACGGGCTCGACGGCCGACGCCTCTCGCATATTGTCCATGGGTACCCCCGCTCTCTCACCCAAACGCCAGCACCGCAGCACTGCCGACACCGCCAGCGAGCAGCGCCAACGCCACGCCGCCGGCGCGAACCTCGGCCGTCGCAAACCAATCGCTACGCGCTCATCATATGCCTGCGGTATCATATTGCGCCGTGTATCGTTTCCAAACACACGTCTCTATAACGTAACAGGAGATCACATGGACGCAACCGCAATTATCCTCGCTGCCGGCGAGGGCACCCGTATGAAGTCGAACCACTGCAAGGTTTCGCACAAGATCCTGGGCAAGCCCATGGTTCAGTGGATCGTCGACGCCACCATCAAGGCCGGCTGCAGCCGCGTCGTGGTCGTCATCGGCAGCCACGCCGACGAGATGCGCGCCCTCATCGACGGCGCCTACGCCAACAGCGCCACCAAGGTAGAGTGCGTCGAGCAGACCGAGCGCCTGGGCACCGGCCACGCCGTGAAGGTCGCGCTCGAGGCCTGCGGCATCGCCGATGGTCCCGTCGTCGTGCTCAACGGCGACCTGCCGCTCATCACCGCCGACACCGTCGCCAAGTTCGCGCAGACCGTCGCCACCGGCGAGCTCGCCTGCACTGTCATGACCATGACCCCGCCCGATCCTTTCGGCTACGGCCGCATCAAGCTGGGCGCCGATGGTCAGATCGAGCGCATCATCGAGCAGAAGGACTGTACGCCCGAGCAGGCCGCCACGCTGCTGGAGTGCAACGCCGGCTGCTACGCCTTCGACGGCGCGCAGCTCGCCGCTCACATTGACGAGATCGGCAACGACAACGCGCAGTCCGAGTACTACCTGCCCGACATGCTCGAAATCCTCAAAGGCCACGGCCAGGCGGTCTCCATCTTCCACTGCGACGACTACCGCGACGGCCTGGGCGTCAACAGCCGCATCCAGCTCGCGCAGCTCACTGCCATCGCGCGCGACCGCATCAACGAGCACTGGATGGCCGAGGGCGTCACGTTCATCGACCCCACGCAGGCCTGGATCGGCCCCGACGCCGTCATCGGCCGCGACACCATCGTGTGGCCGCAGACGCACCTGATCGGCCACGTCACCGTAGGTGAGGAGTGCCAGCTCGGCCCCAACAGCCGCCTCACCGACACCACCGTCGGCAGCGGCTGTACCATCGATGAGACCATCGCTATCGAGGCCGTCATCGAGAACGGCGTCGACTGCGGCCCGCGCGCCTACCTGCGCCCGGGCACCCATATGCTCGACGGCTCCAAGGCCGGCACGCATGTGGAGATCAAGAAGTCCACGATCGGCGAGGGCTCCAAGGTGCCGCACCTGTCCTACATCGGCGACACCACCATGGGCACCGGCGTCAACGTGGGCGCGGGCTCCATCACCTGCAACTACGACGGCGTGCACAAGCACAAGACCGTCATCGGCAACGACGCCTTCATCGGCTCCGACACCATGATGGTCGCACCCGCCCAGATCGGCGACGGCGCGCTCGTGGCCGCCGGCTCCGTCATCACCGAGCCGGTCCCGGCCGACGCGCTCGGCCTGGGTCGCGCCCGTCAGGTAAATATTGAGGGCTGGGCCGCCGATTATCGCCGCCGTCTGCACGAGGACGACGAGGTATAACGTTTTACCAAGCATCTAAGGAGCTGTTCCCATGGGGATGGCTCCTTTTTCTATGCTGACCTGCGCGACCGGATGAGTGGTCGGTTCGTGTCCGTTGACGGTAAAGACGTTATCAAGACCCGATAAACCCCGCCGCGCGGTTACAATGCAACAAGGCATCTATATGGCATTCGATATATAAAGGAGAAGGGTAATGCCGATTAATGATCCCGAGAAGTCGGAGAATATGCGCAAGTCCATCCGCGTGTATTCCGGTTCCTCCAACCGTCCCCTCGCTCAGAAGATCGCTGAGTACCTTGGGGTCGAGCTTTCGGGCCTTACGCTAAAGCAGTTCGCCAACGGTGAGATTTACGCCCGCTACGACGAGACCGTCCGCGGCGCCGACGTCTTCCTGATTCAGTCCGTGGCCGGCGGCAACGTCAACGACATGCTCATGGAGCTGCTCATCGCCACCGACGCCGCCAAGCGCGCATCCGCCCGCTCCATCACCGCCGTCATCACCCACTACGGCTATGCCCGCCAGGACCGCAAGGCCGGCCCGCGCGAGCCCATCACCGCCCGCCTCGTCGCCAACCTGCTCGAGCGCGCCGGCGTCAACCGCATCATCACCCTCGACCTGCACCAGGGTCAGATCCAGGGCTTCTTCGATATCCCGGTTAACCACCTGTCCGCGCTGCCGCTGTTTGGCCAGTACTACAACGACATGCACTTCGACACCGACAACTTGGTTGTCGTCTCCCCCGACGTGGGCCGCGCCAAGGCCGCCAAGAAGCTGTCCGACATGCTCGGCTGCAGCCTCGCCATCGCCCACAAGGGCCGTCCTCGCCACAACGCCGCCGAGGTCATGGGCATCATCGGTGACATCAAGGGTAAGACCTGCATCATCAACGACGACATGATCGACACCGCTGGCACCCTGTGCGCCAACGTCAAGGAGCTCAAGGCCATGGGCGCCGGCGACATCTACGTGTGCGCCACCCACGGCATCTTCTCCGGCCCGGCCATCGAGCGCCTGAATGACGCCCCCATCGTCGAGTGCCTCGTTACCGACGCCATCCCCGTCGAAGTCGGCGGCAAGATCAAGACCATCTCGGTCGCCGAGGAGTTCGCCGAGGCCATCTCCGCCGTTTACCACGAGGAGCCCGTCTCCACGCTCGTCGGCGGCGACTTCGCACTGTAGTCTGCCGCGCATCGCATCATCTTTGATGTTTTTAAAGGGTCGGAAGCTCGCTTCCGACCCTTTTTCTATCCCCCGCCAACCTTCCTTGGACAATTAGTTCAGATACGTATTTTTTTAAAGCTCCAAAGTACCGTTCGGAGTCTTCTGAGCTCCCTGGCAGATGCCATGCCGCCCAAAGCTCATCGTTTTCGAGTACAACCGTCGCATAATTACCCTCAAATCGCCCTCAAAGGCCCTTAGAAACGTCTCGAATGCCCGCCGTCTTATACGTATCTGAACTAACTGTCCAGTAGACATCGTCAACTTTCGCGGCAGAGCTCAATTTCCCGTAATCCCCTCAACCGATTCCACCGATTTCATAACACCCAGCCGTTCATGGCGCGCAGCGCCCCGCTGAGCGAAAAGAACGGCATGGCGGTCGCATTCCGCCGCCAACTTAGTACGTTATAGCTATGACGACCGTGATTTCACATTTCTCCGCCCTCCGCGCAATTCGTCGCGCACGACGGGCGTACTCTGCCCTACCCTGGGACTCCGTTGATAGTGAACAGCAAGCACAGGCCTTGGCTAGCTGCATTCCCAATAATGACGCGATAGACTTTGGCGCGCTTTCGATACTCGATGCCTGGAACGAAGATGATTCCGAACTGCTCGATCTTCTCGTTTCAAACGAAGACAACAGGCGCCCCGACAAGCGACTTCTTCAGCATATTCTCTCCGCTCCGCTTCCCGAAGGCGCAATTATGCACATCGAGGCCGATATCTACGTCACCTCTCCCGCCATGACGGCCATGCTTTGCTCCAAAAATGAATCTGTCGCAAAAACCTTGATGCTTCTCATGGAGCTCCTCGGAACGTACTCCTTTCCGCCCGAGGCAACTTACCCCATTGCCCATGACGACATCTGGCCCAGGGGCAGCGGTTGCGAAGCGATGGGCGACCTCGATTGCCGGGGCGACCAGTCGGCGACCGAACAGCAGAACGAACCCCGCTACGAACAGGCACACTACAAATGCGAGCCCGCCACGACCATCGACGAGCTCGAGGCGATCGTACAGTTCGCCAAAAGCAGCTCATACACCTCGTTTCGCACAGCCGTCAAACTCGCCCGGGCTGGATCTGCATCCCCAGCCGAATCCCTAATGTTTGCCGTTCTCGGAGCGCCCATGCGCTTTGGCGGATTCGGATGTTGCAGCCTGCCCATGGGAGGCCTGTTACTCAACCATCGAATCGACTTCGATACCCTTGCGGTCAACATGTCCTCGGGCATCCCCTACGCCATCTGCGACTTATATTGCCCGGCAGCCGGTGTCGACAACGAATACAACGGAATTGGACATGAGCTTCAAAACGCTCGCATCCACGATGGCAATCGAAATAATGGCCTCAAGGCAATGGGCATCCACGTCCTGGTTATCAATCGCGACCAAATGAAAGACCTTGTTGCACTCGAAGCCTTCGCCCAAACGATGCATCGACTTGCGGGGGCTCGATTCCGCTACCGCATCAAGGGTTATCGCAAGCGTCAAGCCGCTTGGCTCAACGCTCTGCGGGCCGGAATCGGCCTTGCGCCGGTCTAAACGGCGAATCACCCGTGCGCCGTCGAGCAGGGCTGGACAGTTAGTTCAAATACGTATAAAAGGACACATTGAATTGGGCTGTTTTGCAGCTACCTCTATACCATTCGCCCTATTTGAAGGCAGGGTAGACTTCAAAACAGCGTCATATGGACTAACTAAAGCTCCAAAACAACGCATCGGCATTGAATTGAGCAATTCGAGTCCTCAGAACTTATACGTATCTGAGCTAATTGTCCACCTCGGATTTCGACGGCCGTCCAAACGCCCCCAAACAACCTCAATTGCCCTCCATTTGACAGCGGCAACAGGGTCGCTCACCATAGCAGGCGACTAATCGACGAAAGGACAGACATGGCAGCTGCACAGCCGCTTAAGATTCGCATGGTTGCCGGGCTTGGCAACCCTGGCGAAGAATATGCCGAGACCCGCCACAACGCCGGCTTTAAGGCGATCGACGAGCTGGCCCGTCAGGCGGGCGTCACGTATTGGAAAAACCAGGCCGGCGCCGAGATCGCGCTCATCAACATCAACGATTCCGAGGAAGAGGGCGGTAAGCGCCAGATTGTACTGGTCAAGCCTCAGTCGTACATGAATACCTCGGGCGGGCCCATCTCCAAGCTCTGCCGTGAGTACAAGATCAAGGCCGAGGAGCTGCTCGTGATCCACGACGAGCTCGACATTCCCGCCGGTGACGTGCGCGTCAAGGTGGGCGGAGGCCATGCCGGTCACAACGGCCTGCGCTCCATCATCGACAAGATGGGCAGCCGCGACTTCAGCCGCATCCGCACCGGCATCGGCAACCCTCCCGGAAAGATGGCCGTTGCCGACTACGTGCTCAAGCAGCTGCGCGCTCGCGAGGCCGGGGACTTCCAGGACACTTGCGCCCGCGCCGCCGACGCCGCCGGCCTGGCAATCGTTCACGGCGTGGTCTACGCCCGCGACCACGTCAACGGCGCCGCCTCCGCCAACGGTAAGCACTAAAACCTACCATTTAGGGATAGGTTTATTTGGCAGGTTTTATCTGCGGAAACGCCGCAGCCGGCGCATCGCGATGAACCCCGCGCCGCCATACATACATAGCACCCCAAAGGGGGCCGGCCCCATCGCAAACCCGAGGCCGGCCCCCTTTGCCGTTTTACCTGATAAAACTGACCAAAATAAACCTACCCCTATTTGGTAGGTCAGAGTGGATAAACCGGTTGATTTCCGATCTCAGCCGAACACGTTGAGCGGATAGACCGTTCCCGCAGCTAGCCGAACGCCCCCGAGGCCCCATTCAGGCCCC
>JACXXQ010000151.1_pt1 | contig 46047 bp, 28 predicted proteins | sample 8621361 | NCBI WGS metagenome assembly JACXXQ01 (sample SAMN15503820, study PRJNA645414) | gut metagenome | isolation source: feces | host: Bos taurus | place: USA | collected 2016 | reverse complement strand
GCGGGGTTCACAAACTGACCGGCGATGATGCTGTTGGGGGTTTCCTTCTGCAGCTTCTCGGCCTTGGCGATGGCGCCCTTCATGCCCTTGGAGCCATCGGTGAGCACAAGCTTTGCGCCATATGCCTGCATAAGCTTGCGGCGCTCGACGGACATGGTCTCGGGCATGGTGATAATCACCTTGTAGCCGCGAGCCGCCGCCACGGAGGCGATGCCGACGCCGGTGTTGCCGCTCGTGGGCTCGATGATGGTGTAGTCGCCGCCGCGCACGAGCTTGCCGGCCTTCTCGGCCTCGTCAATCATGTTTTTGGCGACACGGTCTTTGACGGAGCCGGCGGGGTTGAAGTACTCGAGCTTGACGAGCACGCGGGCCTTGAGGTCCTCGTCGGCCTCAAAGTGGGTAAGCTCCAAAAGCGGGGTGTGGCCGATAAGCTGATCGATGGACGTGTAAACCTTGCTCATGGTGAACCTCCAAAGTGTTCAAATGACTGGATACCGTGTGGTTTTACGGTGTATGTAACAGTAAAACCTACAAACCCAATAGGTTGTTCGTTTAGCTGTTGGGAAGCATAGTAGACAGCAAAGCCTAGTAATGCAATAGGAATTTATGAATTATTGCGAGTCGATTAACCATCTTGACGGGATGGGTATTTTCAAAGCCAATTTTTCGGCTAGAATTTCTACGGATTAAATGACCGAAAGGCAGCAATATATATGTTGGTTTCCACAAAGGGCAGGTATGCCCTGCGCGTTATGGTCGACCTGGCAGAGCACCAGGCGGCAGGTCGCATTCCCCTCAAAGAGATCGCCGCGCGTCAGGGGATTTCGGAGAAATATCTGGAGAACATTCTTGCCACACTCGTACGCGCCAATATGCTCTCGGGCATGCGCGGCAAGGGCGGCGGCTACGTGCTCACGCGCCCTCCCGAGCAGTACACGGTGGGCGAGATTCTGCGACTGACCGAGGGTAGTCTGGCGCCGGTCGCCTGCCTGGATGGCGACTGCAAGGGCTGTTCGCGTTCGGACGAGTGCCCCACGCTCGATGTGTGGAAGAACCTGGACAAGCTCATCAACGACTATCTCGACGGCGTGACGCTCGACCAGCTCGTCGCCCCCAACGAGGGCTACGATTACGTGATCTAGGGCTGTAACGAAATGTGATGGCGCGGGCCGACCTGTGGTGGGTCGGCCCGCGCTTTATGTCAATTGGGCTAATTGCCTGCAATGCTATCGAGGATACTGCGGGTAATGGACACCAGGATCGCGCCCATAAAGGCCGAACCAAAGCTGGCGATGGAGATGCCCGCACCCAGAATATTGACCGACAGGTAGCTGGCAAGCTCGAGCATAAAGCTGTTGACCACGAGCTGGAAGATACCCAGCGTGATAATGGTGAGCGGCAGCGAGATAACCGTGAGGAACGGTTTGACGAGCGAATCGACAATGTTAAGGAACAGTCCCACGAAGGCGAAACAGACCCAGGCGTCGGCAAGGCCGAAGGGCTGGATGCCGGGGACGAGGAACGTGGCAATCGCGATGGCGATTGAGGTCAAAAGCCAGTTGAGCAAAAAGCGCATAGTGGGGATCCTTTCTTGCGCGGGATGTGGTGAAAAGTGCAAGGGGCCCTTGCCTTTGCGATATGGGTAGGTGCGCGGGCACGCCGCCTTGTTTGGACGCCCATTGTCTCAGATGTTCGTGGAGCTTACGTGCGCATTTTGTTTCAAAACGGCGTTCGTCCTAAAAAACGTGCCGCTGGCAGAGAGTCTTGTCGCTTTAGTTTGGTGGTGTGCTAAACTGCAACGGGCAAAAGCTACAGGCGTTGCCCTATTGCATATTACGGGCGAACGATGCCCGATGTCAGTATCAACTTCGATGCCTTTTGGCGGGTTTGGCGGTGATCGATGAATATCGAGAACATGTTTGACAAGCCTGATGTCAAGCAGCTACTCCACGCATTTAGTCTTTTGGATGACGAGAAGGATGTCCAAGCGTTTTTGACCGATATCTGCACGCCGCGCGAGATTTGCGATCTTTCCCAGCGCTTGCAGGTCGCGCGTTATCTGGACGAGGGTGAGCCCTATGTTGAGGTTCAGGCCCGTACCGGCGCTTCGTCCACCACGGTGAGCCGTGTGTCCAAGGCGCTCAACGGCGAGTACGGCGGCTATCGCAAGATCCTCATCAAGCTGGAGGATGGCGAGTAAGCCAACGGCAAAAAAACGAATTGCACAGAACCGCTCCTCCGGGGGCGGTTTTTTGGTGCCATGTTGTCCGCTCGGGCGGGTAGGATGGATGCATTGATTATTGCGAACGGTTTGAGTGGAGGACCATGCCTGTTCGAATCTATACCACCAATGCCGGCACGGATTTGAGCGATGCCGAGGCGGCACTGCTTGCCGACCTGGTTGCCCGCCACGGGCGTGCCGTTTTGCTGGCGCCCTCGTTTGCCGAGCTCGACCTGTGCCGCCACGATGCTGCGGCTGCCGGCGCTTCGCTGGGTGTTGACTACAAGACGCCCTCGTCATGGCTCCGTTCGCTGTGGGAGCTTTTGGGCGACGGCCGCGGCTTCGTCGACAACCTGCAGCGCCAGATGCTGTTTTCGGATATGGTTATGCGTCTCGATGATGCCGACCTGCAGCCGCTTTCGCGCAGCCAGGGCACGGTGCGCATGCTTGCACGCATGGCCCGCGATGTGCTGCCGGGCGTGGCGGGGACGGGCGCCGAGCGCCGCAGCGGTGGTGCGGACCGGCCATGTCCCAAAAGCGATGCCGAGGCTCGCGTGTCTGAGCTTTTGCGCGCCTACGCGAGCGGCTTGGACCGCCGAGATATGGTCGAGCCCTGCGAGGCGGCCGATTTGATGGCCAGCGTCCTGGCCGATAATCTGCCCGCCTGCGCTCGTGCGGTGTGCGTGCGCGGCATCACATCGTTTACGCATGGCCTGCTTGGGCTGTTGTCGGCCGTGGCGAACCATGGGGGAGAGGTCGTCGTGTTGCTCGCTCGCGAGCAGGCTGCGATGCGCGAGGACCTGACTGCCGCCTTTGACGCTCGCGGCGTGCTGTTTGAGGTCGCGCCGCTGGGGGAGGATGCTGCCGCGTCCCAGGCTACCCCTGAGTCCGTCGCTCAGCCTACCTTTATAGAGGTCGCCGGCCCCCATGCCCGTGCTCATGCTTATGTGGATGCGATCGAGGGCCTGGTAAAAACGTGCGAGGACGCTGCGCCGCACGATGATGCCGCATCGGCCGCCGATCCCGTGCGCGTGCTCGTGGTGTCCGCCCGGGCGCCTCAGCTGTTCGGTGAACTTGCCGCCCGTTTGGCGGCGCGCCACGTTGCTGCCGAGACGACCGAGTTCACGGCGTTTTCCCAATCCATTGCGGGCAGGCAGTTCACGGCGCTCGCCAACCTGATCGAGCGTATGAAGGCCGCCGACGAAGGGGCGGCTTCCAAGACTGAGTGGTGGCCCGCTCCGGAGCTTACCGACTGGATCTACAGCCCGCTTTCGGGTGCCGACGCCGCCAGCGCGCGCACGTTCGACAAGAATATGCGACTGTCGCGCAGCAAGACTACTGCGGGCGTCAAGAGCTTGCTGCAGAGTGTGCAGGGCCAGATCAGGGGTGCGCGCAAGGCGGCGAGTGACGAAAACTGCTTTAAGAACGTGCCGTGCGTGGTCTCGGACGTGTTCCAGGCACTGTGGCGCGACAAGCCCGTGACGGCGCTCAAGGCCATGCTCGCAGTTGCCGAAGCGCTGCCCGATCGCGCCCTGGGCGGCCTTGACGGCCAGGCTCGTCGTCAGGCGGAGACGGCCCTGCTGTGCCATGTCATCGATATCCTTATGAATGACGCCCGTGCGCTTGATGTGTCGCAGGCAGCGACCGTACCCGTGCTCGACGGCGTCCGCACCAAGGTGGACAAGCGAAGTGCCGCACACGATTACGAGACGCGCGAAATCGACCGCACACCGCGTGCCCAGGTGCGCTTCGTGTCGCTTGCCGATGCGGCGGCCCTGCGTCCTGACAGCTACGATGCCGTGCTGTTTGCCGATGTCGACCTGGATAGCTACCCGCTCTCTCACGAGGAGGGCCCGCTTGCCACGCTGACGGCAGATTTGGGGCGTACCGGCGTGCCTTTGGAGCCTGCAGCCCTGCTGCGCGTACGCTTTGGCCGCGCGATGCAGGCCGCGCGCGGGCCGGTTGCACTTGCCCGCGTGACGCACGATCGCCAGGCACGCGAGTGCTACCCCGCGGCCGTATGGACCGAGCTTCGCGCGCATGCCGAGGCGACGGGTGCTGTCCACGTTACGCGCGTGGGCGAGGGCGATATCGTCGCCGACTTCGATCCTGCTGCCGGCGAAGGCCTTAAGCGTGAACGCGTGACCTGCGAGGCTCCTCAGCATCTGAGTGCTGATGCCGTGCCGTATCTGGTCCTGCGTCGTCGTGACGGTGAGGGTGAGGATGCACCGCTCGTGCCGCGCTTAACGTCCGCCTCGCAGATCGAGGCGTACTCCACCTGCCCGCTGTGCTGGTTCGTCTCGTACCGCGTGAAGCCTCAGTCCATCAACGCGGGCTTTGGCAACATGGAGAAGGGCAACTATGTCCACGACGTGCTGGAGCATCTGCATGCCCGCCTGCCTCAGGAGGGCATGGAGCGCGTGACGCCCGAGAATCTGCCGCGCGCTCAGGAGCTGCTGCGCGAGGTGTTTGATGAGACGTTGGCCGAGCACGCCGGCAAGCGAGGCAACGAAGGCCCGCTCGTGCCGCTCTCTGCGGTAGAGGAGCGCCAGGTGGCCGAGATTCTGCCGCAGTTGGAGGGTGTGCTTGCCTACGAGTCCGAGGCGCTTGCTCCCTTTGCCCCGCGCTACCTGGAGTTCGCCTTCAATGAACTCAAGGTCGAGTATGCCGGTTGGCCGCTCGGTGGGCGCATCGACCGCGTGGATGTGGATGCCGAGAACCGCGCCGTGGTGATCGACTACAAGCATCGCACGGGTGTTGAGGAGTTTAAGCTCGCCGACCCCACGGTGCGCGACGAGGAATCGGGCGCGGCGCCCATCGACGACCCGCGCTGGCTACCGCCGCATACCCAGACGCTCATCTACGCGCAGGCCATGCGCCGGGCGCTGGATTTGGATACCCGCGCGGCGCTCTATTTTTCGACCAAGGGCGGCAAGCCCGCGCTGCGCGGCGCTGCGAGCGCCGAGCTGCTCGAGGAGGAGCGCGGCGACGGTCGTATTCCGGGGCTTAAGAAGGGCTTTCCGGGCGAGGACGGCAGCATGGACTTCGACGCCCTGCTCGATCGCGTGGAGACCGGCATCGCCGAGCGCCTACGCGAGCTCCAGGCGGGTGACGTTGCCGCCGTCGACCCGATGTCGGCTCAGGCCGCGCATGCGCGCTGCTCGTATAACCACGAAGGAACGTTTGTAAGGAGGGACGTGTAGGCCATGGATCTTTCGACCTTGATGCCGCAGCAGCTGCAGATCGTCAAAACGCTCGGCCGTCCGCTGTTTGTCTCGGCGGGCGCCGGTTCGGGCAAGACCTTTACCCTTACGCGCCGCATCGTCTACGCGCTCTCGCCCGAATCCGGTCCGTTTGTCGAGCATCTGGACCAGGTGCTCGCCATTACCTTTACCAAAGACGCCGCGGCCGAGATTCGCGACCGCGTGCGCCGTGCGCTTATCGAAGAGGGCATGGACGAAGAGGCTCTGACGGTCGACGACGCTTGGATCTCGACCATCCACGGTATGTGCTCGCGTATCCTGCGCGCGCACGCGTTGGAGCTGGGTATCGACCCCGAGTTCACGGTACTCACCGATACCGACGAGCTCATGGGCCAGGCTGTCGAGCATGTGCTGGGCCGCGCGACGTCATCCGATGCCGCGCCCGAGCTCGCGGCTTCGCTCAAAGCCCTCTACGCCTGGTATCCCATGGCGGGGGAGGGCGGTCCCTTTGGTGCCGGCACGACCATCAAGGGCCTGGTGCGCGAGCTGTTGGAGCTTTCGAGCCAGTTGCCGGGCGGTATGGACGACGTGTGCGTGGCGCGTGGCCAGGCAGACACCTCGGCACTCGCCGATGCCTATCGCGCGGCGCTGGGCGCAAGCAAGGCAGCGACCGAGAAAGCGCAGGTGGCACTCGATGCCATCGACGCGTTCGAGGCGAGTGGCAAAACCATGTCCGATGCGGCGCGACTCATGATGTCGTGCACCATGCCGCGCGCGAGCAAGGCGTTCCCCAAGGAACAGGTCGAGCTGCTCAAGGCCGAGGCTGCCGATGCATTTATCAATGTCGTGCTTGCCTGCGGTGGCCCGGCGCTCGATGCACTGGTGGGCCTGGCCCGCTCCGTAGAGACCGAGTACCGCGCACTGAAGGCCGACCTGTCCGCCCTCGATAACAACGACCTGCTGCGCATGGCCTATGAGGCGCTGCGCGACTATCCGGCTATTCGTGCTGCCTACGAAGGCCGCTTTAAGATGGTCATGATCGACGAGTTCCAGGATACCGACCAGATGCAGGTCGACCTGATCCGCTACCTGACGGGCGCGGGGGAGCGCGCGCTGTGCACCGTGGGCGATGCGCAGCAGTCAATCTATCGTTTCCGCGGCGCCGAGGTCGAGGTCTTCCGTCGACAGGAGCGCAAGGTGGGCTCGTCTGCCGCGCCCGAGGCGACTGCCGTAGCCGACGCACCCGCCGGCGAGCTCGTCAAACTCGTGCGCAACTTCCGCAGCCACGACGAGGTGCTGCGTTATGTGGCGCGCGTCTTCGATGGCGACGATGGTGGCCTGATGCAGGGCTTTTTGGACCTCGAGGCGAGCGACGGGCGCAAGGACACATTGGTGGCAGATGCTTCGCGTCGTCAGGCGCTCTTTGTTGCCGGTGGTAGCACGCAGGACCGCACGCAGGCCAAGGCCTGTGCAATCGCCGAACGCTTCCGCGCGCTCGCCGATGCCGGCCAGCCCCAGGGCGGCATGGTGCTGCTGTTGGGTCGCATGACAAACGCCGACGTCTACGCCCAAGCCTTCCGCGACCAGGGGCTCGACTGCGTTATCGCGGGCGGGTCGGTCTTTGCCCAGGCCGCCGAGGTCCAAACGGTGCGCGCCCTGGTCTGCGCGCTCGCCAACCCGGCAGATACGGCACAGGGCCTTATGCCGCTGCTGGCATCGCCGATGTTTGCGCTCGGCGCCCAGGAATTCCTGGCGCTGGCGACCAAGCTCGATAGCGAGACGGGGGAGACCTCGCGCCGCAATATCGACGCGGGCATCATGAGCGATTTCGACGTGCCGGGCCTGCGGGACCTGCCGCTCGTGACGCGCTCCCGCGAGGTGTTGCGCTATGCGCTTCGTCGCGTGGGTCGCGATTCGTTCGCGGCGATCGCGCGCGACGTGGTCAACGCCTCGGGCTGGTTCGTGCGTCTGGCGCAGCGCGGGCCCGAGGGTAAGGCCATTGCCGCCAACGTGCTCAAGGCGCTCGATGCCGTGGCCGAGGCGGAGGCCGAGTTCGGTAACTCGCCGCGCTCCATCGCACTGGCTTTCGACCGCTTCTTGGCGGGCAAGGAGGCGCCGGGCGCGCTTAACGAGGAAGGCGGCGGCGCGGTGCGTATCATGACGGTGCACGCCTCCAAGGGTCTTGAGTATCCGGTCGTGGCGGTTGCCGAGTGCTTTGGCGTGCGTAAGTCCTCGGGTGCGGCCCAGTTGGGGCGCGTGGAGGGTGGAGCGCAGGTCGTGGCGCTGCCGGCGCGCTTCGACGGCGTCATACTCGCCGACGGCACGTTCGTAAAGGGTGACGACGTCAAAAAGCAGTTTGAGCATGCGTTTAAGGGCAAGGGCACGTCGCTGTGGTTGCCGTCGGAGCTCATGGAGGACGTCTGTGCGACGGGTTCTCCCGCCGAGGCATTTGCCCGCTTGCGCAACGACGACCTGCAGCTTTCGCTCGAGGAGCGGGCCCGTTTGCTCTATGTTGCCATGACCCGTGCGCGCGAGCTGGTGATCTTGGCGATGGATGCCGGCGTGAGCCGTGGCAAGGTGACGGCGCCGACCTTCGATGTCGAGACCGATCTGACCTACGACGTGCTGCGCCGCATTCTGCCGACCGACGCTCTGGACATGCCGCAGCTCGATGCCGACCGCCTGGTATTCGACAACTCCCAGCCGGGCGACTACGAGTTCATTTCGCTTTCGGACTTTACCTTTGGCGAGCAGGCGTTTGAGGCCAACGCTTCGCTGGATGCCGAGGGCAGGCTCGTTCGTGGCGATACCGATGTCGCCGATAATGCTGCGCACTCAACCGTGTCCGGTCCTGCCGACCCCAAGCCCGATTCGTTTGAACTCGTATATCCCCAGGCGGCGGGCGTGCGCATGGGCACGTGTCCGTTCCCGGCGCGTGATTCGTACAGCTATTCGTCGATCGCCGCGGCGCTCCATGCCGAGACGGAAGACCGTGCCGCCGAGGCGCGTGTTCCCATGGACGAGGCAGGCGACGATGCCGAGTCGGATGGCTCGGAGATGGCCGATGCAGACGTGGCTGCTGTCGAGCCCGCCGGCAACCCCATGGCGCTGGGCTCGGCGTTCCATGCCGCCTGCCAGTGGCTCATCGAGATGGGTGCCGATGCGCTGCCCGCTGAGCGTGCCGATGCGCTGACGCGCCTGTGGTGCCTGACGCCGGAGCAGCGCGAGCGTTTTGACGTTGCCCTGAATCGCTGGCTCAGGTCGTCGGTCCGTGCCGAGCTTCTTGCCTGGCCGTGCGTCCGTGCCGAAGCGCCGTTCTTCTCGCTGGGCTGCGAGGACAAGGACATTGCCCGCTACGGTGCATATGCCGAGGGCGCCATCGATGCGCTGGCGACCGACCCGGCCGATCCGTCACGCGCCCTGGTCATCGATTACAAGACGGGTGGCACGCCGGATGAGACACCCGACCAGCTGCTCGAGAAGCACGCCCTGCAGGCGCGCGTCTATTCGGATGTTCTGCATAAGGCGGGCTTTAAGACGGTGACCGTCAAGTTCGTCCGCGTGGAGCAGACGGATCCAACCATCTTCGTCGAACCCGCTGAACCTCAAGTAGTCACCTACAATCTCTAGCCACCTCAGGCTTTACGGTGCTATTTGGTTGGTTTTGCGGCCGCAAAGCCCTCAATCGTCCAAATGGCACCGCAACGCATGGGAGAGCCTGGGGCGGTACAATGGCTCGAACGGTTCAAACGAATTAGGAGTCATCATGCAGCTCACCAAAACGCTTAAGGTGACGCCGGAGGAGCTTTTTGACGCTCTGGCGGGGTTCATCATGCAGGATATCGAGAACGCCACGGGCAAGCGTCCCAGCCGCAACAAGCTCAACGGCTATAAGTACGAGAAGCGCGCCCAGTCCGCAAAAGGCAAGGCCAAGGGCACGGCGATCAAGGTTAAGATCAAGCACTTTGAGTACCCGTGTCTCTATGAGGTCCGTTTTCAGTATGCGACGGGCATCAATACCATGCGCTATGAGGCTGCACCTGCTGGCGATGGTGCCTGCGAGCTCACCTATACCGAGGATTTTCAGGGTGTGGGTGGCAACACGTCTGGCACGCGCGGCAAGCTCGGCCTCTTCTTCTATGAGCGCAAGCTCAAGAGCCATGCCAACCAGACGATTGATCAAATCGTCAAATACATCGAGGGTGAGCGCCGCGTAAAGGCTAATCCCGCCTTCGCCGATGATACTGCCGAAAACGCTTTGGATGTATTCCATTGATACCCTGTGCAAAAGCTTTACCGCTCTTCACATCAACTGTGAACACTTCAGGCTTCGAGTCAGTAGCGACCGGCCCGACAAAATTAGTTGATGGAAGTGCCAAATGAATAAGAATGCCGCTTCGCAACTGCACATCTATTCCGCCTTTTTCGTTCTCGCGGGATTTGTTTTAAATCGGGGAGTGTTTCTACTTTTCCTTGCGGAGAAAGGAATGTCTGTCACGGAAATCGCGCTTTATCAAGCCCTGTTTAACATTGCAACGGTCGTCTTCGAGCTGCCAACAGGGTTGATAGGCGATTTCTTTGGAAAAAAGTTTTCGATTCAAGTGGGCGTGCTGCTGCTTTTCTTCCATACGGCTGGCATGCTGTTGCTCTCAGGCCCCTTTCTCGTCGCGCTTTCCCTTGTTGAGGCACTCGCCTACTCCCTTCAATCGGGATCAGAACAAGCACTTTTATATGAAATTGCCCGAAATGCCGGTCAAGAAAAGAAATACCATGCTCGGCTCGATGCTAATCGAGGCCGGTCTTTTCATGATTCTTCCGTGGTTCGCTTCAAATCCGCTGTGTTTGTTTGGCCTTAGCATGGTGCTTTGTTTTCTCCCAGAAGTGGTGTACATCACTTCGGAAAACTTAATCCAAGACGCGATAGCGGACGATCTCCGCGCGACGATCCTTTCCGTCGCGTCTCTGGTAAGGGCTCTCTTTTCTGCAATGTTTTTCTCCATATTTGGATATGTGTTGGGGTTATATCCCATTCAGATAGCGCTCGGTGTTATTGGCGCAATCGCGATAGCAATTACCGCCGTTGTTTCTTTAAAAATGGTAGGAATACATGTCTCCAAGAATTGATATATCGATTGACGAGCTGCCCGAAGCGTCGAGCCTTCTTGATGGACATGACTATTCGTCACAAATCATTCAGCGTATCGCCGGGGTTCCAGTAATACTCGATATATCTGGATGCCCTCATTCCCCTTTTTGAAGGTCCCAAAAAGACTGCCCGTGTGGGTTTGGCTAGGTTCGGGCGGCGTCCGTGCCGTGCGGTAAAATCGTTCAGTCAGAACACGAACCCGCATCGGAGCTCATCACATGGCATTCGTCCATCTGCACAATCACACCGTTTTCTCCATGCTCGACGGCGCAACCCGTATCCAGGATATGGTCAACCGCGCCGTTGAGCTAGGCATGCCTGCCGTGGCCATTACCGACCACGGCTACATGTACGGCGTGCCCGACCTGGCGCTGGCCTGCGACGCCGTTAACCACAGCACGCCCGAGTACAAAACGTGGAGCCACGACAAGGCCTTCTTGGAAAAGGACCGCCGCGACGAGCTGGAGGAGCCCGATCCCGAGGCAAACCCGCGCGAGCATGCCCAGTATGTGAAGGACATGGCCATGTGGGACGAGAAGGGCAATATCGACGAGCTCAAGCCGCCGCTGGTCATTAAGCCCATCTTTGGCTGCGAGGTCTACTTTACGCCGGACGAGACGCTCGCCCGCGACCATAAGCCCGAGCTCTACCACATGATCCTTCTGGCCAAAGACCAGGAGGGCTACGTCAACCTGATGCAGACGGTCTCCGAGGCCGCCGTGCAGGGCTTTTACTATAAGCCCCGCGTGACGCTCGACAACCTGCGCCGCCACGCCAAGGGTATGATTTGCACCAGCGCCTGTATTGCGGGCATCATTCCCAAATACATCGACCGCGGTGACATGGAGGGCGCCATCAAGTGGGCCGAGACCTTCCGTGATACCTTCGACCCCGGTGACTTCTATATCGAGATCCAGGAGCACGGTATTACGACCGACAACGGTCTGACCGACGAGCAGATGGACCGCACGCTCATCGACATCGCCAAGCAAGTGGGCGTCAAGGTTGTCGCCACCAACGACTTCCACTACCTGCGCCGCGAGGACGCGCCCGTGCAGGACGTCATTATGTGCATCGGCATGAACGCTAAGGTCGACGACCCCAACCGCATGCGCATGACCGGCTCGGAGTTTTACATGAAGACCGAGGAGGAGATGCGGGCGATGTTCCCGTATTGCCCCGAGGCCTGCGACAACACGCTCGAGATCGCCGACAAGTGCTACGTGGAGCTGGACTGGGACTCCATCATCCTGCCGCGCTTCCCGCTGCTCGATCCCGGTGAGACGCACGAGAGCCAGTTCCGCCGCGAGTGCGAGAAGGGCCTGCGCCAGCACTACGGCGACGACTGGGCAACGCGCGAGATCGGTGGCGTCAACATCAAAGAGCGCTTTGAGTATGAATACAAGGTCATCTGCGACAAAGGCTTTGCCGCCTACTTCCTGATCGTTGCCGAGTACGTGCAATGGGCCAAGGACAACGGCATCGGCGTCGGCCCCGGCCGTGGCTCGGCCGCCGGCGCTATCGTCGCCTACGCCATGAACATCACCGCGTTCGACCCGCTCGAGAACGGTCTGATGTTCGAGAGGTTCCTGTCCCCGCAGCGTACCGAGATGCCCGATATCGATATGGATTTCGACGATGAGCGGCGTCTCGAGGTCGTGGAGCACGTTCGCCAGCTCTACGGTCCCGAGAAGGTCACCCACGTCATCACCTACTCGACCATTAAGGCCAAGCAGGCCATCAACGACGCCGCGCGCGTCCTGGACTACCCGGTCTACATGGGCCAGCGCCTGTCCAAGATGGTCTCGAGCGACCCCAAGGTCAAGCTCAAGCAGGTGCTAGAAAAACAACCCGGCAAAGTGGATCTGTTTAACCCCGACTTTGCCGAGGCCTATAAAAAGGACGACGACGCCCGCCGCATCATCGACACGGCGCTCTCGATCGAGGGCCTCACCCGTGGCGAGGGCGTGCATGCGTGCGCCGTTCTGATCTGCCGCGACCCCGTCAACGAGCACGTGCCCACCAAGCTCGACACCAAGGGCGGCGTCGAGATTACCCAGTACGAGGGCCATACCGTTGCCGACATGGGCCTGCTCAAGATGGACTTCTTGGGCCTGCGTACGCTGACGGTTATCTCCAAGGCCAAGGCAAACATCAAAAAGAACTTCGGCATCGACATCAAAGAGGAAGAGATTCCCTTTGACGATCCCGAGATCTTTAAGCTCATGGGCTCCGGCCACACCGCCGGCGTCTTCCAGGTCGAGTCCGCCGGCATGACGGCCACGATCAAGAACATGAAGCCCACCGAGTACAAGCACGTCGTGGCATTGATCGCCCTGTACCGCCCGGGCCCGCTGGGCGCCGGCATGGTTTCGTCCTACATCAACCGTATGAACGGCAAGGAGCCGGCCGTCTCCTACGACGACCGTCTGGACGACATCTTGGGCGAAACCTACGGCACCATGGTCTACCAGGAGCAGGTTATGCTCATCTCCGTCGAGATGTGCGGCTTCTCCAAGGGCGAATCGGACTCGCGTATCCGTAAGCCCGTGGCTAAGAAGAAGATCAAGCTGCTCACGTCGACGGTGCTCCACTGGGAGGATGGCTCGGACGAGACCACCTACGACCACTGGATGAACGGCGCCATCAAGAACAACTACACGCGCGAGGTCGCCCAGAAGATTTGGGACGATGTTCTCGAGTTCGCGTCCTACGCCTTCAACAAGTCGCACTCCGCCGGCTACGCCATCTTGGTTATGCAGACGGCGTGGCTCAAGGCGCACTATCCGCACGAGTACATGGCGGCCGTCCTGACGTCCTATACGGGCAAGACCGACAAGATCGTGCACTACGTCTCGGCATGCCGTCACGACGGCATCCCTGTGCTTTCGCCAGATGTCAACGAGTCCGGTACCGAGTTTACGGCTACCAAGGAAGGTGTGCGCTTTGGTCTGGCCGGTATCCGCGGCGTGGGCACCGGCGTGGCGCAGGCGATTATCGCCGAGCGCGAGGCGGGCGGTCCGTTTAAGACGCTGCATGATTTTGTCGAGCGCGTGGACTCGAGCCAGGCCAACCGTCGCGTGATCGAATCGCTCATCAAGGCAGGTGCCTTCGACTCCACGGGGTATCCGCGTCGTCAGATGATGCACTTTGTGGACAAGAACAACCCCGAGAACATCATCGATGCCGCGGCAAAGCGCCAGAAGGATCGCGCGAGCGGCCAGACGTCGTTCTTCGACATGTTTGGCGACGTTGAGGGCTCGGGCTTTGAGGTGAGCGTACCCGATCCGGATGGCCAGGAATGGGACCGCCACCTTAAGCTGAGCCAGGAGAAGGAGGTTCTGGGCATCTATGTCTCGGACCACCCGCTGCGCCCGTTTGAGTATGCGCTCAGCAAAGCGCGCGACTTCTCGTTCTCGCAGATCGACACCGGCTACGAGGTGCAAAACCCCACGGGCGGCACCATCAACCAGGAGATTCCCGAGGGCAAGGCGCTATGGTGGGCCGGTATGGTCTCGAGCGTGTCCAAGCGCGTGACCAAAAACGGCGACCCCATGGGCATCGTGCAGCTCGAGGACATGGAAGGCGAGGCCACCGTCGTGGTGTTCCCCAAGACCTTCAAGGAGGCCGAGGGGTATCTGTACGGCGAGGTCGATCCCGAGACCGGCGCGCAGCTGTCCGACGCCTTTGTGCGCATCAAGGGCAAGCTCGAGCGCTCGGACCGCGGCGACCAGATCATCGCGCAGGAGATCGTGCCGCTGGAGCTCAGCGAGGAGAACAATAAGCCCAAGGTCTTTGAGGTCATGGTGCCCAACAGCCGCTTTAGCCAGGGCAATATGGCGCGCTTGGCCACGGTGCTTACCACCAACCCGGGCGGCGACCGCGTGGAGATCTTTATCGAGCAGGTGGACGGGCGCGTGCTGCGCGCCGAGGTGCCGGCCAAGGTCAACGCGCGCTCGATTCCGCTGCTGGCCGAGGCCAAGGCCATCGTGGGTAACCAGGGCCGCGTGACGGTGATCTAGGAACGCTTTGCTGGGGGTAGCTAATTTGGGAGGGGGCTATTTTAGCTACCCTTTGGCTGACGGCGAATTGGCTGGGATTTGAATAATTCTCAACCGACATGTGGGGGTAGCTAAAATAGCCCGTCCCAAATGAGCTACCCGGCGTGAGATTGGAGGAAGTGATGGCACAGGGGACGTTTGTGCAGGCGCTTCGCAAAGAGGCGGCGTTGAGCGGCACCTTTATGAAGGGGCGTTCGCTCATGCTCAACGGCGCCGTGCTGTCGTTTGAGGACTCCGGCTCTCGGTTCTCCAAGAACGTGACGGTCGAGGGCACGGTGCGCGGCTCGCGCGGCGACCTGTACAAGACGCACGTGGCGCTCGACATGGACGAGCACGAGGTGATCGACTACGACTGCGATTGCCCCGCTGCCTATCGTTACCCCGGCATGTGCAAGCACGCTATTGCCACGGCGCTGGCGTATTTGGATGCCAGCGGCGCCGAGCCCGTCGAGGGCTTGCGCGCGCCGGTCCGCACGTCTACGGTGCCGCCCGCACAATCCAAGCAGCCTGCGCGCACCGCGCCCAAAGCGCCGGCGGTCAACCCCAACTTCCCCTTCCCGGCACCCGTCCCCACGAGCCCCAGCCTCATGGCGGCACTCTCCGATCTTTCGGACGCGCGCCTAGGCGAACTAGCGGATATGCGCCGCAAGCTCGCCGGCAGCGTGGATCCCGATGCTCCCAAGGCAGTGCTGGAGCCCTCGCTGGTGCCGTACTACAGTCCGCTGTTTGCCGAGCGCTTTAACTGGGCGCTCGAGTTTCGCATTCGCTGCGGCTCGGTGTCCTATGTGGTAAAGGACATCGACGGCATGGCCGATGCCTACGTCCGAGGCGGCACCTTCTCGTACGGCAAAAAGCTCACGTTCCTCCATGCGCCCGAGGCCTTTGATGACGTTTCGGTGCGCCTGCTCGACCTTGTTGTGGCAACGGTTGTATATCTGAGCGATATCACGAGCTCACGCTCGGCATCGTATGACTTTGCGCGCAGCGGTTTTGTCGCGGAGCGCCAGCTTCCACTTGCCGAGCACAACATCGTGTATGCGCTGGACTTGCTGCGCGGCAGGACCATTTCCTTTGAGCCCGCCTGGTCGCGGGGGACGACAACACATCGCACCTACGACGTGGCGGTCGAGCTGTCTCCGGAAGGGGAGGACGAGCCGACCGCCAAGCGCCCGCCGCTCCTTGCCGCCAAGATCGCGCCAGCAGCCGGCGGTAGCTACGATCTGCGCCTGCCCGCCGATATGTACTGCTTTGTCTCGGGCGACGTTGCCTATCTGGTCGACACGCGCCGCGCGCGCCGTACCGACGCAGCGTTTGCCCAACATGCGGCGCCGTTCCTATCGCGCCTGTTGCCCTGCCGCACGCCGGCTCATATCGCCGCCGGCCAGGTGGGCGAGTTCTGCCGTATGGCGCTGCCAATCTTGCGCGACTACACCGACCTGACCGCTCCAGCCGCGCTCGATGCCGTGGCACCCGAGGCGAGCTTCCATTTTGAGATCGGTGTCGACGACGGCCTGGTGACCTGCAAGATTACGGTGTTCTACGGCGATTGGTCGGCGGACCTCTTTAGTCTAGGCGCTCCGGGCAGCCCCTTCGAAGAGCAGCGCCCCGGCGTGCCGCCCCGCGACGAGATGGCGGAGTTTCGCGCTATGGATACGGCTGCCCTGTTTTTCGATTTCTACGAGGGCGGCCTGGCGTTCGAAGAGCGCGATGACGAGAGCTTGTTCTGCCTGCTGACCGAGGGTCTGTCTGCGCTGTCCGAGCTGGGCGAGGTCATGCTCAGCGACCGTCTGCGCCAGATCTCGGTCCGCCCTGCGCCCAAGCTTTCGGTGCGTGCGACCGTCAAGAGCAACCTACTCGACGTCGAGCTGGGTGCATCCGGGCTTTCGGCGGCAGACCTTGCCATCTACCTCGACTCGTACAAGCGCCATCAGACGTTCGCGCGCCTTACGTCCGGCGACATCATTCGCCTGGACGAGGGCGCCCGCGCCGCGTTTGGCCTTGCCGAGGACTTAGGCGTCGGTGCCGTCGACCTGCTCGACGGCGTGTCGCTTCCCGCGTCGAGCACCCTGTTCGTCGATAGCATGCTCGCGCGCACGTCGGCACTCGAGGCCGATCGCGACGCCGCGTTCCAGCGAACCGTCGAGCGTCTGGACACGCTCGGCAAGATGGACTTTACGGTGCCTGCTTCGCTCAAGGCCACGCTGCGCGGCTATCAGGTCGACGGCTACCAGTGGCTCGGCTCGCTCGAGCACCTGGGCCTTGGCGGCATCTTGGCCGATGACATGGGCCTGGGCAAAACGCTGCAGATGATCGCGCATATCCTGGCACGCGTTGAGGCGGGGGACACCAAGCCCACGCTCGTGGCGTGCCCGGCGTCGCTTGTGTACAACTGGACTGCCGAGCTGGAGCGCTTTGCGCCTTCGCTCGATGTGTGTGCTATCGTGGGCGCCAAAGCGCAGCGTCGCGTACAGATTGCCGGCGTGGCCGAACATAACGTAGTCGTGACCTCGTATGACCTTATGCGGCGCGATATCGACGAGTATGCCGAGCAGGACTTTGCCCGCGTTGTGCTCGACGAGGCCCAGTACATTAAAAACCCGCTCACGCAGGTGGCGCGTGCCGCCAAACGTCTGCCGGCGGGCGTGCGTTTTGCCCTGACGGGAACGCCCATTGAAAACCGCCTGTCAGAACTCTGGAGTATCTTCGACTTTTTGATGCCGGGTCTTTTGGGCACGCGCGAGTCGTTTGCCAAGCGCTTCGAAAGCCCGGTTGAGCATGCCGAGGGCGATAGCGCCGCTCGCCTGCAGGCGCTCGTGTCGCCGTTTGTGCTGCGCCGCGTAAAGGAAGACGTGGTGGCCGACCTACCCGAGAAGATCGAGGACACGGTGATGGCACAACTCACTGGTGAGCAGCGCAAGCTCTACCTGGCCAACCAGGACCGCATCGCCCAGCAGGTGCAACACCGCGAGGCCAACGAGTTTAAGAGGGACAAGCTCAAAGTGCTCGCCGAGCTCACCAAGCTGCGCCAGATCTGTTGCGACCCTCACCTGCATTATGAGGATTACAAGGCGGGAAGCGCCAAGCTCGATACCTGCATGGAGCTCGTGCACGGCGCGCTCGATGGCGGGCATCGCATCCTGCTGTTCAGCCAGTTCACGGGCATGCTCGATATTATCGGTAAGCGTCTGGCCAAGGAGGACATCGCCTTCCTTAAGCTCACGGGTACATCGTCCAAAGAGAGCCGCGCCAAGATGGTTGAGCAGTTCCAGGCAGGCGAGGTGCCGGTCTTTTTGATCTCGCTCAAGGCGGGCGGCGTGGGTCTCAACCTGACGGCTGCCGACGTGGTCATCCACTTCGACCCGTGGTGGAACGTGGCGGCGCAGGACCAGGCGACCGACCGCGCGCACCGTATTGGCCAGCAGCACACCGTGACCGTGTACAAGCTCATCGCCAAGGACACGATCGAGGAGCGCATTATGCAGATGCAGGAGTCCAAGCGCGATCTGGTCAACAGTGTGCTCGGCGGCGACGGTATCTCGTCGGCGTTGTTCACGCGCGAGGATGTTCTGGCGCTGCTCGGCGGCGACGGTCGCTAGCCGCACGCGGGGTGGGACTGCTGGAGTGGGCAGGACGGTTGACACATCTTGGCCCGACCGCTTGCCTCACTCGTTATGTGTTCATTTGCCATGCCGTGGATGGTTTTGTCTGTCTTTGGGCATAAGAAGCGTCAAGAACATTGGCACATCAACAAAGGAGAACATCATGGCCAAATTCTTTAAGGACCCCGACGGCAAGCTCATTGCCGCCCTTGGCGACGACGTTGCAACCCCTGCCGGCTGCGCGGAGCTGACCGCGAACACCGAGGACGCGGCGCACGAGAAGCACGTGCCTGTTGTCGAGATCGAGCGTGACGGCCACGTCATTCGTGCGCGCGTGGGCTCGACGGAGCACCCCATGCTGCCCGAGCACTACATCGAGTGGATCGCGCTTGAGGCCGAGGGCCGCCTGGAGGTCCATTACCTTGAGCCCGGCATGAAGCCCGCGACGTTTTTCGCTGGCGGCTCCAAGACTGGTACCGTCTATGCCTACTGCAACCTGCATGGGCTGTGGTCCGCGACGTTCTAGGAGCGCGCCCCCGCTCGGGGTATCATAGCTAGCATATGCACATGCAAGCGCCGGCTGCATTATGCGGCCGGCGCTTTTACTACGGTTTCGATGGTTTACGACGGAAAGGGCTGGGCCATGAAGCTCGCACTTGCACAGATCGATATGCGCCTGGGTGATATTGAGGGCATTTGCGGTCGCATCGAGGACCAGGCTCGTCTGGCCCACGAGCGCGGGGCGCGCGTGCTGTGCGTCCCGGCTCCGCTCTTTATGGGTGCTCTGCCCGGCGGCCTGATGGGTACTGCCGACTTTGAGCACGACATGCTGACAGGCCTGACCGGTGTTGCCGAGCGTATCCAAGAGCTCGATATGATCTGCATCGTGCCCGCGGCGGTTTCGTTTGAGGGCCAGCCGCTGCTCGACTACATGATGCTCAAGGACGGTCATGTGGTGCCGGCGCGATCGAGCATTGCCCTGCAGCGTGGCGAGAACAACGACACGCGTTGGGCGCCGCCGGTGTTCGACGTGGACGGCGTGCGCATCGCCGTGATTTTTGACTTGGACCGCGAACTCGAGATGTTGCCGACCGGTGTTGACCTCATTGCGTATTTCCAATTCAGCGCGTTTGACATGACCGACCGCGAGACTGCCGCCATCGCCGCCGTTCGCAGCGGTGCCTACCGCAAGATCGCATCTAAGCGCAGCGTGTGGTTTGCCTGCATGGCGCCGGTCGGTGCGTACGACGAGTCGGTGTATACCGGCGGTTCGTTTGTGCTCGACGACTGCGGTCGCGTGGTGGCGCAGGCGCCGTGTTTTGAGGAGAGCCTGCTGGTTCAGGAGATTCAGCGCGGCGTGATGCTCGATGCCCTGGAAGATCACGAACTGCCCGAGTTCCGTTCCGAGGAGTGGCTGTGGCAGGCGCTGGTGCTCGCCGTGCGCGACAACGCCCGCGCTCGCGGCGTGTCGCGTGCTGTGGTGGCACTCGAGGGTGACTTGCCGTCGTCCCTGCTGGCGGCACTTGCCGTTGACGCTCTGGGCCCGCGTAATGTGATTGGCCTTGTGCTGGGGCGCAACCGTATCTTTACGCCGGCTCAGGAAGAGGCCGAGGCTGCCCGCTGTGCCGCCGTCCGCGCGATTGCCGAGCGCCTGCACATTCGCACCGTCGAGCGCGATGCACCGGATGCGGCGCGTGTGCTCGATCGCGACGTGTCGGCGGGCGATGCCGAGCGTCTGCGCTCGCGTGCGCTGGGCCTGATGTTGGAGGATACGGCGCTCGAGCTGGGCGCCATGGCGTTGAGCCCGCTCTCCAAGACCGAGTACGCGCTAGCGGCACCCGCACTGTCCGGCGGCTACCAGGGCGACTTTGCGCCCTTTGGCGATGTGTACCTGTCGACGCTTGAGTTTGTGGCGCGCGTGCGCAACCGCACGTCTGCCGTGGTGCCCCAAGAGCTCGTGACGCTCAACGCGGTGGAAGATTGCATGGAGCGCGTGCTGGCGCAGGCGCTCTCGACGCTCGACGGTCCGGTCGATATGCTCGACCGCGCGGCACAGCTGCTCGGCGGGCTTGAGCCGGGTGAGGTCGATGGCGTGCTCGAGGCGCACGTGGACCGCAATCGATCTTTCGACGACATTCCGATGGCCGCCGGCAAGCCTGAGGCCTGCTCGCTGCTGCTGATGCTCGTTCGACAGGGTGAGGCTGCCCGTCGCATGTTGCCGACGGCGCCGATCGTTTCGGCCCGTTCGTTTGCCGAGCGCGCTTGGCCGTACATGCTTGCGTGGTCCGATCTTGGCCTTGGCGGTAAAGAGCGCATGACGGTCGATTCGCTGGCGCGCGCCGAGGTGCGCCGTTTTGCCGACGACGATACGAGTGACCGTATGCGCGGCGAGATGATGGGCATATTGGGTGAGCTGTTGGGTATTTCGCCCGAGCAGATGGAGGAACTGCGCTCCGAGGACGGCCAGCGCCGCCTGCACGAGGGAATGAAAAAGTTCGAGGGCGAGGTCCAGGACGCCATCGATAAGATGATGGGAGGCCAGGGTGGCCCGCAGGGCGGGCCCCAAGGCGGACCGATGCCGCATCCGCCGGTGGATCCCCGCCAATTTCCGTTCTTTTCGCAGAATTAAGCTGGGGATAGGATTCGCTCCCAACACCGACACTTCGACTAAGTATCTTGGCCTCGTTGTGTTATTCTAGAACAGACGTTCGTGAATGATGTGCGGGGCCTTGCCTTGCGCTTGGCAAAGGGCGAGGGGAGGCTGGCTTGGTTATCTTGGGCATTGACCCCGGTTTGGCCCATACGGGTTGGGGGATTATCGAGGAACGGCGCGGAGAGGTTCGCTGTCGTGCCTACGGTTGTATTGAGACCAGTGCCGGAAGCCCGCTCGCGGTGCGCCTGTCTCACATCGCCCGCGACCTCAAGAATGTTGTCGAGCGCTACCGCCCCGATACCGCCGCCATCGAGAGTATCTACTTTGGCGCTAATGTCCGCTCGGCCATCCCAACGGCGCATGCCCGCGGTGCTGCGCTCGTGGCGCTTTCGGAGTGCGCGCTCGAGATCGGCGAGTACACGCCTATGCAGATCAAGCAGGCTGTGGTGGGCACCGGCGCCGCGGACAAGCGGCAGGTCGCCTACATGGTACGCACGCTCACGCAGCTCGACCACGACCCACATCCCGACCATGCCGCCGATGCCCTGGCCTGCGCCATCTGCCACGTAAACCTCAGCCGCACCCGCGCCCTCACCGGTGGCGAGTTCTATCAACAGAGAGGAACCGGATACTGATGATTTCCCAGCTCCACGGAACGCTTGTCGAGGCCACGATGAGCTCTGCTGTCGTCGATGTGTCGGGCGTGGGCTTTGAGCTCGGCATCTCGGGCAGCACTGCGGCCACGTTGCCGACGCCCGGCGGCGAGGTTCGCCTCTACACGCGCATGCAGGTGCGTGAGGACGCCATGACACTTTTCGGTTTTTCCTCCAAGGACGAGCGCACGATGTTCGATCGGCTCGTGTCCGTCTCGGGCGTCGGCCCGCGCCTGGCGCTCGCCGTGCTCTCCACCTATACCGTGGGACAGCTGTATTCCCTGGTGATGGCCGAGGACGACAAGGGCATGGCCAAGGTGCCCGGCGTGGGCAAAAAGACCGCGCAGCGCCTGATCCTGGAGCTCAAGAGCACCTTTGCCAAGGAAAAGGGCTTTGTGCCGGTCGACGTCATGCCCGGACAGGTTGCGATGCCCGTGCCCGTTGTCGCTCCCTCGGCCATCGACGATGCCCGTGCGGCACTCCTTTCCATGGGCTTTAGCCCGCAGGAGACCGATGTCGCTCTGAGCGGGTATGATGGGCAGGATATGCGTGTCGAGGACCTGCTCGGCGCGGCGCTTAAGCGACTCGGAATGGATGCGTGATGTGGGAAGCCGATGACTCTCAGGACCTGTGGGCGACGCCCGGTAACTCGCCGGCGGCATCCATGGCGCACGGCGAGCGCATGGTGGGCTCGGAGCTGACGGCCGAGGACCTCGATGTCGACCGCACTTTGCGCCCCCAGCGCCTGGATGATTACTGCGGCCAGGAGCACATCAAGCAGAGCCTGCGCGTGCTGATCGAGGCCGCGCAGAGCCGCGGCGAGACGCTCGATCACGTGATCTTCTCGGGCCCTCCGGGTCTGGGCAAGACCACGCTGGCTACCGTTATCGCCAACGAGCTGGGTGCTCAGATTAAGACCACGAGTGGCCCGGCCATCGCGCGTACCGGTGACCTCGCGGCCATCCTTACCAACCTGCAGCCGGGTGACGTGCTGTTTATCGACGAGATCCACCGCCTTAACCGTTCGGTCGAGGAAGTCCTGTATCCCGCGATGGAGGACTTTGCGCTCGATATCGTGATTGGCAAGGGTCCGGCGGCGCGCTCGATTCGCCTGGATATTCCCAAGTTTACGCTGGTAGCGGCAACGACCCGCTCAGGCATGTTGACCGGCCCGTTGCGCGACCGCTTTGGCATTTCATATCGCCTGGATTACTACACGGTCGAGGAACTCGCCCAGATCGTGACGCGCTCGGCGACCATCCTGGGTGTGACGATTGATCATCCCAGTGCGCTCGAGATCGGCTCGCGCTCGCGTGGCACGCCGCGCCTCGCCAACCGTCTGCTCAAGCGCGTGCGCGACTATGCGCAGGTGCGCGGTGACGGTCCTATTGAGCTCGATATTTGCCGTCAAGCGCTCGAGTTCTTCGAGATCGATGAGCTTGGCTTGGATTGGATGGACATTCGCATTTTGGAGACACTCGCCAAGACGTTCTCCGGCCGTGCCGTTGGCTTGACCACGCTTGCCAGTGCGGTGGGCGAGGACCCGGGTACGCTTGAGGATGTCTACGAGCCCTATCTGCTGCAGTGCGGATTGATGATTCGCACACCGCAGGGTCGCCAGGCAACCCTGCGCACCTTTGAACACCTGGGGATTGAGCCTACTGTTTAGGGCGCTTTGTTTTGGCGGGCTGTTAGGCTATCGCTGGGCATCGGGTAAACATATCGCCGTTCATCGGTTATGGGTGTTTTACTATTGCGCGCCCGTGCTATGCTGAATTGGTCTTTTTCTCATTCGGTAACGAAAGGACTGCCCATGCCTACTGACATCGAAATCGCACGTTCTGTCACGCCGCTGCCTATTACCGAGGTGGCCAAGAACGCCGGCGTCGACGTAAAGCACCTGATTCCGTACGGCTTCGACAAGGCTAAGGTCGACTACTCCCTGCTCAACGAGCCGACCGATCACCAGGCCAAGCTTGTCCTTGTGACCGCTATCAATCCCACGCCTGCGGGTGAGGGCAAGACCACCACGACCATCGGTCTGGCCGATGGCCTGCGCCGTCGCGGCGTCAAGAGCGCCGTGGCCCTGCGCGAGCCTTCGCTCGGCCCCGTCTTTGGCGTCAAGGGCGGTGCCGCCGGCGGCGGCTGGGCCCAGGTCATCCCCATGGAGGACATCAACCTGCACTTTACCGGAGACTTCCATGCTATCGGTGCCGCCAACAACCTGCTGGCCGCCATGCTCGACAACCATATTCAGCAGGGCAACCAGCTCGGCATCGATGTTAAGCGTATCACCTGGAAGCGCGTCGTCGACATGAACGACCGTCAACTGCGCCATGTTATCGATGGCATTGGCGGCAAGGCCCAGGGCGTGCCGCGCGAGGACGGCTTCGATATCACCGTTGCCTCCGAGGTCATGGCAATCCTGTGCCTGTCCACGAGCATCAACGACCTCAAGGAGCGCTTGGGCGAGATCGTCGTCGGCTACAGCTATGCCGGCGAGCCCGTCCGCGCCCGTGACCTTAAGGCCCAGGGCGCCATGGCCGCGCTGCTTAAGGATGCGCTCAAGCCCAACCTGGTGCAGACGCTCGAGGGCACGCCCGCGTTTGTCCACGGCGGCCCCTTCGCCAATATCGCCCACGGCTGCAACTCCATCATGGCTACCCGCATGGCCATGCGTTTTGGTGACGTCGCGATTACCGAGGCCGGCTTTGGCGCCGACCTTGGTGCCGAGAAGTTCCTCGACATCAAGTGCCGCATGACGGGCGTTCGCCCCAGCGCTGTCGTGGTCGTCGCGACCGCTCGCGCGCTGAAGTACAACGGCGGTGTTGCCAAGGCCGATCTCAACGAGGAGAACCTCGAGGCCCTTAAGGCCGGCATGCCCAACCTGCTTCGTCACGTCGACAATATCCAGAACGTGTACGGCCTGCCCTGCGTGGTCGCCATCAACCGCTTCCCGACGGACACCGAGGCCGAGCTTGCGCTCATCGAGTCCGAGTGCCAGAAGCTCGGTGTTAACGTGAAACTTTCCGAGGTTTGGGCCAAGGGCGGCGAGGGCGCGCTCGATCTGGCCGATGAGGTTATGCGCCTGATCGAGCAGCCAAGCGAGCTCAAGTTTGCCTACGAGGACGGTGCCGATGTGGCCGACGCCCTCGAGGCCGTTGCCACCAAGGTCTACCGCGCCGACGGCGTCGACTTTACGCCGGCCGCTAAGCGCCAGCTCGCCGAGCTGCGCGAGAACGGCTTTGGCAACCTGCCGGTGTGCGTTGCCAAGACGCAGTACAGCTTTAGCGACAACGCCAAGGCCCTGGGCGCTCCCGAGAACTTCCGCATCACGGTGCGCGAGCTCAAGGTTTCCGCCGGTGCTCACTTTGTGGTCGCGCTGACCGGTAGCGTCCTGACCATGCCGGGCCTGCCCAAGGTTCCCGCGGCCGAGAACATCGACGTCGACAACGACGGCAACATCACCGGCCTGTTCTAAGCCTGCTGCCCATAGTCGCTTGCCCGCCCCGCCGCGCCTACAAGGAACGGCGGGACTTTTGTTTTCTATCCACGCTGGAGGCCGAAGAGCTTGGCGTTGCGCTCGGCGACCATCATGTTGATGTCGGCGATTTCCATCTCGCCGTCAATGTAGGGCTGGTAGGTGCCGTATGGGTCGCCGGCCCCCAGGCTGCAACTGCCGCAGTTATCGCAGCTGCCGTTGCCGCAGCCGGCGAGTGCCAGCTTGATGATTTCCTCGCGCTCGGCACGCGTCGTGTCCTTGATGAGCTTGCTTTTTGCCATGACATTCCTCGATTCGCTTGTTGCCACCTGTCGCGCATGTCTTGTAGATACCGGCGGGCTCTGCCCATCATAGGCTTTTGCGCGGGTAGAATGCATGGATAACTTGATACTCACGCGCGACGGAAAGGAATCGTTGCATGGATCAGGACAAGACAGCCGTGATGGGCGGCTACGGCTCCGCGCAGGCTGGCGATAGCGCCGACGCGACCCGTGTTGTACCCAACTCCGGCTATGCCGACCCCGCCGCGACGCAGCCTTCTGCCGAGCCCACCCGGGTTATGGGCTATGGCAATGCGACGCAGGACCCTTACGCTGCATCTTCGCAAGGCCCCTATGTCAACGCAGCTCCAGACCCGTTTGATTGTGCGCCACAGGATGCTTATGCCGCCTCGACGCCGAATCCCTATGATGATCTGCCGCAGAATCCCATTCCGCAGCCTCAGCAGACGACGTATATGCCTCGCACGGCACAGCCTCGCTACAAGTCGCGCGAGCCGTATCGCGAGTACCCCAAGTCCATTCCGCAGTATGGCGAGGACGAGGAGAAGAAGCCTTCGCGTTCGTCGAGCGTGATCAAGAAGATCCTCATCGTGCTGGCGATCTTCTTTGCGCTGTCGGTTGTGTTTGCCATCGTGTCGGGTATGCTCAACAAGCGAGGGAGCTCGACGACCGATATCGCGACCGAGCCGACCGAGTCCACCTCGTCAGTCGCGGTCGACCTGAGCGATATCCCGGGGCAGTACTGGTCAAACGCCAAGAAGCTCCTCAAGTCGCGCGGTGCCGATCTTTCGAATGCCGTGGTCCTGACTGATGATGGCTCAACGCCCGTTGTCGATGCCAACTGGATCGTGACGTCCGCCTACTATAACGATAACGGCAACCTCGAAATTCAACTCACGCACAAGAACAGCTCGGGCAACTCGTCCGACGGCCAAAGCGGTACCGACAGCTCGAGCTCCAATACGCTGGAGGACTTGAGTAACAAGGCACAGGAGTTGGGAGACAAGGCGCAAGAGCTGGGCGATACGGCACAAAACCTGGGCGATACCGCGCAGAACTTGGGCGACATGGCGACGAACGCTTGGGATGCCCTGCAAAACGGTATTTCGAGCGCGCAGGGAAACTAGCACTGCGAAGAGTTACAGCTGCTCAGCCGGACGCTCGGGCGAGCTAAAGCCCGAGTCGAATGTCACGACGCACGAGGCATCTGGCCGGCGCTCGTGCACGATGCGCGTGACGAGCTCCAGCAGCTCCTCGTCGGATATGTCAAAGCCGTCGGGGCGTACCAGGTCGAACGAGACAAAGCCATCGTGCTCGTGCAGGTCGTGGATGGAAAGCGCGGGGTCGATTTGCATGACGCCGCGCTTGACCCAGCTGCGCAGGTCGTTGGCGTCGGTGGCGATGGGGTCGCAGTGCAGTGTGATACCGATGCCCATCTGCCGTTTGATATCGTGCTCGATGGTGTCCAGGATCTCGTGGTGCTCAAACGCATCGCCCTCGCCGGACATCTCCACGTGGGCGCTGGCAAATTGGCGACCGGGACCGTAGTCGTGCACCATGAGGTCGTGCGTGCCCAGGACCTGCGGGTACGACATGATCTTGTCGCGGATTGCCTGGACGAGCTTGGGGTCGGGCGCCTGTCCCAGCAGCGGGCTAATGGCATCGCGCACCAAGCCCATGCCGCTGATGCAGATGAAGATGCCCACGCCCAGGCCCGCCCAGCCATCGAGGTCAAAGCCCGTAGTCTGGGAGATGAGCGCCGCCGTTAGGACCGAACCCGAGGCGATCACGTCGTTTTTGGAATCCTGCGCCGTCGCGATGAGGGTCTCGGAATCGATGCGGTTGCCCAGAGCACGGTTGAACGCGGCCATCCAGAATTTGACGAGCATGGACGCGATGAGCGCGGCCATGGAGATCAGCGTGTAGGCGGTGGGGGAAGGCTTGATGATCTTTGTGACCGACTCCAGGATCAGGTTGATGCCGACGGCACAGACCAAGACGGCGACGAACAGACCCGCCAGGTACTCGTAGCGGCCGTGACCATAGGGGTGGCCTTCGTCGGCCGGGCGGCTGGCAAGGCGGAACCCGAGCAAGCTTACGATGTTGCTCGAGGCATCGGAGAGGTTGTTGAAGGCGTCAGCGACAAGCGAGACGGATCCCGCGAGCAGGCCCGCGATGCCCTTGGCGATGCATAAGGCGATGTTGAGGCCAATGCAGATAAGACTTGCGGAAAAGCCGGCGTTGGTGCGGCAGGAGGCATCGACCGGCTCGCTTTCGCTACCCGGAACAAGCGTGTGTACCAGCCGATTTACAAATAGCATAACGATCGTCCTCACAATCATGTTTAAGGGGATAGTGTAGCTCGCACGGAAGCGTTGCGGGCCGATGCTCAGAAAATGCAGCAATGGTCTGCTGGGGCTAACGGGCGCGTGGCGGAGACGAGTGGCTGTCCGCGCGGCCTCGAGTCCGCTGCGACTTTGCGTCCGCTTGGGCGCTCCATTTTGGGCCACATGGGTATGGGCGCGTGCCTGTTTGCTCGACATACTTAATCTTGACGGCCCCTGTGCAAAGGAGGACGTTTCCATGGACGAGATGTTTGCCATTAAATGCCAAAACTGCGGCGGCCCCATGTATTCGCACCAGGCAAAGCGTAGCTTTGAGTGTACCTATTGCGGAGTGGTCATTCCGTGGCAGGCGGACGCCGGAGAGCCCAAGAGCGTCCTTGGCATTCGACATACGCCGTTGACGATCGTCGACGGCCTGCTCAAGCTCACCCATGTGTCGCAGCTCGATCGCCCGGAGGACCCGGATTGGTATTTCTTTAATGCGTACTGGCGCAATCAGTCGGTTTTGGAGCACCTGCTGTGGGAGGATCGCGGCGCAGCTCAGGAGTTCCAAGAGGCCACGCACGTAAGCATTCCTTGCCCCTTCTGCGGCGCGTCCTTTGAGGGGTCATCGACCCAGCGTGTGTTTGAGTGCCCGTCCTGCGGTAACAAGATCGGCGTTGCCGACCTGCTTAAGCCCGGTACGTTTAGTAAGCGCCTGACGTTGGGCGTGGGTGCCGAATATGTGCCTGAGCAGGGCATTCCCTGCGAGATCTCGCTGCAGCAGGCGCGTGCGAACGCATTGCAGCTGGTGCGTCAGTATTCGGATGCCTTTACGGGGCACGACGTGGAAGATGCGATTCAAAACGATATGATGCTCTTCTTTCCCCATGGCGCTCGCGGACCTGCGCATGATGGCGTCCTTCCCGGGCAAGGGGCTGGGCAAGGAGATCCTGGTGTACTACGAGGTGCTCGACTGGGCATATCCCCGGGCTAACTACCTGGACGTTCGCCTTATGGGCATTCTGGAGCCGTGGGACTTTGCCAAGGTGGGGCCGTTCGATCCCGCCATGCAGGAAGGCGACTTCCGCGTTGTCTCCGTCGATGCATCTACCAAGGACCAGGTGGTCATTGATAAGCTGGCGCTCGATATTGCCGGCAACGATGCCGAGGCGGTGCTGGGGCTCAATAAAAAGAGCATTCGCACGTGGGCGCGCAAGGCCCGCAAGCACAAGGATGGCCTGGTTATGGTGCCGGTCTACTTTGTCGATCGCCCGTCGTCGGATAGCCGCGATGGCGAGCAGGTGCGCATCGCCGTGAACGGCCAGACGGGGCGCGCGGCCGCGGTGGTGTTTAGCGACAAGCGCGAGACGCATATCGGGGCGCCGCTCAATCCCAGCGTGGTACTGTCGAGCGAAAGCACCGTGCATGCCACGCCCATCGAGGTCAAATACGTTAAATCGCCGTTCCTGTACCAGATCGTACGCCGTGGGGGCAGCGAGCAGCCGCGCCAGGTGGCGGCTGCAGCCGAGGGCTCCTGCCGAGAGGAAAAGCCCAAACGCAAGGGATTGTTCGCCGCGAATTTTGGGAAGTAGGGGAGCGGTGCTGGTTGGCATCGTAATGCGATAGTCAGGGGCACGGGGCGGCTCGCAGGAGTGCGGGCTGCCCCTGTTTTGTGTGATACGGATGCTTCTCGAGATTAAGTTAGAGGGGCGAGCTAAAACAGGCAGCTCTCAATCAGCTCTTTCCCGCGCAGGGTGTCGACCCACCCCTGCGGGATGGCCTCGATACCGTATGTCGTGCCGGCGAGGGCGCCGGCGACGGCTGCGGTGGTATCGGTGTCGTCGCCCAGGTTGACGGCGGTAAGCACGCAATCTTCGTAGCTGCTAGTGTTGACGAAGCACCAGGCGGCTGCCTTAAGCGTGTCGCGCACGAAGCCGCCGGACTTGATTTCCTTCTCCGGTATGCCTTTCAGCTGGAGCGCCCACGAGGGGAGTACGCCGTTCAGCACGCCTCTCATCAGGTCGACAAATATGGCGCATGCGTCGGTTGACGTTCTATGAGCGTGCGTAATGGCTGAGACCTCGCAGATCTCCTCGTCTGTCGCATCGGTGAACGCCAGGGGTGCGATGCGCATGAGCGAACCGTTGCCATTGTCGCGCTCGCCCGAGCCACCCTTGCCGGAGCGAAGTGCGTGGGCGGTGGTGCCGCCGTAATCGAAAACGCCGTCGATCGTATACTCGCCATCGGCAATCCAACTTACGAACTTGTCGCGCATGTCTGCGGTGTCGATGCGTCCAAGCTCCCTAATCGAATCGCAGGTTGCAAGCGTCATGGACGTGTCGTCGCTCCAGGTGCCCGCGGGCTGCCCGTGCGTGCCGTAGCCCGTCATGTCGGTGCATTCGAACGTGCCGCGTGGCCTGAACTCGTAAGGGACGCCCAATGCGTCGCCAACGGCGAGTCCGTAGATGCAGTCGCGTAGCGTTGGTTTTGATGTCTCTGCCATGTAGGACTCCTTCTGTGTCGAGCGATTTGAGGCGCACCTAAGTTGCCATCAACTGTGTTGATCTATCTATTATCCCAAGCATAAAGTCTCGCACGGACACGAATCTAGATGCCTTCTGAGTGCCTTCGTGTAGGGGTCTTGGAGCGATTAAAATGTGACGATGGAGACAGTTTTAGCGAACCCCATGGGAGTGACACGCATGGACAACGACACTTTGCTGTTCCAGGATAAAGGTTCGGGTAGGTTTAAAGACGTTAAGATCTACCCTAACCGCATCGAGGTACTCAAGAAGGGCGCTCTCGGCGGTAAGCACACCGAGATTGTCTACCTTAAGGACATCACGGGGGTCAACAGGATCAAGGGCCGCGACGTTTTCCTACGCAACAGGCTGTTAACTGCCTGTGTCTTTTGCCTGAGCAGCCGCTCCCAGGCGCAGGAATTCGTCAACGTGCTCAATATGGTGATGTGACCGGGCGCTTTCGAACACAAAAAACCGGGATGCAAGGAGTCACACCTTGCATCCCGGCTGAGCTAAAACGGCGCTGCTGCATGCCGTTGGAGCTTTAGCGCTTGATCTCGATATCGTCGAGCTTGACGTCCATGGCCTCGGTCTTGGCCTGGGCGATGTCATCGGCAAACTCCAGGGACTTCATCATGGTCTCGACGGCGTCCTTGTGCTCTTCGACGTTGTCGATGCGCACGTAGACGCTACCACCGTCAACGTCGGTGAAGTACTCGGTCGTTACGCCGCCCGAGTGCGTAAAGTAGGTGTTGCGCCAGGGGTGGCGTCCTCCTTGTCTGCCGATGACATCGCGTCGCGGTGGACTGTCGGGGCATTGATTGCGTTTGCGGCGGATGTCTTTGCGTACGGTGCGGCGATACCTCCGTTCGTGGTTTGCGGCTGTTGCGCGGCCGTGCCCCAACAGGTTCCTTGTTTATAGATATGCCCCAGTTTGTGCCGTTCGGGAGTCTCGAAAGGTGGGTCATGTGTCCCATGTTTGCGTTGCCGGCGCCTATCGTTCGTCATAGAAATCCGCGATGGCCAGGTGCGCTGACGCCCATGTACTTATGGGCTAGACTTAGCAACATTACGTGATCGATGCGGTTGGTCGGCGATTCCGTCCGACCGATGTATATGACTTGAAGGTGCATGCGTATGAGCCAAGAAATGATGGATAAAACCTGCCGTGGGTTTGCCGAGGCACTGGCCGCGCGGGAACCGGTACCTGGCGGTGGTAGCGCGAGCGCCTTTGTGGGCGCACTGGGTGCTTCGCTCTGCGGAATGGTCGCTCGTTACGGGGCAACCAATCCCGCGCTTGTCGATCGCGCGGATGATCTGACGTGTGCGTTTGCCCAGGCAGATGAGCTGGCGCAGGAGCTTGTCGACTTGGTTGCCGAGGACGTTCGCGCCTACGGCCAGGTGTCCGCCGCATACGGTATTCCGCGCGATGATCAGGCTCGACCCGCGGCGATTCAGGATGCGCTGCATGTGGCCGCCATGCCGCCGTACCGCATCATGGATGCCTGCGGGCGTGCGCTGGCGTTGCTCGAGGACATGGCCGATAAGGGTTCGCGCCAGCTGCTGTCCGATGTGGCGTGCGGTGCCGTGTTCTGCCGTGCCGCCATGCAGGGCGCGAGCCTGACGCTCTTTGCCAATACCACGTCCATGAAGGATCGCGCCCGCGCCGAGGAGCTTGAGGCGGCGTGCGATGAACTGCTCGATACATGGCTGCCGCGCGCCGATGCGCTGGCACGCCGCGCTGCCGACGCTGCAAGGAAGAGGGGATAGCCATGGCCGAGCTATTGAAGGGCGCTCCGGTCGCCCGCGCGTTGACTGAGGAACTCGCTGCCCGCTGTACTACACTGCGCGAGCGCGGCGTTGTTCCGACGCTTGCTATCGTGCGTGTGGGCGAGCGCGAGGACGACCTATCATACGAGCGCGGCGCCCTTAAACGCTGCGAAAAGGTTGGCATCGAGGCGCGTCGCGTTTTGCTTCCCGCCGATGTTTCACAGGACGAGCTGTTGTCTGCCATCGAGGAGATCAATGCCGACTCGGCTGTTCATGGCTGTCTGATGTTCCGCCCGCTGCCCGCCGGCCTTGACGAGAGCGCCGTCGCCTCAGCGCTCGATCCCGCCAAGGACGTTGACTCCATGACGCCGGCTTCGCTGCTCACCACGCTTTCGGGGCGCGGCGAGGGTTTTGTCCCTTGTACGGCCGAAGCCGTGCTTACTTTGCTGGATCATTACGGCGTTGGGCTGGATGGAGCTAAGGTTGCTGTGGTCGGGCGCTCGCTGGTGATCGGGCGTCCTGTTGCGGCCATGTTTACGGCGCGCAATGCGACCGTAACGACGTGCCATACGCATACGCGAGACCTTGCTGCCGAGTGCCGTGCTGCCGATATCGTGGTTGCTGCGGTCGGACGCGCGCGTACGATTGGCGCGGATGCGGTGCGCGAGGGCCAGACGGTCATCGACGTTGGCATTAACTGGGACGAGGACGCTGGCAAGCTGGTCGGCGACGTTGATTTTGATGCTGCGGAATCGGTTGTTGGCTCCATCACCCCCGTGCCGGGCGGTGTGGGCGCCGTAACGACGGCGATTCTCGCCAAACACGTGATAGAGGCGGCCGAGCGCGCGGCAAAATAGGCGTTTGGAGACCGTTTGGGGGTTGGTTAGATGCCCCGTGGTCAAAAAATGCCAAATATGAGTACTGTTGCCTCGTCGGGTACATATCTTTGAGACTGTTTAGACTCCCTAACGATATGGAATATCGTTAGGGAGCCTCTTTTATTGGACGTATGGGGAATTACTTTGCATAGCATTTGGACAAGTGGGGATTTTTAGCGCCCAGCCCAATTGGATTTGCTGTTACTAAATTGGTGACAGTACTCATATTAGGCATTTTTTGACCACAGGGGTTGCCGGGACCGCGGTTTCGCCCTTTTTGCGTCGAAGCGATACACTGTTACCGTTTGATTTTTTCGCTCAAGGAGGATGCACATGCCGTGCACAACGATTTTGGTTGGTAAGAACGCGAGCTACGACGGGTCGACGCTGGTTGCCCGCAACGAGGACTCGTCCAATGGGGTGTTTGAGCCCAAGCGCATGCGCGTAGTGCATCCCGACGAGCAGCCGCGTGTCTACACGAGTGTCCTGAGCCACCTGACCGTTGAGCTGCCCGACAACCCCATGCGTTACACAAGCGTCCCCGACGTTGTCCCGGGTCATGGCATTTGGGCCGAGGCCGGTTTCAACGAGCTCAACGTGGGCATGTCCGCAACCGAGACGCTCACCACCAACGAGCGCGTCCGCGGCGCCGATCCGCTCGTGGACTACGTGCCCGCCAAGGGTAACGAGGGCGAGGACGGCTATGTGCCGGCGCAGCCCGGCGGTCTGGGCGAGGAGGACATGGTGACCCTGGTGCTGCCATACGCCAAATCCGCCCGCGACGGTGTGCGCATTCTGGGCGACCTGCTCGAACGCTACGGCACCTACGAGAACAACGGCATCGCCTTTAGTGACGTTGACGAGATCTGGTGGCTCGAGACCATCGGCGGTCACCACTGGATCGCCAAGCGCGTACCCGACGACGCCTATGTGACCATGCCCAACCAGCTGGGTATCGACAGCTTTGACTTGGACGACGCCGAGGGCGCGCAGGTCGACCACATGTGCTCTGCCGACCTGCGCACCTGGATGGCCGAGTGGCATCTGGATTTGACGCTGGGCGTTAAGGGCGACGGTCCCGCCGCGGTCTTTAACCCGCGCGAGGCCTTTGGCTCGCACAGCGACAGCGATCACGTCTACAACACGCCGCGCGCCTGGTATATGCAGCGCTGCCTCAACCCCAGCGATGTGTGGGACGGTCCCGACGCCGACTACACGCCCGAGAGCGACGACATTCCCTGGAGTCGCGTGCCCGAGCGCAAGGTGACCCTCGAGGACATCAAGTACGTGCTTTCGAGCCACTACCAGGGCACGGAGTACGACTGCTACGGCAGCAAGGGTACGCCCGCCACGCGCGGCGCCTATCGTCCCATCGGCATCAACCGCAACAGCCAGCTCGCCGTGCTGCAGCTGCGCCCCTATGCGCAGCCGGCGTATCGCGCCGTGCAGTGGATGGCGTTTGGCTCTAACTCGTTTAACGCGCTTGTGCCGCTGTACGCCAATGTCGAGACCATGCCCGAGTACTATGCCGACACGCAGGCTCGCGTGACGTCCGAGAATTTCTATTGGGCAAATCGCCTGATCGGGGCCTTGGCCGATGTTCGCTTCCATGAGTGCGGTCGCGCGGTCGAGGATTATCAGGAGAAGGTCGGCGGCATGGGCCACAAGCAGATTCACGACGTTGACGCCGTTGTCGCCGTACTGCCCGAGGCCGAGGTGCCCGCCGAGCTCGCCCGCGCCAACGAGGCCTTTGCCGAGCTTGTGCGCGTGGAGACCGATGCCCTGTTGGGCAAGGTGCTCTACACCACGAGCTGTGCCATGAAGAATTCCTTCGCGATGAACGATAACATTAGGTAAAAGCCACATTGCAGCGAACGAGCGGGGCAAACGCCGTCAAAGGCTTTGTCTCGCTCGATTTCTATCCCGGTGACAAACGATTTTGTGTCGTTTGCCCAATCTTGGGTACAAGTAGGCCAATGAAGTTGTTCACGATTGGAGCCAACCATGGTTATGAAATTCGATCAGCTTGTTAACGGTGCCATCAACGTGGGCTTCGGCGCCGCCGCCGTTGCCGTCGAGGGCGGCAAGAAGGTCCTCGACGACCTCAATGCCAAGGGCGAGCAGGTGCGCAAGGACGCCGGCACCCCCGATATCGCCCGCAGCGTGTCCGACATGTTCGAGCAGGCCGGCGGTACCATCTCCGACCTTACCGAGCGCCTGGGCATGCAGGGCGAGACTGCGGCCCAGCGCGTGCTCGACGAGCTCATCCTCGCCCGCGTGCGCGTCATGACCGCCCCCGAGCGCACGGCCTTTTTGGCCCATGTGCGCGACATCGTCGATTCGGTCGAGGACAACGTGACCTCGGTGCCCGTCGAGTCCGTTGAGCCCGACGATGCAGAGGACGCCGAAGAGGCCGAGTAGCAGCGCAGATGGCAGATTCCACCACCGATTACAACAATCAAGATCCCTTGGGTGACGAGACGGCGGTTGTCGACGAGGTCGAGGCCGCCGTCTCGGGCGCTCGCAAGAAGCCGCGCGCTGTCGATATGGTCCCTGAGGAGCCCGACGCGATGGCGCCGGACGAGGAATACCAGCTCACGCCGGCAGGTCGTCGTGAGCGCATCGGGCAGATCGTTCGCCTGATCAAAAAGTATCGCGTGTGGGACAACCTTACGCCGGTGCGCCTGCGTCGTCTGCTCGAAGAGCTCGGCCCCATGTTCGTTAAAATGGGGCAGATTCTGGCTAACCGCTCCGAGATTTTGCCGCAGCGGTTTTGCGACGAGCTGCGCCGTCTGCGCTCCGACGTAGAGCCGGTGCCGTATGAGGTAGTGCTCCGCTGTTTGGAAGAGGAATACGGCCAGCGCCTGGGGCAGATATTCGACGCGATTGACCCCAACCCGCTCGGTAGCGCGTCACTCGCGCAGGTGCACCGCGCCCGTCTGGTGACCGGCGAGGACGTGGCCGTTAAGGTGCAGCGCCCCGGTGCGCAGCAGGTGATGGCTCAGGATATCGACATCATCCGCTCGGTGGTGCGCATCGTTTCCAAGTTCGTCAACACTGATCAGTTTGTGGACCTGCATGGCGTGGTCGAAGAGCTGTGGACCTCGTTTCGCGAGGAGACCAACTTTTTGGCCGAGGCCAAAAACCTCAACGATTTCTATGACTTCCACAAAAGCGTGCATGGCGTCTCGTGTCCCAAATCCTACTTGGACCTTTGTACCGAACACGTCGTGGTCATGGACTACATTGACGGCATCTCCATTGCCGACCCCAAGTGCCTTGAGGCCGAGGGTTATGACTTGGAAAAGATTGGCGCCGCGATCGTCGAGGACTACTCGACGCAGGTGCTCGACGACGGCTTTTTCCATGCCGACCCGCATGCGGGAAACATCATCCTCAAGGACGGCATCGTCTACTTTATCGACCTGGGCATGGTCGGGCGCATGTCGAGTCACGACCGCGGTATCGTCAAGGATATGATTTTCGCCGTGGCCGAAGGTGACGTTCCCAAGCTCAAGGATTCGCTTATGCGCTTTGCCGTGACGCGCGGCGATTCGGCCGAGCTCGACCATTCGGCCTTTTTGTCCGACTTGGACTTTATCGTCGCCGACTTTGCGGGCCTTAACCTCAAGGACTTGGATATCGGCGAGTTTCTGACCTCGCTGGTGAGCCTGGCGCGTAAAAACGACGTTGAGCTGCCGAGCGTCGTTACGATGTTCGCGCGCGGCATGGTGACGCTTGAGGGCCTGCTGACCGAGTACATGCCCAACGTCAATATGATTCAGATCATCCAAGCGCACATCAAAAACGAGAAGAGCACCTATGCGCGCGTCCGCGAAATGGGGCACGATCTTGCCGCGAGCAGCTATCGCGCGGCCAAGGGCTCTCTCGAAGCGGCTGAGTATCTGGGCCTGGCGTCGCGAATGCTCACGCGCGGTCAGCTCAAGCTGAACTTGCAGCTCATGAGCAGCGATAAGGCGCTACGCCAGGTGGGCGGTATCGTCGACCGTATGTCGATGGCCATTGTTATCGCCGGCCTGTTTATCGGTTCGTCGGTGGTGTACTACGCACGCATCGAGCCGGTTGTTTTTGGTATCCCGGTCATCGGTTTCTGCGGATACGTGAGCGCGCTGGTGCTGGCGCTCATGCTGGGTCGCGAGATCTGGCGCAACAGCCACGGCGGCAAGCATTGATCCCTAGGGGACGGAGGAAAACGGATCATTTTGCCTTGCGTTGCGTTGGCGTAGATTTTGCCTGAACAAAACTATGCCGGATTACGGGGTTGGAGTGCCGAACCTCGACCATGGCGGAATCCGTGTTTTTAAAACCGCAGGTAGATGAGTCGTTGGTTTTTGAAAATGGCAGATATGGTTGCGAAGTGTTGAATCAGCCCCGTAATCCGGCATAGTTTTGAAACGGACTGTTCTTGCAAGGTCCGACGACAGTCCTTCCTATCGCAAACCATAGCTTTTACCTTGGGCTTCGCCTATGTGCGGGGCCCTTTTGCGTGCTACCATATTGACAGTAATAATCGATGGCCTAGATGGTGGTGCGGAGACGCACGAATGCGCGGTTTTCCTGCGCGTTTGGGAGAATCGGGGTGCAAGTCCCCGGCTGTACCAGTAACCGTAATTCCTCTTGGCTCGGGATGTTCGCGTCGCAGATCGGACGACGTACCTGAGCCGTTAAGGTTAAGTCGGATCGCCTCCCATCTTGCATGCGGCTGCGGCGTATGCCGCCGGTGTGCATAGGGCTCTGGAGGGAAGGAGGACCCCGATGGGGGAACTCGAGCGCAGTATGCGCGATGACGTGGGGCAGCCGCTGGGCAATGCTCCAAGTGCAGACAGTAGGAGACAAATGGATATGTTTGAGGACGAGTGCCAGCGCGCCTCGTGGCGTCGTCATGGAGCGATTGCCCGTGGCGTAGCCAAGCGCGGTCTGGTGGCGTTCCTGGCTTTTGCCATGGCTTTTGGTACCACGCCGGCGCAACTTTGGGCCGAGGGCGCCGAGGGCATTGCCGAGTCTGTGGCTCAGGCTGCGACGGCCGGCGAGGGCGCGGCGGCCGACGAGGACGCCGCTGCCGACGCCGGCGCGAACAGCGCGGCGGCGAGCGCTGCTGCCGATGGCGCCGACGCTGATCAGGGCGCAACTGCGAGTGCCGCGAATGGCGATGACACCGCTGCAGACAACGCGACTGAGTTCGAGAACTCCGCTGCGGCGTCTGCTGCTTCGGAGCAGAAGAACGCCGCCGTCGCCGCGTCCGCCACAACGCTTTCGAGCGAGGCCAAGGTCTTCATCCAGGACACCAAGGATAAGGACAGCTCCTATTCCACGAAGTCGGGCGCGCTCAGCGCGGGCGATACGCTCTGGGCAAATATGTACGATGAGGTCGAGGACGACTGGTACGGCACTTCGACTGAGTCCGTTGCCAATCCCGGCACCTGGACTTACACCTGGCTCGCCGGCACGACCAGGGCCAGCAGCAATGTCGCCGACTACACCGAGGTCGTAGGCCACGAGCAGTCGCTCACCGTCACCGCCGCGATGGAAGGCAAATACTTCATCTGCAAGGTAACGGTTGATGGCAAGGATTACTTCGGCCCCTCGGTTTCGTACGGCTCGGGTATCAATGCCAACAACATCCCCGGTCCCGTGCTGGGCGCCGGTCAGATGGAGCTTAACAGCGTCAAGCTGAATAGCGACACGCCGAGCATAGGCGATACCCTGACGGCGACTCCGTACATAAGCTATTATCAGCAAGCCCCCGCCGACGCCAAGGTTGCCTACACGTGGTCCGCTTCTACCTCGCAGTACTCGGGCTTTACCAAGATCGAGGGCGAGACGGGCGCTTCCCTCACGGTAACCGACGACCTTGAGGGCAAGTACATCAGGGTCGAGGCCAACGCTGGCGTCAACACGGTGAACAAGACCACTTCCAGCAAGGTCAAGCAGGCCGGTGCGGTTGAGATTTCGGCCGTGTCCATCGTTAACACCAAGGACAACACGAGCGTCTTTGCGGTGGGGGATACCGCTAAGGCCCGCGCCAAGGAGAAGGGCGGCGCGTACGGCGCGTTCGTCGACGCGAGCAAGCTCAACTTCCAGTGGCAGAGCTCTGACACTAAGAGTGGCACGTATACCGACATTGCGGGCGCCACGGGTGAGACCCTCGAGCTTACCGACGCTTTGGGTGGTAAGTACCTCAAGTGCAAGGTGTCCTCGAAGATCGGCTCTTCGAGCTTGACCAACTCGACGGGCGCTCTCGTCGCTGCTGCTGGTTCAATTAATGTCACGAGCGTGACTATGAGCCCGACTTCGGGCAAAGTCGAGGTCGGTTCCACGATTACGGCGACCGCCAAGGCGGGCTCCACCGACGTTACCTCCGACTCGCATGTCACGTGGCAGTGGTACAAGGGCAAGTCGAATACCGCCAGCTCGTGTAACACGCCTATCGAGGGTGAGACCGGTAACACCCTGACGGTGACCGCCGCCCTTAAGGGTTGGTACGTCGTGGCCAAGGCCAACGGCGGCTATGGCGAGCAGAAGCCGTACTATGCGGCGGGTCCTGTCTCCGTCGCTGGCCAAGTTGAGCTTTACGACGTGCAGTTCGAGGGCTCTCCCGCCACCAACGGCGTACGTGTGGGTGATACGCTCAAGACTAAGGTGCGCAAAAAGGACGGCTCCAACTATCATTATATCGACCGCACCGATAATGTGACCTACCAGTGGCAGTATGCAAACAGCAGCTCGAGCTACGACTCCGCCTATACCGATATCCCCGGTGCTACCGAGGCGACCTATACCGTTGACGCCGCCTATGCTGGCAAGTACCTGCGCGTGAAGGTTACGAGCGAAAATACCGTCTCCAGCACGCAGAAGAAGAGCTCCTACGGCGGCACGCAGTCCGTTGCCCCGCTCGGCCCCGTGACGCTTAAGGGTCAGTACAAGCTGGCGGGCATTGAGCTTGCCGATAAGAACGTTACGCTGAGCGTGGGTTCAAAGATCACGCCGAGCGTGCAGGTTCCGGGCAGCTGGTCGGGCTCGACGAAGGACGTGCCCGACGATGCCGATCTCACCATGGCGTGGTATGCCAAGGGCGAGGGCGATGCCGATTGGACAGAGCTCACCGACGGCATCGATACGACCGACGGCAGCCTGACTCTTACGGATGCACTTGTCGGCAAGAGGATCAAGGTCACGGCGAACGCTCTCGACAACACGGTTGAATGGGTTTCGTCGGACAGCGTTACCGCGGCGGGGAAGTATAACCTGCTGCGCGTGACCACTACGCCGCAGATCAATAGCGATTCGACCCATCTCGTCTCGGGAGATAGCGTTAAGGCGACGGCGCAGGCTAAGCGCGCCGACGGTTCGGCCACCAACGGTATCGACGTCACCGGTCAGGCGACTGTTGCCTGGTATGCGGCGGACGAAGCGAAGGCTCCGGAGGCCGACTGGACGCTGCTGTCTGATATGTCGGGCGCCGAGGCGACTGTCTCGGCTTCTGCCGCGGGCAAGTATCTGAAGGCTGTCGCCACGAGCGGCAGCTCGACGGTCGAGCTCGTCTCTGCCAACCCCGTGATCGCCGCAGGCTCTCTTGAGGCCGCAGTTCAAAAGCTCAACGATTCCAATAAGCAGATCTCCGTTGATTACAGCGCTAAGGGCGGCAACGTTAACGACGCGCTGAAGGCGCAGCTTGCCGATCTGGGATTTACCGACGTTGACGTTAAGGTCTCCGAGGGTGGCGTGCTCTTTAAGGCCGAGGATGCTAAGGCCACGGTCGGCATCTCCGACGCCCAGGATAAGACCAACGGCGATGTGACGTTCTTCTGCATCGACCCCAACGACTACACCGGTTACAACATCGACGGTCTGCGTAGCGCCGATGTGGTGTTTGAGCTGTCGCGCGATGGCAAGACTGAGCCTTACCAGCCCAACAAGTCGGTACAGGTTGCTTGGGACGAGGCTAAGCTGCAAGACCTTCTTGACAGTGCTGCCGAATCCCTGCAGATTGGCTATGCGGCGGGTGAGTCCGCCGATGGCGTGACCCAAAATGTCACGCTTCCGCACAAGGCGGGTTCCGCAAAGAAATTCTCTGTTGAATGGACAAGCTCCGACACCGAGCGCCTGTCTGTTTCTGGTGTTAGCTGGGAAGATAAGACGGGTAAGGTCTCGCGCGCATCGAGCGACCGAGACGTGACGCTGACCGCCAAGGTTACGGTTACGAATGGCGACATCAAGCTTGCCGGATCGCACGACTTCACGGTGACCGTCAAGGGCGATCCCGAGAAGGTTGCCGCCGACAAGAAGGCACTGCAGGCGAAGGTCGATGGGGCCTTTATCTACGACAATATCAAGTATTCCGGCACCGACACGGTTGCCGATAAGGGCGGCCTGACCGCCGACCTGCAGATGCCGCGCACGAGCACGCTCGGCGTGGGCGGCAAGTACTACAAGGTCGAGTACTCCGCCAGCACCGATGACATTACGTTTAATGGTTACAAGGGCACGGTCTATCAGCCGCTGCCTGGCACCGAGGCAGCGAAGACCAAGATTACCCTTACGGTGACCGATAAGTCTAACGCCGAAGTTACGGCCAGCAAGACCCTCGACTTTGCAATTGCCCCGCAGGACCAGGACGAGCTCAATGCCGAGCTTTCTCTTATGGAAAAGGCGAAGGCCGGCTATGCTGCCGCCATTCTGAATGGCCAAGAGGCCAATGCCGTTTCGGCGGACATGCACGCGTTCCAGAAGGCTTATCTTGATGCCGACGGCAACCTTGCCTGGAGCTACAACAAGGCAACGACCGATTCGACCGACTTGGGCGTCGTGCCGGTCGATCTGCCTGGCTATGACGCGATGTCCGGGCAGGATTGGCGTCTGTTTAAGTCGAGCAACAGCTCTATTGTCTCTGCTGAGAACCTCAAGGTCACGCAGCCGCAGTACAACACGAAGGTTGTCGTTTCCTCGCGCCTGACGAGCGAGAAGTACGCTCGCTATGCTGAGCGCTATCCCGACAATGCCGCGTATGCCAAGCTTGCCAACCAGGACGTATCGGCAAAGATCACGGTTCTGGGCACGAGCGGTCAAAACGATCCCGAGGTTACGGCGACGTGCACAGTTATCGGCGTCGATTCCAAGGGCAAGCAGCAGACGTGGGCTGCCGCGACGCAGTACACGCTCAAGAATGGCTCGACGGCCGCCGATCTTTCCGAGGAGCTCTTTAAGCAGGCCGGCCTCAAGGCCGACTATGATCCCAACGGCTCTTGGGGTTGGGTGCTCAATTCCATTACGTCGCCTTTCGATGTCGATCGCACCCTTGCATGCGACCATACTACGGGCGCCTATTGGCAGTTGTTCATCAACGGCACGGCTGCATCGGTGGGCGCTGGCAAATACACTCTCGAGGCGGGCGACTCCGTCGTCTGGTGCTACTCGAAGTACGGTGACGCTGCACCCACCGACCAGCTTTCGGTAAGCTGCACCGTTATCGGTCAGGACGCTTCGGGCGCCCAGCAGACGTGGGCGCAGCCTACGACTGCACTGGTGGAAGAGGGCGCAACTGCTGCCGATCTTTCCGAGCGGGTCTTTAAGCAGGCCGGTATTGGCGCCGACGTCCAAACCGGTTCGTATGGTTGGTTCCTCAATTCGCTGACTTCCCCGTTCAATAAGAACGTGACGCTTTCGACCGTACAGGTAAACGAAAGCACCTGGAAGTCCTGGCAGTTCTTCGTTAACGGCAAGATGGCCAATGTCGGTGCAGGCAACTACACGCTCAAGACCGGTGATGAGATTACCTGGGTCTATGGTTCCAATGGCACCATGCCCGGTCAAGTTTCTGTCTCGATGGAGATCATCGGCAAAAAGGGCGATAAGGCACAGCGCTGGACCGATCCTTCGACGCAGGTGTTTGTTGAGGGCACGACGATCAAGGACGCCACTGCCGCTTACTTTGATGCTTTGGGCATCAAGTCCGAGATGTGCGATCAGCTGGGCTTCTGGGGCGTTCACAGCCTTGTCTCTCCGCTTGACGGCACTAAGTTGGCCGGCGCTTGGTCGTTCTTCGTCAACGGTGTTCCTGCAAATCAGCTTGACAATGACTACGTTGTCAAATCGGGCGATAGGATCGTCTGGGCCTATGCTGCCGGCGATACGGTGCCTAATCCCGATGAGGTCGTAGTCGATCCGAGCGCCCCGCGTCCGACCGATTGGAAGTCCGATTGGGATGGCCAGTCCAATACAGCGGTCGAGAACGTTTCGACGCCTACGGGTGCGCTAGCGAGCTCTTGGACGTTCGATTGGAAGGCGTACTCGGGTGCCACGAATCCCAACGCAAGTGAGCCTATCGTTGTTAACGGCTACGTATACCTCGCCGTCAACAAGCGTTTGCTAAAGATTGACGCCGAGTCGGGCAAGGTCCTTGCCGAGTCGAATCTTAAGACTGCGGTCGGTTACACCTCGCGCCCGATTTATGCGAACGGTTTGGTTATCGTTCCGCTTGACGGCGGTGCGGTCCAGGCCCTGACGGCTGACGCGCTCACAACGGTTTGGGTCACTGACCCCGTGAGCAAGGTCGCTCAGTCTAATTCTCAGCTGACGGTTGATGGCAATTACCTCTATGTCGGCACCGTTGATGTCGACTATGGAAAGGGTACGTACAATAACGGTCATCTGACGCGTATTAATATCCTGACCGGCGCTGTTTCTTGGCAGCATGTTAATGCTGATGAGGGCTATTACTGGACAGGCGCGACGGTGGGTGATGACTTTGTCTTGGTTCCCACCAGTGCCGGTACCGTCGAGATGCTCAGCAAGTCTTCGGGCGATGTGCTCGGAAGTGTCTCGGTTGGTGCTGTTGTCAACTCAAGCTGTGTGCTTTCGGCTGACGGCGGCCATGCCTATCTAATCTCGCGCGACGGCAAGCTGCACGTGCTGGCGATTTCTGATGGCGACTCACGCGATGCGGATGCCGCTTCGCGTATTACCGAGGAGCGCGTAGTTGACCTTGGCCTTACCGGCTGCGCGTGCGCGCCTACGATGCTCGACGGCAAACTGATTATCGGTGGCGAAGTCAATGGCGGCTCAGCGCTTGCTATCGTTGACCTGAACAACAACTTTGCCACGACGCTGGTCACGACGGCGGACGGCTCTCAACTGCCAGCCGGACTTGGTGGCATCAAGGGCGCTCCGCTGGTGAGCACTCAGGCAGATGGCACGTATGTCTACTTCACGGTTAACTACGGCGAGAGCTCTGACTACGTTAACTACACCTCGGGCGGCGGCGTATATCGTTACAAGTTGGGTGACGCTGAGGCTTCTGGTGTGTTTAGCGCAACAGGCCACAACAACTACTGTGACTCGCCAATCGCTTGTGATGCCCAGGGCAACTTGTACTACATCAACGACTCTGGCACGCTGTTCAAGCTGAATGCTGGCGTTAAGGTTTCGTTTAGCGCTGGCGAGGGCTCCAAGGTGGATTTCCAGACCACGGCTGCCAACGGCTCTATTACCAAGCCTGCCGACCCGACGCGCGAGGGCTACACCTTCGCTGGTTGGTATACCGACGAGGCTTGTACGGAGGCGTATGACTTTAGCGTTGCGGTGACGGCCGATATGACGCTGTATGCCAAGTGGGCCAAGAATGCCGTCAACCCTGGTGGTAACGGTAGTTCTGGCTCCAATGGCGGCTCCAATGGCGGCTCGGGTGATGCCGGTGCTGGTTCTGGCTCCGGTAATGGTACGAACGGTCAGCAGACTGGTGGCGCTATTGCTCCGGGCCAGAAGCCGGTGTCTACTACGACTAAGACCGAGACCAAGGACGACGAGGATTCCAAGAAGGATTCCGACAAGTCCAATAAGAAGGACGGCAAGTCCAGCAAGTCCGGCTCCAAGTCCGACACAGGTTCTGCCGCTGCGACTACCGCTAAGAAGTCCGCTGAGGCTCCCGCGCAGCAGTCTGGCTTCAATCCGCTTGCCATCGTCGGCGTTGCGGCTGGTGTGATCGGTCTTGCCGTCATCGCCGTCTTCGTGCTGACCAAGCGCGGCAAGGGTGACGGCAATGTCCGATAAGCCAAAGGACGACGGCAAGCAACCCGATTCCTCGTTTATTCAGCTCGACGATACAAAGCAAAAGGGCGCCGCTTCGGCGGCGTCCGCCCCTCGGCGCAAGGCGCTCATTGGCATCCTGACCGCCGCCTGTATTGCACTCATCGTCGTCTCGCTTGGCTTTGTTCATCCCTCTGCCAGCGGTGCATGGTCCATCGATTGGATTGTCCAGACCGTGACGGGGGAGAGCGTCGTTGCCAAGGACGCCACGGTTTCCGGCTCGACTGCCGCTTCGGGAAAGGCCGGAGCCAAGGATTCCAAATCCTCGGATGATGCGAAGGATGGGTCCAAGGATTCGGACGAATCCGATTCCAAGGAGGATTCCGAGTCTTTGGACAAGGACTCGAAAGAGAAGAAGTCCGAAGGCAAAGGTGGCAAGAAGTCAGGGGACAAATCGGGTTCGCAGAATTCTGATTCCACTGGCGGATCGAACACTACTGACGGCTCGTCTTCGGCCGGTGGATCGACGACCGGCGGTGCGTCCGCTTCTAACGGCGGCGGCGCCCCTGCAGACAGCCAAGGCGGTTCGCAGCAGCCCGGCCGCATTACCATTACGGTCTCGGTCACATCGAGCGCCGTGGGCAATCCTGTGTCCTCTGGTGGCACCTTTACCTTTAATGAAGGCGCTACCGTCTACGATGCCCTGTGCGCCCTCGGCCTTTCCGTCAATGCGCACGGGTCCTCGTACGGCACCTATGTCGCCGCTATCGGCGGTTTGGCCGAGAAGCAGTATGGCGGCACGAGCGGTTGGATGTACTCCGTCAACGGCGTGACGCCCAACACGGCATGCAGCAACTACGTTCTCTCCAATGGTGACAACGTGGTCTGGTACTACGTAACGGGCTAGGGGTCTCACAACATAACGCACGGAACGGGCGGTTCGGACAAACATCCGGGCCGCCCGTTTTTCATGCGAATGGGACTGGGTCGCCGGGTCTCTCGGCAAACAAAAACCGGCTGGAACGAGAATTCCAACCGGTTATACATCCAAGCAAATGCCAAACCTATTGCGACTGTGCGCCCTCGAGGAAAAAGCGGCGGCTAAAGTAGTTGTACCAGGTGACCAAAAACGTCGCGATGGCCTTCATGGCCTGGTAGCCGATGCTCAAAAACGTGACGCCCACAAACA
>JACXXQ010000150.1_pt1 | contig 46357 bp, 40 predicted proteins | sample 8621361 | NCBI WGS metagenome assembly JACXXQ01 (sample SAMN15503820, study PRJNA645414) | gut metagenome | isolation source: feces | host: Bos taurus | place: USA | collected 2016 | reverse complement strand
GGGCGGTCTGCGAAAGCAGAGCGGGCGCATCATTGACGCGCCCGCAGCCCGTGCCTCAGGATTTTGGATGCAGAAAGTGCGAAAAGGGGCGGAGCAAGCCTTGGTGGCTTGCCCGCCCCTTTGAACATTTTGTGCGCCAAAATCCTACGGCAGAACCGTCGTTTTCTTGTGCCACACCGGCTAACTCCGGGGGCCTTGCTGCTTTTGATAAGGTTATTCCGCCTTCTCGTACACGGCCTCGATCTCGGCCACATACATGGTGTGGTAGTCCTTTTGGGGGTAGCAGTCCTTATCGCAGCTGTTGCCGGGCAAAAAGCACTCCGGCTCCAGCGTCTGGGCATACAGGCTGCGGCAGACCAGCACCAGCCGGGCCCCGTCGAAGGCGGGCGCGCCGTCGAAGTCCCGCGCGGTGAAGCCCACCTTCGCGATTTTGTCCTCGTCCCGGCCGCTCACCTTGCCCAGATAGCCCAGCTCCTTCTTCGCCCCTTCGCCGTAAAAGCTCAGGGTGAAGCGGCCGGCCTCGTCCACGAACTCCTTTGTGTAGCGCTGGGGCCGCAGAAAAATCTGCACCACGTTTTTGCCCCACAATACACCCATGGAGCCCCAGCTCACGGTCATGGTGTTCACGGTGCCGTCGGCCTTTTTGGCGCTCACCAGCGCCCACACCTTGCCGATCAGCTCAAAGGGATTGCCCGCGATGGCGGCGGGCTCGATTTTCCGGTACTCCATTGTTCAAAACACCTTTCTTTCGCTCGATTTGCCGGTTTTCTGGCCGTCCAGCATGGGGGCCACGGCCCGGTAGCGGTCGTAGCAGTACTGGATGATGGCATTGCGCTTGACCAGACCGATAAAACTCTTCTTGTCGTCCAGCACGGGCACGAAATTCTGGGTCATGGCGGCGGCCACCAGCTCATCCATCTGGGTGGTCACGGCCACGGGCTTGTAGTCCCGCTTGCGGGGGATGCTGCTCAGGGGGATGTCCTCCGCGTCGTCCAGATCGATGCCCTGATTCTTGATGGCCCAGAGCAGGTCGCCCTCGGTCATGGTGCCCACATATTCGCCCACCCGGTTCAGCACCGGGATGCTGGAATACCGGTGGTACTCCATCTTCTCCAGCGCCTGCCGCAGGGTGAAATCCTCATACAGAAAGGCCACATCCTGCTTGGGCGTTAAAAAGAACAGCAGATTCACTCACAAAACCTCACTTTATGCGCTGCATTTCTCAAAAAACGAACCGGAAGGCTCCGGCCCGGAATTCCATGATTCGGTATCTTTATTTTAACACATTTCGCGCCCCGGGGTGTGAAAAACTTATGAAGGCGGCGCCGGGCGGTGCAAAGGTGCTTTTTTGCCCGGTTTTGCTGGTCAACGGCCTCGTTTTATGATATGCTTTAAGGTACCGATTCTGACCAGAAAAGGATGTGTTTCCCATGGCACGTTTTCGCCGCATTGCAGCCCTTGCGCTGTGTTTTGCCCTGCTTGCCGGCTGCGGCCGGCGGGCGGCTTCCTCCGCCTCACAGGCGGCCTCCTCCACCTCTTCCGCCTCTGCCGCTTCGGGCGCGGCCTCTGTGCCCGAGCAGAGCGCCGGCGCGCCCACCGCGCTGGTGCTGGGCTACACCCCCTCGGCGGGCTTCAACCCCTACACCTCCTCCTCCAATCTGGTGGAGCAGAACGCCGGGCTGCTGTTTGAATGCCTGGTGGAGCTGTCGCCGGAGCTTTCGCTGGAATACCGGCTGGCGGATTCCATCGTGAGCGCGGGCGAAACGGTGACCATCCATATCCGCTCCGGCTGCACCTTCGCGGACGGCACCCCCGTCACCGCACAGGACGCCGCCGCCAGCCTGGAGGCCGCCCGGGTCAGCAATCGCTATGCCGCCCGCTTTGCGGGTGTGACCAAGGTGAAGGCCGAGGGCGACACCGTGACCGTGACCCTTGCTTCGCCGGATTCCATGTTCGCCTACCTGTGCGACATTCCGGTGCTGAAGGCCGCCGAGACCGGCGCGGCCCAGCCCACGCCGAACGGCCGCTACACCTACGGCGACAGCGGCAGCCTCCGCCGCAACTCCTCCTGCGCCTTCGCGGAAAACGGGCCGGACACCATCTACCTCACCGAGGTGAGCAGCTATGAAGAGATGGTCTCCGGCTTTGCGGTGGGCAGCCTGAACCTGTACACCGCCAGCGACTCGGCCCAGACCAGCGCCGGCTTTTCCAGCGTGTCGGACTATTACAAAACCAACAATCTGGTGTTTCTGGGCGTGAACGCCACCCCGCCGGAAAGCGGAACCAAAAGCCCTCTGCTCACCACCCCCGGCGGGCGCGGCCTGCTCAGCCAGCTGATCGACCGCACCCAGATCGCCCAGAAAAGCTATTATGCCCGGGCCTACCCGGCCACCGGCTGCATCAACGACCATTACGACTGCGTGGCCGACAGCCATGTGATCCAGTCCACCGCCGAAGTGAGCGCCGAGCAGGCCGCCGCAGATCTGGCCGCGCTGGGCTACACGCTGGACGCGGCGGGCTATTATCAGGACGCCGACGGCCAGCGGGTGAACCTGCGGCTGCTGGTTTACAGCGGCAACACCTACAAGCGCTACGCCGCCAGCCTGATCAAGGACCAGCTGGCCGCCGCCGGGCTGTATGTGACGGTGGAGGAAGCGTCGGATTTTGACGTTTACACCCAAAAAGTTGCATCCGGTGATTTTGACCTGTACATCGGCGAGGTCAAGTTGTATAATAATATGGATATGAGTCCCTTTTTTGAAGGGGGGCAGGCCAGCGTGGGCATCGTGCAGAGCGAAGCGCTCGCCGCCGCCTACACCGCCTTCAAGGCGGACCAGAACACCGCCGGCGCGCTGGAAACGGCTTTCGCCGCCGAAATGCCCTTTGTGCCGCTGGTGTGGCGCAACGGCACGGTGGTGCACAGCAGCGGCATCAGCGGGCTGAGCTGTTCCATCAGCAACGTATTCTATTCGCTGGAAGGCCTGCGCTTCGACGCGGCCGAATAACAGACCCCACCGCCCACGGGCGGATACAAATTGCAAAGGAGCGGCAGTTTATGATCACATTGCAAAACCCCATGGGCACCATAAGCATGACGTCGGACTACTTCGCCGAGCTGGTCAGCCAGGCGGCCCGCAGCTGCTACGGCGTGGCGGGCATGGCCACCGGCGGCCGCGGCGACGATCTGAAGAGCCTGGTGTTCGGCAGCGATTTCCCGGAAAAGGGCGTTCGCGTGACCCAGTCGGACCGCCAGCTCACCATCGAACTGCACATTAAGGTGGGCTACGGGCTGAACATCGCCACCATCGTGAAGAGCATCACCCACAAGGTCAAGCACGAGGTGGAAAAGGCCACCGGCCTGACCGTGGCCCGCATCGAGGTCTCGGTGGACGACATCGTGGCGGACTGATTCCGCCCCATAAAACAACGATACTTTACTTTACATGAGGTGCAATAGCTTATGATTACCGGTAAGATCCTGCGTGACGCCATCATCTCCGGCGCCAACAACATCTCCAACCAGCGTTCCCGTGTGGACGAGCTGAACGTTTTCCCCGTGCCGGACGGCGACACCGGCACCAACATGAGCATGACCGTGATGGCCGCTGCCCGTGAGCTGGAAAACCTGCCCGACAGCTGCACTGTGGGCGAGGCCGCCAAGGTGGCTGCTTCCGCCATGCTGCGCGGCGCCCGCGGCAACTCCGGCGTTATCACCAGCCTGTTGTTCCGCGGCCTGTCCAAGGCGCTGGACGGCAAGAAGGAAGCCGGCGCCGAGGATCTGGTTCACGCGCTGGAAAAGGGCGTGGAAGCCGCCTACAAGGCCGTGATGAAGCCCACCGAGGGCACCATGCTCACCGTAGCCCGCATCGCCAGCGAGGAAGCTTCTGCCAGCGGCCTGGCCGACGTGAACGAGCTGTGGACTCTGGTGCTTTCCGCCGGCCAGCGCGCGCTGGACAACACCCCCAACCAGCTGCCGGTTCTGAAGAAGGCCGGCGTGGTGGACGCGGGCGGCCAGGGCCTGATGGTGATCTTCGAGGGCATGGACATCGTGTTCAAGGGCGGCGAGCCCGTGAAGGGCGAGGAGCAGACCCAGAGCAAGGTCAAGCACTCCAGCGACGCCGCCGGCAAGGGCGTGTTCAGCGACGACCTGATGAAGGTTGAGGACATCAAGAACGGCTACTGCACCCAGTTCCTGGTGAACAAGAACGAGGGCGTTTCCAGCGACAAGCTGCGCGCCTTCTGCGAGAGCAACGGCGACAGCGTTGTGGTCATTGAGGACGACGACGTGATCAACTGCCATGTGCACACCGCCGACCCCGGCAAGATCCTGAGCCACGCCATCCAGTACGGCTACCTGACCGGCTTCAAGATCGAGAACATGCACGAGCAGTTCCTGGCCCGCCAGAAGCAGGGCAAGGGCCTGGAGAAGCAGCGGGAAGCCGAGCAGGCCGAGCAGACCAGCCCCTTTGTGTACGCTGCCGTTGACCTGGATCAGGAGTACGGCTTTGTGGCCGTGGCCGCCGGCGAGGGTCTGGCCAACGTGTTCACCGATCTGGGCGTTTCCGCCGTTGTGTCCGGCGGCCAGACCATGAACCCCTCCACCGAGGACATTGTGGCCGCGGTGCAGAGCGTGCCCGCCAAGACCGTGTTCGTGCTGCCCAACAACAAGAACATCATCATGGCCGCCGAGCAGGCCCAGAAGCTGGCCGACCGGCGCATTGTGGTGCTGCCCACCCGCACCATCCCGCAGGGCATCACCGCCATGCTGAGCTTTGACCCGGACGCCACCGTGGACGCCAACACTATCAACATGATGCAGGCTGCCGGTCAGGTGAGCACCGGCCTTGTGACCTTCGCCGCCCGCAACAGCGACTTCGACGGCCACAAGATCAAGAAGGGCGAGATCATGGCCATGGAGAACGGCAAGATCGTGAACATCGGCACCGACATCACCAAGACCACCTACCGCCTTGCCCGCAGCATGGTGAAGAAGGATACCAGCTTCATCACCCTGATCTCCGGCTGCGACGTGAGCGAGGAGGATGCCCAGCGCACGCTGGAGCTGGTGCAGGCCAAGGTGGGCGACGGCATCGAGGTCACCCTGATCAACGGTGGCCAGCCCGTCTACTACTACATGATCAGCGTGGAGTAATTCTTCCTGATCGCAAGCGTTTTCAAGCGTTTCTCAAGCGCCGCCGAATCAGCCGGTGTGGCATAAGAAAACAACGCCGGAAAAGGCCTGCTTTTGCGGGATTGCAGCGTCAAAGCCCCTTGACAACCACCAAGGGGGCCGGGGCGGTGCAAGCCGCGAAGAACCCGGTGGGTTCTTCGACCGGCCAGGGCGATCTGCGAAGCAGGGCGGGCGCACGATTGACGCGCCCGCAGCCCACTGCGGGTCTTTTCCTTGCACTCCCATCAAAATCGGGCCTTTTCCGGTGCAAAGCAGTCCGGGTCCGCGAAGCGGCCAAGACCCCAGTGGGGTCTTGGACCGGCTGGGCGGTCTGCGAAAGCAGAGCGGGCGCATCATTGACGCGCCCGCAGCCCGTGCCCCAGGATTTTGGATGCAGAAATTGCGAAAAGGGGCGGAGCAAGCCTTGGTGGCTTGCCCGCCCCTTTGAACATTTTGTGCGCCAAAATCCTGGGGCAAAACCGTCGTTTTCTTATGTCACGCCGGCTGGGGCGGCGCTTTTTTCTATCATTCAACCCAAAAGGAGGCCCCGCCATGAAGCCGGATACCCCCATTCAATACGTCAAGGGCGTGGGCCCCAGGCTGGCCGAGCGGTTCGCCCGGCTGGGCATCGCCACCGTGGGCGACCTGCTCTGTCACTATCCCCGCCGCTACATTGATTACAGCCAGCCCAGCCCCATTGCCGAAGCCCCCTCCGGCACCGAGGTGGTCATCAAGGCCGAAGTGTGCGCCAAAAAGGGCGCGGTGCGCCTGCCCGGGGGCCGCACCATGGTGCAGGCCACCGCCGCGGACGACACCGGCACGCTGACCCTCACCTGGTTCAACACCCATTTCATGGCGGACAAGCTGCTGCTGGGCGAGGAATACTACTTCGAGGGCCGGGCGAAAGGCGCGCTCTCCCGCCGGGAGATGGCAAACCCCATCGTGCGCACCCGGGCGGAGGTGGAGCGCAAACCCTTTGTGGCGGTCTACCCCCAGACCGAGGGCCTGGCCAGCGGCCAGATCGCCCGCTGCGTGGAGAACGCACTGGCCGCGGCCGACCCGCTGCCCGAGCCGCTGCCGCCGGACTATCTGCCCCGCTTCCGGATGCCGGATAAATGGACGGCGGTGAAGAACATCCACCACCCCTCCTCCCCGCAGGCACTGGCCGCGGCACGGCGGCGGCTGGTGTTTGAAGAACTGTTCACGCTGCAGATCGGCCTGAGCCTTTTAAAAAGCCGGGGCGCGGTGAAGAGCGGCGCACCCATGCAGCCCACCGGCCTCACCCCCTTCTGGGACAGCCTGCCCTTCTCCCCCACCGGGGCCCAGCGGCGGGCCGCCGCCGAAATCTGTGCCGACATGGCGGCCAAGCGGCCCATGAACCGGCTGTTGCAGGGGGACGTGGGCAGCGGCAAAACCCTTGTGGCCGCGGCGGGCATCTACATGGCCGCGAAAAACGGCTACCAGAGCGCCCTCATGGCCCCCACCGAGATTCTGGCCGCCCAGCACGCGGCCACATTGCAGACCTTTCTCGAGCCCTTCGGGCTTCGGGTGGCGCTGCTCACCGGCGGCATGAAGGCTGCCCAGAAGCGCACCACGCTGGCGGCCATCGCCGCCCACGAGGCAGATCTGGTGGTGGGCACCCACGCGGTGATCAGCAGCGGGGTGGAGTTTGCCCGCCTGGGCTTTGCGGTGGTGGATGAGCAGCACCGGTTCGGCGTGCGCCAGCGGGGCCTGCTGGCGGATAAATCCACCGCCCCCCATGTGCTGGTGATGAGCGCCACGCCCATCCCCCGCACGCTGGGCCTTCTGATGTACGGCGATCTGGACATCTCCATTCTGGACGAGCTGCCCCCCGGCCGCCTGCCGGTGAAAACCTACGCGGTGACCGGCAAAAAGCGGCGGGACATGTATCATTTTCTGGACGACCAGATTGACAAGGGCCATCAGGTGTACATCGTCTGCCCCCGGGTGGAGGAGAGTGATACCGAAGCGCCCGGCGCGGCGGATCTGCAGGCGGTGACCAGCTACCTCACCGACGTGGCCGGGGCCCTTCTGCCCCACCGGCGCATCGGCCTGATGCACGGCAAGCTGAAGCCGAAAGAAAAAGCCGCCGTGATGGACCAGTTCAAAAACGGCGAGCTGGACGTGCTGGTCTCCACCACCGTGATCGAGGTGGGCGTGGACGTGCCCAACGCCACCGTGATGGTGATTGAAAACGCCGAGCGGTACGGTCTGTCGGCGCTGCACCAGCTGCGGGGCCGGGTGGGCCGGGGCGGGGGCGAAGCCTACTGCATTCTCATCAGCGACCACACCGGCGAAGCGGTGCGGGACCGGCTGCGCTTTCTCTGCCATACACAGGACGGCTTCGAGATTGCCAAATACGATCTGGAAACCCGCGGCCCCGGCGACTTCTTCGGGGACCGGCAGCACGGCCTGCCCACCCTGCAGCTGGCCGACCTGATGGGCGACACCCGCACGCTGGAGGCCGCCCAGAAATGCGCCCACGAGCTGCTGGAGCAGGACCCGAAGCTTTCGGCCCCGGAGCACAGCCTGCTGGCGGCGCAGGTCTCCCACCTGTTTGAACGCACCACCTTCAACTGATACAAGGCAAGTCCGGTTCGTTCCGGATTCTGCCTTCAAATACTCAACAAATAAGGAAGTGTTTTTATGACATGGAAACCCGATGACCGTTCTTTTCTGGACTCCTATCGGGGTACCACCCCCTGCCCAGAGGATTTCGCCGTCTTCTGGGCCGAACGCATGGCGGAGATGAATCGTGTCCCGTTAGAATGGGAACTGCGTGACGGCCCATTTCCCGCCCGTGGTTCCGTGCGCTATCAGGAGCTGCGCTTTCGCGGGGCAGATGGTTCGCTGCTCTATGCCAAATACATCCGCCCCGCGTCGGAGCAGCCGGTACCGCTGCTGCTGCATTTCCACGGTTACCCCGGCGCCACCCGCAGCTGGTTGGAGCTGACCAGCTACGCCGCCAGCATGGGAGTGGCCATGCTGGCCATGGACTGCCGGGGCCAGGGGGGTGCCAGCCTGGATGCCGCCTCCTACCAGAGCACTCGTGCCAGCGGCAACATGATTCTTGGACTGGACGGTCCACCGGAACAGATGTATTATGTCAAGGTTCATCAGGATATTGCCCTGCTGATCCGCATTGCCCGGCAGCTGCCCGGCCTGGATCTGAACCGGGTCTATGTGAACGGCGGTTCTCAGGGCGGTGCGCTTGCGCTGGCCACCGCCGCCCTCCATTCGGATCTGATCCGGAAGGCAGGCATCCAGTATCCGTTTCTCAGTGATTTCCAGAAAGTCTGGGAGTTGGATGCCGATCTGATCGCCTACGAGGGTCTGCGCTATTACATGCGCTGGTTCGACCCGATGGGCCTGCATACTGACGAAATCTTCCGCAAACTTGGCTATGTGGATACCATCAACTTTGCCCCCATGGTTCGCTGCCCGGTGCTGTTTGCCACCGGTTTTCAAGACACGATCTGCCCACCTGTTACCCAGTATGCGGTCTACAACCGGATCACCTCGCCTAAGCGACATCTGCTGTATCCGGATTTTGCCCATGAAGAGATTCAGGAATTTGATGACCGGCTGATTCGCTTTTTCTGCTGTCAGGGGCCCGATCTCTGGGAAGAGGAGGAATATGTATGACAAACCGTACTAACTGGCCTGCACCCACCTGCTCCACGCAGCATCCTGTGGATTTTGACATTTTCTGGAACACCTGTCAGGCGAGTCTTGCTCCAGACGATCTGCACGAAACCGAAGAATTTTCCTCCCCGCAGGCCGCGTTCTGCCGCCTGATATTGCAAAACGGCGAGGACGTACTCTGCGCTCGGCTGCTCCGGCCAGCTACCCCCACCAGCGTGCTGATTGACTTTCATGATATCGGCCGTTCCGCACGGGGCCATTACTATCTGAGCCGATATCTGCCTGCAGGCTGCGCCGTGCTGGCCCCCGAGTTGCCCGCCGACGCCGCGGTATGCTGCGGTGCGCCAGACCCCCAAACCCCCGGCGGCGTACCAGTACTGCTGCGCACTTACAAAGCCGCTTTACGGGCATTGCGCGCCGCACGGCAGCTTTTTCCGCACCTGCCTGTCGCCGTGAGCGGCGAAGGGCTGGGCGGCGCGATGGCGCTGTTGTGTGCCGCCCAAAGCGACGCGGTGACTGTCTGCACGGTGCTAAACCCACTGCTGCTGGATCTGCGAACCATGGCAGGCGCTGGCGCGGGCGGCTATTATCAGCCCCTGACCAACTGGTTCCGCGCCCAAAATCCCACCCGCAGCCGGCAGGAAGAGCTGTTCTGCGCACTGGATCATCTGGACTGCATGAATTTTGCCCCGCCATCCAGCTGCGCCTTTCTGCTGGGCAGCAGCCGGATGGATCCGCTCAGCCCCGCTGCTGCCCAGCTGGCCCTGTTCCAGCATTCAACCAGCACAGACAAACGGCAGATTTTATTCGACAAATACACCCATGAGCGGGTAAACTGGTATGAGGACGCCCAGCTGGAATTTCTGTTGCAGCATCTGGCCTGATCATTCTGTTTTCAAAGGAGGAATCGCCATGCTGCGCGTCGGCATTGCCGGCATCGGCTCCATCGCCCGGGTGTATCTGGGCCTGTTCGCCGCCGGAAAAATCCCCGGCGGGCGCGTCACCGCCCTGTCCAGCCGGAACATGGCTCACCTGACCGGCGCCCGGGACGCCTTCTGCACCCCGGACACCGCCCTGTTCACCGACTACGAAGCCATGCTGCACAGCGGCCTTGTGGACGTGGTGATGATCTGCACGCCCCACAACCGGCATGTGCCCATGGCATTGCAGGCGCTGAAGGCCGGGGTGCACCCCCTGATCGAAAAGCCGCTGGCGGTGGACGCGGACGAGGCCCGCGCCCTGCTGGCCGCCTGCAAGGCCCACCCGGAGCTTACCGCCGGGGTGCTCTACTGCCGCCGGGCCAGCGCCGCCTATCAGCAGGCAAAGCAGCTGGCGGAAAGCGGTGCGCTGGGGCAATTGAAGCGGGCCTGCTGGCTGATCACCAACCTGTACCGCACCCCGGCCTACCACGCCAGCGAGCCCTGGCGGGGCAGCTGGAAGGGCGAGGGCGGCGGGCTGCTGCTCACCCAGGCCAGCCACCAGCTGGATCTGCTCACCTGGCTGTGCGGGGTTCCCAATGAGGTGACCGCCCTGTGCGAATTCGGGGCCGAGCGGGCCATTCAGGTGGAAAACGACGCGACCCTGCATATCCGCTGGCCGGGCGGCGCCACCGGCCAGTTCATCGCCTCCAGCCGGGAGTTCCCCGGCACCAACCGGCTGGAACTGAGCGGCAGCAAAGGCCAGCTGATTCTGGAAAACGACCGGCAGTTCACCCTGCGCCGCCTCGCGCAGGACGAGCGGGACTTTGCCCGGGCCACCACCGGCTATTTCGGGCCCATCCCCTTCACCGAAAAGCGGTGGCAGGCCCCCGAGGAGCCGAACGAAGCCCAGCAGGCGGGCATCGTGGCGGATTTTCTGGCGGCGGTGGAAGGCCGCCGCGCCCCGCTGTGCCCGGTACCGGATGCGCTGGGAAGCCTGCTGGCCACCAACGCGGCCTATCTTTCCGCCTGGCAGGGCGGCACCGTGCTGGTGCCGCCGCCCCCGGGCGCCTACGCCGCCGCACTGGCAAAGCGGATGGAAGAGGAATAACACACAAAAGCGCCCCCGGGCCTTGCCAGAACGGCAGGCCCGGGGGCGCTTTGCGGTTTGTTCAGTTTTGTTCCTCTTCCGCCGGCAGGCCGGCTTCGTCCCGCAGGTTTACCCCGCCGCAGTTCAGCCGGAACACATGGAAGCCGATCTCCGCAAAGGGGTAGCGGTTCAGCAGGGCGCTGGCCGCGTTCAGGGCGGTTTTCAAATCGAAGCAGATGCAGTCGATGTAGGAATAGGCAAAGCCGGTGGCCCCGCCCAGAATCCACAGATCATCACCCGCGGCCTTCTGCAATTCGTCCTCCAGCTTTCCCCGCAGCTCCACCCGCTGGCCCTCCGGCACCTGTTCGGTGCTGTAAAAAAAGAAGCCGCCGATCACGCCGTCCGCCTGCAAACGGTCCATACGGGAATCGTCGCCCCGGTAATAGTCCGCCAGCAGCTCGCTGCAGCAGGTGGCCCCGGCAATCACATCCTGCCGCAGGGCCCAGTCCTCCTGGGTGGAGGGTTCGTAGTAGTAGTTCTGGTAGTTCCAGGCAATGGCCTGGGTCTGGTCCAGCGCGGCTTCGTCGCCGCCGCAGAACCATTCCGCTATCTTCGCCCGCAGCTCCCGCAGCGGCATGCCGCCCTGGGGCCGGGGAGCGGCCAGCACCTCCAGCCGCTCCACCCGGCACAGCGTGGCCCCCTCGCCCATGGCCTGGCTCAGCAGCCGGGCCGCTGGGGCGATGTCCTGCCCGGCGTGCAGGCCGGGGGCCCAGATGGCCATCACAGCCTTTTCGCCCCGCCGCTCGGGCCAGACCAGCGCCCCTTCCAGTGCCGGGGCCTGCGGGTCGGCGGGCTGGCCCGCCCAGAACAGCCATCGCTCGGCCAGCGTTTCGGGGGCCTTCTCCTGCCAGTAGAGAATCTGAATCAGCCGGGGAGGCATGCACTCGGCCCACACCGCAAGGCGCAGGCGGCCGTCCGCTGCGGTATCCAGCGAGAACTCCGCCCCGCCAAACACACCGGCCAGCAGCTCTGCGTGCAGCTGGCGGGCCTTTTTGGCATTGCCCGCTTCGCTCAGCGCCAGCAGCTCCTGTTCCCGGGCGGCAAAATCGGCCCAGTAGTCCCGCACGCGCTCGGTGAAGGGCTGCTTTTGCACCGGCAGAGCAATGGCGCTGCGGCACCAGTCCAGATACCGCTCGGTCTCCTCGTCGCCGGGGGCCAGCTCGTCCGCCCGGTCAAAGGCCTCCAGCGCCTTTTCCTCCCGGCCCAGATGATACCAGGCATACCCGGCCCGGAAATGCCACAGCGGGTCCGCCGCGCTCTGCTCTTTGCACAGATCCAGCACCTGCAGTGCTTCCTCAAAGCGGCCCAGATTGTTCAGCGCCCGGGCCTGCTGGCCCAGCAGCTTCGGGCCTCGCTGTTCGGGCGGCACCGCCTCGATGGCTTTTAAAATCCGCTCATACTGCCGGTCGGCGTTCCAGGCTTCGATCTGCGCCAGCAGCGCCTCATCCTCCGGTGCGCCGCCCTGTGCCGGGCAGGCATTGGGCCGGTCCGGGCTGCTCAGGGGGGCCCGGGGCTCCAGCTCCTTTTCGTCGAACAGGCGCAGAAGGCCCTCGGCCTCCTGCTCCAGCTTGTAGGCCATCTCTTCATTATAGAGGGGCGCGGCCTGATACAGGTTCACCTCGCCCCCGCCGGGCAGCGGGCAGACCGCCGCTGCATCCGGCAGGCCGCCGGGGGTGAGCAGAATCACCCCGGTGAAGCCGCAGCCGGGGGCAAAGGGCCGCCCGTTGGGAATGGTGTGGCCCCAGCCCAGCCAGGTGCCCTGCTCCCGGGGCATGGCGGCCAGCAGCCGCAGCCAGCCCACCGGCCATACGTTTTGCGGGCCGGCGGAGCGGGAATCCCAGTGGGGCGGCAGATACATCATGATCTCGGCCCGCTCGGCCCCGAAGCCCGCCAGCTCCGGCGGCACGTTCATGGGCGCGGCGCCCATGCCGCAGGTGATGAGCACCGTCCAGTGCCGGTGGCGGTTGGGCCGCAGCACCAGCAGCTCCACCCCGCCGCGCTCGGCCGGGGGAATCACCTCGCTCACCGGCCCCAGCCAGCGGTGCAGATGCTCGATCAGCCGGGCCTTCTGTTCTTCGGTATAGGCAGCGGGCGGGGCCGAGGGCTCCGCCGCCTGCTCTTCCACGGGCAGGGGCAGCTCGTCCGCCGAATAATCCTCGTATTCCGGCTCGCCCCAGCGTTCAAAGTTGGCGTCGAACCGCTGGTAGGCGAACAGCCGTTCCTCCCGGCTGCGGCCCACCTGATACCCCAGCCGGAAGGCCCCGCTGCGCTCGATGAGCAGATGGGCCAGCTCCAGCCGGCGGCCCGCTTCCTTTTTCCGGATGGCCGCCCTGGCCAGCCGGTCCAGCTCCTCCAGCCGGGCGGCGAGGGCCGCGGCCCAGGCTTCGCTCACCTTGCCCGCGCCCCGCTGGTTCATGTCCAGCCGCAGGTTCACAAAATTCCCCTGAAATTTCAGATCTGCAAAGCAGTAGATGCCCTCGAAGAGAGGATTTTCCGCCCCGAAGGCCGCGGCGGCCCGGGCAAGGCCCTCGTCGTCGCCCAGCATACAGAGCAGCGCCTCTTCGGCGGGGCTGCGCAGGCCCCGGCCTGCCCGCTCCTCGCTCTGGGCCGGGCAGACGCCCTCCGCCTCCAGCCGGGCGGCCTCGATCTGCTCCAGCCCCTGCCCGGCACGCAGGCCCTTCAGCGCCTGTTCCAGCCGGGTCTGGCCGGGCCGGGCGGCAAGGCCCTCCTCCAGCAACTGCCCGGCGGCGGCTTCGTCGCCAAAATGGGCGGTGAGCACCGCCGCCAGATACCGGCAGATTTCGTCCTGCCCATCCAGCGAAAGGCCCATGCGGGCAAGGCGCAGGCTTTCCTCCGGCGCACCGGTATACAGCCGGGCCAGCGCCAGACTTCGGCACCATTCCAGATTGCCCGCCCCCTGCTCCTCCAGCCGGGCCAGCCACTGGACAGCCTGCTGCCAGGCCTCGTATTCCGCCGCGCCCAGATCCAGCCGGGCCACCAGCAGCGCCAGCTCCAGATCGGCGCGCATCTGCTCCCGGCTGACAAGGCCCAGATCAATGGCGCCCTCCACCTGATCCTGCACCAGATCCAGCGCGTCGTACCAGCGGCCCCGGGCCGCCAGCTCCTCCACTCTGGCCCGGGTCTTTTCGTCCAACAGCCGTGTCATCCCCTGTTTCGTTCTCCTTCCCCTGTTTGTTTAAAAGCCCAGCTTCAGGCTCTCGCCTTCCACGGCCACGCCGGCGCTGCGGCTCACCGGAATCGGCGTGCCGTCCCCCATGGCCAGCACCTGGCCCTCGGCCAGCTCCACTTCGCCCTCCAGCAGATCCATCACCAGATTCGCCAGCAGGTCCCGCAGCTCCACCGGGCGGCGGGCGCTGTGCAGAATTTCCAGCTCGGGCAGCGCAAAGTCCTGCAAGCCGTAGGTGTAGGCGCACACCCCCTGCTCGCTCTGCCACAGGCCGAAATACACCCAGTTCAGAATGGGCAAAACATCCTCGCGCATGGTGTCGGCCACGGCCCGGTAAAAATCCGGGGCCAGCAGGGTGCCCGCCGCCATCACGCCCAGCGCACCGGGCTGGCCGCAGGCCGCCGCGCTCACCTTGGTGAGCAGCTTTGCCGCTTCCACCGGGCCCGCCTGCCCCTGGGGCAGCACCGTGATCAGCAGATGGGCCCTGTGGGCCGCCGCGGCCTGCACCGCTTCCTCCCACCAGTAGTTGGTCTTTGCCTGCTGCTCCGCCTCGCCCTCCGGCACCGGCGCGTCGATCAGGGCCACCGCCGCGATCATGCCGTCGGCGTCGAACACCACGTTGCCGGTGGCGGGGGCCTCCTTCTCGCCGTTCACCGGCAGACCCCATTCGTTTTGCAGGTCCCGGATCAGCTGCTCCCGGTCAAAGGCGGGCTGCTCCAGCAGCACAAAATTCACCAGCGTACCGCCGGCAGCGCCGGCAACGGTCTTTTTCTCTTCCATGGTGGTTCCTCCCTTTTGCGGCCCGCCGGGCGGGCCTGTACATTACGGCCGCTGACCGGCCGGTTTCTCGTGTTCTGTATCCGGGCGCCGCCTGCCCGCCTGCACCGCCAGCAGCGCCGCCGCAGCCAGCGCCGCCAGCGCCACTGCCACCGGCCAGGCCACCCACACGCCGGTGAGCCCCAGAACAAGCGGCAGGGTGAGCAGCGCCAGCGGCTGGGTGCCCAGCGGCTCGCCGTAGGCCAGAATGCCGCTGAACACCGGCTCGCCCACCGCGCAGAAATAGCTGCTGCAAAAGCGCACCACCGCCATGAAGGGGTAGCCGATGCACAGCGTCCAGATGGCCGACGCGCCCTCGGCGGTGGCTTCGGGGCTGGCCCCGAACACCAGCGGCAGCTGGTAGCGGCCGATCCAGGTGAGGGCGCTGCAGGCGAGGGCCACCCCCACCGCAAGGCAGAGGCCCCACCGGCGCAGCTGAGCCAGATGCTCCCACTCCCCCGCGCCGCGGGCATGGCTGAGCAGCGGCTGCACACCGTCGCCCACGCCGCTCACCAGCGGGATCACCGCACCCAGCACATAGCTGAGCACCGCATACACCGCCACGCCCCGGGTGCCGCCCCAGTGCAGCGCCTGCAGATTGGTGATCAGCAGAATCACGCTGGTGGAGATGGAAAGCCCGAAGGGCGAAATGCCGTATTGCACGATCCGCCGCAGCATGCCCCAACGGGGGGCAAAATCCGCCCGGCGCAGGGGCAGCTCCCTGCTCGCCAGCAGGCAGGGCAAAGCCAGCACCGCGCAGAGAATCTGGGCAGAGCCGGTGGCCACCGCAGCGCCCGCCAGCCCCCACTGGAAGGCCTGAATGAACAGCCAGTCCATGAAGATGTTGCCCAGCAGGCCCACGATGGTAAAGCTCATGGCCTGTATGGTTTTGTGGCTGCCCCGCAACAGGGGCAGCACGCCGGTGTTGATGGTCTGGCCCAGCGCCAGCGCGCAGATCATCCGGCTGTATTCCAGCGCCGGGGCGTACAGCTCGCCCTTCGCGCCGATCAAAGGCAGAATCACCGGGCAGGCCAGCCAGAGCCCCACGCTCATGGCAACGCCCGCCGCTGCCAGTGCGGTGAGGGTGTTGCCCTGGGCCAGCGCCGCCTCTTCCTTATCGCCCCGGCCCAGCGCGGTGGAAAGGCGCACCGCGCCCCCCAGCCCGAGCCCCAGGCTCACCGCCTGGATGAAGGCGGTGATGGGCCAGGCCACATTGATGGCCGCAAGGCCGATATCGCCCAGATTCCGGCCGATGAAAAAGCCGTCCACAATGATAAAGCAGCTGTTCAGCAGCTGGCTCAGCATGCTGGGCAGCGCATAGCGAAAAAACTGCCGTTTCAACGGGGTCAAGCCACCCGCTCCTTTCCGTTTGCCAGGGGGCCTGGCCCCGCTTTTTCTTTTGTTCTGACGCCTTATACCAGGTTGCGCTTTTTGCCCTGCAAAAAGGCTTCCAGATTGGCGCACACCTCGGCGCTCAGCCGGGCCAGCGCCTCTTCGGTGGCCCAGGCCACATGGGGGGTGAGCAGCACGTTCGGGCAGTGGAGCAGCCCGTCCTTCGGGCGCACCGGCTCATGGGCCGCCACGTCCGAGGCGTAGTAGCCCAAATGCCCGCTTTTCAGCGCGGCGCACACCGCCGCCTCGTCCACCAGCGCACCCCGGGCGGTGTTCAGCAGAATCGCCCCCGGCTTCATGGCCGCCAGCGCCGCCTCATCAATCATGCCACGGGTCTCGGCGGTGGCAGGGCAGTGCAGGCTCACCACGTCGCTGTCCTCCAGCAGCCGGTCAAAGGGCACAAACTCCACTTCGTGGGCCGCGTATTCCGGCTTCACATGGCGGGTATAAACCAGCACCCGCATGCCAAAGCCCCGGGCAATGCGCGCCGCCGCCCGGCCGATGGCCCCGTAGCCCACCACGCCGAAGGTGCGGCCTGCCAGCTCAAAATGGGGGCGGATGCCGTAGTGCTGCTCCGGCACATCCACCTGCCAGTAGCCGTCCCGCACGCTGGCATCCCGGGCGGCGATGCTGTTGGCCAGCTCCAGCAGCAATGCAAAGGTGTGCTGGGCCACGCTTTCGGTGGAGTAGCCCGGCACGTTGGCCACCGCCACCCCATGGGCGTGGCAGGCGTCCAGATCCCGCTTGTCGATGCCGGTGGACATCAGCCCCACCCAGCGCAGCTTCGGGCAGGCCGCCAGCACCGTCTCGTCGATGTAGCATTTGTTGTCCACCGCAAAATCCGCATCCCGCAGCCGCTGGGCCAGCTGCTCCGGAGACGTGCGGGGGTATTCCTCCACCACATCCGCCAGGTCGTGCAGCCGGCTCCAGTCCAGATCGCCCGGGCGTACACAGTAGCTGTCCAGCACAACAATTTTCATCGATTCTGCCTCCGTATCCGGGGCGCTTTCCGCCCCGTTTTTGTCTCTTTTGTAATTTTACCCGCTTTTGGCAGGCCCTTCAAGCCCCGCCGCTGGATTTTTGCCGCCGGTTCGTATATAATGAAAAGGAAACCATCTGCCGGGCCCGGTTGTCCGGTGTGGATAAGGGGGGGCTTTTGCCATGTATACGCCAAAGCTTGTGATCCGCAAGCTGCTGCTGGGCGCGGTGCTCATGACCGTGGCCATCATCATCACGGTGCTGATTCGGGAAAATATGGACGTAAAGGACCCGGAGCAGGCCCTGCCCACCATCACCATCACGGTGAACGGGGATGTGAACCTGAACGATAAAATGGTGTTCCGGGCCGGATACGAGTGGAACTTCTTCACCACCGTGGCCAAGGATACCCCCACCTACACCAGCGCCACCCTGCGCGAGCAGCTGTATCCGGTGGATCTTGCCCCCAACAGCGTGCTGGACATCAGCTTCTCGCTGCCGCCCAAAACCCTGCGCATCCAGCGTGCGTCGGACGATGCGCTGGAAAACTTTGTGGAGCTGGCGGACGTGAGCGACGGCCAGATCATCAGCCCCAGTGCGCCGGGCCTGTATCTCTATCAGGTGGAAGCGGGCTTCGGCTGGCGCGGCTCGGTGCGCTACTTCTTCATGGTGCGGGTGCAGCAGACCAGTTAAACACAGCAAAAAATCAAAAGCCGGTGTGGCACAAAAAAAACAACCGTTACGGGAGCGTTCTGCAAAAGGACGCTCCCTTTTTTTCTCTTTTTTTCCGTGGTCATGTGTTTTTCCGCCGGCCCGGATCCACCCGCCACAAAAGCGTTTGCAGCACGCCTGCACACGCAACAAAAATACATATTTGCAATTATTTCTTCAAAAAGACATTTTGTACATTTTACTGCATTAAAAGGAAATTACACCCATTTAAAACGAATTTTTTGTCTTAAAATTCAATTTTTTTGAAACTTTTTTGTGTCGAATCGCCAAAAAGAGAAAGATTTAATAATGCAAATATCCAAACTTTCCGGGGTGCTCTTGTGGGGCGGTTTTCGCTATGCTAAACTTTTGTCAGCACTTAGTCAAGGCACTGAACAAAACCCGAAACTCACAAATTTTCATCTGATAATGCAAATGGGGGATTCACATGGAAGGCATCAATCAACAGCTGATCCGATCCAGCAATCTCCGGTGGATCTATCGCTTGATCGACGAAAACATCAGCATTTCCCGGGCAAAACTTGCCAGCACCACCAAGCTGAGCAAAACCACCGTCTCCTCCCTGGTGGACGAGCTGATCAGCGGCGGCTATGTTGTGGACTGCGGCACCGCGCCGGTAAACCAGCATGGCCGCAAGCCCAACATCCTGCACATCAACAGCACCGGCAATGTGGTGGCCGTCATCAGCTGGCGGCGCACCCGGCTGGACATCGCTCTCGTCACGGCAGACAGCCGCTGCCTTCTCACCGACCGCATCCCCCTTCACCGGGACGATGACGGCGTGCAGCGCATCGCACAGGCCTTTTTCAGCATGCTTCTGCCTGCCATCGGCTCCGCACGGCTTTTAGGGGTCTGCCTGGTGATTCCCGGCATTGTGGACCGCCAGCGCCAGTGCGTTCTGTCCACCGTTGTGGGGGTAGATTTTTCCGATCCCATCATCCCCCGGCTGCGTCAGGCCTTTGGCGATTATCCGCTGTGCATCCTGAACGATACCGCCTGTTTCGCCTACGCCGAAAGCACCTTCACCCGGATTCAGGAGCCCTTCTTCGCCTACATCAACATGAGCAAGGGCGTGGGCGCCTGCCTGTTTGCCGACGGCAAGATGCTCCGGGGCGCAGGCGCCATGGCCACCCAGTTCGGCCACTTTTCCATCGACCGTTCCGGCCCGCAGTGCCGCTGCGGCAACCGGGGCTGCCTGGAGGCCATGGTGGGCGAGACCGCGCTGCCTGCCCGGGCCGCTGCCTGCGGGCTGGATGCCGAGCTGGTGGGCGGCCGGCGCATCCTTTACAGCGACGTGGGCCATCTGGCCCAGACCGGCAACGAATGCGCCCGGCGCCTTCTGCAGGAGCTGGCGCAGGACATGGCCTTTGCCATCTCCAACCTGATCAGCGTATTCAATCCCTCGCTGATCATCATCGGCGGCACCGGTGTGAACCTGGGCCCGCTGTTTTTAAAGGAGATCCGCAGCGCGCTGAGCCGGATGGGCTTTCAGGAATTCGTGCAGCATGTGACCCTGCGCTACGCGGAGCTGGGGCTGAATTCGGAATTCACCGGCGCGGCCCAGTATTATATCAACCATCACTACGACTTCACAAACGACATGCGCGGCCAGCTGTTTCTGGGCTGAAGCCGCGAGCACAAAAGAAAGGCGGATGATTTTCAATGACCGAACGCATCATCGGCGTAAACTCCAACTGCTACCACGGCTATTCCATCGATCAGGCTCTGGAGGGCATCGCCGCGGCCGGCTTCCGGTTCGTGGAACTGACTGCCACCAGGGGCTGGACCGAGCACGTTTTCCCGGATCAGAGCTTCCAGCAGCTGTGCGCTGTGAAGGACAAGCTGGCCGCCCTGGGCCTGACCGCCTTTTCCATGAGCGGTCACTGCAACCTGATGGACGACCAGCGCCTGGGCGACTTTATCCTGAACATCCGGCTGGCAGGCTTTTTCGGCTGCCGCTACATCGTGTCCTCCATCGGCGAGGCCCATCTGAAGGACAACGCCACCGCCGGCAACGAGCACCTGGCCAAAAACATCCGCAGCCTGCTGCCCTATCTGGAGCAGCAGGGCCTGCAGCTGGTGCTGGAGCTGCACGGTGATCACGCCACCGGTTCGGTGATGAACGAGATTGTGAAGCTGGTGGATTCGCCGCTGGTGAAGATCAACTACGACACCGCCAACTGCATCTTCTACGGCGATGTGGACCCGGACAGGGACATCGACACCTGCATGGAAAACGTGACCTACCTGCATCTGAAGGACAAGGCCGGCGCCCGCAACGCCTGGGATTTTCCGGCTCTGGGGCAGGGCTATGTGAATTTTGACGCCATCTTCCAGAAGCTCAGGCAGGCAGGCAACAACGCCCCCTTCAGCGTGGAGATCGAGTTCACCCAGGAGGGCCCGAAGGATCTGGCCCAGGTGAACGAGGCGGTGCGCCAGTCCGCCGAATATCTGAAGGCCCACGGCTTTTCGCTGTGAGGCCGGCGCCTTTCATCCATCGTTTGAAACGCCCGCCGGGGCGCTTCGCAAATAAAATACCATCAGGAGGAAAAACAACATGAAAAAGATGCTCGCATTGCTCATGGCTGCGACCATGGCCCTGAGCCTGGCCGCCTGCGGCGGATCTTCCACTTCCGGTTCCGCCTCTTCCGGCTCCACCGCTTCCACCAGCACCGCAGACTCCGCGTCCACCTCTTCCACCGCCTCCGGTGAGGAGCTCACCTTCGGCTATATCGCCTACGATATGACCGACATCTGGAACGAATACTCCGCCCGCGCCTTCGAGTACGCCGCCGAACAGAACGGCGTAAAGACCGTTGTGCTGGACTCCAAGAACAGCCTGGAGGAATCCATCACCGCCATGGAATCCCTGATTCAGCAGGGCGTGGACGGCATCTCCATCTTCCCCATCAGCACCGAGCAGGGCTCCCAACTGGTGAAGATGGCCAACGAGGCCGGCATTCCCGTTACCGTTGAGAACTTCTCCATGGACGGCCTGGAGGATCCCGGCGATTACATCGGCTCTGTAGCCTGCGAATACGACAAGATCGGCGAAGCCGCCATCAAGTACATTGCCGAGCAGAAGCCCGGCGCCAGGATCTTCTTCTGCGCCGGCCAGCAGGGCGCCGGTGTGTACGAGAAGTATCAGGAGGGCGTGGACCGCGCTCTGGAGGAACTGGACGGCCAGGTGGAGATCGTTTCCACCCTGCATGCCGACTGGCTCACCGATAAGGCCTACAACGTAACCACCGACCTGATCAGCTCCGGCACCGAGTTCGACTACATCTTCGCCAACAACGGCATGATGGCGCAGGGCTGCTACCAGGCGCTGCAGGATGCCGGCATGACCGATATTCCCATCGTTTCCACCGGCGGCTCTCCTGACGATTACAAAATGCTGCAGGACGGCGTGGAATCCGCCTGCATGACCGCCCCCGTTTCCATCCAGGGCGTGCAGACCTTCATGAACCTGTACAACTATGTGGCCAAGGGCGAAGAACCCGCCGAGAAGTTCATGCCTCTGCCCGTTATTCCCGTTTCCAGCGACGATTTCAGCGATTACATCGCCTGGGATGACTATGCCGCCGCTTACGAATACCTGAACAGCAACGCCCAGTAAGCCCGCGCATATCTCCCGGGGCATGGGCCCATACCGGCCGCTGCACCGTTTTCGCGGCGCAGCGGCCCTTTTTTGAAAAGAGGAAGGTGAGAACTGCCATGACAATCGACTACGAAAACCAGAAGCCGGTCATCTCCATGCGGGGGATCAGGAAGGAATTTTCCGGTGTTTGGGCACTGTCTGGCATTACATTTGATGTATATGCAGGTGAGGTACACTGCCTGGTGGGCGAAAACGGCGCCGGAAAGTCCACCTTAATGAAGATTCTGTCCGGCGCATACACCCCCACCGAGGGCACCATCGAAATCGACGGAGCCAGCTACCAGAAGCTGACTCCCACCCTGTCCAAAAGCCTGGGCATCAACATCGTTTATCAGGAAAACGATCTGGTTCCCAGCATGGATGTGGTGGAAAACATTTATGTGGGCAACGAGATCGTGAAGGGCCCCGGCCTGATTGATTACAAAGCCATGGCCCAGGCCACCCGGCGCCAGATGGATGAGCTGGGCATCCAGCTGGATCTTCACACCAAAATCGAGCACATGTCGGTGTCCGATCAGCAGTTCGTGAAGATTCTGAAGGCGCTTTCCGTCCAGCCCAAGGTCCTGATCATGGACGAGCCCACCTCCATGTTCAATGTGGAGGATGCGGCAAAGGTGCTGGAACTGACCAGGCGAATCACGGAAAAAGGCATCGGCATCATCTACATCTCCCACTTCCTGAACGAGGTGGTTCAGATTGCCGACCGCGTCACGGTGATCCGCGACGGCGCCGTTATCCGTACCTATAAAAACCCCAACCGGGATCTGCCCGTGACCACCATCACGCAGGATATGGTGGGCCGGCCCATCGACATGTTCTATCAGAAGGAACACTGCCCCATCGGATCGGTGATGCTGGAGGTGGAGGATCTGCAGCTTACAAAGGACAGCCCCAAAGTCAGCTTTTCGGTGCGCAAGGGCGAGATCCTGGGCTTTTCCGGCATGGTGGGCAGCGGCCGTACCGAGATCATGCGGGCGCTGGTTGGCGCCGATTCCCGCTACGGCGGGCACATCCGCATCAACGGCACCGAGGCCACAATCAACAACCCGGCCGACAGCATCCGCCACGGCTTCGCCTTCATCACCGAGGACCGCCAGCAGCTGGGCCTGATCCTGAACGCCAGCGTTCTGGAAAACGCCACTATCCTTGGCCTGCGGGAGAAAATCAAGGGCTTTTTTGTGAACATCAAACGCCTGCCCCCGCTCATTGAACCGCTGCTCAAGGAGCTGCGGCTGAAAACGCCCAGCATCTGGACCGAGGCCGTGTATCTTTCCGGCGGCAACCAGCAGAAGGTGGTTCTTGCAAAATGGCTGTTTGCCGAGCAGGACATCTACATCTTTGACGAGCCCACCCGGGGCATCGACGTGAACGCCAAGGCCGAGTTCTACAAGCAGATGACCAACCTTACAAAGGCCGGCAAGTGCATCCTCATGATCAGCTCCGACATGCCCGAGCTGATCAGCATGAGCGACCGGGTGCTTGTGGTGCGGGACGGCGCCATCGACTGCGAGCTTTCCGGCAGCGACATCAATGAACAGGAAATCATCAAACGAGCTTTAGGGGTGAAGAAAAATGGCAGATAAAAAGCTTTCTGTGACCAAACGGATCCTGCGGGATCAGCGGATCCTGCTGGCCATTGTGATCGTGCTGATCGTGGTGGTGGTATCGGCCCTGAAACCCAACTTTATCAGCGTGGGAAATATCATCACCATTTTCCAGCAGATCAGCGTTCTGGGTATTCTTACCATGGCCATGAGCATGCTGCTCATCAGCGGCGGCGTGGATCTTTCCGTGGGCAACATCATGGTGCTGTCCGCCGTAACCATGGCCTTTGCGCTGGATCGCGGCATCCCCGCGGTGGCGGCGGTATTCGTGGGTCTGGTGGTGGGCACCCTGTGCGGCCTGCTCAACGGCTTCATCATCGCCAAAAGCAAGTGTATTCCCCTGGTTATTACCCTGGGCACCAGCAAGGCGTTCTATGGCCTGGCTCTCACCATCAGCGACGGCCGGATCATGAATTTCGGCGGCGTGTTCAACGGCCTGAAATACAAGCTGTTTGATCTGTTCCCCATGATGCTGCTGGTTCTGGTGGCAATGACGCTGATCGCCTTCTTTATGATGAACTACACCAAGTTCGGCCGCCGCATCGTGGCCCTGGGCGGCAACGAGAAGAACGCCTTTCTGTCCGGCATCAACGTGACCGGCTATAAAATGGCCATCTACGCCATTTCCGGCTTCTTCTGCGCGGTGGCCAGCATCATCTTTGTGGCCCGCATCGACTCCATCACCGCCAACGCCGGCACCAACTACGAGACCAACGCTCTGGCGGCCGCCATCATCGGCGGCGTCACCTTCGACGGCGGCAAGGGCACCATCAGCGGCGCGTTCCTGGGCTGCCTGCTCATGGGCGTGATCAGCAACGCCATGAACATTCTGGGTGTGGACACCAACGTTCAGACCATCGTTACCGGTGTGATCATCGTGGGCGCGGTGGTATTGAGCAACATCAACAATCTCCGGAAGAAGTAACAAAAAAGGAGTGAGCACGATTTGGTAAACGTGGCAATCGTGGGCGCGGGCTTCATGGGGCAGACCCATCTCGCGGCCTACAAAACCATGGGCAACGCCCGGGTCAGCGCCGTATGTGACCTGAACGAGCAGCAGGGCCGTGCGCTGGCGCAGCAGGCCGGATGCAGCTGGTTCTCAAACGGCGAGGAAATGCTGCGCCAGGCCCAGGTGGACGTGGTGGATATCTGCCTGCCCACCTTCCTGCACGAGGAATATGCCCTGCTGGCCGCAGCGCACAAAAAGCACATCCTGTGCGAAAAGCCCGTCACCCTGACGCTGGAGGCCTTCGACCGGATGGCCGCTGCCGCCCGGCAGGCCGGCGTTCAGTTCGCGGTGGGGCAGGCGGTGCGCTTCTGGCCGGAATATGTGAAAGCCCGGGAGCTGTATCAGGCGGGGGAATTCGGCGCAATCAAATACGCCCGCGCCAGCCGCCTTTCGGTGCATCCCCAGTGGAGCGAATGGTACCGCCGGCCGGAAAACAGCGGCGGCGGCCTGTTCGACTTGCATCTGCACGATGTGGACTACCTGTGCTCGCTCTTCGGCCGGGTAAAAACCGTGTATGCCGTAGGGCAGAAAAACCAGCTGGGCTGCTGGAACCATGTGGCCTCCTCCCTGCGCTTTGAAAACGGGGTGTGCGCGGTGGCCGAGGGAATCATCGAGATGCCCTCCGGCTTCCCCTTCACCATGGAGCTGAACATCGTGGGCGAGCAGCGGGGCATGTGCTACCGCATGCAGGCCGGCCGCAATCTGGAGGATGTTTCCAGCGCAGTGCGGGAAAGCTGGCTTTACGGCGACGGCGAACAGGGCCGGCAGCTGGAGCTGGAGCTCTACGACGCCTACACCCGTGAGCTGACCCATTTCATCGACCACATCGAGGCCGGGACCCCCATCACCGCCATCACGCCCGACGAGGTGCGCCATGTGCTGCAGGTCATCCTTGCCATCAGACAATCGCTGGAAAGCGGCGAAACCGTGCGCCTGTGAGCGCCGCCGCAAAGGAGGAACCCGTTATGAAGCAGGCCATCAGCATGTTTTCGTTCACCGAAACCACCGACCCGGGCTGGGTGTTTGACCATGCCCGCAGGGCCGGTTACGACGGAGTGGAACCCGTCATGAGCGAATCCGGATACCTCACCCCGGCCACCAGCGAACGGGAAATTCTGGCCATGGCCCGCCAGGCGCGGGACATGGGGCTGGAAATTCCCAGCGTGGGCGTCTGGAGCCTGTGGGAAAACAACCTTGTCTCCGACTCCCCTGACATTCGCCGGAAAGCAATGTACATTGTGCAAAAGCAGCTGGAGGCTGCCCATCTCATGGGTGCAGACACCATTCTGGTGGTTCCCGGCTATGTGGGCTGTGATTTCGCCTCAAAGCCGGAATGTATCCGCTACGACATCGCCTACCAGCGCAGCCAGGAGGCACTGGCCCGGCTGGAGCCCTTTGCCCGGCAGGCCGGTGTTGCCATCGGCATCGAAAACGTGTGGAACCGTTTTCTGCTCTCGCCCATGGAGACCGCCCGTTTTCTGGACGAAATCGGCTCGGAATATGTGGGCATGTATCTGGACATCGGCAATGTGACCTACATCGGCTATCCGGAACACTGGATTCAGATTCTGGGCAAACGGATCAAAAAGCTGCACATCTGCGATTACCGGCGCGATCAGGCCGGGATCGGCGCCTTTGTGGATCTGTTCGCCGGTGATGTGGACTGGCCCCGGGTGGCGGCCGCCATTGCACAGCTGGGCTACGACGACACCATTACCCTGGAAATGCTGCCCAATTACAAGCAGTTCCCCGAGGCATCGCTCTATTCCAACAAATACGCCTTTGACCGGATTGTGGAAATGATCGACGCAGCCCGCTGACCATTCCCCTTTTCCAAAATCCCAAACAAAAGCACGCCCGGCCGGGAACGGATCCCTGCCGGGCGTGCTTTTTTCTGTTTTATTCCTCCTCAGGCGGTGTTGCCTGAATCATGGCCGCGGTGTGGCGGGCCATCAGCCGCCGCTGGTAGTCGCCCGCATAGGTGCCGTGCAGCAGCTTTGGCAGGGCTTCCTCCTCCAGCGAGTGCCAGCTCATGGCCTCCTGCCCCGGCAGAATGGGGTAAAACAGCACCCCGTTTTTCTCCGCCGCCGCAAGGCACTGGAGCCCGAAGCCCACCACCAGAACCTTCTGGCGGTCGTAGCCGCGGGTCAGCAGCTCGCTCACGCAGTGGGCCAGCTCCCGCCGCTTGATGCACATCGCCGTGCAGGGGGGCAGGCCATGGAAGTTCCATTCGCTGTATGCCGAGCGCACGTTCAGATTGGTGAGCAGCACAATGTCCGCCACGATGCGCATCCGCTCCAGGCAGGCCTTCACCCCGTCGAACACCTGGCCGCGGGCAGCATCCAGCGCATATTCCGCGCCCAGAAGGCAGACCATGAACGCCCTCGCCTTCGGCGGGATCTTCTGTGTCCGTTCCATAACAACGCCCCCAATTTTTTCTCAGGCAGCACCGCACCATTCACGGCGAACGCCTCAGACGCGCTCCGCCGCCTGAAATTCTGCGGGACTGCATTAACTTATCCGCGCCGGGTAAAATTCTTTATAACTTAACTATACCAGCAGAGCGGGGGCTGTCGCAACTGTTTTTTGTCTGTTTTTAATGATTTTTTCTCCTTTTATTGAATAATTCTATCTCATTCTCCCAAAACCTGACCGATGGGCTGCTGGATGCACAGGGTGGCCATCCTGTCTGCCGGGGTGGGGGTCATGTTGATGACCACCAGTTCCCTTCCGCCGTAATAGCGCAGAAGGCCCGCCGCCGGATACACCGCAAGGCTGGTGCCGCCCACGATCAGAAGATCCGCCGCCTCCAGCGCATGCACCGCCCGGGTGAGCACCTTCTGGTCCAGCGATTCCTCATACAGCACCACGTCCGGCTTCACGATGCCGCCGCATTCACACCGGGGCACGCCCTCGCTTTCGGCAATGAACTCCACCGGGTAAAATTTGCCGCACCGGGTGCAGTAGTTGCGCAGGGTGCTGCCGTGCAGCTCCAGCACGTTTTTGCTGCCCGCCGCCTGGTGCAGCCCGTCGATGTTCTGGGTGATCACCGCCTTCAGCCTGCCCTGAGCCTCAAGTCTGGCCAGCCGCAGATGGGCCGCATTGGGTCTGGCGTCCTTCACGATCAGCTTGGCCCGGTAAAACCGGTAGAATTCCTCCGGGTCGGCTTCAAAAAAGCTGTGGCTGATGATCTGTTCCGGCGGGTACTTCCACTGCTGGTTGTACAAACCGTCCACGCTGCGGAAATCCGGGATGCCGCTTTCGGTGCTCACCCCCGCGCCCCCGAAAAACACAATATTGTTGCTCTTTGCGATCAAATCCTCCAGCTGCCGGTTCATGGGCCCACACTCCTTTGCCTTGTATCTCTTTGCCGCCCGGCGGGCGGTGTAGTATAATAACCTTATAGAAATGATACCACAAATCCATCCGCCCGGCCATGCCGCCGGGCAAAAAGGGAGGAAACCCGTATGGCAAAGGAAATCACGGCCAGTCTGGTGTTTGAGCATCTGCCCGCCCGCAAGCCGGACAGCCACAAGGGCAGCTACGGAAAGCTCTTATGCGTGTGCGGCTGCAACCAGTATCGGGGCGCGGCGGCGCTGGCGGTGGAGGGCGCGCTGCGCGCCGGCGCCGGTGTGCTCACGCTGGCGTCCATCGAACCGGTGCTGCAGGGGGTGGGAGCCCGCTGCCCGGAGGCGGTGTTCCTGCCCTGCCGCACCGGTGAGGACGGCGGCATCGACCCGACCGAGGGCGAGCGCATTCTGCAGGCCGCCCGGGGCTCGGACGCACTGCTCTTCGGCCCGGGCCTTGGCAACACCCCGGGCACCGCCGCCCTTCTGGAACAGCTGGGCGAAAGCGCGGGCTGCCCGCTGGTGCTGGACGCGGACGGCCTGAACGCCGCCGCGGCCATGGAAAGCCTGCCCCGGCCCGCAAACCTGCCCCTGATCATCACCCCTCACCCCGGCGAGATGGCCCGGCTGTGCGGGGTGACCACCGCCGAGATCAACGCCAGCCGGGAGAGCGTGGCCGCCGGCTATGCCCGGGCCAACCGGTGCGTGGTGGTGCTGAAGGGCCACCGGACCATCGTGGCCGGGCCGCAGGGCGAAGTATTCTGCAACACCACCGGCAATCCGGGGCTTTCCCGGGGCGGCAGCGGCGACATTCTGGCCGGCATGACCGCGGCCTTCCTGGGGCAGGGGCTGGATCCGCTGTATGCAGCGGTGTGCGCGGTGTGGCTGCACGGAGCCGCGGCGGACCGGTGTGCCGCCCGGCTGGGCCAGTACGGCATGCTGCCCCACGATATCCTCTACGACCTGGGCACCATCTTCGTGAACAGCGGCCGCTGATACCGCGCCCGCTGTTCCGCATTGATTCGTAATAAAAAAGGGGGGGACCGCCATGCAGAACATGAACGCCTATTACGATTTTTCCGGCCAGAAGTTCGGCCACCCCTTCAGCCTGAGCATCAACGGCTTTGACCGGCAGGTGTTCAGCCAGCAGACCAGTCTGGAGCTTTCCTATGTGCTGGAAGGGCGGTATGAGGTGATCACCGAGGGCTTTTCCCACCTGCTGAACCCCCGTGAGCTGGCCCTCATCGCCCCCGGCGAGATCCACATGATCCGCAAGGCCCCCGACGCGCCCGGCAGCGTAATTCTCACGGTGCACATCGATTTCGAGCGGATGCCCGAGGCGCTGGTGGGCCAGGTGGACGGCCTGTTCTCCACCATGGTGTGCACCGAAGCGGAAAACGCCCCCCTGCTGGGCCGGCTGCGCCAGACGCTGGGCCGGCTGCTGCGGCTGCTCACCCAGCCGGAGCACAGCCTGTTTCAGCTGGACGCCCGGATGATGGAACTGGCGGATCTGTGCGCCAGCGGGGCCAGACGGCCCATGGAGTCCATCCCGCTGCAATCGCCGTTGCACGAAAGCTCCCGCCGGGCCATCCGGTTCATCAACCGGAACTTCCGGCAGGACATCCATCTGGAGGACGTGGCCAAAGAGCTGGCCTTCAGCGTGTCCTATACCTCCAAGCTGTTCACAAAACACATCGGCCTGCCCTTTGTGAAATACCTTTCCTATGTGCGGGTGCGGGCCTCGCTGGAGGTCCTTCTGGAGGGCAAAGAGAGCATCGAGGCCATCGCGCTGGACTGCGGCATGCCCAGTGCCAAGGCCTACGCCGCCGCCTTTAAGGAGATGTACGGCATTCTGCCCAGCGTCTACCGCAAGCGATTTTTGCAGAACCTGCGGTACAGCGAGACCGGCGCGGACCAGAAAATGCGGCTGGACGCGGCCCATCTGGCCCTGCTGGATCACCTGCTGCGCCTGCCGGACCAGACCATCTATCAGGCGCCGGGCCTTACCATCCTGCGCCGGGGCGAAGCGGTGGTGTGCGAAAGCGACGGCCCCGCCGCCCTCTCCCAGCAGGCGGACAAGCTGGTGGTGGAGTTTACCCCCACGAAGAATTGAAAGCGGGTTTTCCCCGCGCTCCATTTTCAGAACAAAAAACGCCTGTTTTAACGTTTAACCACGTCAAAACAGGCATTTTTTGTCTTTTGTCGGCAGTTTTATGGCCCCGGCTGACAAACTTCTAACAAAATCCCGCCGTTGATGGCAACCAGTGCACGGGCTTTTGGCCGCCCCACCGTGCTATAATGTGGCCATTGAAGCAAGGAACCGGCACGGCGGGCCAGCGGCCCCGCCCGGTGCCCCATGAAAAGGAGTTTGGCCATGAGCAAATACGAGCATCTGCTCTCGCCCATCAAGATCGGCGAGACCACCGTGAAAAACCGCATCTTCATGCCGCCCCTGTCCACCAATCTGGCGGATAAGGGCTACGTGACCGACGAGCTGGTGGAGCACTACAAGGCCCGTGCCAAGGGCGGCGTGGGCCTGTTCGTCACCGAGGTGGTGACCGTGGAGCCCACCTACTGCTACCTGCCCGGCGACATGTGCATCTACGACGATTCCTTCATCCCCGGCTGGAAGAAGCTGGCGGATGGCGTGCACGAGTACGGCGCAAAGATTCTGCCCCAGCTGTTCCACCCGGCCCACATGGCCTTCCCCCTGCCCGGCACTCCCCGGCTGATCGCCCCCTCCAACGTGGGCCCCTACTACGCCAGGGAGGCTCCCCGCGCCGTGACAAAAGAGGAGCTGAAGGTGATCATCCGCCAGTTCGGCGAGGCCGCAAAGCGCGCCCAGATCGCCGGCGCCGACGGTGTGGAGATTCACGCGGCCCACGCCCACGGCCTGCTGGGCGGCTTCCTGTCTCCCCTGTACAACAAGCGCACCGATGAATACGGCGGCGACATCGACCACCGCCTGCGCCTGACGCTGGAGGTGATCGAGGAGGTTCGCCGGGTCTGCGGCAAGAACTTCATCATCGACGTGCGCATCTCCGGCAGCGAGTACACCGACGGCGGCCTGAACCTGAACGACATGATCTATGTGGCCAAGCAGCTGGAAAAGGCCGGTGTGGACTTCCTGCACGTTTCCGGCGGCACCACCATCGCCCGCGGCAGCTCCATCCCCGCCCCCGGCACCCCCATGGGCTCCCACGCCGCCACCGCCGCCGAGATCAAGAAGTATGTGTCCATCCCGGTGGCCACTGTGGGCCGCATCACCGAGCCCTGGATTGCCGAGGAGCTGATCGCCAACGGCAAGGCGGACATCTGCATGATCGGCCGCGCCAACCTGTGCGACCCCGAGTTTGCCAACAAGGTGGCCGCCGAAAAGGCCGACGACATCCGCCCCTGCATCGGCTGCCTGCGCTGCCTGAACGGCATCATGTTCGGCAAGCGGGTTGCCTGCACCGTGAACCCCTCCTTCGAGCTGGAGAATGAGGACACCCTGGCCCCCGCCGCCGAAAAGAAAAACGTGCTGGTGATCGGCAGCGGCCCCGCCGGCATGGAAGCCGCCTTTGTGGCCGCAAAGCGTGGCCACCATGTGGTGCTGTGCGAGAAGGAAGCCGAGCTGGGCGGCCTGATGCGCATTGCCGCAGTGCCCATCGCCAAGCAGGATCTGACCCGCCTGATTCAGTACATGGCCCGCCGTCTGGAGGGCGCGGGCGTGGAGGTGCGCCTGAACTGCGCCGTGGACAAAGCCATGCTGGAGGGCGAGTTCAAGGGCTGGGAGGTGATCGCCGGCGCGGGTGCACAGCCCATTGTGGTGCCTGCCTTCACCGGCTTCAAGCAGTGGATGACCGCCGACGACGTGCTGGCGGGCCGCGCCTTCCCCGGCCGCAAGATCGTAGTGATCGGCGGCGGCTCGGTGGGCTGCGAGACCGTCGACTACCTGGCCCCGCTGGTGAACGATCTGTATCCCCGCAACCGGGAGATCACCCTGCTGGAAATGGCCCCCGGCGTGATGGCCAGCGAGTCCGGCCCGGGCCGCAGCCTGCTGGTGCAGCGCATGATGGCCAAGGGCGTGCAGATGATCTGCGGCGCCAAGGTGGAGAAGGTGGACGAATCGAGCATCTGGTACACCAAAGACGGCCAGCAGCACTGCATTGCCGACGCGGACACGCTGGTTCTGGCCATGGGCTACAAGGCTGACCCGGCGCTGGAGGAGATGCTGAAGGCTGCCGGTGCCAGCTACCACCTGATCGGTGACGCCAATAAGGTTGGCACCATCAAGGACGCCATCGGCGCCGGCTACGAGACCGCCAAGGCTCTGTAATGTCCTGACGCGGCGTTTCCCTTGTCCGCGTTTTCCCGCAACACCCAAACACCCGAAACAGACCGCCGCACCGCTCCATTCTTTCCCCTGGAGCGGTGCGGCGGTTCTGTTTTCTTTTTTATATGAGGATGCTCAGCGCAGCGCCCGCCTGACCACCAGTGCCAGACCGATGCACACTGCCGTAACCAGGGCGTGCAGCAGGATGGAGGTGTACCGGGGCGCACTCATCATGGCGTAAAGCCCCGGCCGCGCCACCCGCTCCCAACAGGTGTACAGGCTGCTGCCCAGAAATACCCCGGCCATGGTTCCCATAAACAGATTCAGCCCGGTGCGGACGTGTTTTTTCCAGTTCATTCCCGTTTCCTCCCTTTTCTGCAACGGTGTGCGGCCATGCCCGCCGCCACCAGCGAAAGCAATCCAAGGCCCAGCGCCGCCATGCCGCCGGAATAGCCCAGCCTGTCACACAGTGCGCCCGCCAGCGGGCTCACCGGCAGCATGGCCAGACTGTACGCCATGCTCTGCACGCTCACCAGCGTGGCCCGCCGGTCGCTGGGGAAATCCCGGTTCAGGCGGGCGGTCATCTTCACCTCCAGCACGCCGTCCCAGAAGGTGGCGGCGGCTCCGGCGGCCAGTGCCAGACTGAGCACCGGCGCACCGGCCAGCGCAAGGCTGCCCCCGATGCCCGCCGCGCACAGCAGCGCCACACTGCGAAACCGAAAGCGCCCGCCCATCCGGCCGGCCAGCGCGGAGCCCGCCGCGCCCGCCAGCGGCAGCAGGGCCAGCACCGGCCCCAGCAGCCCGGCGGGAAGGCCCAGTTCCATCAGGCGGGGCTGCAACAGCTGGCCCCCGAAACAGGCGCAGCAGCCGCAGGCGCCGTCCAGCAGCATTTTTTCCACCGCCGCCGGGTTCTGGCGCAAAAACACGCCGGTCTCGGCCACATGCTGCCGCAGCCGGGGCCGGAACTCCCGAATCGTGCCCTGCGCAGCCTGCCCGTGGGGCGGCTCCGCCAGCCCCAGCGCCAACACAAACCCCGCCAGAGCGGCGGCAAAATCCGTCAGGTAGGCCAGCCGCCAGCCCAGAGCCAGTGCCGCCCCGGCGCAGAGGGCACAGCCCACGGCGGACGCCCGGTAAAGAACGCCCATTCGCCCGGCCACCCGTTCATAGTCCCCGGCCCGGCCCGCCTGCAGCAGGCTGTCGTAGGTGATGGCCTCCCGTGTGCCGCTGATCAGATTGTAGGAAAGGGCCGAAAGCCCCATGGCAAGGCAGACGCCCCCGATGCCCCGGCTGGCGATCATGGCAAGGCAGGCCAGCGCCCGCACGGCCATGCTGGCGGCCAGCGTGCGCCTGCGGCCCAAAAGATCCGCCGCCATGCCGCTGGGCACCTCACACAAAAGGCTCACCAGATGGAAAAACCCCTCGGCCAGACCGATCTGGGCCAGCGAAAAGCCCCGCCCGGCCAGCAGCACCACCCAGATCACCTGGGCAAGCCCGAATCCGCTCACCGCTTCCAGAAAATACAGCGCGCGGAGCTGATGATTGATCTTCATAACAAAAAAACCTTTCCGAATCAAGATGCGTGTTCACGCCCTGTTTCGGAAAGGATCCATTGCACAAAAAGCTTCCCGGGAAATTCCCGGAAACCTGGCCTGTTCAGGCACGGCGGCAGCGTTCTGACCGAAAAAAGGGCGCACTTCGAGCCGGAACCGCCATTTCGTTGCCTTTTTGTACACGAACCGTGCGCATTTTCCATCCCATGGCTGCGCCCTCCTTTCCGTTATTTCTGCCCTCATCATACCACGGCCACCCTGCCCCACGCAAGCCGTTTCAGCTTTTGAAGTGGCGGAACACCCAGTACATGGACGCGATGGTCACGGCCAGCGTCGCGCCCGCCAGTGCCACCTCCGGCCAGTTGGCCGGGTCGGCGTCGATCACCCGCGGCGCCCACAGCAGCACGAACAGCGCCACCGGCCAGCCGTAGTGCACCAGCTTCATCCAGCGGCTGCGGGCCTTGGGCACATCGCTTTCCAGCTGCTCCGGGTGCAGGGCGGCGCAGCGCACAATCAGCAAAATTCCCGGCCCCATCCGCCGCCAGACCAGCTGCGCGGTATAGGGAATGCCGTCGATCTCAAATTCCGGGGCCATGCTCTCCTTGGTCACCACCAGATTCACCCCCTGCTGCTCGCCGTAACGGCAGAGGGCCATGGTCAGCTCCGCCGGGTTTGTCACCGGGTCGTCCGGCGTGAAGGTGAACACCTTTTTCCCCTCGGCCTTCGCCACCTTTTTGTAGTCCCGGGTCCATTCTGCAAACAGGCCCGCCCGGTTTTCCGGCGCGTCCATCCGGTGCAGCAGTCCGTCCAGAAATTCTTCGTCCGGCTGCGGGGCGCTTTGCAGCTCCCGGCAAAAGCGGATGGCCGCCTCCAGCTCCTTCCGCCGCTGCTCCAGCCGGAACCGCTGGGCCGTGGAGACCCGGGCCAGCGTGGTTTTGCCTGTCAGGCAGGCCCCGATCTCCTCCAGCGGCACATCCAGCATGCGCAGCGCCCGGATCAGCTTTAAGTCCCGGATGTCCTGTTCCGAGTAGTCCCGATAATCGTTGCCCGGGTTGCGGTGGGGGTGGATGAGGCCCTGGTCCTCGTAAAAGCGCAGGTTCCGCCGGGAGATGCCGGTGGCCGCTTCGGTTTGCTTTGCATTCATGGAATTCGCCTCCTGCTCTGTGTTTTGCACCCTCAGCATAAGGGATGCACCAGATGCCAGGTCAATGGTTTTTTGAAAATTTGCGCCAGAAAAATTTTATCGGCCCTGTTTCCAGATGCGGATGCCCCACAGCACAGCGTTTTCCACAAATACCGCAAACGAGATCCACAGCCAGCGGCGGAACACAAAGAAGAAATCCGGCCGGGTGCGCATCTCGCCCTCCCACACGCCGAACCACCGCTGCAACAGGCTGTAAAAGGGGATGCCGTCCTGCAATTCCGGCACCAGCGCCCCCAGACAGTTGATGCCCAGATCCACCGTGACGAACAGCACCGCCACCAGCACCGCCAGCGAAAGGATTCGTGCCAGCTTCATGTTTCCTTCCTCCTTTGGAGTCCTTTTCCCATTGTAGCATGCTGCCCGGCGCGGCGTCAATCCGGGCATAAAAAAGCAGTGAGGCCTCACTGCTTTGCTTATTTTCCCGCAGCGTCAGGCCCGCCGCCAGCAGATAGATTGCCGCCAGCACCGCCAGCACCGCAAAGAGGGCGGGCAGCGGCTGGATCAGCGGCAGATATTTTTCCATGTTCAGCCCGGAGTTCCACTCAAACAGCTTGCCGGAGGAAAGGCTCTGCACCCAGGCCACATGATCCAGCTGGCGCAGCCACCAGACCCCGCCGCTCATGGTCAGGGTGAGCCAGGCCAGCAGCAGTTCCAGCGGCTTCCGTTTCAGCGCCAGCCCATAGCTCAGCGCCGCCAGCAGCCCGGCAAACAGCCAGCCCTGCCGCTGCCAGAGCACCAGCGGCAGCTTCGGCCACAGATACATGGCCCAGAACCCGGCCAGCAGCGCAAAGCCGAACAGCGGCAGCAACGCCCGGCCCCGGGGCATGTGCCAGCCCAGCACGGCCCCTTCCGGTGTACCGGTGGCAAACCGGCGGTGCAGCAGGGTCACAGTGAGGGCGGTGACGCCCACCGCCAGCGCCCCGGAAAGCAGCAGCGTCATCCAGAGATTCCCGGTGCCCAGGTCCATCTCAATCTGTGCCAGCAGCACCGCCGGGCCCATCTGCACCAGAACCTGCGCCAGCGCCACAAAGCCCAGCGCGGCGGAAAAATTCACCGCAACATTCATGCCCGCGTCCCCCAGCCAGAACCACCGGCTATGGCGGGCGTAGTACCGCTGCAGATAGGCCCCGTAGCAAAGGCAGGCCAGATACACCGCGTAGCACACCAGCAGCGGCGCAAAGGTGGCCAGCAGATAAAACAGCAGCCCGCCGCCCAGCGCCCTTGCCAGCGGCATCAGCAGCGGCACGTCCGGGTAGCCCCCGCCCGACTCCCAGCGGGAGACGCTTTTGTTGCTCACGCCCAGCGCGTCCGCCAGCTGCTGCTGGGTCAGATTCCTTTCCTTGCGGTAGCGTTTGAGCCGCTCGCTGAAGCTTTGCTCCATTCTGAATTCCGTTCCGGGTTCCATCCTCGGCCCCTCCTTTCGTTCCGGCTTCATTGTAGCAGGAATCCCCTCCCGCCGCCACCCCGCCGGGCGGGAATTTGCTCCCGGAAGGCGGGAATCGCCGGTTTTGCTGAAAAAAAGAGCGCAAAAAAACGCGTCCCAAAGCCGGGGTGACATAAGAAAACGACGCCGGAAAAGGCCCGCTTTTGCGGGATTGCAGCGTCAAAGCCCCTTGACAACCACCAAGGGTGCCTGCGGGTCTTTTCCTTGCACTCCCATCAAAATCGAGCCTTTTCCGGTGTAAAACAGTTCTGCCTCAGGATTTTGGATGCAGAAAGTGCGAAAAGGGGCGGAGCAAGCCTTGGTGGCTTGCCCGCCCCTTTGAACATTTTGTGCGCCAAAATCCTACGGCAGAACCGTCGTTTTCTTGTGCCACACCGGCTAACCGGGACGCGCTTTCGCTCTATATTTCGATCACCGCAGCTTCTGGTAGGCCAGCCGCTCGCCGCCGTGGCGGCAGCTCACCACGCCCCGCAGCCCGAAGCCGCATTTTTCCAGCAGCCGCTGCATGGGCAGGTTGTCCCGGTGGGTGTCGATGCGCAGGTTGTCGCACCGCTGCCAGCACCAGTCAAGGCACCAGGCCGCCGCGCCCCTGCCGCCGTAGGAGGCCACCCGGTGCACGACCCAGTAGGGCCGCTCTTCTTCCAGCCAGCTTCCGTCCCAGATCACGGCATAGTCCTCGTCCGGGCCGGGGGCCAGATAGAAGGCGGCCAGCAATTCGCCCTTTTCCCGGCACAGCCAGGCGCAGCTGGAGTCGATGTCCTCGGTCAGCTGGGCCTCGTCCGGGTAGGAGTCACCCCACTGGCCCGGGTTGCCCTGCTCGGCCATAAATTTTCTGGCATGGGCATACAGGGCCTTCATGGCGGGCAGATCCGCCCGCGTGGCCCGCTGCATTACAAATTCGCTCACAGGCTCCTCCTTTGCTTTGCGGCAAAGCCCAGCAGGTAGGCCGCGCTGGTGAGGGCCAGCGTGAGGAATGCCTGCAGGGGCAGATACGCCCCGCCCAGCAGATCGGCCGTCGGGGTCAGCAGCAGGCTCATACAGGCGCCGTACATCTGGCTCAGGGAGCCCAGCACCCCCACCGAGGGCACAAAACCGAACACCACACTCACCGCGCCCCACCACTGCAGCAGGGCAAATACCGGCCAGGGGCGCTTGTCCTGCCCGGCGGCCCAGCGGCCCACGCCGTACCAGCCGGCCAGCAGCGCCACCGACAGCACGGTCTGCAGCCCGTACAAAGCCGCTTCGCTGCCGCCAGGCAGCACCACCAGATTGAACAGCACGATGCCCGCCACGGTGGGCAGGAAGGCCAGAATCAACAGATCCCGTTTTTTCATGGGCGTATTCCTCCTTGATACCACAGCGGGCCCTTCGTGCTGCCGAAGGGCCCGTTTTGTTGCGGTTTACTTGTTCTTGTACATCTCTTCGTAGTACTTCTGGTAGTTGCCGCTGGTCACGTTGTTCATCCACTCTTCGTTGGCCAGATACCAGTCGATGGTCTTTACGATGCCAACCTCGAAGGTGGTCTCCGGGTACCAGCCCAGCTCTTCCCTGATCTTGGTGGGGTCGATGCCGTAGCGGCGGTCGTGGCCCAGACGGTCGGCCACATACTTGATCAGGCCCTCGTTGATGCCCTCGTCCTTCAGGCGATCGTGCAGCTGGTTGATGATGGTCTTGACGATGAAGATGTTGGGGCGCTCGTTGTGGCCGCCCACGTTGTAGACCTCGCCGTCCCGGCCACCCTCGGCCACCATGTCGATGGCCTTGCAGTGATCCTCCACATACAGCCAGTCGCGCACGTTCATGCCGTCGCCATACACGGGCAGCTGCTTGTGATGCTTCACGTTGTTGATCATCAGGGGGATCAGCTTCTCGGGGAACTGGTAGGGGCCGTAGTTGTTGGAGCAGCGGGTGATGTTCACCGGCATGCCGTAGGTGTCGTGGAAGGCCATCACGAACATGTCGGCGCTGGCCTTGGAGGAGGAGTAGGGGCTGTGAGGGCACAGCGGGGTGGTCTCCATGAAGTAGCCGTCCTCGCCCAGGGAGCCGTACACCTCGTCGGTGGAAACCTGAATGTACTTCTTGCCCTCGGCCCACTTGCCGTCCCTGTACCAGGCGTTCTTGGCGCACTGCAGCAGGTTCACGGTTCCCAGCACGTTGGTCTCCACGAAGATTTCAGGGTTGGTGATGGAGCGGTCCACATGGCTCTCGGCGGCGAAGTTGATCACATAATCAAAATCGTATTTCTCGAACAGGCCGCTTACCAGCTCCCGGTCGCAGATATCGCCCTGCACGAAGATGTGGCGCTCGTCGCCTTCCACACCCTTCAGGTTTTCCAGGTTGCCCGCGTAGGTGAGCTTATCCAGGTTTACCAGCTGGATTTCCTTGTATTTATTCAACATGTAGTAAACAAAGTTGGAACCAATAAAGCCGGCGCAGCCGGTGATGAGATAGCGTTTCATCTCTTATATACTCCTTATGTTATCAGTTATTCGCCGTTCCAGTGGGCGAAGAAATCGGCCAGAGCTTCTTTCCAGTCCCGCATGTGGTTGCCCGCGGTGCAGGCCAGCATCCGGTTTTCCAGCGCGCTCCATGCGGGGCGGTCGGCGGCGGCGGGGTGCCTGGCGGAATATTCCGCGCTGGTGCAGGGGGCCACGGTGGCGTCCACGCCGGAAAGGCGGATGATCTCGCTGGCGAACTCGTACCAGGAGCAGACGCCCTCGCCGGTGCAGTGGTAGACGCCGTAGTCGTGGCTCACGGCCAGCTGCAGAATGTGATGGGCCAGGTCCTCGGCGTTGGTGGGGTTGCCCAGCTGGTCGCTGACCACCTCCAGCCTGCCGAACTTTTTGCCCGCATTCACGATGGTTTTCACGAAGTTCTTGCCCGCGTAGCCATACAGCCATGCGGTGCGAACGATGAAGTACCGGTGGCAGAAATTCTTCACATATTCCTCGCCCAGGGCCTTGGTTTTGCCGTAGACGCTCTTGGGGTCCACCCGCTCGCTCTCGTCCAGAGGCTTGTCGCCCTCGCCCCGGAACACATAGTCGGTGGAGACGTGGATCAGCCGGGCGTTGATGCGCTCGGCGGCCTGGGCCAGATTGGAAGCGCCGATGGCGTTCACCTTGAAGGCGGCCTCGGGGTTTGTCTCGCAGCCGTCCACGTTGGTGAAGGCGGCGCAGCTGATGATGGTATCGGGCTGGTGGCGGCGCACAAAGGCGATGGTGGCGTCCCGGTCGGTGATGTCCAGCTCGGCCACGTCGGTGGCGATGACGGTGGCGTTTTTCAGCCGCTCGGGCACACAGCCCAGGGCGCTGCCGCCGTTTTTCAGCTGGCGCTGGATCTCGGTGCCCAGCTGGCCGCTGGCGCCGGTGATGAGGATCTTCATGCAAAGGCCTCCCTTAGTATTTGATCTTTGCGTCGGCAACCCGTTTCAGGTGTTCGCCGTAGGGGCTCTTGCCGTAACGCTCGGCGCTTTCCAGCAGCTTTTCCTTGCTGATCCAGCCGTTCTTGTAGGCAATTTCCTCGGGGGCGCTGATCTTGATGCCCTGCCGCTTTTCCACCATGCGCACGAAGTCGGCGGCGTCCACCAGGCTGTCCATGGTACCGGTGTCCAGCCAGGCAAAGCCGCGGCCCAGCAGCTGCACGTCCAGCTTGCCTTCTTCCAGATACATGGCGTTCAGGGTGGTGATTTCCAGCTCGCCGCGGGCGCTGGGCTTCACCTGCTTGGCCTGGGCGCTGACCCGGTTGTCGTAGAAATACAGGCCGGTGATGGCGTAGTTGGATTTGGGTTCCTTCGGCTTTTCCTCCACGCTGATGACCTTGCCGGTCTCGTCGAATTCCACGATGCCGAACCGCTCGGGATCGTTTACATAGTAGCCGAACACGGTGGCGCGGCCGTTTTCCTCGGCATTCTTCACGGCATTCTTCAAAATGCGGGAGAAGCCGTTGCCGTAGAAGATGTTATCGCCCAGAATCATGGCGCAGCAGTCGTCGCCGATGAATTCCTCGCCCAGCAAAAAGGCCTGAGCCAGGCCGTCCGGGCTGGGCTGTACCTTATAGGACAGGTGCAGGCCGTACTGGCTGCCGTCGCCCAGCAGATGCTCGAACCGCGGGGTGTCCTCCGGGGTGGAGATGATCAGGATGTCCTGAATGCCGGCAAGCATCAGCGTGGACAGGGGGTAGTAGATCATGGGTTTGTCGTACACCGGCAGCAGCTGCTTGCTGGTGACCATGGTGAGCGGATACAGGCGAGTGCCTGCGCCGCCGGCAAGGATGATACCTTTCATAATAGCATTACGCTCCTTTTTCCGCCCGGGTCATGCCCGGGCCATTTTAAAAAATTTGCGCAGCTTAACACAAAGCGGAGCTACAGCCGCTATATACATTTTTGACGGACTCGACCGGTGGTCGGGTCCGATACGCAGCCGCGAATTCACCGGGCTTTCCTCAGCAAATACCGCTGACTGCCTTGGGCGGACTCTCCCTCCCGGTCGGGTCCGATGCGCAGCCGCGAATTCACCGGGCTTTCCTCAGCAAATACCGCTGACTGCCTTGAACCTGCATCCCGTAAGTTGGAAAAATTCGAAATTTCTTCCCCCGCAAGCATTGCCAGCCGTTTTTTCGGCGTTCGGAACGCTGCGAGGGATCGGGGGCAGGGCCTGTTTCAGCAGCCCAAACGCCAGCCCCATTTATTAAAGTAGCGGCCCATGCTTTTGAGCTGCTGCAAAAAGGGCTTCAGGCTCTTGTTCGGGGCCCGGTGCCAGGCGTGATAGGCCGTGAACTGGGGCAGATAATACACAAAGCCCTTCTGCCGGGCCTTCTGGGTGATGTCCGCGTCCTCCACATACATGAAGTAGCCCTCGTCAAACCCGCCGATGGCCTTGTATACGCTGGTGCGCATGCAGAAAAAGCTGCCGGTGCAGAACTCGATGGCCGTGGGCACGCTCAAATCCTCATCCAGCATGGCGTACCGGTCACCGAATTTTTTCAGGCCCGGTACCCCCTGCCGCGCCGCAAGCCCCAGAATGTTCGGCTTGCGCTTGGGCAGAATCTGCACCCGCCCGTCCGGGAACAGCAGCTTCGGAGTGGCCATCACCACATCCGGGTGACTATCCATCCAGTCACAGATGGCGGGCAGCACGTTGTTATCGATAAAAATATCCGGGTTCAGCACAAAATGATACTCGCCGTCCAGCAGCTCCAGCACCTGATTGTGCCCCTTGCCGAAGCCCAGATTCTCCGGCAGCCGGATGACCTTCACGTTTTCGGGAAAGCCCTGCCGCTCCAGCGTTTCGCCCGCGCCGTCCGGGCTGGCGTTATCCACCAGATAGACCGTGAGCGCGCAGTCCTTCGTGTATTTCAGCAGCGATTCCACCGCCCGGATCACCTCGTCGGCTCCGTTATAGCTCACGATGCAGGCGCTGATCTTCCTCATTCGGGCATCCTCCAAGCGTAATTAGTCTATTTTAGTATAGCATTTTTTGCCCGTATCTACAAGGAAAAACCGACGCCCGCGCCGTTTTATGCCCTTTTTCACCCCTCCTGTGCCCTTTTTCGGGGCCGGGGCCGCCTTTTTTTGCCTTTTTGCCCGTTCCCCGTTGACAGAACCGTAAAACTTTACTAGAATAAAGCCAAGGTCGGCAGCGGCCTTTTTCCAGCACCTTGCACTTTACTGCTACAATTCATTGTGGCGGCAAAGTGAACTTCTTTTTTCACAGGGAGGAAACACACATGAAACTTCGCAAGACCATGGCAGGCGTTCTGGCCTGCGCCATGCTGGCCACGCTGGCCGGCTGCGGCTCCGGCGGTACTTCTTCCGCTGCGTCCACCGCTTCCACTGCGTCCGGTGCATCCGGCTCCGCCGAGGGCGCGTCCTACCGGGTGGGCGTGTGCCAGCTGATGCAGCACCCCGCGCTGGACTCCGCCACCCAGGGCTTTCAGGACGCCCTCACCGAGGCCTTTGGCGACGCCGTCACCTTCGATGTGGAGAACGCCTCCGGAGATAACTCCAACTGCGCCACCATCATCAACAGCTTTGTGTCCTCGGATGTGGATCTGATTCTGGCCAACGCCACCACGCCCCTGCAGGCGGCGGCCGCAGCCACCGACAGCATCCCCATTCTGGGCACCTCCATCACCGACTACGCCACCGCGCTGGACGTGACCGACTGGACCGGCTCCTCCGGCCGCAACATCAGCGGCACCACCGATCTGGCCCCGCTGGACGGTCAGGCCGACATGATCAAGGAGCTGTTCCCGGACGCCAAGAACGTGGGCCTGCTCTACTGCTCGGCGGAACCCAACTCCAAGTATCAGGTGAACGTGATCACCGAACACCTCACCGAACTGGGCTACACCTGCACCGAGTATTCCTTCTCGGACACCAACGACCTGTCCGCTGTGTGCACCAGCGCCTGCGCGGCCAGCGACGTGATCTACATCCCCACCGATAACACCGCCGCCAACAACACCGAGCTGATCGCCAACATCACGGTATCCGCCGGGGTTCCCATCGTGGCAGGCGAGCAGGGTATCTGCAGCGGCTGCGGCGTGGCCACTTTGTCCATCGACTATTACGAGCTGGGCCGCACCACCGGTGAGATGGCCGCCAAGATCCTCACCGGCGAAGCGGACATCACCACCATGGAGGTGCAGTCCGCCCCCACCTTCACCAAGATGTACAACGCTGCCCTGTGCGAGCAGCTGGGCGTGACCATCCCCGAGGGCTACACCGCCATTGAAGCGGAATGATCCATCATCCGCCGGGCCAGATTCCCGGCTTTAGGAGGAGCTTTTCTTGTTCATCAACACACTTCTGAACGCCCTGCCGGGCGTGGTCGCCCAGGGCCTGATCTGGAGCATCATGGCCATCGGCGTTTACATCACCTATAAAATTCTGGACGTGGCCGACCTGACAGTGGACGGCACCATGTGCACCGGCGGCGCGGTATTCATCATGCTGGTGACCGGAGGCTGGAATCCCTGGCCCGCGCTGGTGGCCGCCTTTCTGGCGGGCATGGCGGCGGGGCTTGTCACCGGCCTGTTGCACACCGCCTGCGGCATTCCCGCCATCCTGGCCGGCATCCTCACCCAGCTGGCGTTGTATTCCGTGAACCTGCGCATCATGGGCCAGTCCAACCGGCCCATCAGCGTGGACAAATACCCCCTGCTGGTGAGCGCCCGCAATGTGCGCGAGGCCGCGCTGTCCAACCCCATTCTGGTGTGCGTGCTCTTCACCGCCGCCACCATCGGCGCGCTGTACTGGTTCTTCGGCACCGAGCAGGGCTGCGCGGTGCGTGCCACCGGCGCCAACCCCAACATGGCCCGGGCTCAGGGCATCAACACCAATTTCACCACCGTGCTGGGGCTGATGCTCTCCAACGGTCTGGTGGCTCTTTCCGCCGCGCTGCTGGCCCAGTATCAGGGCTTCGCGGACGTGAACAGCGGCCGCGGCGCCATCGTCATCGGCCTTGCGGCGGTGATCATCGGCGAGGTGCTGTTCTCCAAAGTGTTCCGCAACTTCGCGCTCAAGCTGCTGGCCGTGGTGTTCGGCTCGCTGATCTATTATCTGGTGTATCAGGTGGTCATTCTGCTGGGCCTCAAGAGCGACGACATGAAGCTCATCACCGCCCTGATCGTGGCGCTGTTCCTGGCCGTGCCCTGCTGGAAGGGCCGGTACTTCACAAAACGCACCGGGAAAGGAGCGGGCAGCCATGCTTGAACTGAAAAACATCTATAAAACCTTCAACCCGGGCACCGTGAACGAAAAGCGGGCGCTGCAGGGGCTGAATCTCTCGCTGGCGGACGGCGATTTCGTCACCGTGATCGGCGGCAACGGCGCGGGCAAATCCACCATGCTGAACATCATCTCCGGCGCTTACACCGTGGACGAGGGCAGCATCTCCATCGGCGGGGTGGACGTGACCCGCCTACCGGAGTACAAACGCGCACCCTACATCGGCCGGGTCTTTCAGGACCCCATGATGGGCACCGCCGCCACCATGCAGATCGAGGAAAATCTGGCCCTCGCCGCCCGCCGCGGCCAGCGCCGGGGTCTGCGCACCGGCATCAGCCGGGCCGAGCGGGAGCAGTACCGGGAGCTTTTGAAGATTCTGGATCTGGGCCTTGAGAACCGGCTCGCCAGCAAGGTGGGCCTGCTCAGCGGCGGCCAGCGGCAGGCGCTGACCCTTCTGATGGCTACCCTGAAAAAGCCCCAGCTGCTTTTGCTGGACGAGCACACCGCCGCGCTGGACCCCAAAACCGCCGCCAAGGTGCTTTCGGCCACCGAGCAGATTGTCCGGCGGGACAATCTGACCACCCTGATGATCACCCACAACATGCGCGACGCCATTGCTCACGGCAACCGGCTGGTCATGCTGTACGACGGGCGCGTGGTGGTGGACGTGCGGGGCGAGGAAAAGCGCCGCCTGACCGTGGAGGATCTGCTGGAGAAGTTCAATCAGGCCAGCGGCTCCAGCGAAGCGGACGACAAGCTGCTGTTGTCCTGAGCTGCCCGTTCTCTCCTGGGCAGCACCGCACAATTTCAGGTGGTGGAGCGCGCCGGAAAATTTTTTGCGGAATGAACCAAAAAGCGCAGCCAATCCTTGGTGGATTGGCGAGCATTTTTGGAAAATCCCACGGAAAATTTTGGCGCGATACGCCGCCTGCGCCCATCGAGCGTGAATCGTGCGGGGTTGCTCCCCCTATCTATGCTTTCCCCTCCGATTGGCTGCCTTGGGGGCCCCTCGCCGCTGTGCGGGGCGGCCCCCAATGGCCAACCGGGGCAGAGGAAATAGAACGAAAGGCGCCCCCGGCGCATCCCTCTTCGGGCAGAAGCCTGCGGGGCAGGATGGGTCGGGGGCGCTTTTCGCCCATTTTCCTTTACAATCCAAACCATCCGTGCAATAATAGGGCCAGTTGTGTTGTATTCTGTATGAGAAAGGGGGGCCTGCCCCGTGGAAACGGCCCAGATGCCTGCCTTCACCCCGGAAGCGGCGGTGGAGCGGTTTGGCGATACCGTGTTCCGGGCCGCCTTCGGTCTGGTAAAAAACCCGCAGGACGCGGAGGACATTGCCCAGGAAGTATTTTTGAATCTGGTGCGCCATGCGCCGCAGTTTGATTCCGCCGAGCATCAGAAGGCCTGGCTGCTGCGCTGCACCATCAACCGGTGCAAAAGCCACTTCCGCAGTGCCTGGGTGCGCCGCAGCGCCCCGCTGGACGAGCACCTCTCCACCCCCCTTCACCCCCGCAGAAAACACCGCGCTGGACGCGGTGGCCGCCCTGCCCATGAAATACCGGCAGGTGATCTATCTGCATTACATCGAGGGGTATTCCACCGCCGAGATCGCGGCGCTGCTGGGCTTAAAGCAGAACACCGTGCTCAGCCAGCTTTCCCGCGGGCGGGCCCTTCTGAAAGACACGCTGAAAGGAGACTTCTGACCATGCCCGACTCCAAGGATTACAAAAGCGCCATGGAAAAAGTAGCCGCCGGCCAGCGCTGGAAGCAAGCCACTCTGGAAAAGATGCAGGCGGAGACCGCGGCCCAAAAAGCCTCCCGGCCCCGCCGGACCATTCCCTTCGGCCGTCGTGCCGTTCCGCTGGCCACCGCCGCCGCCATTTGCCTGCTGGTGATCCCGGCTGCGGCCCGCAGCCTGACCCCCGCCTCGGGCGGGGCCACCGCAGCGGATCAGGCCAGCCCCCGCGTTGCCACCCGCCAGATGCCGGAAAGCAGCGCTGCCGTGGCCCCCGAGGCCGCGCCCTTTGCGCTGGTCGCCGCCCCGGAAGCCGCCATGGCTGAAAACGGTGCGCCGGATGAAACCGCCGTCCCCGCCTGCACCACCGTGGAGGCAGACTCCCCCGAAGCCGCTCTGCCTGCCGATACACAGCCCGCCGACGAAGCGGAGGGCGCGGACGCTGCGCTGGAGCAGCTGGACGAGATCCTCGCCGCCGAGGGCGAGGGCCGCACCCGGGCGGACGTTCTGGCCAGCGGCCTTGCCCCGGACGGCTCCTTTGCCTTTGTGCTGGCTGGCGAAAGCGACGGAAGCTACCGGCTCTATCTGGTCAGCCCCGGCGAATGACGCACGCAACCCGAAAACAAAAGCATCCCCCATTAGCCGGTGTGGCATAAGAAAACAACGGTTCTGCCTTAGGATTTTGGCGCACAAAATGTTCAAAGGGGCGGGCAAGCCACCAAGGCTTGCTCCGCCCCTTTTCGCA
>JACXXQ010000148.1_pt1 | contig 46595 bp, 45 predicted proteins | sample 8621361 | NCBI WGS metagenome assembly JACXXQ01 (sample SAMN15503820, study PRJNA645414) | gut metagenome | isolation source: feces | host: Bos taurus | place: USA | collected 2016 | reverse complement strand
GGGAAAGCCGGACTGGCTGCCCGGCTTTCCTGTCCAAATATATTGTAATAGGAGGGTTCCATGCTGCTGAGCGTCAGCCGTCGCACCGACATTCCCGCCTGGTATGCGGACTGGTTTTTCCGCCGCCTTGCACAGGGCTTCGTGCTCGTTCCCTCGCCCCGTGCGCCGCACCAGCTGCACCACATTCCACTGAACCCGGACGTTGTGGACGGCATCGTTTTCTGGACGAAAAATCCTCTGCCCATGCTGCCCCGTCTGAATGAGCTGGAACGCTATCTCACTGTTTTCCAATTCACCCTCACCGGTTACGGCCCGGAAGCAGAGCCCTCCCTGCCGGACAAGGATACCGTGCTTATTCCGGCCTTTGGGCAGCTTTCCCGCAAACTGGGCCCACGTCGGGTGATCTGGCGGTATGACCCCATCTTTTTCACCCGGGAGTACAGCGAAAACTGGCATCTGACCCGCTTCGAACAGATTGCCCGTCGCCTGCAGGGATACACCGAAACCTGTGTGATCAGCTTTCTGGATGAATACCGGGGTACCCGTGCCCGGATGCGGCCGCTGGTTCCGGCAGCCTTTGACCCGCAAATCGCCGCCCGCCTTGCCCGCGGAATTGCCGAAATTGCCGCCAGCTGCGGCATACGCGTGCAGAGCTGCGCCGAGGCGCTGGATCTGCGTGCGGCAGGCATTGCCCATGGAAGCTGCGTGGACGGAGCGCTGTTTGAATCGCTGCTTGGGCAGCCGCTGCACTGGGCTCCCGCCAAAGGGCAGCGGCCGGAATGCGGCTGCGCGGCCAGTGTGGACATCGGCATCTACAACACCTGCCCGGGTGGCTGCAGATACTGCTACGCCAATTTTTCGCCCGGTCAGATTGCGGCCAATCATGCGGCACACGACCCCTGTTCCCCTCTTCTGGTCGGCTGGCCCGGCCCGCAGGATCGAATTCTTCATCCCACCTTTTCCTCGCTGCGGGTTGATCAGCTGCGCATGAACGGGTTTTAATTGACAAAAAAGCTGCCTGCTTGAAAAACAAACAGGCAGCTTTTTTCGTTGCAAATTACTGTTGCTGAGCCGACAGATACTCCTGCGGGCCGGTCTGGTACAGGTTATTGCCCAGGGAATCGATCACCACCGTGAGGGGCATCTTCTCCACCTCCAGCCGGCGGATGGCTTCGCTGCCCAGATCCTCATAGCAGACCAGCTGGGCGGTTTTTACCCGGGATGCCATGAGTGCACCCGCACCACCGATGGCCGCCAGATAAACCGCACCGGTTTCCTTCATGGCTTCCACCACCTGCTCGCTGCGCTTGCCTTTGCCGATCATGGCCTTCAGGCCAAGGTGCAGCAGCCGGGGAGCGTAGGCGTCCATTCGATAGCTGGTGGTGGGGCCACAGGCGCCGATGGCCTGTCCCGGCCGGGCGGGGGTGGGCCCCGCATAATAGATGGCCGCATCTTTCACGTCGATGGGCAGCTCTTCGCCCCGGTCCAGGCATTCACACAGCCGCTTGTGGGCCGCATCCCGGGCAGTATAGATCACACCGGACAGCAGTACCGTATCCCCTGCCCGCAGCTTGCGGGTCACCTCTTCGGTGAGGGGTGTTGTGAGCTTGTATTCCATTACAGTACCGCCTCCTTGTGCCGGGTTGCGTGGCAGTTGATGTTCACCGCCACCGGCATGCCCGCAATGTGGGTGGGATAGGTTTCGATCTGCACGCCCAGCGCGGTGGTCTCGCCGCCGAAGCCCTGGGGGCCGATGCCCAGCTGATTAATCTTTTCCAGCAGCTCCTGTTCCATGGCTGCATAGTAGGGATCCGGATGGTGGCTGCCCACCGGGCGCAGCAGAGCCTGCTTGGCCAGCAGCGCGGCTTTTTCAAAGGTGCCGCCCACACCCACGCCTACCACGATGGGCGGGCAGGGGTTGGGCCCCGCCAGCCTGACGGTCTCCAGCACGAAATCCTTCACACCCTGCTCCCCGTCCGAGGGCTTGAGCATGCCCAGACGGCTCATGTTCTCGCTGCCGAAGCCCTTGGGAGCCACGGTGATTTTCAGTTTGTCGCCGGGAACAATGCGGGTGTGGATGATGGCGGGGGTGTTGTCGCCGGTGTTGCCCCGGCGGATGGGATCCTTCACCACGGATTTGCGCAGAAATCCTCCGGTGTAGCCCCTGGCCACGCCCGCGTGGATGGCGGCTTCAAAGTCACCCTGAATGTGCACCTCCTGGCCGATCTCACAGAACACACAGGCCATGCCGGTATCCTGACAAATGGGCAGGCCGGTATCCCGGGCGGCATCCAGATTGTCGCACAGGGTTTTCAATGTGGTTTTGGCGATGGGCCATTGTTCCGTTTCAAAAGCGGAACGCACCGCGTTTTCCATATCGGCGGAAAGCCGGTTGTTGGACTCCATGCAAAGGCGGGCCACCGTTTCGGTGATGGTCTGGGCACTGATCTCTCTCACAGTCGGGCCACCCCCGTTTCCCGGGCGGCTTTTGCCACCGCATCCGCCACGGCCTGCGCCACGCGAGGATCGAATGCCCCGGGGATGATGTAATCCTCGCTGCGCTCCTCATCGCTCACCAGATCGGCAATGGCGTGAGCCGCCGCCACCTTCATGGCGGTGTTGATGTCCCGCGCACGCACGCTCAGCGCACCCTTGAATACGCCGGGAAAGGCCAGCACGTTGTTGATCTGGTTGGCAAAATCGCTGCGGCCGGTGCCGATGACCCGCACGCCGGCGGCCTTGGCCTCGTCGGGAAGGATTTCCGGGGTGGGGTTGGCCATGGCAAACACAATGGCATCCTTCGCCATGGTCTTTGCCATCTCCGGCTTCAGAGTGCCCGCCACCGACACACCGATGAACACGTCTGCACCCTTGATGGCATCCGACAGATCGCCCCGCAGATCCTCCTTGTTGGTGATCTCGCAGAGCATCTTTTTGTGATCCTGAATGCCCACACCCCGATCCTTGTACAGGATACCGTTTTCGTCGCAGGCAATCACATTCTTCACGCCGGCGGCCAGCAGCATCTTGATGATGGCGGTGCCTGCGGCGCCGGGGCCGTTCACCACCACCTTGATGGAACCGATGTCCTTTTTCACCACACGCAGTGCGCCCAGCAGCGCGGCGGTGACCACGATGGCAGTGCCGTGCTGGTCGTCATGGAACACAGGGATATCCAGCTCTTTTTCCAGCGTCTCTTCAATGTAGAAGCAGTTGGGGGAGGAAATGTCCTCCAGATTGATACCGCCGAACACCGGAGCCAGCAGGCGCACTGCCTCGATGACCTTATCCGGGTCCTGGGTATCCAGGCAGATGGGGAACGCATCCACGCCGCCAAATTCCTTGAACAGGATGGCTTTGCCCTCCATCACCGGCTGGGAAGCAGCCGCACCGATGTTGCCCAGGCCCAGCACCGCCGTTCCGTTGCTCACAACCGCCACCAGATTGCCCTTGGCGGTGTAGGTGTAGGCCGCTGCCGGATCCTTTGCGATCTCACGGCAGGGCTCGGCCACGCCGGGGGTGTAGGCGGTGGAAAGGTCCTCCCGGGTCTTTACCGGAACCTTGCTCACCACTTCGATCTTGCCCTTGTGCTCCTGGTGCATTTCCAGTGCCTTTTTATAATAATCCATCAGGGTTTCGCCATCCTTTTCTTAGGTTTTTTCCTGTTCCAGTATACAAAAGTTTCGCGGGCTTGTACAGTCCGCCGGGCATAAGTAACACTACTGTTTCGCCGCCCCGGCGCATACCATTTTATCAAAAGCGTGCACAGATTTTACAAAAGCAGGCTATCGCCCCAGCTGGTAGCTCTGGTACACTGAAGGCAGGATACCAGAGGCGGCACGCCTTACGGGCGGCCGGCTGCTTTGCCCTGAAAGGAGTTGCATCGTTTATGATTCCCTGCCGTTCCTCCTGCCCCCATTATGCTGAGGGCTGCCACAAAACCTGCGCCTACTGGAAAAGCTACCAGCGGGAGCTGCAGGACCAGCAGCGCCGGAAAATGCAATGGCTGAAGGCGCAGAACGAGGTTTGCACCACCGTTCTGCGGCAGTATCTGGCCATGAGCACGGTGCGTCCCGTTTATTACTGATCCGGGTCCTCCTTTTAAAAATGGGCCGGGCCCCAGACCGCTTTACGCGGCTGAGAGCCCGGCCCTGATTTATTGTTCCGGTAAGATCCACCGATCAATGGCATAGGCCACCCCGTTGTTCCGGTTGGTTCGGCTCACCTGGCTTGCCTGCTCCTTCAGCTGAGGCACCGCATTCCCCATGGCGATACGCAAACCTGCCGCCTCAAACATGGGCAGATCGTTTTCACCGTCACCGATGCAGGCGATCTGTTCCTTCGTAATGTTCAGCCGGGCAGCCAGCGCCGCCAGCGCAGCGCCCTTGGAGGCGCTGGCCGAAAAAATCTCCACATACTGGTTGGTAAAGGCCCAGCGGCAGTCCGGCGCATGGCGTTCCAGCATGCAGCGCAGCTTCCGGCCGGTGCGTTCGGTAAAGAAGTAGAACTGCAGCTCTTCCACGTCAGCTGCATGCTGCCGCAGTACCCGGTTCATATTCTCCACGCAGATACTGGCGGCGGCATCCGGCCCGAACACAGCCCGGCCAAGCAGCCAGAATGCGCGGCCTCGCACCAGATATTCCCGCTCCACATGGGCAGTGATGCTCACCGGCAGGCTCTGGGCCAGCTGCACAAGACGCATGGCGCGCCGCTTGGGGATCAGAGCCTGAAACAGATCCTCGCCGGTATACAGGTCGGTGACCTGAGCGCCATTGGAGGAAATCACATAACGAAAAAACTTCTCGCTGCGCAGCCGGTACGGCAGGCAGGAAAGGCTGCGCCCGGTGGTGGGCACCACCAGAATGCCCGCCTCAGCCGCCCGGCGCAGTGCCGCCAGATTTTCGGCGCTCATGCGGTTTCGGCCGTCCAGGCAGGTGCCATCCATATCCACGGCAAGCAGTTTGATCATGGGATATTTTCTCCATTCAGATGGGTATTTGAATTCACTCTACTCCCCCTGCAGGGTTTTGTCAAGGGGGTGTACGCAATCGGAAAAAGGCCTGCGCTTTTTGAAAAGCGCAGACCTTTGTTCTATGGTTCAGTCGGGATGGATCACAGATGGTTTGCCACTTCAAAGGCATCCCAGATGGCGTACATGATGTTGGCCACCTTGCGGGCATCGCCCAGGCAATACAGCTCGGGAACGGCGAACTCCAGCTCCTTATACAGGCTGTCCTCCTCCTTGTAGCCCACGCAGAGGATCACGTCGTCGGCTTCCAGCTTGCATTCGCCCTCCGGAGTCTGAGCAGTGAGCACGCCGTTCTCGAAGTGCTGCACCTTGGCGCTGGTCACAACCTGAATGTTGTTGTAGGGGATCAGGGCCTCCAGCATCTCGCTGTTGGCATGGCACAGGGGGCCATTCACCGCCAGCAGCTTGTCCAGAGCTTCCACAATGGTCACCTGCTTGCCCTGCTTTGCCAGCCACAGGGCGGTTTCGCAGCCAACCAGGCCACCGCCCACGATGGTCACCCTGTCGCTGCAGGTTACCTTGCCGTTCAGCACGTCCGCCGCGGTGTGCACTTTGGCGTCGTCGCCCAGAGAGAATACCTTGGGGGTGGAACCGGTGGCAACAATCACAGCGTCGTAATCACCAGCCAGCACCTCAGCGGCAGTGACCTTATGGTTCAGGGTCACAGGAACGCTCAGGCGCTCCAGCTTACGGCCGTACCAGGCCGCCAGTGCGTGGTCATCCTCCTTGAAATCGGGAGCGCCACCGGGAATCAGGTTGCCGCCCAGCTGGCTGCCCGCCTCGAACAGATGAGGTTCATGGCCACGGATGGCCAGCACCCGGGCTGCCTCGCAGCCGGCCACGCCACCGCCCACGATCAGCACCTTCTTGGGGCGGCAGATGGGCTGGTATGCCATATCCCGCTCGCGGCAGGCCTGGGGATTCACGGCGCAGTTCAGCGCGGAGTATTCCTGAATACGGCCCATGCAGCCCTCATGGCAGGACAGGCAGGGCCGGACGAATTCGTACCGGTTGGCGCGCAGCTTGTTCACATAGTCGGGGTCTGCCAGCAGGGGGCGGCCCAGGCTGATGATGTCGCAGGTGCTGTCCGCAATGCAGGCGCTGGCCATTTCCGGGTTGTCCATGCGGCCCGCCATCAGGATGGGCACGTTCACGGTTTCCTTCATCAGCTTGGCATACTTGCGGTACAGGCCCTTTTCCTGATACATGGGCGGATGGTTCCACCACCAGGCATCGTAGGTGCCAACATCCACATCCAGTGCGTCGTAGCCGTATTCCACCAGCAGCTTGGCAGCCTCCACGCCCTCGTCCAGATCGCGGCCAGCTTCCTTGAATTCCTCGCCGGGCAGCGCGCCGACGCGCCAGTCCTTCATCATGCTCTTGGGGCTGTAACGCAGGGCCACCGGGAAATCCTGACCGCAGCGGGCCTTGATCTCCTCCACAATCTCCTTGGCAAAGCGCAGGCGGTTTTCCAGGCTTCCGCCGTACTCGTCGGTGCGGTTGTTGAACAGAGCAATGGCGAACTGGTCGATCAGGTAGCCCTCGTGCACCGCGTGGATCTGCACACCATCGAAACCGGCACGCTTGGCGTTGTAGGCGCCATCGCCGAACTTCTTCACGATGGAGTGGATCTCCTCCACGGTGAGGGGGCGGCAGGTCTTATTCAGCCAGCGGTGCGGAATGGCAGAGGGGGCCACCGGCGGGAACTCGCCCAGGTTGGTGGGAATGGTCACACGGCCAAACCCGCCGGACAGCTGCAAAAACACCTTCGCGCCGTAAGCGTGAATACGCTCGGTCATTTCGCGGGCGGCGCGCACAAAGTGCACCGGGTTGTAGGTGGCACAGGGGCAGCTGGGCATGGCGTGTTCCTCCACCTCATTGTCCACAAAGGTAACGCCGGTGATGATCAGGCCGGTGCCGCCTTTGGCACGCTCGGTGTAGTAGTCGATGCCGCGCTGATTGAAGCCGCCTTCCGCATCGCCCAGACCCAGCGGGCCCATGGGAGCCATGGCGAAGCGGTTCTTCAGCTCACAGCTGCCGATGCGGGTTTTCTCGAACAGATTTGCATACGGAAACATTTGTGATCCTCCTTGTTAAATGATTCACGTTGACAGCCATTATTATAGCACCGCCGCAAAAACATGTAAATATAGACATATAACTTTTTACATGTTTTCCCTTCCAAAATTCATGGTATAATTTTATTAAAAACGACCAATACAGGGAGGGCGTCATGCGCACGTTGAAATATGCGATTCTGGGCATGCTCAGCCGCCGGGAGCTGACCGGCTACGATATGATGAAGGAATTCGACCGGGGGCTGGCCAATTTCTGGTATGCCAGCCACAGCCAGCTGTATCCGGAGCTGAAGCGGCTGGCAGGCGAGGGCCTGATTCAATACGAGACCTCCATCAAGGGGGAGAGTCTGGAGAAGAAGGTCTATCGCATTACTCCGGAGGGTATGGCAGACCTGCGCCAGTGGCTGGAACAGGACGAACCCCTGCCCCCCACTCCCAAGGATGTGTTCCGACTGCGGATGTATTTTGGCGACAACATTTCCCGCGACCGGCTTCTGGAGCTGACCCGGGCCCAGCTGGAACGCCGGCGGCAGAAGCTGGCATTTTTGCAGAGCTCTCTGGATCAGGCCGAACCATACAGCGGCCGCTTTGATTCCGCCACCGGCGATCGGCTGGTGCTGGAAGGGGCAGCGATGCGTGAGACCGCCATGGTTCAGTGGCTGGAGCACTGCATCCAGACGCTGGAACACTGCGAAAACGGAAAGTGAGTACCCCGGCCATGGAATCTTACTATTATAATCAGCTGGGCAAATCCGGCCAGGCGGCCTACCATGCCATGCTCACCGGATTGCGGGCCATTGCCCCCGCCTTTCCCGTGCCGCGGCTGGAGCCGGGGCAGCTTTCCGAAATCTTTTTGAAGCTGCGGCTGGATCACCCGGAAATCTTCTACGCCGTGCGCTTCACCTACCGATACTACCCGCAGGCCTCCAGCGTGGAAATGGTGCCGGAATATCTGTTTGAAAAGAGCAGGATTCAGGAGCATCAGAAGGCCATGGCCGCCCGCATCCAGAAGCTCACCCGCCCGGCCATGAACCTGAGCGAGCGGGAAAAGGAACAGTTCGTGCACGATTTTATCTGCCGGAATGTGCGGTACGACAAGCTGAAAAAGCCCTATTCCCACGAGATCATCGGCCCGCTGGGTCAGGGCGTGGGGGTGTGCGAGGGCATTGCCAAAACCGTGAAGGCATTGTGCGACGCGCTGGGCGTCTGGTGCATGGTGGCCCTTTCCGAGGCAAACCCGGAACAGGGGGTCAAATACCGCCACGCCTGGAACATCGTGAAGCTGGACGGGGTATATTACCATCTGGACGCCACCTTCGACAACACGCTGGGCAAGGCCGGGCCCATCCGCTACGACTATTTCAATTTAAATGACGAAAAGCTGCTGCGGGATCACGAGCCCCTGCTCTACCCTGCCCCCGCCTGCACCGCTGGCGACCGGTTTTATTACCGGGAGAAAAAGCTCTCGTTCACAAAGCTTGAGGACGTGGAAAAGCGGGCGGCACAGGCCATTCGGAAAAATCAGCCGCTGATCTTCCACTGGCGGGGCGGGCCGCTGACCCGCAATGCAATTGCCGAGCTGACTGCCACACTGGAAACCGCCGCCCGGCGCAAGGAGCTGCACCCCCGCATCGGGCTGAACTGGCCCCAGGCGGTATTTCAGGTGAGCTTTGTGAGCCAGACCCCGGAGCAGGAGCTCACCGAAGAGCAGGCCAACGAGGGAGAAACCCTGTAATTTGCCGCTACGCTCAAACAGAACAAAACGCCCGCCCGGGCTTCCCTGATGATCAGGGGCCCGGGCGGGCGTTCGTTTTTTGCTTTTAATCCAGACTGAAATCCTCCGCCGAAAATTCCGGAAGCTTGGGCTGGCGGCGGGGCACCCGCCGCAGGGGATCGTAGCTGAATTTTTTGCAGTGATAATAGGGCGAGACCACGCCCTTTTTGGCACACAGGATCATCCGGGGATCCGCCGCCTTCTGGCCGAACTCACAGTAGGTGCAGGCCGGCTGGATGTTGGCCCCGAACATTGGCTTTTTGCGCAGCAGCATACGCTTGCAACACCTCGCTTTGCTGGTTTCTATTATACCCGCGCTGCGGCCCGGTGTAAAGCCGGTTCAGGAAAGGCGGTTTTTGAAGTCCTCATAACCAAAAGCCTTCACCAACTCCTCCTGCCCGTTTGCGTCCCGCCAGACGATGGCAGGCAGGGGCATACCGTTGAAGGTGTTGGTCTTGACCATGGTATAAAGGGCCATATCCTCAAACACCAGCCGGTCGCCCTCGTTCAGAGGTGCGTCGAAGGAGTAATCCCCGATCACGTCCCCCGCCAGACAGGTGGGGCCGCCGAGCCGGTAGGTATAGGCCTTTTCCCCGCTCTCGCCGGAATTCTGCAGGGGCGGGCGGTAGGGCATCTCCAGCACGTCCGGCATGTGGCAGGCAGCGGAGGTGTCCAGAATGGCAATGTCCATGCCGTTGTGCAGAGTTTCCAGCACACTGGTCACCAGAAAACCGGCGTTCAGCACCACGGCTTCGCCCGGCTCCAGATAGACCTCCACCTGATAGGTTTCCTTCAGGTGTTTCACAATCCGCACCAGACGCTCCCGGTCGTAATCCTTCCGGGTGATGTGGTGGCCGCCGCCCAGATTGATCCATTTCAGTCCGTGCAGGTATCTGCCGAACTTCTCCTCAAAGGCAGCCACGGTGGTTTCCAGATCGTCCGAGTTCTGCTCGCACAGGGTGTGGAAGTGCAGGCCGTCCAGCAGGGGCAGCAGGCTCTCGTCAAAGTTGGCCAGCGTGGTGCCCAACCGGGAGCCGGGGGCGCAGGGATCGTAGATGGCGTGGCCCTCCTGAGTGGAGCACTCCGGATTCACCCGCAGGCCCACCGCCTTGCCCGCCGCCTTGGCCACCGGGCCGAACTTTTGCAGCTGGCGGGGCGAATTGAACACAAAATGGTCGGCGTAGCTCAGCAGCTCTTCAAATTCTTCCGGCTTGTAGGCCGGAGAAAACACATGGGTCTCGCCGCCGAAATGCTCCCTGCCCAACCGGGCCTCGTACAGACCGCTGGCGGTGCTGCCCGCCAGATAGCGGCGCAGCAGCGGATAGCAGGAAAACATGGAAAACGCCTTCTGGGCCAGCAGAATCTTGCAGCCCGCCTGGTCGGCCACCTGGCGCAGAATTTCCAGATTCTGCACCAGGCGGGTTTCATCCACCAGAAAACAGGGTGTGGAAATGGCGTTGCTCATCAGTCCACCAGCTCCGGGTTATCGTTGACCTGCCAGGGCAGACCCCACTTGTTCAGGGCGTCCATGTACGGGTCCGGCTCGAACTCCTCCACGGTGTATACGCCGGGCTTGTTCCACCTGCCGGTGAGCAGCATCATGGCGCCGATCATGGCGGGCACGCCGGTGGTGTAGGAGATGGCCTGAGAGCCAACCTCCTTGTAGCACTCCTCGTGGTCGCACACATTATAGATATAGGCAGTCTTGTCCTGACCGTCCTTCTTGCCGGTGAAGATGCAGCCGATGTTGGTCTTGCCCTTGGTGCGGGGGCCCAGAGTGGCGGGATCGGGCAGCAGGGCCTTCAGGAACTGAATGGGCACGATCTCGTGGCCCTCAAATTCAATGGGCGTGGTGGACAGCATGCCCACGTTCTCCAGACACTTCATGTGGGTCAGGTAGCTCTGGCCGAAGGTCATGAAGAAGCGGATGCGCTTCACGTTCGGGATGTTTTTGGCCAGAGACTCGATCTCTTCGTGGTGCAGCAGGTACATGTCCTTCTGACCCACCTGATCGAAGTTGTACTCCCGCTTGATGCTCATGGCGGGAATCTCCACCCAGTGGCCGTTCTCCCAGTAGGAGCCGGGGGCGGACACCTCGCGCAGATTGATCTCCGGGTTGAAGTTGGTGGCGAAGGGATAGCCGTGGTCGCCGCCGTTGCAGTCCAGAATATCGATGGTGTCGATGGTGTCGAACAGGTACTTCTGGGCCCATGCGCAGTAGGCCTGGGTCACGCCCGGGTCAAAGCCGGAGCCCAGCAGGGCGGTGAGGCCGACCTTCTCGAACTTCTCCTTGTAGGCCCACTGCCAGGAGTAGTCGAAGTAGGCGGAGAAGCCCTCTTCCTTGCAGCGCTTCTCGTAGGCAGCCTTCCACTCGGGATCGTCCAGATTCTCGGGCTCGTAGTTGGCGGTATCCATGTAGTTCACGCCACAGGCCAGGCAGGCATCCATGATGGTCAGATCCTGATAAGGCAGGGCGATGTTCATCACCAGATCGGGCTGAACCTCCTTGATCAGAGCGATCAGCTGATTCACATTGTCCGCGTCCACCTGAGCGGTGGTGATCTTGGTGGAGGTGGTGCCCTCCAGCTTGGCCTTCAGGTCGTCGCACTTGGACTTGGTGCGGCTGGCGATGCAGATCTCGGTGAATACTTCGCTGTTCTGGCAGCACTTGTGGATGGCAACGCCGGCAACGCCGCCGCAGCCGATGATCAATACCTTGCTCATGATTTCATCCTCTTTCTTCGTTTGATTTTTCGATTGATACAAAAGTGTTTTGCGCTTCGTTTTCCCGCTCAGGGCTGCAGAGCCAGCAGCATCTCCCGCACGATCTTGCAGGCCACGATGGTGGACACGCCGCTCTGGTCGTAGTGGGGGCTCAGCTCGTTCACGTCGCAGCCCACCACCTTGGCCCGGCTGCACACCAGCGTCACGGCCTGACGCAGTGCGTCGAAGGTTACGCCGCCGGGCTCGGGGGTGCCGGTGCCGGGGAAGATGGAGGGATCCATTACATCCAGATCCACGGTGAAGTAGACCGGCTTGCCCTCCAGCTGGTTCAGGGTCTCTTCCAGACCCTCGAAGTCAAAGCGGCGGGTGCTCACATGGGTGCGGCCCCAGGCAAACTCCTCCCGGTCGCCGGAGCGGATGCCGAACTGGTGAATGCGGCCGTCGCCCACCAGCTCCCAGCAGCGTCGCAGCACGCAGGCATGGGAGAGCTTGGCCCCCAGATAATCGTCCCGCAAATCGGCGTGGGCATCAAAGTGGATGATGTGCACATCCGGATACATGGCAGCCACCGCCCGGAAGGCGCCCAGCGTTACCAGATGCTCGCCGCCCAGCATGAAGGGCCGCTTGCTGGCATGCAGAACGTGGCGGGTGCGCTCCTCGATGCGATCCAGCGCCTTGTTCACGTCGCCGAAGCACAGCTCCAGGTCGCCCAGATCGATCACATTGGCGTCCTCCAGATCCTTGTCCTGATAGGGGCTGTAGCTTTCGATGCCATAGGACTCGTGGCGGATGGCCGCACTGCCGAACCGGGTGCCCGGCCGGTAGGAGGTGGTGGAATCAAAGGGTGCGCCGAACAGCATGGTGGACGCGAAACGGGGGCCCTTGTCGCACCCCATGAAAACCTCAACATTCTTGCTCAACATCTCTTAAAAGCTCCTCTACGTATGCGGGCAGGTAAAACGCGCCCTTGTGCAGTGTGGTGGTGTAATAGCGGCAGGTCAGCCCGCGCATGTTCCAGCGGGTTTCGTCCAGATCCCGCAGCGGGTGATACTTTTTGGAGGCAAAGCCGAACAGCCAGTGCCCGGAGGGATAGGTGGGGATGTGCGCCTGGTATACCCGGCTGATGGGGAAGGACTCCACAATCCGCTTGTGGGCCCGCTGGCAGGCCACCGCGTCCTCGGTGTAGAAGGGGCTTTCATGCTGGTTGACCATGATGCCATCCTCCCGCAGAGCGTTGTAGCAGCTGCCGTAAAACTCCCGGGTGAACAGGCCCTCGCCGGGGCCGAAGGGGTCGGTGGAATCCACGATGATCAGGTCATACTGATCCTTGCAGGAACGGATGAACCGCACACCGTCCTCATAGTGGATGGTCAGGCGGGGATCGTTCAGCCGGCAGGAGGTCTGGGGCAGATACTTCTTGCACACCTCCACCACCAGCGGGTCGATCTCCACCATGTCGATGTGCTCAATCTCCGGGTAGCGGGTCAGCTCGCGGATCACGCCGCCGTCACCCGCGCCGATGACCAGCACGTCCCGCACTTTCGGATGCACAGCCATGGGCACATGGGTGATCATCTCGTGGTAGATGAACTCATCCTTTTCGGTGAGCATCATATAACCGTCCAGCGTCAGAAAGCGGCCGAACTCCGGCGCTTCAAACACATCGATGCGCTGGAACTCGCTCTTGCCGCTGAACAGCTGCTTGTCCACCTTGATGGACAGCTTCACGTTCGGGGTCTGCGCTTCGGAAAACCAAAAATCCATCGCTTCCTCCTTCTTATTTGAGCACGTTCAGGCGCAGGATGTCCGCATCCTCAGGGCCGGTCATGGAGCAGCCCTTGGCCTTCGCATACTGAATGTAGTCCAGAATCTCTTTGGTGATGCGCTCGCCGGGGGCCAGAATGGGAATTCCCGGAGGATAGCACATCACGAATTCGCTGCAGATGCGGCCCGCGGTGTCCTCAATGGGCAGCGACTCCTTCTCCGCATAGAAGGCTTCCTGCGGGGAAGCGGCCACAATGGGGTCGATGTACTCCTGCTGCATCAGGCCCGCCTTGCTGCCGCCGAACCGGCGGCGCACCTCGGCCAGCGCGCTCACCAGCCGCTCCACCTCACGGGGGCGGTCACCGATGGACAGATAGGCCAGAATATTGCCCAGATCACCGAATTCGATCTGGATGTCGTATTCGTCCCGCAGCAGGTCATAGACCTCGATGCCGGCCAGACCCACATCCAGCGTGTTCACCGACAACTTGGTGGTATCAAAATCAAAGATGCTGTCGCCGTTGCACAGCTCCTTGGAAAAGGCGTAGTAGCCGCCGATGGCGTTGATCTCCCTGCGGGCGTATTCCGCCAGCTCGCTCACCCGCTGGAATTCCTGTTTTCCCCGCAGCGCCAGATTCCGCCGGGAGATGTCCAGGCTGGACAGCAGCAGATAGGAGCCGCTGGTGGTCTGGGTCAGGTTGATGATCTGGCGCACATGGCCCTCCGGCATGGCCTGGCCGGTGAGCAGCAGCGAGCTCTGGGTCAGGCTGCCGCCGGATTTGTGCATGGAAACGGCGGCCATATCCGCCCCCGCCGCCATGGCGGAAACCGGCAGGTTTTCGCCAAAATAGAAGTGGGTGCCGTGGGCCTCGTCGGCCAGGCAGAGCATACCGTTGTCATGCGCCAGCTTCACGATGCTGCGCAGATCGGAACAGATGCCGTAGTAGGTGGGGTTGTTCACCAGCACGGCCTTGGCGTCCGGATTTTCCCGGATGGCCTTTTCCACCGCGGAAACACTCATGCCCAGCGGGATGCCCAGCCGGTGGTCGCATTCCGGGTTCACATACACTGGAATGGCGCCGCACAGTACCATGGCCCCCATCACGCTGCGGTGCACGTTGCGGGGCAGGATGATCTTTTCGCCCCGCTTTGCCACCGACAGAATCATGCTCTGCACCGCGCTGGTGGTGCCGCCCACCATCAGAAAGGCGTGAGCCGCCCCAAAGGCCTGCGCGGCCAGAATCTCCGCGTCCCGGATTACCGAGATCGGGTGGCACAGATTGTCCAGCGGCTTCATGGAGTTCACGTCCATGCTCACACACTGCTGGCCCAGCAGACCCACCAGCTCCGGGTTTCCTCGCCCGCGCTTGTGCCCGGGCACGTCAAAGGGTACCACCCGCATCTTGCCGAAGCGTTCCAGCGCCTCGTAGATGGGAGCCCTTTGCTGATCCAGATGTTCCATTCTCTCTCCCCCTGCCTCTTTGTTTCTCAGTAGATATTGCGCCCGCTGAAGATCTCGATCATCTCGCGGCGCAGGTTGTTCATGATCTCCAGCCGGGTTTTGGGCGGGAGCTCATACACATCGGTCTTGAACAGATAGTTCTGCAGATCCACTTCCTTGAGCATCATCTTGGTGTGGAAGATGTTCGCGTCGTAAACGTTGATGTCCACCGCGTCGTACCGGCGCAGCAGCTCGGGCTCGATGTAGTCCTGAATGCTGTTGACCTTGTGGTCCAGAAACAGCTTGCGGCCGTTCATGTCCCGGGTAAAGCCCCGCACCCGGTAGTCCATGGTGATGATGTCCGAATCGAAGGAGCGGATCAGGTAATCCAGCGTGGACAGCGGGGTAATCTCGCCGCAGGTGGCCACGTCGATGTCCACCCGGAAGGTGGCCAGGCAGGTCTCCGGATGGTACTCCGGGTAGGTATGCACCGTCACATGGCTTTTGTCCAGATGGGCCAGCTGGGTCTCGCCTGCCGGCAGCATGCTGCCCTCGGCAATGAGGATGGTCACCGACGCGCCCTGGGGGTCGTAGTCCTGCCGGGCGATGTTCAGCACCTTGGCGCCGATCATGTCGGTGAGGGTGGTGAGGATGTTGGTAAGCCGCTCGGAGTTATACTGCTCATCGATGTAGGCAATGTAATCCTTCTGTTCCCGGGCGGTTTTTGCATAGCACACGTCGTAGATGTTGAAGCTCAGCGCTTTGGTCAGGTTGTTGAACCCATAAAGTTTCAGCTTTTCTCCCATCGGTCTCCTCCTGAAATTGACATCGCCCTTTTTTGGCCCGGCGGCAACAAAAAAACAGGCAATGTGCATTTTTGCATACACATTGCCTGTAAACGAATCCTATTTTGGTGATTAAGCGCGGAACCCCCTGAAAAAAGACCGGCACACAGTTCCGGATGGATACAGTGAGGTACGGCGAAACAGCGCCGCTCAGGGCACAGCCCGGCTTGCTTTCACACAGAGTCTGTATAGCAAATACTTACTTTTACTACTCTTATTGACCGTTTTACAAGTTGATGTACGCAGAATACGCACTGGTTGTAAAGTAACCAACTTATAAAATTGAGCTTTTAACTCAATCAATAATGGCGATATCGCACCGCCCATCGGCAGTTGACCCGGCTGTCCGTATGGCCTTTAACCCACGATTGGGTGGTCAGAAGAAATATTTGCATGGATACTCTGTATGAAAACTCATATCGCATGACGGGAAAAGTATAACCTGTTTTTTTGCCGTTTGTCAACGGCTTTTTCAGTTTTCAGCAAAATTTTAACGGCCGCTTTTCCCTGCTTTTTCCATGGGATTTTCCATCATTTGGAATAATTATACATGCACAAGATGCAGGCCGTTTTTCTCCAGCAGCGCCTGCATCTGGCCCTCTTCCAGAGAAAAATCCAGCCGTTTTGTCATGGCTTCGTCGCTGAAGGCAGCCACCCAGCCGCCCTCGGCCTGTTGGCAGAAGGCCACCGTATCCACCGGATCCAACCCCTGGCCGGCCAGCTGCTGGCGAAGAGGTTCGGCCAGCTCCACATACACAAAAAAAGTGGTCAGCCCGTGGCCTCCATTGTACTGAAACGCCCCCTTTACGCAGCCCTCGCCGGCGGCACTGCCCCGGGGATGAATGGCCTGCAGCCAGGTCGGATCCATTGCTCCCATATCCTTGGGTTCCATCTTCATTCCTCCCGTTTACGAATATTGCTCCGCTTTTTGCTATTGTACGCCCTTTTCGCCGTCCGCTGCAAGCAGCACCCGGCTTTTGTGTTTATTTATTCGCAGCATGCAGAATTTCATGCAATGATTTGTGCAAAAGCACACTGCACTTTTACGCGCTGATATGCTATGATAGAAAAGGATGTTTTTTTGAAAGAAGGAGAGTTTTGCCATGAAAAATTATATTGCCCGCCGGTTCCAGACCGCGCAGGACAGCGTAATGGCCAGCGCCGCCGCCGAGAAGGGCGCTTACAGCGACCTGATCGACCTGAGCATCGGCGACACCGATTTCACCACCGATGAACGGATCATCCGTGCCGCCATGGAGGATGCCCTGGCCGGTCACACCCACTACACCTCGCCTCAGGGCGACCCGGAGCTGATCGACGAGATCCGTACTTATTATAAAACCGCCCACAACATGGAGCTTTCACGGGAGCAGGTGTTCATTTCCGCCTCCAGCTGCTTTGGCATGGAGCTGGCGCTCATGAGCATTCTGGATCCGGGCGACGAGGTGATTCTCTTTGCTCCCTACTTCTCCCCCTATAAAGAGCAGGTAGAGCTGACCGGCGGCGTTGCCGTGGAGGTTCCCTGCCTGGAGGAGGAGGGCTTCGCCATCAACGCCCAGCGGCTGCGGGCAGCCATTACCCCCCGCACCAAGGCCATGATCGTGAACAACCCCTGCAACCCCACCGGCGCGGCCTACGACATGCAGACCTATCAGACGCTGGCACAGGTGGCCGAGGAATTCGATCTGGTGGTGATTCTGGACGAAATTTACACCGATTACATGTTTGATGTGCCCTTCCGGCCCTTCCGCGGTCTACCCGGCATGGCGCAGCGCAGCATCACCCTGAACAGCTTTTCCAAGAACTATATCATGACCGGCTGGCGCGTGGGCTCCATCATTGCCGAGCCTGCGGTGATCGATACCATCAAGCGCATCAACGAGAACATGGTCTACTCCGCCCCCTCGGTGTCCCAGCGGGCAGCCATCCATGCACTGCGGCTGCGCGGCGAGATCGGCGATCGATACACCGGCGAATACCGCCGCCGGGTGTTCTACACCGCCGAACGCATCAACGCCATTCCGAAGCTCTCGGTGCGCAAGCCCCAGGGCACCTTCTACCTGTTCATGAACATCAGGGAAACCGGGCTGGACTCCATCGCCTTCTGCCAGAAGTGCGTGAAGGAAGCCCATGTGGCCATGGTGCCCGGCGTGGCCTTCGGCGCTGCCGGCGAGGGTTATGTGCGCATCGCCTGCACCACCAGCGAGGAAAAGCTGGCCGAGGCCTTCGACCGCATCGCGGCCCTGAAATTCTGAGCCGGGCCGCTCAGTACAGCGGCAGGCCGCCGGTGAACTCGTCGGCCTTTTCCGCCGCCAGCGGCTCCAGTGCCAGGCAGGTATAGGTGGGCTCGCCGTGGAATTCGGTCATGCCCGCATCCTGAATCAGGGCGCTGATCACCCCGGCGTCCTGTGCTTTCCGGTGCAGCTGCAGCAGCTCCTCCTCGGAATCCACATACACACAGATCTTGGCCACTCCCCTGTCGAACCACTCGCTCAGGGGGGTGGCTTCCTGTTTGCTCTCAGCCAGACCCACCCAGCCGTCGGTCACCTGAATCTGCCCCAGACGGCCCTCCTTCTGCAGCGCCATCAGGGTGGCGGTAACGCAGGCATGGCCCGCCTGGGCGGCAATTTTGCCCTTGCGCATCTTCAGATCCCGGCGCATCACAATCATCTGTTTGGATGAATACATTCTGGTTCCTCCTTGCAAAAACCGGGTGAAAAAGATCCCGGCGATTCCCTGCTATTATACCAGCCGCCGGCCATGGCCGCAACGGCGCTTTTCCACTTTGCTCAAATAGCACGGCAGCATCTTGCGCCAATCCCCGCTCCGGTGGTATGATAGAATGGAAAATTTATTGTCACGCCTTTCCCGCGGTCCTTTCGGGTGCGCTTTCTGCACCCGCGGGCCGCTTTTTGTGCGCGATGTGAAAGCGAAGTGGCTATGAAATGACAAACGACCAGAACCTTCTTACCGTGGGCAGCGTTCCCAAAAAGATGCTGCTGTTCGCGGTGCCAATCTTCTTCAGCAACCTGTTTCAGCAGCTTTACAACGCGGTGGACTCGCTGATCGTGGGCAACTTCATCGGTGAACAGGCGCTGGCGGCGGTGGGCTCCTCCTCCAGCCTGATCATGCTGATGATCGGCTTCATCAATGGCGTGTCGCTGGGTGCGGGCGTGCTGGTGGCCCGGCTTTACGGTGCGCAGGATCACAAAACCCTGAAGCAGGCGGTGCACACCACCGTGGCGCTGGGTTTGTGCGCCGGCGTGCTGCTTTCGATTCTGGGCATCATCTTCACGCCCCAGATTCTGCGCTGGATGGGTACCCCGTCGGATGTGCTGCCCCAGTCGATTCTGTATTTCCGGGTTTATTTCATGGGCTCGCTGTCGGTGGTCATGTACAACATGGGCGCCAGCATTCTGCAATCGGTGGGCGACAGCCGCAGCCCCATGAAATACCTGATCATCGCCTCCATCACCAATGTGGTGCTGGACCTGGTATTTGTGGCTGGAATGGGCCGCGGGGTGGAAAGCGCCGCACTGGCCACCATCATCAGCCAGACCCTCTGCGCCTTCCTTGCCTTCCGCAAGCTGACCGTGGTGCAGGCGCCCTACCGCATCATCTGGAAAGAGGTAGGCTTCCGGGCGGACATGCTGCGGCAGGTGCTTACCCTGGGCATTCCCTCCGGCGTGCAGAACTCGGTGATCTCGCTGGCAAATGTGATCGTGCAGTCCAACATCAACGCCTTCGGCTCCGCCGCCATGGCAGGCTGCGCCGCTTACAGCCGGGTGGAGGGCTTCGCCTTCCTGCCGGTGACCTGCTTTGCGCTGGCCCTTTCCACCTTTGTGAGCCAGAACATCGGCGCGGGCCGTTACGACCGGGTGCGGCAGGGCATGCGCTTCGGTTTGATCTGCAGCCCGCTGCTGGCCGAGTGCATCGGTCTGTTCATCTTCACCTTCTCTCCCCAGCTGATCGGCGCCTTCAACAATGAGCCTCAGGTGGTGGCCTACGGCGTGGCGGACGCCCACACCGTGGCGCTGTTTTACTGCCTGCTGGCCTTCTCCCATTGCTGCGCAGGCATTCTGCGGGGAATGGGTCGGCCCATTATCCCCATGACCATCATGCTGAGCATCTGGTGCGTGCTGCGCATCTGCTACATTACCATTGCGGTGCGCCTGATTCCGGACATCCACATGGTCTACTGGGCCTATCCCATCACCTGGACCATCAGCTCGCTGCTGTTCGCTCTATGCCTGACCCGGCTGCGCTTCCCGCCCATGACGGTTCAGCCGGAAAAAGAGGAAAGCCGGGTATTGTAATTTGTGAAAACATCCTTTACCATAAAAAGGGGCCGCCGCGGCGATCCTGCAACTGTGCTTCCTATTGTTAAAGGAGGGGTTTATTTTGGCAAGTGAAGATTACAAAAAGGCCCAAAAAATGGGTCAGCGCAGCTTCCGCGCCTGTGTTTCCAAGGGGCAGTATCCCTATCTGCAGGTGCTGGATGACATTCTGGAAAACACCGAGCTGGACAGCACCCAGCCTCTGGGCGTGGTGAACATCCCTCTGGACGCCATTGTGGGCACCAAGACCGAGGGCCGCAAAACCGCCTTCGCCCGCAATTTCATGCCTCTTCTGGGCGACCGCACCGAATTTGCGGTGAAGTGGAGCGCCCTGTGTGAATCCCAGATGGAGGAGGGAATCCGCGACCCCATTGAAGCGGTGGAATTTCTGAACCGCTTTTATGTGGTGGAGGGCAACAAGCGCGTCTCGGTAATGAAATATTTCGGCGCGGGCAGCATTCCCGGCAATGTGACCCGCTATATCCCCAAGCGCAACGGCTCCAAGGAAGTGAACATCTATTACGAATTTCTGGACTTCTACAAGCTGACCCAGATCAACCTGCTCTGGTTCACCGAAGAAGGCCGCTTTGCCAAGTTCGTGGCAGCCGTGGGCAAGGCCCCCGGCGAGCGCTGGAGCGATGACGACAAGAGCATGCTCACCTCGATGTACTACCGGTTCCGCTCGGTGTTCGTGCAGCGGGGCGGCGACCGGCTGCCCATCACCCCTGCCGACGGTCTGCTGGCCGTGATGGGCGTTTATCCCTACCGGCAGCTGTGCGGCATGAGCATGCCCGAGCTGCAGCAGGCGGTGGAGCGCGCCTGGAGCGAGGTGCTGGTGCTCACCCGGCCGGATGCAGTGGAGCTTTCCATGGAGCCGGCATTCCCCCAGAACACCGGCCTGTTCTCCCGGCTGCACAACCCCATCGCCTTCCAGGCGCCCAGCCTGAAGGTGGGCTTTGTGTACGAAAAAAGCGCCGATACCTCCGCCTGGACCTATGCCCACGATTTTGGCCGCGGCGAGCTGGAGGAACACTTCGGCGGCCGGGTGACCACCCTGTGCTACGACAATGTGCAGCCGGATGTGAACGGCGACGAGATTCTGGAAAAGGCCGTGGCCGATGGCTGCGACGTGATTTTCACCACCACACCCAAGCTGATCGGCGCCAGCCTGAAGGCTTCGCTGGCTCATCCGGAAGTGAAGATCATCAACTGCTCGCTGAACATGTCTCACCCGTCCATTCGCACCTACTACGGGCGTATTCATGAGGCAAAGTTCCTGCTGGGCGCCATTGCCGGTGCTCTGGTGGACGACAACAGGATCGGCTATGTGGCCACCTATCCCACCTATGGCATGATCGCTGCCATCAACGCCTTCGCACTGGGCGCGCAGATGACCAATCCCCGGGCTCAGGTGTATCTGGAGTGGACCTCGGAGAAGGGCGCAGATATTCCCGCCCGCTTTGCCGAGAACGGCGTGACCCTGATTTCGGATCTGGACAACCGTGCGCCCCAGCAGCCCCCCTGGAAATTCGGTCTTTACCGGCTGGAGGGAGACCACTTCTGCAATTACGCCATGCCCTTCTGGAACTGGGGTGAATTCTACGTGCGCATTGTGCAGTCCATCATGAACGGCGGCTGGTCTGCCGGAAGCAGCGGTGAACGGGCCCTGAACTACTGGTGGGGCATGGATGCCGGTGTGATCGACGTGCTGTGCTCCCGCACGCTGCCCGTGGAGACCCAGCGGCTGGTAAATCTGCTGCGTCAGGCAGTGTGCAGCCGGGACTTTGACCCCTTCGCAGGCGTATTGTATGCCCAGGACGGCCGGGTTGTGATGCCCGCCGACCACAGCCGCCTCACCGCGGAACAGGTCATCACCATGGACTGGCTGGCCAGCAATGTGATTGGCCGCATCCCCCGCTTTGACGAGCTGAGCGACGAGGCCAAACCTCTGGTTTCGCTGATCGGTGTGCATAAGGACGAAACAACCACCAAGATCCTGTAACACCGGGATCCGGCGAGGAGAGAAGTCAAACATGAGAATTTTGCTGCTGGCAGACGAAGAATCCAAGGCCCTGTGGGATTTTTTCAGCCCGGACAAGATCCGCGGCTATGACCTGATCATCTCCTGCGGGGATCTGAATCCTCACTATCTGACCCTGCTGGCCACCTTTACCTCGGCTCCGCTGCTGTATGTGCACGGCAACCACGACACCCGCTATCTGCACGATCCGCCGGAGGGCTGCATCTGCATCGAGGACGATATTTTTGAATACCGTGGAATTCGCATTCTGGGGCTGGGCGGTTCGCTGCGCTACAAGGAAGGGCCCTTCCAGTACACCGAAAACCAGATGGCAAGCCGCATCCGTCGGCTGCGCCGCAAGCTGAAAAGCCACAATGGCTTCGACATTCTGGTGACCCACGCCCCGGCCCGGAGCCTGAACGATGGGGAGGATCTGCCCCACCGGGGCTTCGACTGCTTCAACCAGCTGCTGGAGGAGTACTCCCCCAGTTACTTTGTTCACGGGCATGTGCACATGAGCTATAACGCAAACCTTCCCCGCTGCTGCCGCAAGGGCGACACCACCGTGGTGAATGCCTATGAAAAATATGTAATCGAGGTGGAACCGGATCCGAATCGGCCGGTGCGCCCTGAATGGTGGCAGTTCTGGAAATGGCTGCCTGCCCGCAGCCGGGTACAACCGTAAAAAAAAACTCCGCCCCCGGCGCCTGTTGCAGGCAATAGGGGCGGAGTTTTTTCATTGTTTATCACAGCGGCTCCGCTCAGCGGCGGGCGCGAACCCGCACCGGACGCAGCCAGCGGGGGACAAAAGGCAGTTGTTCCAGCCAGGCCAGCACCTGTACCGAGGGGCCGAGCCGAACCAGGGCCTGCTGTAAGAACGATTGGATCATCATGGTGCTCTCCTTTTTCATTGGTCTTTGTGGAAAATCGCCGGGGCGTTTTTCCTATGTATATGGTAGCAAATCCTGCCGCCGGTTGCGGTAACTTTATCACCGAACGACGGTGGATCTGTAACCGTGTCTATACTATACCAGTCGAATTTGAACAGAATATGAGCACACTGCGAAAGATCCGCGAAAAGAGCAGGTCAGCGGCTTTTGCGTGACAATACCGCCAGCACCAGCACGCAGAACAGCACCACCCCGCCCAGCGCCCAGGGCAGCCAGGAGTACTTTTCCATGGTTCGGGCCAGCGAGCTCTGCCCCAGTACCGGTGCGGTGGGCTGGGCTTCGCCCGGCTGACTTGTCTGTGCCGGGCTCTGCGTCTCCCCTGCTTCCTGCGGCGTCTCCTCTGCCGCGCCGGTTACCTTTGCTCCATCCAGCATTTCCGCCAGCGTATCGGCGGTGAGGCTGCACACCGCATTCAGCGGCGCGTTCAGGGAATCCACCACCACAAAGTTCCGCTCCTCGTCCAGCGTCATCTGCTTCTGGCTGAGCAAAAGCAGCTGTACGCCGGAATCCGAGAAGAATTTATCCTTCACCTGCTGACGGAAAGCCTGCTGATCGCCGGTGTCGACCTCGCCAAACTGAGCCAGCACAAACCGGCGGGCCCGCTCCCCGGTACTGATGGAACGGTAATATTCCCGGATCGACTCGGCCAGATCGCTGTCCTGCGTCAGCGTGCTGCCGATGTTCACACCATCCAGATCCGCCAGCCAGTCGCTTTTGGGCAGCAGGCTGGCATTCTCGTCCTCACAGGCAAAATAGGGCTTCAGCTGCTGGATGCAGCTTTCCTCATCCATGCCGGAGCCCTGGACGCTGCCGGCCAGCTGGATGCAGTCGCCGCCCCAGGTGCAGACCACCGGCAGCCGCTTCCAGGTGGCCCCGATGCCCGCCACCAGATGCACAAAATCCACCGGTTCGCCGGTGGCGGGGATCTCCACATTTTCCAGCGTTTGCAGCTGCGCCAGCTCCGGGGCCTGCTGCTCCACGAAGCCGGCAAACTCTTCACTGGGCTCCCCCAGAATCATATCCCAGGTGGTGTCGGCATAGCGCTGCGCGCGGATGTAGTTGATGGTGAGCGTCAGCGGCTCCGTCTCCGTCTGCTGACCGGCGGCGTATTCCTCTGCCAGCTGCTGCAGCCGGGCTGTCTGCTCCAGCGCATCCTCCAGCGCGGTGGTCTCTGCCGCCCGGGCGCCCGGTGCCAGCAGCAGGCAGCCGCACAGCATCGTGCCCACCAGCGCCCACAGGCTCTTTTTCATTCGTTTGTTCATGCTTTCTCCTTTACCCCTTGTTTTTCGTGTGGTTCGTGCCCTATTATACCGGATGCGGTTCGCAATGCAATGGAAATTTTGTAAAAAAGTACCGCCGCGCCTTTTGATTGGGCAGAAAAATGCCGCGTGCATGTCGGCACCGGCACACACGCGGTATTTTTTCAGAAGAAGTTACTGACCAAACACCGCCAGATAATCCTTCTTGAATTTCTCAATTCCCTGATCGGTGAGCGGATGCTTCGTCATCTGCAAAATCACCTTGTAGGGCACGGTGGCAATGTCCGCCCCGGCCAGCGCGCAGTCGGTCACATGGATGGGATTGCGTACGCTGGCGGCGATGATCTGGCAGTTGATGTCCGGATAATTGTCGAACATCTGGCAGATCGTGCGAATCAGATCAATGCCGGGCTGGCTGATATCATCCAGCCGCCCCAGGAAAGGCGACACATAGGTGGCCCCCGCCCGGGCGGCCAGCAGCGCCTGATTGGCAGTGAAAATCAGGGTACAGTTGGTCTTGATGCCCTCGGCACTCAGGGTTTTGATGGCCTTCAGGCCTTCCGGGGTCATGGGGATCTTCACCACCATGTTGGGGTGCATGGCCGCAATGGCCCGGCCCTCGGCGATCATGCCCTCGGCATCCTCGGTGGTGGCCTTCACCTCGCCGGAGATGGGGCCGTCCACAATGGAGGCGATCTCCTTCAGTGTCTCGGCATAGTCCCGGCCCTCCTTGGCAATCAGGCTGGGATTGGTGGTCACACCGGCGATCACACCCATTTCATTTGCCTTGCGGATCTCGTCCACATTGGCAGTGTCCAGAAAAAATTTCATGGTACTTGTCTCCTTTCAGCCGTTTTGATCTTGTTTTGCCAGATAACCTCCCGCATTTTGCACGCCGCACCCATGCGGCACACAGAAACAGCGGAAGAATACTCCAATCAAACCGTTCCCCGCGGGCTTATTTCGTTTCCTGCACGCCGCAAACAGGCCGCCCCAGGGCAAAGCCGGTGAAATCCACCGCGCCGCAGCCACGGAACACAAAGTAGAGCGGCCGCACCCCCGGGCGAGGATGAATGACAGCCGGGCGCAGAAGGGATTTGTCGGCGGGAACCGGAATCACCGCCAGAGGCTCGTCCCCGTTTTCCCGGTGGGAAACCAGCATCACACCCCGACCGCTGCCCCGCAGCCGCAGACCGATGCGCCGGGGGTTGCCAGTGAACGCAAAGGAAGAAAATCCCGCCGCGCTGCCGCTGCGCAGGTTGGCAATGTACTGCGCCGGCTGCTGCTGGCGGTCGCTGCCCGCCTGGGTGAAGTAAGGGTGCGCAGCCAGCCGGAGCCGGGGCAGACGGATGTCGTACCGGGCTGTGCCCTGCCCACTGCGCAGATAACAGGCAATGCGGGCCGGCACCCGGCCCAGATCCGGCAGCGGTTTGCCCCGCAGGCCGGTGCTGCTGACCGGCGCCTGCAAAAAGCCACCGTCCGGGCTGCGCCGCAGCGGCTCGGCACAGGCCTGCCGGGAATAGGAATGCCGGTTGGTCTGCCGGTGATAGAACACATACCACTGCCCCCGGATGCAGGCAATGCTGCCATGGGTATTGCCCAGGTAATTGACGGCATCCGCTTCCTTCGGGCGGCCGGGCAGAAATACATCACCGATGTCCACCAGCGTGCCGCCAAAAACAAAGGGGCCGAAGGGGTGGTCCGCCATGGCGTAGCACAACTCGTGATTGTGCTCGGAGGAATACACAAAGCAGTAACGGCCATCCACCTTGCGGATGGAACTGGCCTCAAAAAAGGCGTGGTTCGCAAAGGCACCGGGCCGCCCCTTTCGCGGAAACAGCAGATGGGGGCCCTGCCGGATGGTGCGCATGTCCGGCTCCAGCTCCACCACCACGCCGCCGGGATTTTCCAGCTGGCGAAAGCCGTTGACCGGGGCGGGAATGCGGGTGGCAAAGCCGGAATACAGATACACCCGGCCGTCGTCGTCCACCAGAACGCCCGGGTCAAAGGGGAAGGGTTCCCCGGCCCGCTCGCCCCAGAGGTGGCCGTCCGGAAAGGCCACATGGCCGTAAAACTCAAACCGGCCCGCCGACTCGTCACACACTGCCACTCCGATACGGCCCATAAAATCAAAGGCATAATACAGGTAATAGCGCCCATCCGGCCCCTGCACCACGTCCGGCGCATACAGGCATCGCCGCCCGCCGGGGTTCATGGGATCCTGTTCCTTTTGATAAATAACTCCTTCAAAGCGCCAGCTGGTCAGATCCTCTTCCGGGGCGGACCAGCACACATAGTCGTTCATGCAGAACAGCGGCCCGCCGAAGCGGTCGTGGGAACCATATACATATACCCGGCCGCCGAACACACGGGGTTCGCCGTCCGGCACATATTCCCAGCTGGGCAGATAGGGGTTGCATCCGTTTGTTTTCATTTGCGTTTCTCCCTTGGCTGCAATCAGAATTCCCGGGGCAGCTCCAGCAGCTCAAACTGCTTTTTCTGGCAGCGCAGAACTCCCTGCCGCTGCAGCTTGCTCAGCTCGGTGCACATGGCGCTGCGGTCCACCGAAAGGTAATCCGCCAGCTCCTGTCGGTCGTAGGGGATGGAAAAACTGGCGCTGCCCGCCCGCTGTGCCTCGCCGGACAGGTAGGACAGCAGCTTTTCCCGGGTGGTTTTCTGGGCCATGTGCTCCACCTTCTGGGTAAGCATCAGGTTGCGCCCCGCCAGCACCCGGGTCAGATTGCGGATCATGCGGGTATGAAAGTCACAGGCGGTGGTACAGCTCTGGAAAAGGCTCACCACGTCCAGAAACATCACCCGGGCAGTGGTGGCTGCCACCACGCTCACCGCCAGATTTTCGCTGCCCAGGCAGGCGTAGGACTCGGCAAACAGCTGCCCCGGCCCGGAGGGGCCCAGAATTACCCGGTTGCCCCAGAAATCCTCCTTGATGATATGGGCGGTGCCCTCCAGCACGATGCCCATCCGGCGGGTGGGCTCGCCCCGGTGCAGAATAAACTCCCCCTTCTGGTAGGTGTTCACCGCCGCGTGCAGGCAGCCCAGCAGAATCTGAATCTGCCCCGGCTCAATGCCCTCAAACAGCTGCGACGACTGCAAAACCTGAATGTCGTTCATGGCGTCTCCTTTTGTTGGTTTTCCAACCATTTCTTTTCCTTGATTGTACCCGCCGAATCCACGTCTGTCAATCGGAGAAGGGGCGGGTCAGCGCCGGGGGATCGTCCGCTCCTGTTCCGGCAGGGCTTCGTCCGGATATTCCCGGGCACGCTGGCAGCACTGCCGGTAGTATTCCGCCGGGGTCACCCCAAATTCCTGCTTGAAGCTGCGCAGCATGGAGCTGTAGCCGGAAAAGCCGCACTGGGTCCAGATCGCCGCCAGCGGCACCCCGTTGCACAGCAGCTCCCGGCAGCGGCCCAGCCGGGCCTTTACAATATACTGGTGCAGCGTCTGGCCGGTACGCTGCTTGAACTGGCGGGCCAGATGCTCCGGACTCACATAGAAATGCGCCGCCAGATCCTTTAAGCGCAGCGGCTCGGCCAGATGGGCATTGATGTAGGCAAACACCTCGTCCACCACCAGACGCTTGCGCCCTACCAGCGCGGTTTTGCGCTCCTCTGTTACGCAGCAGCGCAGCACGCCGGCTACCAGAAGCTCCACAAGGCCCCGGCGATATACCCCGCCTGCCAGCGCATCCGGCTGGGCCAGCTCCTGGCGCAAAAGGGAATACAGCCGCCGCAGCAGGGTTGCGTTCTGGGTGTTCAGCCGAACCACCGCACACTGGAAGGGCACCACCGAAAAGCAGGCCTCCAGATCACACCCCGGGCAGGAGATCTGCCGCAGCAGTTCCGGCTGCAGGCGCAGCTGCCAGAGCTCCAGCCCCTGCTCCTGTGCCCGCGCCTTCACGGTGGCTCCCGGGCGAAGCAGGCCGATGGTATCCGGCCCCAGGGCGGCGCCGCCCCGGGCCCACTCCAGCCGGCCGCTGCCTCCGTTGATCAGAACCACCAGCTCGCAGCCCCGGGCATCCAGCTCTTTTTCCCTTCCCGGCTCCAGTGTCCACTGTTCCAGCCGATAGTTCTCATCCATGGAAATTCCTCCCAGTTTTTCTCCCAATCATTTTATTTATTTTATCAAAAACGCGCTGTTTCATCAAGTTTTGCGCAATTCACATCAAGAAATGAGATATATTTTTAACAACCTTCGGGCTTATAATGACCTTAGAAAGCGGGCCAGACGCCCGCGCCGCTGCTTTTTGAGATCGGAAAGGAGATCTATATCATGGAACTGCTCACCCCCATCAAGGTTGGCAACATCACCCTGAAAAACCGCATCATGTTCCCCCCGCTGACCACCGGCTATGAAGGCCGGGACGGCAGCATCACCGAACAGAGCAAGGCTTTCTACACCCGCCTGGCCAAGGGCGGCGTTTCCTACATTGTGCTGGGCGACGTGAGCCCCGTGGCCTCCTTCTCCCCCACTCCCCGCCTGTTCCACGACGGCCAGATCGCCGGCTTCAAGGATCTGGCAGACAGCGTACACGCCTATGGCGCCAAGATCGGCGTGCAGATTTTCCACCCGGAATACGACGTGAACGCCCTGATCGAGCTGTTCCAGAAAAAGGACATGATGGGCGTGCGCCAGAAGATGCACCACGACATGGAGCACTATGTGACCGACGTGACCGAAGAGCAGCTGATGGACATCATCCAGAAGATGTGCGACTGTGCCGTTCGTGCCCAGAAGGCCGGCATTGATTTCGTGCAGGTGCACGGCGACCGTCTGGTGGGCTGCCTGTGCAGCCCCCTGATGAACCGCCGCACCGACAAATTCGGCGGCAGCTTCGAGAACCGCACCCGCTTTGCGGTGATGCTGGTGAAGGCCCTGCGTCAGGCGGTTCCCGGTATGGGCATCGACTACAAGTTCTCGGTCATCACCCCCGAGCGCGGCAAGGGCGGTATCCCTCTGGCCGAGGCCGTGGACTTCGCCAAACTGCTGGAGGAAGCCGGCGTGGACATGCTGCATGTGGCCCAGGCCAACCACACCGGTAACATGGCCGACACCATTCCTCCCATGGGCGTGCAGCCCTACGGCTTCTTTGTGGACATTGCCGGCCAGGTGAAGCAGGCCGTGAAGGTGCCCGTAAGCTGCGTGGGCCGCATCATTGACCCCGAGATGGCCGAGCGCGCACTGGACAGCGGCAAGGCCGACATCGTGGCTCTGGGCCGTCCCCTGCTGTGCGACCCTGACTGGGTGGTCAAGCTGGAAGCCGGCAAGGGCTGCGACATCCGCCGCTGCATCTCCTGCAACAAAGGCTGCACCGATAACATCCAGAACCGCAGCTTCCTGTCCTGCGTGCTGAACGCCGAAAACGGCTACGAGCTGACCCGCTCCATCACCCCCGCCCAGACCAAAAAGAAGGTTGCCGTGATCGGCGGCGGCGTAGCCGGCATGGAGGCCGCCCGTGTGGCTGCCGCCAAGGGCCATGAGGTGGTGCTGTTCGAGAAGAGCGCCCAGCTGGGCGGCCAGCTGAACATTGCCTGCGTACCTCCCCGCAAGGAGGAAATGCGCCGCACCACCGCCAACCTGGTGCATCAGGTCACCAGCGCCGGTGTAACCCTGCGCATGGGCAAGGCCGTCACCGCCGAGGACGTGCTGGCCGAGAAACCGGACGCCGTGATTCTGGCCGTGGGCGCTTCCAGCTTTGCCCCCGCCATCCCCGGCAAGGAAAATTCCAACGTATGCGACGCCTGGCAGGTGCTGGCCGGTGCCCAGCAGGTTTACGGCAAGGTTGCCGTGATCGGCGGCGGCATGGTTGGCTGCGAGACCGCTGAATATCTGGCCGAGCGGGGCTGCGAGGTAAGCGTTGTGGAGATGATGGACAAGATTGCCAATGGCGAGAGCAACACCATCCTGCCCACCCTGATGGAGAACTACGCCCGCTACGGCGTGGAGCAGTATGTGAACCACAAGGTCAGCCAGATTGCGCTGGATCACATTCTGTGCGAGGATAAGGACGGCAACACCGTGACCATTCCCTGCGACTATGTGGTTCTGGCCGTGGGCGCTCGCCCCGTGGCCTTTGACGCCGAGCCCCTGAAGGCCGCCGGCATCCCCGTAATTGCTGTGGGCGACTGCGGCGAGCGTGCTGCGGACATTTCCAACGCCATCCGCACCGCCTACGACGCTGCCAACAGCCTGTGATTCCATTTTCCGGATTAAAAAGGAGATTTCTGTATCATTATGAAAAAACTTGCCATTGCACTGCTCACTCTGACTCTGGTATTCAACCTCTGCGCCTGCGGCCAGAGCAGCAGCTCCGCTGCAACCACCGCCTCCACTTCCGCCAGCACTGCCTCCAGCGAAGCCGCTTCCAGTGAAGCCGCTTCCGCTCCGGCTGCTTCCAGCGAGGCTGCCATCGAAACTGCCGTTTCCGCTGACGCCGCCGCCACCGCCAGCGCCACCACCGGCCTGTACACCAACCTGGACCAGGCCGCCCTGCTGGAGGCCATTGGCCAGTTCAAGGGCCTGTGCAATGTGTCCACCGTGAATGCGGACGGCACCCCCAACATTGCCATCTTCGTGCCCGGTGTAGCCGACGACAGCCACATCTTCTTCAACTGGGCCGACAACGCCACCAAGGCCAATGTGCTGCGGGAAAAGACCGCCATCATGAGCTACGACATCGCCGACCCCACTGCCGAGGAGAAGGCCGGCCGCCACTCCGGCGCTGTGGTCAAGCTGGAGCTGGAGGAGGACGCCGAGGTTCTGGCTCAGCTGCAGGAGGCCAATGAATCTGTGAGCGAGGCCAGCGTTGTGCTTAAGATTGTTGAGGTTCTGCCGGTGGGCTGATCTCCTTTTTTGCACCATTCTATCATGCCGTGCCCCTGTTTTTCAGGGGTGCGGCATTTTTTATGGACTTTTGTTGAATTTTCTGTTATACTGGGTATCGATGCGGAAGCCCGCCGGCAAAACGCTTGCCCAATGCCGGCCCACAGGCCGCGCCTTGCCTTTTGCCATGCGCCGCCCGGCTTGCCGCCTTTTCTTTTTTGATCCCCTTGCGGAGGTATCTTTGATATGGCAGAAACCTATAAACAATCTTTTAAGCAGCACTATACAGATAATGTGGAGCTTTCCATCTTTAACTGTGGGCTGCAGTCCTGCGCGCCTTCCCACGCCTGGGGCCCCGGTGTGCGGGATCATTATCTGATCCATCTGGTGGTGAGCGGCCACGGCCAGTACACGGTGAACGGGCGCAGCTTCACGCTGGGCCCGGGCGATCTGTTTCTGGTGAAGCCCAACCAGCTGGTGAGCTACTGCGCCGACGCCAACGACCCCTGGGAATATTACTGGGTGGGCTTTAACGGCGCTTTCGCCAACAAGCTGGTGCAGCAGACCCCCTTCACCGACCAGTCGCCGGTGTATCACTGCGGGGAAGCGGAACCCTTAAAGCAGGCCCTGCGTTCCATCTACGACTGCCGCGGCCCGGAATCCCATCACGAAGCGGCCATGGTGGGGCATCTGTATCTGTTTTTGTCCAGCCTGATGAAGCAGGCCCACGAATGCGATCCCCGGGTGAGCAACACCAGCTCCCAGTATGTGCACGGAGCCATCAAGTACATCCAGTTCAACTATTCCCACGACATCAGCATCGACGACATTGCCAAGGCGGTGGGTGTAAGCCGCAGCCATCTGTACCGGGTGTTCATGAGCAATGTGGGCCAGAGCCCCATCGACTATCTGACCAACTACCGCATCGGCGAGGCCTGCAACCTGCTGCGGGATTCCAAGCTCTCCATCGCGGAGATCGCCGTATCCGTGGGCTTTTTTGACCAGTTCTATTTCTCCCGGGTCTTTAAAAAGACCAAGGGCGTGCCCCCCAGCCGCTATCTGAGCAGCATCGAAAAAACCTGACCCCTTTCTGGAGAACTGCCAATGAAACGAATCGCGCTTATTCTTGCCAAGCTGTTTGCCGTCTGTGCGGCTCTGGGCCTGTGCGCCGTGCTGTATCTGTTCAGCGTGGGCTATTTCGACCCCCAGCCCACCATCGGCTATCTGCACTCGCCCAAGGAGCTTCCTTATGTGGATCTGGACGCACTGGAGGATTATTTTTCGGAAAACGGCGTCCGCTTTTTGCTGGCCGATGAATCCGCCGACTACGAACCCGCCGCCCGGGAGCTGATCGAACAGGGCGCGCAGGTTTTGATTGTAAGTGAGGACGAGGATATTCTGGATCCGGCGCTGCTGCGCCTTGCCCGCAGCCATGGCATTCCGCTGGTTGTGGTGGGCCGCAGCCCCCAGGTGCAGGAGATGGAGGACTACGACAAGCTGTGGTATGTGGGCAGCAGCCCGGCACTGGGCGGCGAGCTGCTGGGCGAAGAGATGGCCATGGGCTTCCGCAGCGGTGCCATTCCGGACGCAAACGGGGATCTGGTGCTGCAATACAGCCTGTATCTGAGCGACATCGGCCCCTATCATCAGGCGCTGAGCTACTATGCTCTGCAGGAATGCGAGCATTACGGGGTATATTCCAACCTGCTGGAATACCTGGACGAGAACGACGATCCCCTGCCCTTTACCGCCGAGGGGCTGGCAGGCCAGCAAAAGCCGGAGCTGTTTTTGTGCACCACCGCTGACGACGCACGCTTTCTGCATGATCTGGCCGGGCAGCTGGGCTGGCTGGACGGGGATGCACCGGTGCGCATTGCCGCCGTAGCCGAAAACCCGGAGCTGGCGCAGGCGCTGGTGGACGAGGGAATCGCCATCGCCGCCTCCTACTATGACATTGACGAAATTACCCGGGTAGCAGGCCAGCTGGCCCTGAACTCTCTGGACAAGGAGTTTGCAGGCCAGGGTCTGGAACTGCAGCCCGATGAATCCGGCCGGTTCTTCATTCCCTTCGGCCTGGTCACCACCCTTGAAGAAAACCAATAAAAAGGAGCGTTTTTGTGCCCATTCACAAGAATTCCATCATCCCCTTGACCATCGAAAGCCTTTCCAGCGATGGCAGCGGTGTGGCCCATTACGAGGGCAAGGCGGTGTTCGTGCCCGCCACCGCCCCCGGCGACGTGCTGAACGCCCGCATCGTAAAGGACATGGGCCGGTATGCCTTTGGCATCGTGGAGGAAATGCTGCAGCCCTCCCCCGCCCACATCGAGCCGGACTGCCCGGTGTGCAAGCCCTGCGGCGGCTGCTGCTTCCGCCATCTGGACTACGAAACCGAGGCCCGGGCAAAGCAGAGCTTTGTGGAGGATGCCTTCCGGCGCATCGGCGGGTTGGATACCCCGGTGCTGCCCATTCTGCCCTCGCCGCTGGAGGAGCGATACCGCAACAAGGTGCAGTTCCCGGTGGGGCTGGATGCGAACGGTCATGTAATCGCCGGCTTTTACGCGGGCCGCACCCACCGCATTGTGCCCTGTGCCGACTGCAAGCTGCAGCCGGAGGAACTGAATCAGATTGCCGCCTTTGTGTGCGAATTCATGGAGCCCCATGGCATCGCCCCCTATCAGGAGGAAACGCACACCGGCCTTGTGCGCCACATCTTTTTGCGCAAGGGCTGGCACAGCGGTGAGATTCTGGTCTGCCTTGTGGTCAACGGCCGCAAGCTGCCCCACGCACAGGAGCTGTGCGCGGCACTGACCAAACAGTTCCCCGCCATCCGCAGCATCGTGCTGAACGTGAACCGGCAGAAAACCAATGTGATCACCGGGCTGGAGAACATTTCCCTGTATGGGCCCGGATACATTGAGGATACCCTGTGCGGCGTACCGGTGCGGCTGGGGCCGCTGTCCTTCTATCAGGTGAACACCCCCGCTGCCGAGCAGCTGTACGGCGTGGCCCGGCAGTTCGCCCGGCTGCAGCCCGGCGACACCCTGCTGGATCTTTACTGTGGCATGGGCACCATCGGCCTTTCCATGGCGGCGGACTGCAGGGAGCTGATCGGCGTGGAGATCATCCCCGAAGCGGTGGAGAGCGCCAAGCTCAACGCCGCGGCCATGGGCGCACAGAACGCCCGGTTCTTCTGTGCCGACGCGGGCAAGGCTGCCGCGAAGCTGGCGAGCGAGGGCCTGCGGCCGGATGTGGTCTGCCTGGATCCGCCCCGCAAGGGCTGTGATGAGGCGACCCTGAACGCGGTGATTGCCATGGGGCCCCGGCGCATCGTGATGGTGAGCTGCAACCCGGCCACCGCCGCCCGGGACTGCCGGTATCTGGCCGACCGGGGCTACACCCCCCTGCGGGCCCAGCCCGCGGATCTTTTCCCCCGCACCAAACACTGTGAATGTGTGATCGAGCTGGTAAAGCAGGCGGACTGAACCGCCTGTGCACCGGCCACACTTCTGATAAAAGAATAAAACGAGAGAGGTTTTTATGCTTTCTGTAAACGACGTGAGCCTGCAGTTTCAGGGCAACTACCTGTATAAGAACGTGAACCTGAATTTTGTGCCGGGCAACTGCTACGGCATCATCGGCGCCAACGGCGCCGGCAAGTCCACCCTGCTGAAGATCATCTCCGGTGTGATCGAGCCCACCAGCGGCAGCGTATCCATCGGCCCGGACGACCGGATGAGCGTGCTGGAGCAGGACCACTACAAGTACGACGAGTTCTCGGTGATGGAGACCGTCATCATGGGCAACCGCCGTCTGTACGACATCATGAAGGAAAAGGACGAGCTGTATGCCAAGGAGGATTTCTCCGAGGCAGACGGCGAGCGCGCCGGTGAGCTGGAGGCGGAATTTGCCGAGATGGGCGGCTGGGATGCCGAGACCGAGGTCAACCAGCTGCTCAGCGGTCTGGGCCTGCCCACCGACCTGCACTACGCCCAGATGGACGCGCTGGACGGCCGCCAGAAGGTGAAGGTGCTGCTGGCACAGGCCCTGTTCGGCCAGCCCTCCATCATCCTGCTGGACGAGCCCACCAACGGCCTGGACATTGAATCCATCGACTGGCTGGAAGAATTCCTGATGGATTACTACGGCACCATCATCGTGGTCAGCCACGACCGTCACTTCCTGAACGCCGTGTGCACCCACACCGTGGACATCGACTACAACAAGGTGCAGATGTACGCCGGCAACTACGACTTCTGGTACGAGTCCAGCCAGCTGATGCAGCAGCTGATCCGCAACCAGAACAAGAAAAAGGAAGAGAAGATCCGGGAGCTGCAGTCCTTCATCCAGCGCTTCTCCGCCAACAAGTCCAAGTCCAAGCAGGCCACCAGCCGCAAAAAGATTCTGGACTCCATTCAGCTGGAGGAGATGCCCGCTTCCACCCGCCGGTATCCCTTCGTGGGCTTTGACCCGGAGCGGGAGGCCGGCAAGGACATCCTGTTCGTACAGGGCCTGACCAAGACTGTGGACGGCGTGAAGGTGCTGGACAATGTGACCTTCACCATGAACAAGAACGACAAAATCGCTCTGGTGGGCGACAACGAGGTGGGCATGACCACCCTGTTCAAAATCCTGATGGGCGAGATGGAGCCGGATGCCGGCAGCTTCAAGTGGGGCGTTTCCACCAGCCAGAGCTACTTCCCGCAGGACAACTCTGCCTTCTTCGACGGCTTTGAGGGCAACCTGATCGAGTGGCTGCGCCAGTACAGCCCGGATCCCACCGAGACCTTCCTGCGCGGTTTCCTGGGCCGGATGCTCTTCTCCGGCGACGAGGTTTACAAGCCCGCGTCGGTGCTGAGCGGCGGCGAGAAGGTGCGCTGCATGCTCTCCCGCATGATGATGGCCCACTCCAACGTTCTGGTGCTGGATCAGCCCACTAACCATCTGGATCTGGAAAGCATTCAGGCGCTGTCCAACGGTCTGGCCTCATTCAAGGGCAACCTGCTCTTCTCCTCCCATGACCATCAGTTCATCGACGAGATTGCCAACCGGATCATCGAGATTCCCCTGGGTCAGGAGGGCTGCCTGGATCGCACCGGCAGCTTCGAGGAATTCCTGGCCTGGAAGAAGGAACAGGGCCTGTAAGCCGGGTTCTCTGCCCTTCCTCATTCTATAAAACACACGAAAAAGCAGCACCCGCCTCCGGAATTTCCGGGGGCGGGTGCTGCTTTTATTGGAGGTTGGAATGGCTGTTAGCGTTGTTTGCGGGGCATCTGCCAGGCATTGTGGTCGGTATGGAGCAGCTGATGAGCCCGATGGCTCATGGGCTCGCCCAGATACTCGGCATACAGCCGCTGTACATCCGGGTTCTCGTGAGAGAAGCGCAGGGCGGCGCTGCTGTCCAGCGCGTAGAGATTCTTACCCCGTTCAAAGGCAAGCTCTTCGCCGTCGTGGATGGGCTGGCCGCCGCCCACACAACCGCCGGGGCAGGCCATGACTTCCACAAAGTCGTAGGCCACTTCGCCCTTTTGGATCTGCTCCAGCAGGCGGCGGGTGTTGCCCAGACCGCTTACCACGGCAGTGCGCACCACGGCGTCGCCTAGATGGAACTCGGCGGTGGTCACGCCGGTGCCCTGACCCTGACTGCGCACCTGCTTGAAGGCATCTGCGGGCGGGTTCTCGCCCATCACCACATAGTAGGCGGTACGCAGGGCGGCTTCCATTACGCCGCCGGTGGCGCCGAAGATCACGCCCGCGCCGCTGCCGGCCTGCATCAGATCGTCGCAGGGGCGGTCGACCAGCGTATCCGGCCGGATGTGGGCCGAACGCATCATGCGCACCAGCTCACGGGTAGTGAGCACTGCTCCACATCGTGGCCCGCATACTCGCCGTCGAACAGTTCCATGTTCCGCTCGCCCTTCTTGGCCACGCAGGGCATGATGGACAGGGTGTAAATGTCCTCCGGGGAGCGGCCGATGGCCTGTGCAAAGTAGGATTTCATCACTGCGCCGAACATCTGCTGCGGGCTCTTCGCGGTGGACAGCTGCGGCACCAGATGGGGATACTGAGACTTGATGAACCGAATCCAGCCCGGGCAGCAAGAGGTGAACATGGGCGTTTCTTTTGTTTCGCCGCGGGTGAGAACTCGGTGCCCTCTTCCATGATGGTCAGGTCGGCGGAGAAGGTGGTATCAAACACATAGTCCACGCCCATCCGCTTAAGGCTGTCCATGATCTTGCCCACGGTGGCCTCATCCCGGGCAAGGCCCAGCTGCTCGCCCCAGGCAGCGCGAACCGCGGGGGCAACCTGTGCCACCACGACCTTCTTCGGGTCGGCAATGGCCTGCCAGACCTGCTCCGTGTCATCCCGCTCGTGCAGCGCGCCCACCGGGCAGTGGGTGATGCACTGGCCGCACAGCGAGCAGTCCGCTTCGCCGATGGTGCGGTGGCCAGTAACGTTGATGGTGGAACGGGAGCCGGTGCCCTCCAGATCCCAGATGTTCAGGCTCTGGACCTTATCACAGATCTGCACGCAGCGCATGCACTTGATGCACTTGGCAGAATCCCGGATCAGGGGGAAATTCTGATCCCAGGGCTGGCGTTCCAGCCGCTCCTCAAAGGGCAGCTCATGAATGTTCAGATCGCTGGCAATGTTCTGCAGCGCGCAGATACCGTTGCGGAAGCAGGTGGCACACTTGCAGTCATGCTGGGAGAGGATCAGCTGCACGGTGTTGCGCCGGTCGCGCCGCACCTTGGGGCTGTTGGTGTAGATGACCATGCCCTATTCCACCACGTTGTTGCAGGCGGTGATCAGCCGCTCCTTGCCTTCCAGCTCCACCACGCACACGCGGCAGGCTGCGATCTCGTTGATTTCCTTCAAAAAGCACAGCTTGGGGATTGCAATGTTATTCTGCGCGGCCGCCTCCATGATGGTCGTGCCCTTGGGCGCGCGGATGGCCAGCCCGTCAATCGTCAGGTTTACCATACCTTTTCTCTTCCTCCTTTGAACAGGCCGAAGCCGAAGTGATCGCACCGCAGGCAGCGCCCGGCCTCCTGGCAGGCTTCCTTGTTGGTCATGCAGTTTTCCACGCCCTCAAAATCGCGGATGCGCTCGCAGGCCTGACGCTCGGTCAGCTCCACACGACCACAGGGGCTCTTGTCCGCCAGATCGGGCTCGGGAATCTCCACATCACAGGTAATCTTGTGGTTGTAGCCCAGGTATTCGTCGATGTTGGCCGCCACAACCTTGGCCGCCGCAATGGCCTTGATCACGGTGGCGCAGTCGCCGCCGGCAAATACGCCGGGAATATCGGAGAAGCCACCGGAATTTTAGGTGAGGATCTTGCCCCGTTTCACCGGCGGGCCGGCTTCCTGGAAGTGTTTGGTCTCGATGCTCTGACCCACCGCAACAATCAGGGTTGTGCAGGGAATAAACTGCTCCTCTTCCCCGCTGGCCTTCGCGCTGGCACGGCCGTCGCGGATGGCGCTGATCATCTGAGGAGTGGTCCACAGGCCCTTCACATGGCCGTTTTCGTCGGTTTCGATGCGGGCGGGTGCCTGCAGAGTGCGGATTTCCACACCCTCGGCCATGACGCCCTCAATTTCGGCAGGAAGGGCGGTCATATCCGCCACACGGCGGCGGTAGACGATGCTCACCTTCTTTGCGCCCAGGCGCACGGCGGTGCGCACCGCGTCCATGGACACGTTGCCGCCGCCCACAACGGCCACTTCCTGACCGTTCAGATCCATGGGCTCGCGCTGGCCCACGGTGCGCAGGAACTCCACTGCAGAGACAACGCCGGGGGCGTCCTCGTGCTCCATGCCCAGCTTCTTGTCGGCGCTGGCGCCGATGCTTACCAGCACGGCATCGTAGTTTTTGCGCAGCTCTTCAATGGTGATATCCCGACCGATCCGCTTGCCGTATTCCACCTGCACGCCGGTTTCCAGAATGACCTGGATGTCGTCGTCCAGCCGGTCCTTGGGCAGGCGATAGTTGGAAATGCCGTAGCGCAGCATGCCGCCCAGCTGGGGCAGCATCTCGAACACGGTGACCTGATGGCCCATCAGCTGCAGATAGTAGGCAGCAGACAGACCGCCGGGGCCGCCGCCCACAACCGCCACGGTCTTACCGGTGGAGGGGGCGTTCTTCGGCGGGGGCACATGACCCGCCCGGTCGGCCGCGACCCGCTTCAGGCCTCGGATGTTGATGGCATCATCCACCATGTTGCGGCGGCAGCGGGCTTCGCAGGGGTGCTCGCAGATAAAGCCACAGGTGGTGGGGAACGGGTTATCCTTCCGGATCAGGCGGATTGCATCCGCATGGCGGCCTTCCCGCACCAGCGCGATGTAGCCAAAAATATCCACATGGGCCGGGCACAGGGTGACACAGGGCACCGGCTGGCTGTAAGTACAGGTACAACGCCCCACCCGGATGTGCTGCTCGTAGTCGTCGCGGCAGCCGATCAGGCTCTGATAGACCATGCGGGCTGCCTCGTGGTCGATGGCACATTCGGCGGATTCCATGATGGAAAGGGCCGTATTCTCCATCAGGGTCATGGTTTCCATGGTGGCCTTGCCGTTCAGCACATCCGTAATCAGATGCTTCAGCTGCAGCAGGCCGATGCGGCAGGGTGCACATTTGCCGCAGGTTTGCGCGTGGCACAGCTCCAGGAACACACGGGTGATATCCACCGGGCAAAGCCCCGGAGGGCTGGCCTCAATACGGCGTTCCAATTCCTTGTACAACTGTTCGATCACCAATTGCGACCTGCTGGGGGTCGGCATTTCCAATCTGCTCATACCATCCTCCGCAAAAGCAACACTTTTATTTTCTGGTTTGATTTTACCACAACAAAGTACCTTGGGCGATAAGTGATAATTTTAAAACAAGTTTTTGAAAACTTTTCACGCAAACCGAACAATCAACGTTTCTGTGCATTTTTCAGGTTTTTTCTGCATTTTTATAAAAAAACAGGGCTTCTTCCCCTTCATTCTAGAGGAAAAAGCCCTGTTTTGCAATGGTTCAGGCTTTGCGCCTGTGATATTTTTCTCAGACCTTGTTGCTGTACAGCGGGGTCACATAGCTGCCGTCAAAGCAGGCGGTGCACAGGCCCTGGCAGCCGCAGGCCTGCTTCAGGTCATCCACGCTCAAAAAGCGCAGGGAATCCGCCCCCAGCACCTTGGCCAGAACATCCGGCTCCAGGCTGGCGCTGGCCAGCTCGGCCCGGGTGGACATATCCACGCCGTAGAAGCAGGGATACTTGATGGCGGGAGCAGCGATGCGCAGGTGCACCTCGGTGGCGCCGGCCTGACGCAGCAGGGCCACGATCCGCTTGGAGGTGGTGCCGCGCACGATGGAGTCGTCCACCAGAACCACCCGCTTGCCCCGTACCACCGGTACGTTGGCAGACAGCTTGAGCCGCACACCCAGATCGCGCTGGGCCTGGGTGGGCTGGATGAAGGTGCGGCCCACATAGCGGTTTTTAATCAGGCCCATCTCGTTGGGCAGGCCGATGGCCTCGCTGTAACCCGCCGCGGCGGACAGGGAGGAATCCGGCACACCCACCACGATATCGGCCTTGAAAAAGCTGTCCAGATCCTCCTGGGCCAGCAGACGGCCGCACTCACGGCGCACACCGTGCACATTCTGCCCCTCCAGCACGGAGTCCGGGCGGGAGAAATAGATGTATTCCATGGCACACAGGTTGCAGCTGGTCTCCTCGGTGTAGAAGCAGCTTTCCAGCCCGGCGGCAGAGATCTTCACGATCTCGCCGGGGCGCACGTCCCGCACCAGATGCGCGCCCACAATATCAAAGGCACAGCTCTCGCTGGAAACGCACCAGCCGTCGCCCTGCTTGGCCAGCGACAGCGGCCGCAGACCGTTCTTGTCCCGCACTGCGTAAAGGTTCTTTTCGGTGAGGATCAGGAAGGCAAACGCGCCGTCCAGCCGGTTGCAGGCCTGCTTGATCTTCTCGATGAGCGGGCCCTTGGTTCCCTGCAGCAGATGCAGAATAATCTCGCTGTCCGACGAGCCCCAGAAGATGCTGCCCTTGTCCTCCAGTTCCTTGCGCAGCTCGGCAGCGTTGGCAATCTGGCCATTGTGGGCCACCGCCAGCGCACCGCCATTGGCCAGGCGGGATACGATGGGCTGCACGTTTTCCACCTCGCCGCCGCCGGCAGTGCCGTAGCGCACATGGCCGATGGCATTCTTGCCGGTCATCCCGTCCAGATCATTGCGGCCGAACACATCGCTCAGCAGGCCCTTGCCCTTGCGGCAGCGAACGGTTTTGCCATCCGCCACTGCAATACCCGCGCCCTCCTGGCCACGGTGCTGCAGCGCATGCAGGCCAAAATAGGTCAGATGCGCCGCGTCGCTCTGGCGGTAAACGCCAAACACACCGCATTCCTCGTGCAGACCCTTATCCAGATACTCTCCCATAGTGTTACTTTTACCCCCCTTGAAACAGATGAACCGGCCCGGTAATGATTACCGGACCGGCGCATTTAGAAACAATTACTCACGCACCAGGTACGCATCGCGGGCAGCGCCCACGGAAACATACTTGATCTTGCAGCCAACGGCCTTTTCCAGATACTCCACATAATCCTTGGCCGCCTGGGGCAGGCTTTCCCAGGTGCGGCAGCCGGTGATGTCGCAGTGCCAGCCGGGCAGGAACTTCACAACCGGCTTGGCATTGTCCAGCGCCTCGCCCATGGGGAAGCGGTCCACCTCTTCACCGTTTACCAGATACTTGTCCACCACAGGAATCTCTTCCATGTAGTCCAGAACATCCAGCAAAGTCAGGGCCAGCTCGTCCGCACCCTGGCAGAATACGCCGTAGCGGCTTGCCACCACGTCGAAGGGGCCCACGCGGCGGGGACGGCCGGTGGCCGCGCCGAACTCATGGCCCGCCTCACGCAGGGCGTTCTTTTCCTCTTCGGTCATGGCCAGCTCGGCGGTGAAGGGGCCCTCGCCCACACAGCTGGAGTAGGCCTTCATAATACCGATGCTCTTGTGCAGCTTGTGGCCGGGAATGCCCGCACCAATGGGTGCGTAGCTGCCGATCACGTTGGAGGAGCTGGTGAAGGGATAGATGCCGAAATCAATATCACGCAGCGCACCCAGCTGAGCCTCGAACAGGATCTTCTTGCCCTCGCGGTCCGCCTTGTCCAGGAAGGCGCCCGCGTCGCAGATGTAATCCTTGAACAGCTCGGCGTACTTCTGGCACCAGGCCCACATCTCTTCCAGATCAATGGGCTTCTGGCCGTAGACCTTTTCCAGGGTCAGGTTCTTCCACTCCACGATGGTGGCCAGACGATCCTTCACGGACTGATCCAGATTGAGCAGGTCGCCCATGCGCAGGGTCTTTTTCATGTATTTGTCGCCATAAGAGTAGGCGATGCCCCGGCGGGTGGAGCCGAACTGGTTGCCGCTCTTGGACAGGCGATCCTCTTCCAGGCCGTCCTCCGCCACATGGTAAGGCATGCAGATGGTGGCCCGGTCGCTGATTTTCAGATGGCTGGGATCAATCTGGATACCCTTTTCACGCAGCGCGGCGATCTCCTTCTCCAGATGGGCGGGGTCGATGACCATGCCGTTGCCCATAACGCACACCACGTCCGGCCGCAGAATGCCGCTGGGCAGCAGATTCAGCACGAACTTTCCTTCGGGGGTCACCACGGTGTGGCCGGCGTTGTTGCCGCCCTGATAGCGCACCACGATGTTGTATTCCTGACTGAGCAGGTCCACCATGCGGCCCTTGCCCTCGTCGCCCCAGTTGATTCCGGTGATAGCAGTTAACATAAATCCCTTGCTCCTTTGTTCTTTGGCTGATTGCCCCAAAGCCTGGCCGCTTGCAGCTGCGCGGCCAGACGAGCCTTTCACACAAACAAAGACGCCCACAATCTGCTTTCGCAGCGCTTTGTGAACGTCTTTATTCACTTTAAAATTCTACCATCCCAGCAGTTCCATGTCAATAAAAAGCCGAAAATGCACTGCCTATTTTTTGCAGTTTCAGGTACTTGAACACGGTGATCAGATTGCTTACGATCACGAACAGGCCGCCCTCGCGAACCCACTTGGCAGCCGCCGGATGCTTGGCGGCAAAATTATTCCAGAAATTCATTTTATCGTAGGCAAAGTTTTTTTCGCCCCGGGCTGCAGGGCTCGTCTCTGCTCATAAATCCAGCGGCCCAGCCAGATGCCGTCGCTGGTTTTGTATTTTGCCGGAATGTTCAGATTCCCATCGGAAACGCCCTCGGTGCTTTCAGGCATAAACAGGATTCAACGTTGGTCGCAGAGCAAACCACCATATTTAGCGTTTCTATATTTCTTTGCGTCAATATATGGTATTCAGTCACGAGGACAGGGGTGCCATCAGGAATAAACATCCGTTTGGACACGAGGCAGATTTCCGCCCCTCCCAGGCTTCGGCAATTTAGACACGAGGAAATAAGTGCGGTCGGGAATAAACACCCGTTCAGACACGGAGCAACTGCCCTCTGAAAGTCAAAAAAAGCAGCCCACCGGGTAGCCTTTCCTTCCTGCTGATCTCTCAGCTCGTTGGAAAGCAACCTGGTGGGCTGCTACATTTTTTATTCAGTTTTCTCTGCGACTGCGGAGCCTAACCGTTTCTTCTTCAGACTCGCACAGTCAAATATTCTCTGCCCCAGAAGTTGCCTGTACCGGCTCCTGTGCACTTTCGTTCTCCTTGTCCACCTTTCCCTCGAAAATGGGAATGGCGCGACACAGGTCGTAATTCACGAGTCTCTGCTGCGGATACTCAACACCCGGCAGCCGGTAGGATCTTGTTCTGTCCCAGCCACAGCTCTGATAGAGCAGCCGCACAAGATTCTTGCTCTTGATCTCATATCGGTCGTCCTGATTTTTCTTTGGAACACGATTGGCCCCCTCTGCATCCATCCCACACGCTTGTATTGCAAACATCTGCTTGGTCGGGTTGTAGAGAAAATGATAGAATTCTGGGCGGCCAATAGATTCAAGGGCGCTCCGGAAGACCGTGATGCGACCGTCTGCATATCGAAATGTAATCCCCAGCATATTCTGCTGCCATGTCTTTGCTGGCATAATTTTTCCTCCTTCCTGAAAAAGGGTAGACTCCCCCCCTTGGTGCTCAAATTCAATTTTTATAGATTTTGCTGTTGTCCGGGCATACCCGTAAGCATTCCAACCGAGACAAAACCATCCATTTGCCTCAGCTCAGACTCTTGGCGATGCTGCTCAACAGGCATGCCAAATGTACCCGCGATGTCATCTGGGTAGTAACCCTTCCGAGGATTCACAGGCTGTTCTTCCGTATTCTCTTCGGCCACTGTCGTAGGTTGTTGATCAGCAGACTGCTTCTTTTTACACTCGTGGAACACCTCGGCCGCCACAAGGTCAAACACATAGAGAGCTTCGCCCTCGAACTCGATGCGGTATCCGAGGATCTTATACCGGCAGTCACCGGACCAATCCATTTCCTTATAAAGCAATTCTGAAAATAACCTGCAGGACATTTTCCGACTCTTACGCTTGTCCGGTTTTGCGATACACCAGCGCAGAGCATCCCTGTCATTTTCATTACAGCCTTTAACTACAAGCCGCTTTAAGTCGCTGTTAAACATGATGTTGACGTACACCACATCCTCCAAACCTGCAATGCAGGCCGTGTTGAATGTGATGCTGTCTTTCCTTATTATAATGGCGGGATCTCGAAGATGTGCAAAAAGTTCCCTCCGGGCGACCTGATAGCCATCATAATCAAAGGTCTGCTCGATCTCCGTTCTCCTCTGTTCCCGCTCCGACATCTGCTCCGCACTCAGTTCCAACACCTGCGGATTCTCCATCTCCATTGTCTGCTGATTCGCCAGCTCCATGTTCATCTGGTATAGGCCACCCTTCTATTATTTTCTCTGCTTCATGTAAAAGTTCTTCAAGGTCTTCTGAGGTCAATGTACTGTATTCGGCCAGTTCCTTTGCCGGCCGCAAAACATCCCAGTCAGCCGCATAGTGCCTCTGCTCCAGTAGATTAATCTCTCCGATGCTGGTAATCGGTCTTCCAAATGTGTCCTCCCATTCCGGAGGCAAAATGTTAATAATCTGCTTAACTGTCCTCCCTGCGATTTCAGCTCGGTCATCTGTTTCAGCTTCTTTGGGCGGAAGAACGATGTTCTCCGTCTTTACCATTTCAGGTTCGTCCAGTTGAAACAGCATAACCTTTTGGTCATCATTCTCGATAAAGTCACCACGGAAACGGTATTTCAGGTCCTGATCCCAATCCATAATGTCAAACAGCGTTTTCGCCAGTCCACGGCACGACTTGGACAGCGCACACCACCGCCCTTCGCGCAGCTTTCCCCAGTGAATTGCATTTGGATTGTTCCCATCACACGGTCGAACAGCAATACACCTGTTCACTGAATTCAACAGCAGCTCTACATACTCCACATTCTCAAATTTTTTGAGGCAGGCCGTATTAAAGCACAGTTTTCCATCTGCTATTGTCATCGCAGGGTTTTGCGTAGTAGAGAAATACTGAGACCGAACCACCTCATAGCCACGCATGTCTAATCCTGCTTTATATTCAATCTGCCGCGTGTCCTCCAACTCGCTCATAACACTTTCAGATGCCTTTTGATATTCATCCGTTGAGAATCCGGTCCAGTCTTTATCCAGTGGTACATATCCTCGAAGGATTCCATTGTCAACAACGCTTAGTACAGGCAAGGGCCTAGCTTTCTTCGCATAGGCACGTGATGCCCGAAGAAAATTTGCTGCTTCATATACAGTTCGAGAAACTATGGCTTCATGATGATTTTTTCTTCTAAACTGCGTTCTTTCACCATTGTTCTTTTTGGCTTTGTGTGTCAAAAAATTAGGGGTAAATGTCTTCCACGCCCTAATGTCACCACAATGACGTTCATTTGCAACAATCTCGGCCAGTGTGCTTGCGCTCCACTCATAACTTCCCTGCTTTGTCTTGCGTTTATAGGCTTTAAGCAATTCTGCAATATCAGAAAATGAAACACCATTCAAGTAAAGATAGTAGATTGCTTTTACAGTTTCAGCTTCGTCCTCATTGACGATAAGGTCACCATCTTCGTCCCGGTCATAGCCAAGCAGCTCTGGTGTTAAAAACAGTCCCTTCCTAAACCGGCGTTCAATCGACCAGTTCATAATGACCGATTTTGAATGGGATTCTTCTTCAGCAACCGAGGCCAAAATCGTCAAGATCATTCGTCCATTATTGTCAAGCGTATAAATGTTGTCTGCTTCAAACTGAACACCTACAGGCGGTTCAAGGTTTTTCAGAAGGTCAATAACAGAAAGGCAATCAACGATGTTTCTTGCAAATCGAGCAATCGACTTGGTCATGATCAAATCTATTTTCCCGGCTTTGCAATCCTCAATCATCTGGAGCATGCCTTTTCGGTGTGCAATAGATGTTCCGCTTATACCTTCATCTGCATAGATTCCAACAAGTTCCCATCCAGGATGTCCTGTAATGTACTAAGTATAATAATTCTTTTGAAGTGA